>Ga0115002_10003647_pt1 | contig 19105 bp, 14 predicted proteins | sample ArcticOcean_MG_C_8_FD_89576 | JGI IMG/M metagenome (GOLD analysis project Ga0115002, IMG submission 89576) | Marine microbial communities from western Arctic Ocean - ArcticOcean_MG_CB11_86 | ecosystem: Environmental > Aquatic > Marine > Oceanic | place: Arctic Ocean: Canada Basin | collected... | reverse complement strand
TGTCGGCTGCTCTCTGGGGAGTGCACTTCGATATGGGGTAAAGCGTCATTCCCGCCCAGAATCCTTCATCGAGCACGTGACGCACGGTGTGTTCTTCAACGTGGTCGACTAAGACTCGACTTCGCTCCACTCGACTATCTTCGCAGAGCATATCGAGAATCATTCGAGTCCCCTGGTATTTGTCTTCCAAGTGAGGCGTATGAATCAAGATTTGCTGGTTATATTTGAGGGCTAATTCCATGTGCTCACGAAAGATTGTCGCTTCGTTTTTCGTGTTTTTGTTGAGACCAATTTCGCCGATACCCAGAACGTTAGAACAGTCTAGGAACTCGGGGATCATCGCGATCACTTCCCGAGATAACTCGACATTCTCTGCCTCTTTGGCATTAATACACAGCCAAGTGTAGTGCTGAATTCCGTACTGAGCAGCTCGCTTCGGCTCGACCTCGGTTAACTGTCGGAAGTAATCTCGAAAACTCTCGGCACTACCGCGATCAAATCCAGCCCAAAACGCGGGTTCACTCATACCCACGCACCCCATTTTGGCGAGCGTTTCGTAGTCGTCCGTTGTCCGAGAGACCATGTGTATATGGGGATCAAAGTAATACATTAGAGGGGCACTTTCCGTGGCAATTTTTGGTTCTTATTTTTTCTTAGCTGGCTATCTGTTTTCGCAGTTACCTGGCTGAATTTACGGGCGAGACTTTACCCGCCAGTAAATCAACTTCGAGGTACCTCGTATCAACCGATTTTCTCGGTGTGTTATTATCGGTGTGTTATTATCGGTGTGTTATTTCGGCGGCATATCAAACTGTTTTTGCCAATCGTCTTCGTATGCACGCGAAAACAGCAATTGAATTTGCTCGGCTCGATCCGTTCCAGTACTTTTCAAGACATCCAATCCTTCGTAGATTTTCGCCAGTCGTGGATCGGAACTAACGTCGCCGTCATATCTTTCCAGCCTGTCGAACGATGCGGCCAATTCGAGCACTTTGGCGCGCAGCTCTAGAAACTCCCGGTTGAGCACCTGTTGGGCGGTCATACTTTCGCTCATGTCGCGATTCTCCGAATATCGTCAATGAATTGGCGGCGAGATTTTCGTCATCACCAGTTTCCCAGTGTGAAAATCGAAAATCAAGATGGCCAAAATACACCCACACTACATTGCTCGGGCGATATCGCCATTATTATTCCTCAAATTGGCTGGGTTTGATACCGTTTCTCAGCCGAATTTGCAGACGTTTGAATGATCTCCAAGCTAGGTTTGTTTAGGAACGTATGCCACGAGGGGTACGAAATTACGGATTGCGACGATTAGTTAGCTTGAGGCCCACACTACGATGACGAAACTGAAGGGTTTGGCAAGAACCATGTCGGTTCTCGCCAAGATCAATAATGATTCGGCTGTACCAATCCTCGTCGATTGCTTAGATGCTTCCGACGACGAGGTGCGACGCGCCGCACTGAAAGCGTTATTGCATCGCAGAACGTCTTCGGGACATCGTCAGTTGCTGGAACGTTGGGACGAACTAGACTCGGGCGAAAAAGAGATAATCGCAGATTACCCCAGTCGTTTTGCCAGCACGATCCGAGAAACGATTGTAAGCGAGGAAAACGATCTCTCGGATTTCGCATTTGAAGCGGTTGTCTACGTTCGCGAGTACGACTTGCTGCCGGCCTTGGTGTCTGCCTGCGAAAAATCGAACCATCCTCACCATGACACTGCGACTCAATCACTCCTTTTACTCTCCGAGATGCTCCAGCAGGAACTTTCCGGACCTCGCAACTACAAACGTCAAACGAATCCCAGACGAACTCGCAAGAACATTATCGGAGTGTTGGAGGCGTCGATCCAGAGATATAGCCGGCACAACTGTGCGGAAATCTTGAAAGCGTTCTTGCTACTGGCGGGTCGAGAGAATTCAATACTGAAACACATTTTGCAATCGCGAAAACACGACGCCCACAATCCGATGGTCGAATGGCTTGGTGACTCGACGCGATCTGGTGTTTTGAGACTTCTGGCCAGTTATCTGGAAGATGCAGACATCCCCGCCGTCATCTTAAAAATCATCTCACAGCGAAGCGATCTCGAATTGCTCCAACAGGTCTGCAACCGATTCTCCGCGAATATCAGCAATACCGCAAAACGCAATTTAAGCAAAATCGACTCGTTGGCGTGGCTAAGCAACTTCGACATCATCAACTTTCTCGACGAGCAACAACAATCGACAATCATCTCGATTTCTCAAGCGTCTGGAGTCAGTCCACTCAAGACATTTGGTCTCATCAAACATGTAGTTCGGTTCGGCAAACCAATCGCTCGCAAGACGGCAGCCTCCAGATTAATTGACTTCCAAGGATCCGAGACGAATAAACTCATCGAGGAAATGCTTAATGATTCCTCACCAGAAGTTGTCGCCATTGCATTGAAACAACTCCGTAGGCGAGGAATCCCCGGAGCCGTTGCGATTCTCATAGAAAGGCTCGACTCCGTCGAACCACTCATTCGCGAGGCCGCATTAAGCCAACTCTCTGAGTTTAACATCAAGAGATTTCTAACCGCTTTTGATTTGCTCGACTACGATGTTCAACGCTCAACCGGAGCACTTGTTAAGCAAATCGATGAAAATACTATTCCCCAGCTGGAAATCGAATTTCAAGCCCAGACTCGACTTCAAACAATTCGAGCGATCGAAGTCGTAGCGGCACTAGACGTTGTTGGGCACTTTGAAAACACGATCCTCCAATTCATCTACGACGAGGACTATTTTATTCGCTCGGCTGCCGTGCGAGCGCTCGGGCGGGGCGAATCGCTCGCCTCCGCGCAAACTATTTCGGAACTACAGCAAGACCCCAACGCTGCCGTCCGAGAGGCCGCAAATCAAGCGGAAGAAGAACGCAACAACGGTCCGTACCCCATGGACCAGAATCTACTAACACAAGCCGAAACAAAGTCGGCATCGGAATAACGAAAGGTCGTTGGAATGCTTTCCACCAATTCCATCATTCAATCCATGCCGTTGATATTCGCCGATGCTGGTCGTATCTCAAACTTGGGTACTCGCTTCCGTTCGAGTTCGCCGACTGCTTCCTTTGGAATCGTCGTTCTGGTCTTGTTGGGAATAGTCGCGGGAATCTTTGCGATCTATTACCTCACGAAGTTCATTGAAAAGCGAGCGGCTAAAGCTCAACACAATCCCTGGCGGCTGTTCAAGAGACTCTGCAAAGCCCATGCACTCGGCTTTCGACAAAGATGGCTTCTCAAACAACTCGTGACCTCTGCCAACTTGCAATATCCGGCCAGCGTTTTTGTAACCCCAGAAGTCTTCGACCGCATCGATAGAGACCCCGAACTCGTGGGCAACAAGAGACAGTTTGACGACATCTTTGATCGCCTTTTCGCCACCGACGACGATTTGGATTAACGAAGATTTGAATTGACGACTTCGACAACAACGTCGAACAGCGCTCGAAAAACACCCTCACAACGCATGAAAAAGGCCCTCGATAACCGAGAGCCTTATTCTTCGTAGTTTTCTTCCGAATCGTTTCCGAGCCGCTTAGAACGCACTTCCTGGCTTGCGAGTGCGGAAGCCGCCATTGTCATCGGACTTCGGCTTTGGTGCTCGAGGGCTCACGTCGCCGCCTCGACCACGGCCAAGAGTAACTGTCCGCTCTTCCGGCTTCCAACCCATGATATTGAGCAGCTTTGAAGCCGAAATAACTTCAATGTTCAAGTCTTTCGCACGACTCATCATACTTGTGTATGCCTGTCGGTATTCGTCGTTCGACTTTTCTGTCGGCGGCTTACCACGAACCAAGTAGGTTGTGTCCAATGTCATTTCACCAGTCTCTTTGCCGTCTTGGTGAAGTTCGCCATCGACCAGTCCACCACTCATCTTAATGATGTTGCGAACTTTGACGCGATCGTCAATTCCGTCATCGTTGATGTCCATCTTCCCAGCCAAAGCAAAGTGAATTCGGCGGCCGGGGCTCCACGCTGGCGAGAAAATCTTGTCGCCAGGAAGAATGGGATTGGTGGTCGAGTCTTCGAGAATACGTGCTTCAGCTTGTCCGCCTTGAAGAATCTCCGTGACTTCGATGCGAGCTTTTGGCTCGGCCTTGTCGACGGCGTTTTCGTCTTGGTCGTAAACACTGAACGTAACTTGTCGTTCGAGACCATCTCGCGAACCCAAGTTAATGTAGACGATGTTAGCAGCTTGGTTCGTTCGCACGATCAAGCCATCGGGAGTCTCAAAACTACGATCTTGCAAGTCGGCGATCTTCTTCTTGAGGCTGTCCGAAATAATCGACTGGTTTTCGATTTGCTCTGCCAACGCTTTCGTGTCTTCGTTGTATCGAGACTTTTGATCGCGAACAATCGCGACTTGACCATCTAGCTTCGTCTTCAAACCCTTGCGAACGTCGACGACTTCTGAAATCTTCGCGTCAAACGTTTGCTTTTCAGTCGTGTACTTATCGTTCAGTTTTACATACTCAGCTTGGAGACCAGTTTTGATGTCCACGTGAGTCTTGGTCGCTACCGAGTACTCTTGGTCCTTGCGGGCGATGATGCGGTCTTTTTCTTCTAGTCGCTTGTGCAATGAACGAATGGAAACAATCAGTTTCTCAGGCAAAGTCCGGTACGTGAGGTCGCCGAGCAGAGCGTCGTCGAGACCCACACCGTACATCGCTACATCATTGTTGTAGTTCTGCTCAATCTGCATCACACCAGTGTCGGCTTGCAGTTCGGTCAACAGACTCTCCAGCTTTTGCCCATCCAATCGGTCGTGACCGATAATGTGGTGCAAAAACTGAATCTGGAAGAGTGCTTTGTCTCGGGATGCTTTGACTTTTGTCAATTCCGAGCTGACTTGATCCGCCTCGGCAATCTTTTCCTCCGTCTTGCGAAAGTAAAGATAGGTAGTCACGCCGAGTACAACGGTCATGATTACGAACAAGATAAGTGCCACTTGTAGGCCAGTTGACTCGCGAGAAGCCATTTTTTTTCTCTCCTCTGAAATCCCTCACGGGAAACAATTTAAGAGCAGTATTGTTGGTAGTTTTTATCGTTGAGCTAACCCACGAAAGGGGTTGTTAACTAGTTCGCAAGATGAGTGAGAGTTTATTCCCTCATCCAGTTGAATCAGTGAAATCGTGTCAAAAGGTGGAGTATACCGCTAACATACTGGTAGACAACGACCTAGGTCGAGTTTAAACGGGTCACGCTTCCGTGTCAAGAAATGCCAACTTGCGCAACCAGCCAAAGTTCCATTGTCCCAGAGCCTGCGAACGACTCGGCCGATAATGACGATCCTAACTGCAAATAGACAAGGTCCCGGAAGACCAGAAACGTTTTGGCCGATCTGCACATAGTTGACATTGGCCAAACCGCCCCCCTACATTAACGCAAGTTATTTCCAGTTCGACACCTACGGAACGATTCCTAACTGTCGAAATCCAGCGAGTTTCGTCCAACTTGAAGGGACATCGTCATTGGATTCAACTGGAATCCTTATCAACTGCCAACATCCCCGTCGGCGCGATCCGCAATGGAAGCGCCCTGTAAAGGCCGACTGATGACGCAAAGTAAGCGACAGCAATCCCTTTTTGAGACTGTAGAGCCCAAACCAGCTCCCAGTACTGCCGCCTCTCCCACTCCCACGGTTGTCCGGCCCACTGGCCCGGAAAGCCACGATGACCTGACGGGAAAATCAGTCTATATCGTGGACGCGCACGCGCTTATATACCAAGTCTTCTACACCATGCAGGATATGAGCAGCCCGAAAGGGGAAGCGATTGGCGCGGTTCACGGTTTCACCCGCGACATGGTCGACTTGTTAGATAAAAAGCAGCCCGACTATCTTTTCTGTGCTTTTGATGCCCCCGGCGATACATTTCGCCACGAATTATATTCCGACTACAAGGCGGATCGGGAGGCGATGCCCGATGACATGCGACCGCAGATTCCCAAGATCCACGAGATGCTGAAGGCGTTGGGGATACCAATCCTCACGCTTCCGTCGTACGAAGCCGACGATATTCTCGCCACGCTCGCCCGGGTTGCCGATGAACGCCACGCCGAATGTTATATCGTCACGATGGATAAGGACTGTCGCCAACTCATTACTGACAAAGTGGTGATGTACAACATCCGCAAAGATGAGATCTTCGACACCAAGTCGTTGCGTGAGAAGTGGGGTGTACGTCCCGATCAAGTCGTGGATTTTCAAGCGCTCGTCGGCGACAAGATCGACAATGTTCCTGGCGTTCCGCTGATCGGTCCAAAAATGGCGAAAGATCTGCTCGAAAAATACGATACGCTCGAAAATGCATTGGACCACGCGCATGAAATTTCGGGAAAGAAGCGGAAAGAGAATCTGCTCAACGGACGCGATCAGGCGATGCTCAGCCGCGATTTAGTACGGCTCGACGTAAACGTACCGGTCGAAATCGATTGGGCTGAGGGTCGAGTTGGCGGCGTGAACCAAGAGCGAGTCCAACAACTCTGTGCCGATTTTGGATTCCGCCGTTTGGGCGATCGGATGTCGAGTCTCGCGGTTGCCAACGCACCCGCCGAATGGCTCTGTGACTATCGGCTTGTTTCCAACAACGACGAGTTGGATGAATTGGTCGCTCAACTTCGCCAGCAAGACCGCATCTCCATCGACACCGAAACCACCAATGCACTACCGAGGTTCGCCGAGCTCGTCGGTTACAGTGTTTCGTGGGAAGAGGGAGTGGCATATTACATTCCTGTACGAGCTCCCGAAGGAGAACCTTGCCTCGACGCGGAACACGTACGCGAGCTGCTCAAACCGATCCTCGAAGATCCATCCATCAAGAAGATCGGACAGAATATAAAGTACGACATGTTGATCCTGCGTTCGATTGATATCGATCTGCAGGGAGTTTATTTGGACACGATGGTTGCGGATTATTTATTGGCCCCCGGCGAACGAAATCACAGCATTGACGATTTAGCAAAACGCTACCTCAATCACGATAATGTTTCCATCAAGGAGCTAATTGGGACTGGCAAGAAGCAAATATCCATGGCGGAAGTTCCGGTCGCCGAAGTCACTCAATACGCCGCAGAAGATGCGGATGTGCCGTTTCGCCTTGCCCCCATCCTCGAAGCGAGACTCAATCGCCAAGAACTCGAAGAACTTTATTTCGACCTCGAAGTGCCGCTCTTGGACGTTCTCGCTGAAATGGAATGGAACGGAATCGAAGTAAACCAACAGCGTTTGGAAGAGCTGAGCGTAGACTTTGGTTCGCATTTAGACGTGCTGGAAAACGAAATTTACGAAATTGCTGGAGCCCCTTTTAACATCGATTCCCGTCAACAACTGGGAAAAATTCTCTTTGAACAACTCGAATTGCCCGTGATCAAAAAGACGAAGTCGGGACCGAGTACCGATGTCGATGTACTCACCGAGCTGGCAAAGAAGCATCCGTTGCCCGCTAAAATTATTGAATATCGTCAGTTCGCGAAACTCAAAAGCACCTATGTCGACGCGTTGCAAGGCTTGATCCACCCCGGTACCAAACGGGTTCACACTTCATTCAAACAAGATGTGGCCGCAACGGGACGTCTCAGCTCCAAAGATCCAAACTTGCAAAACATTCCCGTCCGCACCGAAACCGGACGCGCGATTCGTTCCGCATTTCAACCCGGCCCCGAGGGCTGGAAGTTGTTGACTGCCGATTACTCGCAAATCGAATTACGAGTCCTCGCTCATTTCTCCCAAGACGAAACTCTACGCCGCGCCTTCGAAGAAAACAAAGACGTTCATCGACTGGTTGCGAGCGAAGTTTACGGAGTCCCGCTGGACGATGTCACTAGCGATATGCGTCGAGCGGCGAAGGCGATTAATTTTGGAATCATCTACGGGCAAACACCTTTTGGACTCGCCAAAGCACTCGACATCAGCAAAGACGAAGCGGCTGAATTCATCGATGCCTATATCGCTCAATACCCAGGTGTAGAAGAATTTATGGAAGAAGTGCTCGATCAATGTAATACCGACAATTTCGTTTCGACGATTCTCGGCCGCAAACGAGACGTGGCCGGCGTCAAGAACGCCATGCGACGCGGCACCTTCCGAACCATGCCCGAACGCATCGCCATCAACACCGTGATCCAAGGCTCGGCCGCCGATCTCATCAAGATCGCCATGCTGCGACTTTACAAACGGCTCAAGGACGAAGATTTCCAAGCCAACATGCTCCTGCAGATCCACGACGAACTGATCTTTGAAGTTCCCGAAGATCAAGTCGATGCACTCGCGGAGATTGTCGTCGAGGAGATGAGCGGAGTTTACGAGCTGAACGTGCCGCTTAAAGTCGACGTCAGCGTGGGAGACAACTGGGCCGCCTGCGAAAAATGGGGCGCAACGACAAACAGCTAAGCCAAACAGTTAAGACAGCCCTTCCCCTAAAAGTGAACGAGAATATGCACGTCATTGGAATTTGCGGTGGAATCGCCAGTGGAAAATCTCTGGTCGCCGAGCAATTTCAGGACTTGGGTGCCGAGATTCTCGACGCCGACAAAGCGAGCCACGAAGTCCTTACGGATACGAACGTCATCGACCAGCTCGTCGCCCGCTGGGGCAACTCGATTTTGGGTGATGAGCGACAGATCGTCCGAGCTGCCGTGGCCAAGATCGTCTTCGCTCCGCCTCCCTCTGGCCCCACAGAACTCGCATTCTTGGAACAAATCACCCACCCACGAATCGGAATGCTACTGAATGACCAGCTGAAACAATTGGCAACGGCCAACATGAAAGCCGTTATTTCGGACGCCCCAGTGATGTTTAAGGCGGGATGGGATGGCATGTGCGACACAATCGTCTTTGTTGATACGTCGCGCGACATTCGACTCACTCGAGCCAACACTCGCGGTTGGAGCGAAGCCGATTTTGACGCTCGTGAGGCGGCTCAGGAATCTTTGGAGGTGAAGAGAAGTCGTGCCGATCTCGTAATAGACAACTCCGGCAGTCCCGCCCAAACCGCTGCCCAAGTTCAGGAGTTTTGGAACAGCTTATAACAATTATCCCGGCAACAACGGCACTCTCCCGCGCCACTCGACTCGTGTAAGTGAAAACCCTCGATTTCCCTTACAAAAATAATTTTGCTCAATTGCCCCACCTTTTGGTAGAACTAAAGGGATGATCAAATAGACACATTGATCACCCACCCCAATATTCCCTTCATTTCCATTTCCTTTTTTGGTCAGTTTTCCCTCCTTGGTGCCATTCGCGCGCTAAAAATTCCTGATCAGGAGAAGTTCGTTCATGTCCACAGGCCCCAAGCCAAACGGTCCCCGCAGTCAGTCAGACGAGCGCGCGGATGATTACCTCGAACAACTCGAGGAACAAGAGCCCCTTTCCCTAGCTGAAGAGATTGCAGGCGACAGAGATCGCGGCGTCAAAGATGGAACCAATGACCATTACGAAAAAATAAAGCAGGGCGAAATCCACATTGCCGAGTTACAGAAGTTGAGCATGGCGGAGCTCATCGAGTCGGCGCGAAAAGAGAACGTCACAGAAGTCGCGGGAATGAAAAAACAGGATCTGATTTTTCGGATCCTAAAAGAACGCGTCAAAATGAACGGGCTGATGTACGGCGAAGGCACGCTGGAAATCCTTCCCGATGGCTTCGGCTTCCTCCGCAGTCCAGACTATCACTATCTTTCCTGTCCCGACGATATCTATGTTTCGCCCAGCCAGATAAGGCGTTTTGGGCTGCGCACAGGTTCCACCGTTTCTGGACAAATCCGTCCGCCCAAAGAAAACGAACGCTACTTTGCTCTGCTGCGAGTAGAGGCGATCAACTTTCAAGACCCCAACTTGATGTCGGATTGCGTCCAGTTCGATGAACTCACACCGCTGCACCCAGATTCGCGGATCGCAATGGAAGCCGACCCGCTCGAAGTTTCGACGCGAGTTGTCGACATGATGACGCCAATTGGTTTCGGTCAACGCGGTTTGATTGTCAGTCCACCTCGAGCGGGTAAGACGATCCTCATGCAGCGAATGGCTAAGGCAGTTTTAGTTAACTACCCCGAGGCCTACGTGATGATGCTGCTGATCGACGAGCGGCCCGAAGAAGTCACTGATATGGAACGGGAAGTAAAAAGCGACAACTGCGAGGTTGTCAGTTCGACTTTCGACGAACCGCCATCGCGACACGTGCAAGTTTCGGAGATGGTAATTGAAAAAGCGAAACGCATGGTCGAATACGGTCGAGATGTCATCATCTTCCTCGATTCGATTACGCGTCTGGCGCGGGCTTGGAATTCCGAATGTCCTCAATCGGGAAAAATACTTTCCGGTGGACTCGATGCTAACGCAATGCAAAACCCCAAGAGGTTTTTTGGCTCGGCTCGCAAAGTCGAAGAGGGCGGCTCGCTGACAATCATCGCCACCGCACTCATCGACACCGGCAGCAAAATGGACGAAGTCATCTTCGAAGAATTTAAAGGTACCGGTAACTTGGAAATCGTACTCGATCGACGATTGGTCGATCGGCGTATCTGGCCCGCTATCGACATCAATCGAAGTGGTACTCGTCGCGAAGAAATGTTGATGGACCCCGATGAATATCGACGAGTTTGCGTGCTGCGGCGAGTGCTCAACGATATGAATCCACCCGATGCAATGGAACTACTCGTGTCCCGTCTGGAAAAGACGAAGACAAATGCTGAGTTTCTGATGGGTATGAATATGGGTTAAGTCCCACAGCTGCTCGCGCGTCGTAGGAACCGATCTTTTTCTGCGCGATTCTCCACATCAACTTCTTCCTCACGGCTCACTCATTTACTGGAGCGGTTAACGTGCCCAACGTAATTAAAGGCGAAGGCGACCTTCCCTCATCCAAATTTGCGATCGTCGTTTCTCGCTACAACGACAACATTACAGGTAAACTGGTCGACGGCGCCGTGCAAACATTGACCTCGGCTGGAGTGGCCGATGATGCAATCGACGTAGCCTGGGTGCCGGGGGCATGGGAAATTCCACTCGTCGCAACTCGCCTGGCGGACACCGGTGATTACTGCGCCGTCCTTTGTCTCGGTGCGGTGATTCGAGGCGAAACAACACACGATCAACACATTAACCGACAAGTCAGTATGACCTTGGGTGAATTGGCCATCCGCACGGGACTTCCTGTGCTCTTCGGGTTGTTAACCGTCAATTCCCTTGAGCAAGCCATTCATCGCAGCGGTGGAAACGTCGGCAACAAGGGTGTCGAGTGTGCAGATGCGGCTCTGGAAATGGTGCGATTGTTAGCTAAATTACCTTCGAAAGAGTCGTAGTTTGCGGATTGCTGGCCAATTAGGGCATCTCAAACTTGCACAAAACCGATACAATACTCAGTCACACCAAAGTATTTGACACACCTAAGGAATCAGAATGCCTCGTCGAAGTCGAGCTCGACAGGTGGTCTTGCAAGTTTTATACGCTGATGACGCCAATCCCGACCGTAGTTTGGCGGAATCGGATCAGTTTTTGCGAGACCGCCTTAACAACGAAGAACTCGAAGAGTTCGCGCGATCACTTCTTGCCGGAGTTCGCCGCAACCGCGGAGAACTCGACGAGATGCTCAACCATTGCGCAGAGAATTGGTCGCTATCAAGAATGGCTGCGACCGACCGAAACGTCCTCCGCCTCGGCGGGTACGAAATCGTCTTTACCGAAACACCCAACGCCGTTGTAATCAACGAAGCCGTGGATCTGGCAAAGCGATTTGGCGCCAAACACTCCGGAAAATTTGTGAATGGAATCCTCGATAAAATTGCTCAAAGTCAGCGAGAAGCCAACGGTGGCGACCCCGCAGATGAACCAACTTCCAACGCGTAAACTTGCGTTCTAAACGCCCCGCTGAAAACGCCACACGCCACACCCAGTACATTCAAATCACAGCCAGCAGTTCGAATTGACTAACGGAATTACTCATGTCTTTGTTCAACCCTTTCCGCAAGAAGCCCGATCCAGCTGACACCCCGGCAAATGATGCCGATCAAGCAGTAGAGCAAGTCGAAGACAGCGACACGCCTCCCTCGGAAGGCGAAGCGAAGACGTCGATCTGGCAACGCTTTAAACAAGCCGTTAGCAAGACCAAACAAGTTCTCAATACCGATGTCCGCGACTTGTTCAAAGAGTCAGGGCGTTTGGTCGACGACGAATTCCTCGACGAATTGTTCGCTGCCCTCATCAAAACCGATATGGGAACAGGTCCAGCAAACCGCATTCGGGAAAACATTCAAACCGAATTTCGCGCGCGGCGAGTCGAGTTCAGCGAACTCATCGCTTCTGTCAAAGAAATTATCAGCGAACTCCTTCAACAACAGCCCGAACAACCGATCAACTTAGCGCCCAGCGGACCAACTGTCGTCATGGTCGTCGGCGTCAATGGTTCGGGCAAGACGACGTCGATTGCCAAGTTAACCAAAATGCTCCAGCAAGAGGGCAAGCGAGTCGTGCTTGGCGCGGGCGATACTTTCCGAGCGGCGGCGGTCGAACAACTCACCGTCTGGGCCGAACGTACAGGCGCCGAAATCGTGAAGGCTGAGCAGGGGACAGACCCCGCCAGCGTCGCTCATCGAGCCGTTGCCAGAGCGATAGAAATCAACGCTGACTTTTGTATCCTCGATACGGCTGGCCGACTTCAAACTCAAGTCAACTTGATGAACGAGTTGAACAAGATCCGCCGAGTCATCCAAAAGTTAATTGAAGACGCACCGCACGAAGTAATCCTCGTACTCGACGCTACAGCTGGACAAAACGGTATTAGCCAAGCGCAAGGTTTCTCCGAAGCAGCTGGCTGCACCGGGATTATGCTCGCCAAATTGGACGGCAGTGCAAAGGGCGGTGTCGTTATCCCCATCTGTCAGAACTTCAACATTCCGGTCAAATTCATCGGACTTGGCGAACAAGCTGACGACATCGCTCAGTTTAACGTCAACTACTTCGTCGATGCCCTCTTTGCCGAGTAAAGTAGGCTTGAGCTGATTTGCTTTTGACTTAATTCGCAGACGAACATGCCGCCGCGCGAAGCGGTAAATTGCTGCTTCCAAACTTGCGAAGATTAAGAATCAAGCCAGCGGGACGAGTGGGCTAACAGCAATCTGATGGCCCACAACAATCTGAAATTGGCAATTGAGTTGCCGAAAAACTTTTGCTTTTTGTTTCGCGTGGATCGCGAACTTGATTGCTATGGCAGTCGAATGCTTTGGCGTCTTTTTCTGCAACCTCCTCGTAAGGTTCGATTGCAATAACTTGATCGCCGTAGGGCTTGCGACCGTAGATCTCAAAGTTCTTTTTGCAAACGGCTGTCCGCACTCCTCGCCGCAGGATATGCCCATCGTCATCGGTCACAGACTTCCACGGACCTCGATACACAACTGCTTGACTGTAGTCATCGCACGGCCCGTCTTTCCCCTTGTAAGCCTGCAGAGTCATGCTGCGAAACTCGATGCCCTCGACGGTAGTCCAAGGCTCTTCCTGTCGCACCAGGATCTCGACGCCGTAGAATCCGGCTGCTTCAAACGCGCGGAGAAATTCGTGCTCCTGAAAAGCGCCGCTGATACATCCACTCCACAATTTCGCATCGTTCTGTAAGTGCTCAGGCACGGGCTCGTCGCAAACAATATCGCTGATTACGGCTCGACCACCTCGCTTCAGAACGCGATGCAACTCGGCAAAAAGCTGGCTTCGGTCGGCTGGACGAACAAGATTCAACACGCAATTCGAAACTACCACATCAACTGAATCATCGGCAATCATTGGCTCGCTGGAGCGAAGCTGCTCGGCAACTTTCTCTGCTTCCAGCCAAGAGTTCGCGTCGCTCACAGGCGAATCGGCGAGATGCTTTTCTAATTTATCAAAATCTAACGCCAAGTCTTGAATGCGGCCCTTGTAGAATTCGACGTTACCCCAACCAATTTTCTCAGACATCTCTCCTTGATATTTGCGAGCCAAGGCGAGCATATCGTCGTTCATATCCACGCCGAGAACTCGACCTGTCGGACCCACTTTTTGAGAAGCGATATAACAGATTTTTCCACCACCCGAGCCGAGGTCGAGCACTGTCTCTCCCTCTTCCACGTACTTCGAAGGATCGCCACAACCATAGTCGCGCTCAATGATCTCTTCTGGGAGAACTTTAAGATATTGAGTGTCGTATTCCACCGCGCAACAAAGCTCCGGCTCCGCCTCTTTTGATGCAGACGAATATCGCTCGCGAACCGCGTCTTCGACGTGAATTTTGCTCGATTGGTTGCTCGGGTCGGTCGACGTAGTCATTCACTTTTCTCCTAAAAGGCCAGGTGGTCGCTGCGCAAACTGCGATCCGATTCCATTGATTCTATGCTGCCTGCCTTGCTCTGAACGATTAATGCACCACCAAGAATTGTGGCATTGCCGCACGGCTCCGTCCAGCCCCTGAATATTGTCGCACAATAGAAGGTTACTGCAACGATCTCAAACATTTGAGCTGACGAATGCCAAATATTCTCGATCGTAATCTCTCAAGTCCAAAGCGAAATTCTAATACTCTACCCAATGATAGACAGTATTACACATCACAAAGCAATGAGGATTTACTTGCGGAATTCGTCTCTAAACCGTTGCCAACACGAGAAGGCGATGTATTCAGCCGCGATTTGGGCAGTCTCATCAATCACCCCCGCTTCACGTCGCCACAAAAAGCGGCCAAAATAACTGTCGTTTCCGAATCCTATTCCAGAAATCCGAAAGCAATCCCATGATCTTTGTTATTGCCACGATCGAAATCGAAGCCGACCGACGCGAGAACTTTCTCACTGAATTTCATCGTATCGTCCCCGCTGTTCAACAAGAAGACGGATGTCTCGAATATGGACCGACTATCGATTTGGAGACGAACATCGGGGCTCAACCCGATGTGCGGAACAACACGGTCGTCGTCGTCGAAAAATGGGAAAGTATCGAACATCTAGAACGACATCTGATCGCCCCTCATATGCTCGAATATCGCAAACGAGTACAAGATATTGTAAAAGGGGCGACGATCCAAGTTCTCCAACCCGCTTGAATACGGTGGAGCTTGGCTGCAGAAATGCCTGGGCATTCGGCTGCGAGGTAATTCAAGAGAAAAAAACGAATCCATCAAGAAAACTACACTCGCCACGAAAAACCTCGAGATGCTTCCATAACGAGTCGGAACCCCCTAAAATTACCGAGGTATTAATGGGCTGATCTCAGCATAGTTGTTCGACGGGCAATTCGCCATCCTTTCGTGTTGAGCAACGGCATTGAACTTGGCGACAATATGACCAGTAACAACGAACGGTCGAATTCTATGAACGAGTCATCGAATTCCTCACGCTATTTTCTTACGGCCAAAGCGACATTAGCGATCTGCTTTGTAATTGCCGTGTTGATCGGGATGCCGGGTTGCAGCGGCTGCTGGAAAGCGGAAGACCCAATCGCCAAGAAGAAGCGGATCGCCGAGGAAATTAAAAAGAAGAAAAAAAAGAAGCTCGAAGAAAAAGAATTCGACATAAAACCGATGGTACTGCAGCCTTCGGACGACATCACCAATCGCTACCTTAAACCGGGTCATATTGCCGCCGCGAATCAATTAATCAAGTCGAACAAGATCAACTATCCCGCCGAACTCGAAACTGCAGCCGGGACCAAGAACGACGAGGCCATGGATGTAATACACACTCGATACAAATTGCGTTTTGTCCGCGCCGCTCCGTTACCCAAAGGCCAGTCGAAAAACTTTGAGACGTTAACCTACATTCCGACTCTGGAAGGCAGCAATACGAAGACCGTTTGGTTACACAGTCGAGTTCGCGGTGCACGAGGTGGTCGAGAACTGGTGAAGGGTGGTAGTCCGACGATATCGATGCGGCCTTACCAGTATTACTTCGTCGTGCTCTCGACTGAACCCGATGCCTATACCTACCTAAAAACACTCAGCGCTTTCGCTCCGCCGCAGTCTTCGTTTGGCCAAATTGAACGAACAAATCTCTACACCATTTTGCTTCCCAAAACAGAAAACCGAGTCCCCATTCCGACAACATCGGCCGCCTGGACATCAATCGCGTACGTAATGTGGGACGGGTTACTGCCCGACGACCTGACGCCCGAACAACAGGAAGCGATGATTGACTGGCTTCACTGGGGTGGTCAGCTAATCGTGAGCGGACCAGAATCGCTGGACAAACTGAGGGGCAGTTTCTTGGCGAAATACCTGCCAGCAGAATCCGGTGGCAGTTTAAATCTTACCGACGAAAGCTTCGACGAACTCAACAGTAGTTGGTCGTTGAAGTCGAGAAATGAATTGCTTTCGATTCGCATTGGCGAACAGCGACCGCTCGCGGGAATCAAACTCGAACCGATCGAAAACGGTCACTTTGTCGAAACTACGGGTGATCTAGTTGCCGAGCGACGAGTGGGCTATGGTCGCATTGTTACTACCGCATTTCCGCTGGCCGACAGCCGAATCAAGAAGTGGGGAAGCTACGATGGCTTCGTTAATAATTGTCTCATGCGAAAACCGAGGCGTCAGTTTAAAGGTGGCGAACTGGAGACGGTGAATGTCGAGTACGCTGGGCTCAATAAATTCTTAATGATGTCACCGAGCATGGCGACCACAGTTCGGTATTTCACTCGCGACATTGGCGATCCCGCCAATTTGGCTCTGATGGCGGATGAAGATGAGTATTCAGCAATGGGTGGTGAATACGATCAATACGGAAATCCCAAGCCAACAATGCAAACATACAAGTATCCCGATTCCGACGACCCTCACTTCTGTGGTTACCACCCTGGAAAAGGGACGCAAGCGAGCATGGCGGATTGGGACCCCAAGAGTGTTGTTTCCGATACCGTTCGCGCGTCGATGAAAGAAGCCAAGGGTATCTCGATTCCTAGTGGAGACTTTGTCATCAAAGTCCTGGCGGTCTATCTGGCGGTCCTTGTTCCGCTCAACTGGCTCTTCTTTCGATTAATGAATCGAGTTGAATGGGCGTGGATTGCCGCCCCGCTCATTGCGATCGTCGGCGCGCTTGTCGTCGTTCGCTTGGCCCAGTTAGACATTGGATTTGCAAGTAGTCGAACGGAGATCGGGATCCTCGAAGTTCAGGGCGATTATCATCGCGCTCATTTGACTCGCTACACTTCGATTTATACTTCACTTTCAACAACCTATGCCGCCGTGTTCGACGATCGGTCGGCGATCGCTTCGCCAATCTTTGACGACGTGCCCGACAACCCCAATGAGCCACTCTTCAAACGTCCCAATTACGTCAACCCAATCAACGTACAGCTTGCTCGAGGCAGTGAAGTCCGCATGGAAGGCTTTACGGTTCAATCAAACTCGAGTGACATGTTCTTCAGCGAACAAATGTTTCCGCTCGGGGGCAAGATCCGCATGTTGTCGACTGGTGACGGCGCAGTAGAGGTAAAGAATTCAACGAAGTATGGAATCAAAGGCGCGGTGTTAGTTCAAAGAACTCCCGCCGGACAATATGCTGCATCCTATCTCGGCAACCTCGAAGGAGGCCAAACATCTGGAAAAATTCGCCCCAAGCCATTTGCCGATGCAAACGCAATCAAGTTTGCTGAATGGGAAAAGGTTGACGCATTGAAGACCATCGCAGTGGAAGGCGAAATCAACATCCGCCGCCTCTTCCACTTGGCAATCAGAACGCTTCGACTCACTCCGGGGGAAAGCCGATTGGTAGGATTTACCGACGTCGACCTGCCCGGATTTGATATCGAACCGCGCGTTTCGCAGTCGCATGTGCGGACCATGGTCCTGGTCCACTTGGATCGCCCGCAAATGAAGGCCCCTCAACAAGACATCAACTCAATCCGAGATTTCCGTTTTAAACCACCCACAGTAGATGACGCCCTGCAACCTGATGTGCCCGCACAGCCGGGGACCGACGCTACGAGTTCTGCTTTACCTCAACAACCAATTAACTCGAATATAGATTTAAATAACTCATGATCGAATTAATCGACTTTGGCAAAGACTACGGTGAATTTACGGCAGTCGAACGATTGAACCTGAAAATTGACGCTGGCGAAATGTTCGGCTTCATCGGCCCCAACGGCGCCGGCAAGAGCACCTCGATTCGCTTTCTTGCTACGCTGCTAAAAGCCTCCCGCGGCGAAGGAATCGTCAACGGACATCGAGTCACTCAAGACCCCATGAACGTCCGACATAGTGTCGGATATATGCCCGACAACTTTGGTGTCTACGACGGAATGAAAGTCTGGGAATTCCTCGACTTCTTCGCAGTAGCTTATCGAATTGGCCGCACAAAACGAAAACGCGTGATCGCGGACGTCTTGGAATTGCTAGACTTGGGGCATAAACGCGACGACTTTGTCAACGGACTGTCGCGAGGTATGAAACAGCGTCTTTGTCTGGCCAAAACGCTCGTCCATGACCCACCTGTCCTGATCTTGGACGAACCCGCATCCGGTCTCGACCCCCGCGCTCGAGTCGAAGTAAAAGCGTTGCTCAAAGAGCTCCGCCGAATGGGCAAGACAATTCTAATCTCCAGTCACATCCTGACCGAGCTGGCGGATTGCTGTACTTCGATCGGTATTATCGAAAGAGGCCAGTTGTTAATGCACGGGCCAATCGACGACGTTTATCGGCGTATTCGCGGCAACCGTATGATTGAAATCAAGTTTGTCGAGAATCAAGACGTTGGCGTTTCCGTACTACGAAGCTCTCCCCACTTGCGCGACATTCAAATCGATAACAACAAAGCCGTCATCGAATTGGAAACCGACGACGCGGGCGTTGCCGAATTGCTCAATCAATTGATCCACCAGCAAGTCAAACTTGCCAACTTCGCCGAGAAAGAACCAACACTCGAAGACGTCTTCATGCTCGTGACAAAAGGCCTTGTGACGTAACACACACGTAACGTAACACACACGTACTAGACCAACAGAATCGAGCTTTTGCGACCGTCGTCGTCGCGGCGTTCCCACTCGCGTCGAACTTCCCTCAAACCGTACGCGCACATTTCAAATTGTTCGCTCAGTCGAGTAAGCACTTCCGCCGGAACGTCTTGATTTTT
>Ga0115002_10003644_pt1 | contig 19111 bp, 15 predicted proteins | sample ArcticOcean_MG_C_8_FD_89576 | JGI IMG/M metagenome (GOLD analysis project Ga0115002, IMG submission 89576) | Marine microbial communities from western Arctic Ocean - ArcticOcean_MG_CB11_86 | ecosystem: Environmental > Aquatic > Marine > Oceanic | place: Arctic Ocean: Canada Basin | collected... | reverse complement strand
TGACCCGGAGTACCCGGTGCTGCCTTCCAGCACCATGTTCCACACCGGATCGAAGCGGCGGCGACCAGACCAGGAGAATTGCCAGATGCTTCTTTCGGGCTGGCCACGCTCGGCAACCCGCCGATAGAAATCGAAATCAATGATGTTCAACCGCCCCTGCGGCAGGATCAGAAACCGATCGTAGGCACCGCGCCAGGTGGGCGCGTCCATGCCGGTTCCAGGCGTGTTGGTGCTCACTTGGAACGGCATGCGATGACAGTTTCCGCAGACATTGGGACGTGGCTTGCCCTGCAGATCACCGTCGATATGGAACAACCGGAATCCGTTTTCCGCCTCGTTGGAAAGCACGTTGGTATAGGCACGCCTCTGGGCAGGTGGATACGGCACGCTGAGCAGAAACGTCGCCATGTCGTCGCGCTCGGCCGCCGACAGGGCGCCGGACTTGCCTTCATCGTTGACCGTCTCGTCTCCGTCCAGCAACATCGTCGCGGCCAGACCACCGTCGATCACGTGTCGCGTGCTGCTGGCCGGGTCGTCGATGCTGCTGTTGGGCGGAACCGAGCGACGGATGTTGGCACTGTTGTTGCCACCATACGGGTCACCGGGGATGCCGTCCCAGTGAAATGGAGCCGTGTCCCGCAGGCCACGAATCGGCATCGTCGAACGAGGCATGATCTGGTTGCCGCCGGTGACGATCGGGGTCTTGATCACCCAGAGCAGTTGGTCCGTGTGACCGTCGGGATGACAACTCGCACAGGAAAACGTGCCGGTCGAGGATGTGTCGGCGTCGTTGAACCACGTGCGGCCAAGCTTGACCCGCTTGTGCGTGGGATCCTTCAGCGGAACGAACCCGACAACCCGGGGACTGGCAGCGTCGGAGACATCGACCACCGAGACAGTATTGGCCACCGCGTTGAGAACCCAGGCCCGAGACGCCTTGCCACTCTCTGCACTCTCCAAAGCAATCCCCCGGGGCACCGCTCCAACAGCCACGCGTCCCAACACCCCGCCGCTGGCGGCATCAATGGTGAAAAGCTTGTCCGAGCCCGCCGAGGAAACCACCAGCGTTCGGTCATCGTCGCTGACCTGGATCGCAAACGGTGTCGCCAGGGCCCTGCCCTGGGCCGGCTGTTTCGGCGGCAGCGGCTCGAGGTCGATGAACTTCGGCTTGCCCGCGACGTCGCCGGTGAACCCGACACTCGTGACCTGGTTCAGAAAGGCACGATTCTCCAACTCTTTCAATCCATGCTTCTTGGTACCCGAGCGACCGTTCGCTTCATTGCGTGCATCGGTCTGGGCAATGAAAACGCGGCCCCTGGAGTCGACCGCAAGTCCATACAGCAAGGTGCCAAGCGTATCGACAGTCTCGACGAGAGTGTCGGTTTTCGTGTCGAAAACGTACAAGTCCCGATCGGGGACCCTGGGATGCTTGATGATGTCCAACACGTGCCCCAGCGACAAAACGTTGTTGTTGGCGATCGAGTGCTTGTGGGCATCGAAAGTCACCAGGTCGCCATCGATCTTGCCGGTGCCTCCGGAGAGCTGTGTCTTGTTGTTCGACTCGAACGGGATGACGTAAAGACGGTCACCGCGAACGGTGATGGCTCGTGGATCCTGAGCCGTGATGGTCAGCCGCTTGCTGACCGCACGCGTGGCCACGTTGACGACGGCAATCTGGTTCTCCGAAGACAGCGCCACGTAGGCCTTGTCATTGCTGGCGAAAGCAATCCCGACGGGTTCATCAAAACGCGTCGCCCTGGTCTTCGGATCGAAGTCCTGGATGGTCGCGATGACCTGCAGGTACGTCGGATTCGCTCGATCGGAATCGATCACGCTCACCGAATCCGAGACATGATTCGAAACCCAGACTTCCTTGCCATCAGGCCGGACAGCGATTCCAACCGGATCGATGCCGACACTGACGCGGGCGATGATCTTTCGAGTTTTTCGGTCAATCACATCGACCGTGTCGGACGGCGTGTTCACGACGAAGACATGGGCACCGTTGATGGCGATCGGCGACGCGTGTGGGCTCACAAACGTCGGGTGTCCGACAGCGGCCGGCTTCCGGGGGATGGCCGTTTCTTCACCACCCGGAGTGAAGCTCGAACCAAGCACCGCCACAGAAACGAAGGCCACGAGCATCCAGCCGTAACCGGTTCTGGTCATGTCGAGTGTCCTTGAGGCCTGTATTTTCTCGATGTGATTATCTTGCGGAATGCATCATGCCATCCGTCGGCAGCCCCCACCGGCCAACGCATCATACTCAATGCAACACCGCCAATGCATCAAACCAGATTTCGCTGGAGACGATAACCGACCCGTTCGGGGGGCATCATGGTCGTCGAAGAACACGGCGGGTCCATACAGACTATCCACCGTTGACAGAGAAACTGGACATGGAAATCCCAGGAAAACACCTCGGCTCGGTGAGCTTGAGAGTTGATCTGGCAACCCACGCTGCGGGATGGGTTGCCGATGCGTCACTCTCCAATGCAATACAAGAGCCGGTCCGTCCGCAGGTACATGCGACGGCCAACGAACAACGGCGTGCTGCTGTGACGTCCGGATAGGTTGATGGCGACTTCGTCGTACTTTCTGCCGGGTCGGAGGACGAGCGTTTTGCCGCTCTTGCCGCCAATGAAAATCAGGCCACCGGCCATTGTCGGGCTGGAAAACAGCTCGCCGATATCCAACCGCTTGCGGTAGGCCATCTTTCCTGTGGTCGCATCAATGACATCGATGACGCCCTTTCGTCCGCCGGCATAAAGCAATCCGTCGTGATACACCGCTGACGCTATCCGCGAGTCGCGTGCTCCGGTCGATTGCCAGAGCAATTCCAGCGTGAATGGGGCGTCCAGTGACTTCGGCAACCGGAACGCTTTCACCTTTCCCGATTCGTGAGCATATAAGACGCCGTCATGCACGATGGGAGAGTTCCTCGCCATCCGAAACTGCTTCTCCGTGAGAACACGTCCGTCGGAAGCCAGCACCAGGGAACCGGCAGGAGTCGCGATGACATCCTCGCCTGCGATCTTCACCACCACCGCAGTGCCGAACGCAGCGGGCACTTCGGCCTGCCAGTGCTGCTTGCCGGTTGCCGGGTCGCGTGCGGTGAGCTGCTCGACGTGCACGATGAGCTTGTTGTCGGCAAGCACCGGGGACGCGCTGTGCCCGTAACCCTGCTGCGGAACACCAACATGTTTCGCCCAGAGCCGTTTGCCCGTCATGTCGAAGGCCGCAACAATTCCCGTACCGAACAAGGCAAAGACCCGTTTGCCGTCGCAGGTGACGGTTGCGGCTGCGTTTCGAGCTCCACCTCGTTTTTCCGAAGGAAACTTGCGATCGAACCCGCGGCGTCGGTCCTCAACTTCTTTTTGCTTCTTCTTGAGTACTGCGAGCTGTGGCGATTCGGGGTCGGCCTTGCGCAGATCGTTGTACTTCTTGCGGACATCGCGGCGCTCTGCTTCCAGCTTTGCCTGTATCTCGACGATGCGTTTGACCTCCGCCTCGTTCAACACCGCGGCGTAACCGGCCGTCGCCTGCCACAGAAGTTCTCCGTCCGTCGGGTCGACACAGACCACGCTGGACGGCTCGGCAAGAAGAAACAATCGCCCCTTCTCGCCTCGGTTGCCACCCACAAACACGGGCGACGAGTAACCCGGGCCGACATCGACATTCCAGAGAATGTTCTCCGAATCCTCCGACCATTTCGTCGGCGGTTGGGCTCTCTCGAAACGCCCCGAACCATCTCCGCGCCAACCGGTTGTGCCCGCAGTCTGAGCATTGGCTTGCGACGGAACACAGGCAACCAGCACACAAGAAATCGCAGTCAGTCGCAGCCGACTATGAAACATTGCCACTCGCCTGGTAATGAAATCGGAGTTGAAAGCCGGCACCGTCCCGGAGGATGAGGGGCGGTTACTCACTGATGACGGAGACCCGGTTCCAGTAAGCCCACTCGTTGTGCCAGTCGTTGGGACGGTTTTCGATTGAGAGCCTGATCCTGCGTCCGGCGAACCTGGTCAGATCGACGGTGACATCCAGCCACTCGTCGTCGGACACCGACCTGGATCCGATGATCTGGTCGGCCAGGACCTCCCCGGCAGCCACGACTCTAAGCTGCCAGTCCCCGTGAGGGTGATGGCTGACTCGCATGCTCAGTCTTGTCTTCTTGCCACTGGGGATCTTCAATTCGCGGACGAGGCTGCTGGGTGTCCTGCGATCCAGGGGATGTGTCTGAACCGCGGTCGTGTTGCGAAACACCTTGTGATGCACCACTCCACCTTCACCGACATTGCGAACCCTGAACCCGGGAGCCACTTTCTGGATCGTCCACTGCCATTCGGGATTCTGCTTCGACTGACGACGACGATCGACGGAAACCGGGGCGTTTCCAGTGACCATCCGACGAGCGACGAACTCCTGGAGTGCCGGGATCTTTCCTTCGACGGCAAGCCGCAACGACTCACGTGGGAAACCCGGGACCATCGGTTCCAGGCCGAACCAGTACATCCGCGGCAGGTTCCTGTCGGCACCGTCTTCAGCGTGCGACACGAGCCCTTCGAGGATCGGCCAGCGGTCTGCAAACGGCAATCGCTGAACTGCAGAAGACAGGTAAAGACGTACGACCGGCGATCGTTCGTTCTTTGCCAGGACCGCGAACTGGTCAAGGACTGGCTGGTCAACATGCCCGCGCCTGATCTTGCTCGCGTGCTGAAACGCATTCACCGAACTGCCATCACACAGAAACTGAATCGCCCAGGCTCGAACATACTCATCGTCATGCCCCAGCAGCACCGACAGGCTGTTGCGATCCAGGCATCCGGTGACCTGCAAGGCCCACATCGCGCGAAGCCGCTTCGGCGTGTTGGGTGCCGATTGAAACAGGCCACCCAGTCGCGAAAGAACCAGCGACTTGTCCAGCGTGCCGTTCGCAGCGCGGACCTGCAGCAACAGACGCGACTGCCGCACGTACCAGTCGTTTGCATGCATCTGCAGTGCGACAAGTTCCGAGTCAGATAACGCTCTCAGGTTGGGCCGCGGGATCGCCTTTGCCCCCTTGGGCATGATGCGGTACACGCGACCGCTGTTGGGAAACTTCACCGCGTTGCCGCAGACGTCGGTGTCGTGCCAGTCCAGGATGTACACGCCGCCGTCGGGACCAATTTCGACGCTGAATCCGACCCAGGCCAGGTCGTTGGTCGGCATGAAGTCATCACCATGCTTGCCGATGAAACTGGAACCGCTGGGCTCGAGCACATCGGTCAGGACGGCATGCTCGTGGATGTTGCACATGAACAACCGGTTGCGGTACTCCTTCGGAAACGTGTCGGCCAGGTAGAAGCGTGCCCCGCCGTGAGCCGACAGGTGCGTATGATCACGAATTGTCTTGATGTCGTCGTAAACGTACGGATTCACGTGAGGGCGACTCTGCTTGTGATACACGCCTCCCTGGACGATGTGGAACAGGTGCGGGATGACGCAGCAGGTGGCTGCCGCCTGGCCGTGATCGTTGAAGTCGATTCCCCACGGGTTTGACAACCCGCGTGCAAAGATCTCGAACGTCTTGCGTGTCGGGTGATACCGCCAGATTCCCCCGTCGATGAACTGCCGCCGGGCGGTGCTGTCGCCCGGCTTGCCGACGCTCGATTGCGTGAACACGCCGTGGCAGCCGTAAAGCCAGCCGTCAGGACCCCAGTTGAAACTGTTGAGCGTCTCGTGCCGATCGTTGATGCCCCAGCCATCCAGCAGGACCTGTGGAGGGCCATCCGGCTTGTCGTCACCGTCGGCATCGGGAATGAAAGACAGGTTGGGTGGCGATCCGACGAACACCCCACCAAATCCACAGGCCAGCCCCGACGTGAAAGTCAGCTTGTCGGTGAACGTCTTCTTCCGGTCGAAGACACCGTCGCTGTCGGTGTCCTCCAGGATCTGGATCCGGCTGACCTTGTCACCGGTGTGCTGACGACGTGTCTGGTAGTTGAAGTTCTCGGCCACCCACAGCCGTCCGCGGTCGTCAAAGCAGAAGGCGATCGGTTCGGCAATGTCCGGCTCGGCCGCGAAGACCGAGACCTCGAAACCCTTTGGAATCGACATCGTCTTGACGGCTTCGGCAGGTTTCAGGAACGGCGCGTTGCTGCTCTTGTGTTGCTTCTTGGGAAGCTTGTTTCGGGACTCCTGGGCGCCGGCCAGTGAAACGACCGACAGGGCCAGGATGAACACCGACAGGCTCTGCCACGTCCTGAAAATTAGTGTCTGGTTCATTGGGCAATCTCCACCTGTCCGGTCGTTCCCAGGTACTTGACCAGGTCGAAGATCTGGCGTGGCTTCATCTTCTCGAGTTGCCCGTCAGGCATCATGGATTTCGGCGACACTTTTCGCACGTCGATGTCCTCCTTGGCAACGACAACCCTGGGCTGCTCGACTGTTTTCAGCACCACGCGGGTCCTGTCTTCTTCAGCGACAATCCCGTTGAGCACGCGACCGTCCACCGTCACGATCGTGACCATCTTGTAAGCGTCCGGTACGTCGTAGCTGGGATCCACGCTGTTGAGGAGGATGTAAGCGAGGTTGGCGCGGTTTGACCCGGTCAGGTCCGGGCCGATCTTGCCACCTTCGCCGTAAAGCAGGTGGCATGATGCACATGTCTTCTTGAAAACGGCTCGGCCACGAGACGCATCCGCCTTCTCGATCGCCGTGGGAGTGATCATCTTGGTGTACTTGGCAATCAGCGTTTCGCGGTCCTTGGCAACCGACTTCACTTTGCCGAAGACCTTCACGAACTGATCCCCCAGCAGGTTGTTGAGTGAACGTGCGACGTGAGCCGGAATCTCATCTCGTGACACCGTCTTTTGTTTGACCGCCTCCAACAGGCTCAACGCGTAACGCTTTCGCATCGCTAGAGTCTCGACCACCGCACGCCGCTGGCCCGGCTGCATTTTCTTGAAACGCCCCAACAACACCGCCGGCGCTGTCGCATTCTCGACGGTCGCATACCCGCGAATCGCGTCGAGGGTCAGGGCCGGCTCATCCAGCAACGACTCCAGCAAGTCCGATGCGTCCTCGTTCTGGAGGTCCAGCAACAACCGCAACGCCGATCGTCGTGACGCAATATTCCCGGACTGGTCCTTCACCGTGGCGAGTGCACGAGCCGCCGCGTTTTCGTCACCGAAAACCTGAGACAACTGCTGCGACAGTTCGCGGATGGTCGCAGCGTCACTCTTGGCAAACCCGGCACTCAACTCGGTCCACCCGGCGGGCGGAGCGACATTTCGTCTGCCGGCCAATCCAGCCAGCATGCCACGCATCAAGGCGCTGCGAATGGCAGGATCTTTCGTCTTGCCAAGAGCCTGCACCAGCAATGCAAGCCGATCGGTTTCCTGCGTCTTTGAGCGTTCAGCAGAAGGCGACGCTCCAACCTCCGGTCGTTCAGACAGGCCGGTGAACTCGCTCCACTTCTGGTTGAGCCTGCGGCTGTTTCGATCCCCGCTGTAGACAACAAACTGATGCCGGATCGTCTCACTGGCTCCCTTGCCGATCTTCCACGCTCCAAGACGTGCACGGACCGGACCGATACCCAACTGGCCATCGACCCGCCATGGTTGCGGAAACCCCTTGTTCGACGGGTGATCGAAAATGGCGATGTGTGCCAGGTCGTCACGTCCCTTGACCTGCATGCCAACGTCGACCCAGGCATCGCGCCGGCCTTCGGCCTCTGCATTGCGGCGGCCCGATGCGTTGACGGCATCGCCGGTAATTCCCCTCCTGAAGGGCATACGCAGGAAGAGACCGCCGTAGTTGTACTTGCCCACGGTGACATCGGTTTGAGCGGTCCCCTTCCAGGTGAGATCGAGATGATACTCGCTGTCGCTTGCTCGCATTTGCCAGGTCTGGCTTTCGGTCAGGATGGGAGCCCCCCGAGCATCGAGCAGGTCGTAGACCGTTCGCCACCGGACCGAAGTGCCCTTGCCTTTGAGTACGGTCACCGACTTCCGCTTCCAGTAGCCCCCTGCGGGATGATGGAAGTAGTCGCGACCGTTGACGCGGGTGAACCCCCAGTAAAGCCCGGTCTGGTGCTTGTGATGGCCGGGGCTGTACTCGGTGAAAATGCCCTTGCCATCAGGAGCAACGATCGGGTGGATGTACGGGCGGAAGTCCGGCCGTGCGTTCTGCGTGAGAATCGGTGCTCCTTGCCCGGCGCGAATGACCGAGACGGTGCCCTTGTCGTCATCGAAATCGATGCGAAGCCCGGACGCGGCAACCGGATCGGCAACCGGTTTCGCCTTGGGTTCGGGCTTCCGCGGCGTGGGGCCTGGCTCGAACGCTACTGCCGCAACGAGCGACGCAACCCGGTTTCCAACTACCGTTGCCGGTTCGGTTCCCGGGCCGCACCCAGCTATCCCCACGACCAACAGCAATGGTAGCAACAGCCGCATCGCATCTCCCCAGAATCAACAACCACGGACTGTCCCAGTCTCACCACCCCAGCCCCGGAGTTCAACTCGCCGAATCCATCAGATCGTCCGAACTGGGAGGCAACGTCTTCTCCGGATCGCCATCATGGCCAGCCGTGTCGACCTCATGACCTTCATGCTGATCGGATATGGCAGTCAGAACGACCAACCCGAAAATCCCCAGCACGCCAACCAATCCGAGCCATTTTGAGCGGCCCTTGCCTGCCGCGTAACTCATACAGCCCCAGGCCAACACCGGCACACTCAACAGGAAAAGAAGTGGCACAACCTGCGGACCGCCCACTCCAGCCCTGAACGCAAGGAATCCCACCAACTGAAGAATGATCCCGATTCCCACACCAATGTTGGCCCTCGTCTTGTATTCCGGTGCCATCGACTTTGTCGTCTTGCGTGCCACGACCATCAACAGCACGAGCCCGACGATCGTGCCAGTCAACCCGACGAATGCAAGCAGCGTGGATTCTCTTTCCCCCTCATGGTCATACAGGTCAGAAGGCGGCTCACTGAAAGCGGACGATACAAGCCCCACGACGAGCAGGACCAGGCCAACAATCGCCATCCAGCTTTTGTTCGTTTTTTTCACCACGTGGTTGCTCCGAATGATAGCGTTTCAGGTCAGTGGTAGGTCTGTGTTCTGAAGGATGGAGCGTAGCTGAATCCGCCAGAACACTGCTGGCCGCGAAGATCGGCGTCGACCAGCACGTCGACCAGCACGTCGGTCACCGCCAGGATCACCTCACGAGGTGCACCCCATCGTCTCACCAAAGATAACCTCACAGAGCCGTCGCGCCTCCTCATCGGGAATCCGGTTCTCGCCGTCTCGGTGGTCGGGCATCGGTGTCATCGAGTCGGCCGGGTGTCGAGGTACCGGTGAGGGTCGTCCAGAGGCAGGTAATAGGTCCAGTCGGCCGATTCGTAGAGAATCACCTCGCGGATTTCCTTCCGAGCCAGCAGCTTGCGGATGATCGCCTCGCGTTTCTTCGTAAACTCCGCCTTGTACGGGGCTCGAAGCGTTTCCTGGGCTTCATAAACAATGCTGCGTGGTCCGCGAAAGCTGCTGCCACGGTTGTCGGCCAGGTCGGCAAGGGAGTGCTCCAGGAACAGGTCCAGCGGTCCAGGCGGTGGAGCGAACCGGATGCCCAGGTAGGCCGGTTCGACGTTGAGCCCCGAGAGGTCCACTGCTGAGAGGCCTTCTCCGATCGAAGGAATGTGGTTGTTCGAACCCCAGATGTGCCGGTAGAAGTCGGACTTGTAGACCCCGCCCTCGGGACGCTTCATCTTCGCCAGGCCGCTCCGGACCGCCGTCTCGACTCGACCGCCCGGCGGAATCACCACCCGGATCCGTGTCTTCGGGAACCGGCGTTCCAGGTCCACCAGCAGCTTTCGGACTCCGCCTGCAATCACACGGCTGCGGTGGAACCGCCACGGAAACATCGTATCGTCGTCGGGACACGCCTCGGACCACTCCCTGGCGTGCCAGGTCGTGATTGACTCCAGCGAATCAATCAACCTGGCCGAAGAGCCCGTGCCGATCCGCTCCAGGAACGGCTTGAACGTGGCCAGGCCGCGTGGTGCCGCGGCCCGGTCGATGCCCAGGTGAGTGTAGTTCCGGCTCGTGCGTCGGAAGTCGAGGATCGAGCCGAGCCCGCCGGATTCTGCGAGCAGGTCGCCGGTCGAAGCGGCCAGTTGAGTGTGCGAGCGGGTGTTGATGAAGATCTCGTCGTAGGCCTCGAGCTTCAGCTGCGTGGCGATTTCGGCGATTGCTTCCTGTCGGGCACGCGGTTGATCGAAATCGACCATCTCGACCGACCAGTCGGCACCGCGATCGATCACCAGCAGGTTCTGCCCCAGCGTGACGTGTTTCTTGCCGGAAGCCAGCAGTGCGGCCATCGACGCCTCGACCGCCTGGAATTCAGTGCGGTACATGCCCGAGAGCGGAATGCCGACGATTCGGGACTCTTGTCGGGCCTTCTCGTCGCCGTCCAACGCCCAGTACTGAACCAGTCGTCCCAGTCGATTGCCGGCGGCGGCGCGAAGGGCAGAGGCTCCCACGGCGGGCAGAGCCAGTTTCCGACCCTCCGGGGTGGCCGCTTCGACCCACAGGAATCGGGCACCGGCGGGCCAGTCGAGACCGACCAGCCGCAGGGACGTATCGGAGGTGGCCTCGATCCTCCAGCCCTTCAACTCGGGAAGGTGCTTCGAAGCCACGGCATGGATCTGTTGATACGGGACCAGGCGATGGCCAGTGCCGTGTACCATCAGCACCAGGGAAGTCCCGTCGATCGGAGCAAACGGTGACGCTCGAAGTCGCAGGTCGCGTCGGCCGTCCCGGAACCGGCGGGCGATCTCACGCGCACCAGGCACATCCTGGAATTCAAGCGCCTCGGGCCGCGCCGCTTCGGGTCGTCCCATTCTGCGAAGCACCTCACCGTAGCCGGCGAAGCCCACCTCTTCGGGGTGGAACATCGTTGCCGGTGAGGACAGCGGCAGGAACTCGCCCTGGAACCGGCCGTCGGCCGCGAAGCGAGGTACCACGTAGTACTTTGTCAGCCCTGATTCGAACGGGCGGAAGCTGGCCGAGAGCTTGATGCCATGGACGTGGGCACTGGTGGCATATGCGGTCATGATCGACGGGTCGAGTCGCAACTTCATCAGGAACCGCAACCAGCGCCACGACGGCTGGCCGGGTTGTGCCTGAAACGAGGTGGTCAGGGCCTTGTTGTCAAGAATCGCCCGGGTGCACGATTCGAAGCGACGCCAGTCGGCGGCGGGATAGTTGGCCGGGTCGGCCAGCGTGGGGAACGGGCCCGGCCAGACGATCAATCGGGCGACGCCCTGGCACTGCAGGCGACGGAAGTACTGGTCGAATGCGTCGCGGGTGACCGGCCTGAAGCGGCGGGCCTTTGAGTCCCAGAAGATCCGGATCAGGTCGTCAACCAGGTCGGAGATGTAGGAGATGGGCCGTGGGGGAGGAGACTTCTGCAGGGTGATGGCCTGTCGCGAGTCGGACTTGTCGCGGGTGAGGACCAGGTGCAGCGTGAGGCGGGCGGTGGCGGCCGGTGTGGCAGTGACCACCAACTGCCCGGTCCGGTCGACCCGTGCCGAGATGCCGTCGAGTTCAACGCGCTCGCCGCTGGCCACGACCTGCTTGTCTCGCCTCAGTTCCAGGCCCAGGCGATCTGCCCGGGCAAGGGACCCCACCACGATCGGCCAACGACGTGTGCCGTCGGCCAGGTAGGCAAAGGGAACCTCGGTGTTTCGAGGTGACAGTCGGGCCGGGCCGAGAGGTTCGGTGGCGATCGCGAGGCCGGGGGTGGCCGTGGCCATCAGCATCGCCAGCAGTCCGAAGGAGACGGTCCGGAGCATGACGGAGTGCCTTTGGGAGGTGGGCCAAGGACCGGTGAGATGCGTCGTGGCAAAACGATGTCGAGCACTACCATAGCATGCCATCGTAGCGCTCTTGAAAACCGGTGGCAGAACCACGTGGAATCGGGCCAGCCAGGTAACACTACCGATTTGATCACGCAGGAAAGATGGCCCGCCAGATGCCGTAACCTCTTGACGGGCCAGAACCTTCCGAAGTCGGGGCGAAGGACATTCGACGCTGGTTGGTCCAGCCTGGCGTCAGCACTCTGTTGATTGCCAAGAGCAGTCCCTGGGAGAATGGCTACGTGGAGTCATTCAACGGAAGGTTCTGTGACGAGTTGCTCAACGGAGAGCTGTTCCTCGGCCTGGCGGACGCTCGTTGGGACTCGGTGTCCATTGGCCGAGATAGATGGACTGTAGACGCTTGAGATCTCACCCGCTCCGATCGGCCAGACTTAGCAACGAGATCCCTTTTTGTTTACACAGGTTTTGAACGCTGATTACCATCATGATGACCTTTTCGATTCTTCCTGGCCGACCATCCTGCGCGCTAACCAGTTTCTCCAACGGCCCTTTGCACTTCCGTTTTGATGCGATGCAAAATGGCATGGAGCCCGCGCATACGAACCATTCCTAACGCTTCGACGAGGCCTAAGTCGGTCAGCAACGTTGGCTTCACCGCAAACACATCGTTAGGCGTGGCACCGGAGAGCGTGCCCACCAGCAAGCTGATGAATCCGCGTACCGTTGGTGATTCTCGAGGAACATCAGCGTAAATCTGAACATGGCCGTCGACCACCTCGACCCACATGTACACCGGGGTTTGGCACTCATCCACGCGGTTCTCGCCGGCGTCACGCCGTGTTCGATAACTTTCCGGCAGGTCGGGGAGTTCCTCGGCGAAATCCATTAGCGTCTCTAGCCGGTCGCGCACATCCAGCTCGTCGAACTCTTGCTTGAGTTCCTCAAGTTTGTTTTGGAGGTTTGAGGTTTTATTGATCACAAAGGTGTGCTCTTACGACTGCATTACACGTTCTTCGCAATGGGCACGCCGATCAGGTTGCCCCACTCAGTCCACGACCCGTCATAGTTCTTCACATTGGCGAATCCCAGAAGATACTTCAGCACAAACCACGTGTGGCTCGACCGTTCGCCGTTCCGGCAGTAGGCGATGATCGTCTCGTTTCAAGCCGGCTTCGTCCAGGTAGATCTGCTCCAGTTCCTCGTGTGATTTGAACGTGCCGTCGTCGTTGACCACACGGGACCACGGAACACTGGCTGCGCCGGGGATGTGGCCACCCCACAGCGAACCTTCCTGCGGATAGGCTTCCATGTGTAACATCTCGCCCGTGTAATCGCCGGGCGCACGCAGTCGATCAACACGGCTTCGCGGATGTGTCCCTGCTGGTACAACAGGAGATCTTCGTCCGACTCGACGATGCGACGGTTTTCATCTCGACGAAGCTCATCGACCCATTCGGTACTCACCAACAATTCACTCTGGGTTGATGTTGTAGACATGTTTCTCACCCTCTATTTCAGGTTTCGAATATGCCATGTTTTGTCTTGTTCAAGCATCCATACGGATACTTCTCACAATTCGGGTAAGCTCTGGCCAGTCAGTAGAAATCGCTCCACGTGCTCTCGCACAGCTTCCAACTTCAACTCGTTGGCGATCTCATTGGCGAAGGCGTAAACGAGCAGCGAACGAGCAAGATCCTCGGTAATGCCCCGCGAGCGTAGATAGAACAGTGCCGTCTCATCGATCTGTCCGACCGTTGCACCGTGGGTACACTTCACGTCATCGGCGTAGATCTCCAACTGTGGCTTGGTGTCGATCACGGCGTCGTCCGAGAGCAACAGCACCCGGTTACTTTGTTTGGCGTCGGTCTTTTGTGCATCGGGATGCACGTAGATTATGCCATTGAAGACACCCTTGGAACGCTCGTCGAGAATGCCCTTGTAAAGCTCGTAGCTGTTGCAGTGCGGTTTGGCGTGGTCGATACGCGTGCGGCTGTCCATGTGTTGATCCCCGGCGGCGATATACAGACCGTTGAGCGTACACTCGCAGCCTTCATCATCGAGTGTCACATCGACCTCGTTTCGCACAAGCTGGCCGCCCAGCGAAAAGTAGTGCGACGAGAACCGGCTGGTTCGCTGTTGCCGAACGTGGGTCGTGGCGACGTGGTAACCGTGGGCGCTTTCCTGCTGCAGTTTGTAATGATCGACGACCGCGTTCTCGGCGACCGATATTTCGGTAACAGCGTTGGTCAGGTAAACGCCCGCGTTCAAACCGACGTAGCTTTCGATAATCGTGGCCTGAGTCTCGGGCTGGGCGATGATCAGGTTGCGCGGATGAGACGCGGTCGGACTGCTGTTGTCTGTCGAAATAAACAGCAGATGAATCGGCCGCTCGATCACGACGCCTCGCGGCACATGGACGAAAGCACCATCGCGAATAAACGCCGAGTTCAGGGCTGCAAAGCATGCGTTATCGTCACTTACAAGCTGTCCGAGATGATCTTCGATGAGCGCCGGATGGTCGGCCAGCGCCGCGGACAGATTGCAGACGACGGCACCATCCGGAGCCGCTCCCGTCGCCGACAGCTCACCGACATAGTGGCCGTTGACAAAGACCAGTCGCAGGTAGTCCTCATCGAGCACGAATGGTGAGATCGTCTCGCGGCTCAGCGGCGGGGATATTTCAGCCAGAGCGAACTCTGTTTCGGCGATGCGTTTGACATTAGTGAACCGCCATTCTTCTTGTCGCGTGGTGGGAAATCCCGCTTTCTCGAACCGTCGAAAGCCTTCCCGCCGCAACCCCGTCAGCCACGCCGGCGCCTGTGACTTCAAGTCGGCGTGAAACCTGGCAAACTCGTCGCTTATCCGTTGTGTGTAGTTATCGTTTGCAATCATGTTGGATTCCATTGGCCATTCGACTCGTATCACGCCGAACCTTACGAATCGGCTACGGCTACGTCGGGCTCAGCACTGATTCTCGGTCGCCTTCCACCAACGCGTAACCTTGCTCTTCCAACTCCAACGCCAACGTCTTGTCGCCCGATCGCACGATCCTTCCGTCAGCCAGCACATGGACTTTGTCAGGAACGATGTATTCGAGCAGTCGCTGGTAGTGCGTGACGACGATGATGGCTCGATCGGCGCTCCGCAACGAATTGACTCCGTCGGCCACGATCCGCAACGCGTCGATGTCCAGGCCGGAGTCGGTCTCGTCGAGGATGGCCAATTTCGGCTGCAAAACGGCCATCTGGAAAATCTCGTTCCGCTTCTTCTCGCCGCCCGAAAATCCTTCGTTGACCCCGCGATCGAGCAGGCTCTTATCCATGCCCAGAAGCTTCATCTTTTCCTTGACCAGTTTCAGAAACTCGCCCGTGTCGGAACGTTTCTCGCCGCGGTACTTGCGAATCGAATTCAAGGCAGCCTTGAGGAAATACTTGGTGCTGACGCCGGGTATTTCGACAGGATATTGATAGGCGAGGAAAACGCCTTCGCCGGCTCGCTCGTCGACTTCCATTTCCAGCAAGTTCTTCCCTTGGAAAACGACCTCCCCACGCGTGATTTCGTAGTCCTCGCGTCCGGCCAGTACATGGGCCAACGTACTCTTGCCGGAACCATTCGGTCCCATGATCGCGTGGACTTCTCCAGCGTTGACGGTCAGGTTGATGCCCCGCAGGATCTCGGCCTCTTCCACGCGAGCGTGCAGATCTTTGATCTCAAGCATTTGGGTTGTTCCTTTTAATACTCTTATAGCCGCGTGCGCGGCACGCATCGTTCACGCTACTCGTTACCCCACACTTCCTTCCAAACTCACGCTTAGCAGTTTCCCTGCCTCGATGGCGAACTCCATCGGTAACTCCTGAAACACTTCGCGGCAAAAGCCCTTGATGATCATGCTCACGGCGTCTTCGGCGGACAGCCCCCGTTGTCGGCAGTAGTAGATCTGGTCTTCGCCAACCTTCGAAGTGGACGCTTCATGTTCCACTTGCGACGACGTATTATGCACTTCGATGTAGGGGAAAGTGTGCGCCCCGCAGGAATCGCCAATTAACAGCGAATCGCATTGCGAATAATTACGGGCGTTGGTCGCACCCTTCTGAATCTTCACCTGGCCGCGGTAGTTATTCTGTCCGTGTCCCGCCGAGATCCCCTTCGAGACAATGGTGCTACGCGTGTTCTTGCCGGCATGGATCATCTTCGTGCCCGTGTCGGCTTGCTGGCGGTTGGCCGTCACCGCGACCGAGTAAAACTCGCCCACCGAGTTATCACCCAACAGCAACACGCTGGGATACTTCCACGTGATTGCCGAGCCGGTCTCGACCTGTGTCCACGAGATTTTCGAATTGGCGCCGCGGCAGGCCCCGCGTTTGGTGACAAAATTGTAGATGCCGCCGCGTCCTTCTTCGTCGCCGGGATACCAGTTCTGCACGGTCGAGTACTTAATCTGGGCGTCGTCCATCGCCACCAGTTCGACGATAGCGGCATGCAACTGATTTTCGTCGCGTTTCGGCGCGGTGCAACCTTCCAAATAGCTGACGTAGCTGCCCTCTTCGGCGATGATCAGCGTCCTCTCGAACTGGCCCGTGTTTTGCGCGTTAATCCGGAAATACGTCGACAACTCCATTGGGCAACGCACGCCCTTCGGGATGTAACAGAACGATCCGTCACTGAAAACGGCCGAGTTGAGCGTCGCAAAGAAGTTATCGTTGTAGGGAACCACGGAACCCAAATACTTCCGCACGAGTTCGGGATGGTTGTGCACGGCCTCGGAAAATGGGCAGAAGATGACGCCGACCTTGTCGAGGGTTTCCTTGAACGTCGTGGCGATCGACACGCTGTCGAAGACGGCATCCACGGCGACGCCCGATAACGCCTTCTGTTCTTCCAGCGGAATCCCCAGCTTGTCGTAAGTCTCCAGAAGTCGCGGGTCCACTTCGTCGAGGCTCTTGAGCATGTTCTGCTTTTGCGGCGCGGAGTAATAGGCCGACTTTTGATAGTCGATCGGCGGATAATGCACGTTGTGCCACTTTGGCTCTTCGAGTGTGAGCCAGTGCCGGTACGCCTTCAGCCGCCAATCGAGCAACCAATCCGGCTCATTCTTCTTCCCCGAGATCAGCCGCACGACGTCTTCGCTCAATCCCGGCGGGATCGTGTCGGCTTCGATGTCGGTGACGAAGCCGTATTTGTATTCACTCTTGGCGACTTCATCCAGCAATGCGTCAGTTTCTGTAGACATTCTTAGCTCCTTACGCGACCGAAGTCTCAATCGAATCGCAAATCGATAGTTCCACGCGACCGCCGATCACACCTGGAAAGAACTTCCGCAGCCACAACTTTTCGTCGCGTTCGGGTTGTTGAACACAAACCCGCGTTTGTCGATCCCGCTGTGAAAATCAATCTCGGTGCCGTCCAGGTGGAGCAAGCTCTTCTCGTCCACCGCCACACGAACACCATGCATGTCGCAGATTGTGTCAGTCTGTTCATCGACGTGCTCGTCGAATCCCAGCTTGTATTCAAAGCCGCTGCATCCACCGCCTGCCACGCCAACTCGCAAAGTGACGTTCTCTGGCATTTTCTGTTCGGAAATGACTTTTTTGATTTCTTTGGCAGCGTTCTCGGTCAATTGCAGTGGCATTTCCGTTTCTCCTGAGATTCAAAAGTTACAGCGGACAACACGCGACCCAGCGAAGGGTTGTCGTCATCATGTGATCGCGGCGATGGACCGGGTCAGACAGTCATTTTGGCGTTCCTGGTTGTTCGTTTCTGATTCGGACTGAACTGACAACAAGCGTGTCCGTCCAGTCGACACTGCGAGAGCACGACCTCGTCGCCTAGCAATTGCGAAAACAACATCGTTTCCATCTCGCAGATGGTGCTGTCCACGTCAGCCAATTCGGAGTACGGACAGTCGCGAAGAGTGAACGTGGGACCACCAACCGGTGTATCAATCTCACAGCGGACCCGTCGCTTCTCAAGCAACTCGCGGAGAGATTCCATGCGGGCTTTCAGCGTCGTTCCGCGGATGGCGTCCGTGTAAAGGACCTTGAGGGCACTGGCAATGCTCCCGATGACGTGTTGGCGGCGCCGCGAATCCTCGATCCCGAGCACTTGTTGCCATAGGACGCCCGCGAGATCGGAAAAATTGTTGCCCGACAGTTTGCGGGCCTTGGGGCTGAGCGAATACTGGTAGCTCGGCCGCCCTCGGCCACCGCGAACTAGTTCCCGATTAACAAGACCGTCAGCCATCAAGCGAAGCAATCGCTCATGCACCGCAGTTCGCGTAACTCCCAGATGCTGCTCAATCTTTGATATGGCCAACGGCCCGGCATCGGCCAAGAGATGGAGCAAATCAGCGTCCGCAGTTGACTTTCCGTTTGCCATGACAAGTCCTCCGGCGCGCACGCGACAACCACGATCTCACTGCAAACTCTATGGCTGGAGCCTAGTTTTGTCAATTTAACCTGTTAAAACTGTAATAACAATTCAACATCACACGGAAAAGCCGTATGTAATGGCACACATCCTGCTAATCGGGACTCACGGTTCGGAGGACCCTACACACGCCGTGCTCGCGTTTCTGTTTGCCAAAGGAGCGGTCGAAGAAGGTCACCGGCCGGAAGTGATCCTTGCCGGGAATGCTGCTGTGCTGGTGCGTCAGACGGTTGCCGACAACGTCATTCGCGTCGGTCGGCCACCGCTGAAGTTATCGAAGTAGTGCCCAGGACATGATTTATGCACCAGCCTTCGACGGTTACTCAATTCCGTTGGGACAATAGCTACGCCGAGCGATTGCCCGGCTTCTATGTCTCTTGCGCTCCGTCGCCCGTTCCCAATCCGGTGCTGCTGCGGTTCAACAGCCCCCTTGCCGAGGAACTTGGTCTGAACGTCGAGAAACTAGGTTCAGGCCTTGCGGCACAAATCTTTTCCGGTACCGAATTGCCGGCTGGCGCACAGCCTTTGGCGCAGGCCTATGCAGGGCATCAATTCGGTGGTTTTGTATCGCAGTTGGGAGATGGACGTGCACTGCTGTTGGGCGAGGTGATCGACAGTCACGGACGGCGCAGAGATATCGCGTTGAAGGGGTCAGGGCCAACGCCCTTCTCTCGCGGCGGTGACGGCAAAGCTGCGGTTGGCTCCGTGTTGCGTGAGTACCTGATTAGCGAGGCAATGCACGCTCTAGGTATTCCCACGACCCGCGCTTTAGCGGCCGTTGGAACGGGAGAACTCGTGATGCGCGAGCGCTTGCTGCC
>Ga0115002_10003641_pt1 | contig 19115 bp, 22 predicted proteins | sample ArcticOcean_MG_C_8_FD_89576 | JGI IMG/M metagenome (GOLD analysis project Ga0115002, IMG submission 89576) | Marine microbial communities from western Arctic Ocean - ArcticOcean_MG_CB11_86 | ecosystem: Environmental > Aquatic > Marine > Oceanic | place: Arctic Ocean: Canada Basin | collected... | reverse complement strand
GGGGATGAGCCGAAGGGGAGCGTGAAGCCGCCGGAGCCGCCGCTCTAGGTAGTGAGCCGCCGGTCTACAGGGCCAGTACCAACTTCAGCCCAGCGTCGACTCGTACCATGAGCTTCCGCGGAATGCGGCCTGCCCGCTCCGCCAAGTAGCTCTCATCGAGCGTCACGAGCTGCGTCACGTTCGCGACGGCATCCGTCGGTAGGCCGGTCTTGCTGGTGGGAAGCAGGACGTTGCCCGGCGCCGCGACGAGTCGAGTGTTCGAGGTAAGAGCGATGCCCAGGGTCGTCTTCAATCGACTCCGATTGAATGTGTCAGCTTGGACGATCAGCACGGGTCTACGGAAAGCGGGCTCGGAGCCGCGGGCCTCGCCGAGGTTGGCCCACCAGACGTCGCCGCGTTCGACTACCACTTGGTGGTGTGGACGCTTCGGGCCTGCGCTGCCCTCAGAGCCGGATCCAGGCTGCTGTCCTCCTTCGCCAGAACCTCATTCAGCTTAGCGGTGATGTCTTGGCCTCTGTGTTTCGCCAGATATTCCGCGACTGCTGTGGAATAGAGCTCGCTGCGCGACACGCGCAGCTCCGAGGCGAGTGCATCTGCCGACTCGAAGACGTCGTCCGGGATGGAGATTGCTGTTTTCATACTCATAGTATACCCCGGTATAACTCCTACTGCCATCTGCGATGAGCCGCCTCGTTGATGATGGAGGTGGTGGGCGGGCGGTCCAATGGCTAGATGGGCTCACAGAAGCCCGTGCGTTGTGGGCCGGAGGGCATGCTCCCGTATTGCCAAGACCCCTCGACGGACGCACCCTAGGCGCGTTGCTACGAACGTCCCCGCGCCCCCGGATCCTCCCCTACGAGTGACGCAGTCGTCACCCGCCTGAACGCCGCCCTAGAAGGCCGCTATGCCGTCGAGCGCGAGATTGGCGAGGGTGGCATGGCGAAGGTCTACCTCGCTGACGACCTCAAGCACGAAAGGAAAGTTGCGATCAAGGTCCTGAACCCGGACCTAGCCGCGCTCGTCGGCGCCGAGCGCTTCCTGGCTGAGATCAAGACGACAGCGAACCTGCAGCATCCGCACATTCTGCCGTTGTTCGACTCCGGGCAGGCAGACGGATACGTCTTCTATGTGATGCCTTATGTGGATGGGGAGGCGCTAAGGGGCCGGCTGGACCGAGACGTGCAGTTGCCGGTCGACGAGGCCGTCCGCATCGCGACGGCTGTGGCGAACGCTCTCGGTTATGCGCACCGGCAAGGCGTGATCCACCGGGACATCAAGCCCGAGAACGTGCTCATGCACGAAGGCGAACCGCTCGTTGCCGACTTCGGCATCGCGCTCGCGGTGACGGCGGCTGGTGGCTCGCGCATGACCGAGACGGGCCTCTCGCTCGGGACTCCTTTCTATATGAGTCCCGAACAGGCGAGCGCGGACCGCGAGCTCGGTCCGCAGTCCGATGTGTATTCAGTGGGCTGCATGCTGTACGAAATGCTTGTTGGTGAGCCTCCGGATACCGGGAAGACCGCGCAGTCTGTTTTGGCGAAGATCCTCATGGAGAGGCCGCGCTCGATCACCGACATACGTGCGACGGTGCCGGCCCACATCGCGGCGGCAGTGGCCCGTTCGCTCGAGCGGCTGCCGGCCGACCGGTTCGAGACAGCCGAGGACTTCGTGCGAGCGCTCGGGGGCGCAGGCTTCAAGCACGTTGTTGCCGCGGTATCTCAGACGCAGGCAACGGGCGGAGCGGCTCCCGTGGCTTCGACGTCCCAGCGGTCACCGGTCGCGAAGTGGGCGCCTTGGGGCATCGCGGCGGCTGCTCTGGCCGTCGCCGCATGGTCCCTCATACACGAAGCGCCACCGGCTCCGGCGCCGGCGGTCCGAATGGCTTTGTCGGACTTCGTCGTGGAGTCCACCAACGGGGGCGGGTGGCGCATCGCCATCTCGCGGGACGGCGGGACGATCGTTGCCGGAGGGGCAGACGATCTGCTCTACGTACGCCGCTCGGACGACACGGAGTTTCGCCCGATTCCCGGTACCATGGGCGCACAACACCCGACGATTTCACCCGATGGAGAGTGGCTCGCGTTCGCTCTGAACGGAGGGCTCTCCAAGGTTCTGCTCGTTGGTGGCCCGGTGCTTTCTGTGACCAGCTCGGGCCGGAATCCGCACTGGTATGTCCAGGAAGAGATCATCTACTCGATGGACGAGGGCGTCGGGGTGGTGAGCGCAGCGGGTGGTGAGGGTACGGTTGTCCCCGAGGGAGACATGGGGCGGCCCTTCATGCTCCCCGGTGGCCGTGCCTTCCTGTACGGCGCGGAGGGGGGGTTGTCCCTATACAACTTGGAAACCCGTGAGGACTCGGTCATCGCCGCTGGAGGGTCGAACGGCCGTTATGTCCCGACCGGGCACATCCTATACGGCGATCGCGACTTGCAGAGTGTGCTGGCGGTGGCTTTCGACCTCGACGCGCTGACGGTCACGGGCTCGGCGAAGCCTGCCCTGCCTTCCGTAAACATCTTCAGCGGCGGTGCCGTACAGCTCGCCGTTTCCGACAACGGCACCCTGGCCTACGGCCTTTCCGTCGGGTTAGACACAGGGGGTGACCAGAGACTCACCTGGATCGACTTGCAGGGCACCCGCACGGAGCTAGCCGAGACCTTCGCTGTACGGCAGGTGTTTGGCCCGAGGGTGTCGCCAGACGGCACTAAAATCGCATATGATGACGACGAGCAGGACGAGATCTTCGTTTATGATCTCATTATCGGCACCCAAATGCCGATCACACCAGGTATGGATGTGGGCGCCCCCGCATGGTCCCTCGACGGGTCGAGCCTCTACGGGAGCTCTCGTGCTGGCTGGTACCGCGCGGCCGCGGACGGCTCTGGAATCCCCGAGAGGCTCTACACGAATCCCCTTGGGCCTATCGTAGGGCTCTCCCCGGGTGAAACGTGGGCCGTGGTCGACGGGTTCGACGGCAACAGTGCCAACCTGTACCGGGCGCGACTCGATGGGGACTCGGTCCTGGTGGAGGCGTACTTAGATGCCAATTGGAACGAGGACGCGAGCCATCTCTCCCCCGATGGCCGCTGGCTCGCCTACGTTTCGGACGAGGGCGGCGACCGTGACGTCTATGTACGGTCCTTCCCTGAGCCTGGAGAGAAGGTCCAGGTTTCCAGCGATGGAGGGGTGGATCCCGTTTGGGATCCGAAGGGATCCGCCATCTACTACCTAAAGGGTGCGAACCTCTTGAGGCGCGACGTACGCCTCGGTGAGCCGGTCGAGTTGCGTGAAGAGCAAGTCATATTCTCAACGTCCGGCACCTTCAGCGGCTTTTTCACGCGGCAGTATGACATCCATCCAGACGGGGATCGCTTCATCTTCATCACGAGTGGGGATATCGTGAGTGCGCCGGTGGCCGAATTCGATGGTATCGGCCCCGTCGAGGTGGTGGTGAATTGGTTTACCGAACTGCGCGAGCGCATGGGCGAGGGCAACTAGGCCAGCGCGGGGATCTCCCGGCTTTCGCATTCCGGCGTTCCCTCTACATTCGGCCCGCCTCCCGCCTACACTACGACGCTCACCTCCCCTTGAGGGTATCCGCTTTGCGTAGGCATTCCGCGCTTGTTGCGTTCGCACTGGTAGCACTTCCGGCCAGCATCTCGGCCCAGTCTGTCATCCCGAACGCGATCACCGATGCTGAGCGGCCTCGTGTGCGCGCCATGCAGACGGCCGAACCCATTGTGGTCGATGGACGCCTTACCGAGTCCGTCTGGAGTGGCTCAGCGCTCGGCGGCTTCATCCAAGCCGAACCGCGCGAGGGTGATGCCGCGACCGAGGAGACCCAGGTCTGGGTCGCGTACGACGGCGATAACCTCTACATCGCCGCATACCTGCACGACTCGCAGGAGCCCATCGTCAACGACATCCGGAAGGACTTCAGCGAGTCCAGCCAGGACGTCTTCCAGGTGATCTTCGACACCTTCCGCGATCGCCGGAACGGGTACGTCTTCCAGACGAACGCCGAGGGCGCCCGCGGTGACCGTCAGGTCGCCAACGAAGGGCGTGAGATCAACGCGTCGTGGGATGCCATCTGGCGCGTGGAGACGCAGAAGCTGCAGGACGGCTGGACGCTCGAGATGGAAATCCCGTTCAGGGCGCTCCGCTTCGAGCCCGGCAGCGACACGTGGGGCATCAACTTCGGGCGGAATATTCGGCGTAACAACGAAGTGTCGTATTGGGCGCCCATTCCCCGCGCCTACACGTTCAATCGACTCTCACTGGCAGGTGACCTAGAGGGACTCCCCACAACGGCGCCGGGTCGGGATCTTCGAGTGAAGCCGTTCGTGCTCGGCGGCACGGTGCGCGAGACGGGGAGCACCGATTTCGCGCGACAGAGCGAAGCCGGGATCGACGTGAAGTACCGGCTTTCCGAAGGGCTGACGTTGGATGTCACGGCGAACCCGGACTTCGCTCAGGTCGAGGCGGACGCGCAGCGGGTCAACCTTACGCAGTTCTCGCAGTTTTATCAGGAGAAGCGTGAGTTCTTCCTCGAGAACTCGGGTCTCTTCTACGTGGGCGATGCTGCGCGTAATCTGCGCATTAGGCTCACGCCGACGCCGGACGAAGATCTGCTCCTCTTCCACAGCCGGAGCATCGGCATCAGCCCGGATCGCCGCGTCGTTCCCATCAAGGCCGGCGCCCGCGTGACCGGACAGGCAGCAGGCCTCGTCGTGGGTGCGCTGTGGATGCGTACGGACGACTTCGGCGGAGCACCCGGGAACGACTACGCGGTGGTGCGCCTGAGGAAGAACGTGCTTCGCGGCTCAGACATTGGCGGGATCGTGATGGTGCGCGATGCCGTTGGTGACGACTCCAGCTACAACCGGGTCTTTGGCGGAGACGCCTACATCCGCTTCCCGGGTGAGGTCGACTGGAGTACGTACGTCGCCGGATCGGAATCACCCTCGTTTGATGACGGCCAATATGCGTGGCGGACATCGATTAATCGCGAGGGCAACTTCAACCACATCAAGTTCGGGGCGATGGAGCTGGGTGAGGGCTTCACGAATGACCTGGGCTTCTTCAAGCGCACTGGCATTCGGAAGTGGTTTGTTGACTGGGGAGTGCGGCCGCGGCCAGAGTCGCTCCGCGGTCTGGGCGTTCGTGAGATCCACCCCCACATCGCCTGGAATCTGTACGACGATCTGGATGGCCGGATCCGAGCGAAGCGCCTGCACAGTGGCGTGACGTTCTTCTTGGAGTCGGGCGGCAACATCCAGCTCGCGATGGACAAGTCCACGGAGCGGATCGATGCACCGTTCACCATCGATTCTCGGGTGGACCCCATCCCAGTGGGACGTCACGACTGGGAATCCTGGGTTCTCTCGGGAAGCACCGACTCCAGCCGTATCTTGTCCTTCACCTACCGCTTCACACAGGGTGGCCTGTGGACCGGCCAGCAGCAGGCTTTCGGGGGAGGCTTCACGTTGCGGCCGTCCTATCAGTTCCGGACGACACTTTCCGTCAGCCACACGGATCTGAATCTGAAGCAGCCCATCGCCGAGTTCACGAAGACCTTCTGGACGTCGCGCACGAACTACTCGTTCAACAAAGACATGTTCATCGATGCGCTCGTTCAGTTCGACCCGGCGACGAATCGACTCAACTCGAATGTCCGCTTCAACCTGATCCACTCCCCGTTGAGCGATCTGTTCGTCGTATGGAATGAGCAGCGCTTCGAAACGGGCGAAGGAATCATCCCGGGGCGTAGCCTGACGGTGAAATTCACGAAGATGTTCGCGTTCTAGCGCGGAGCAGGAATCGTGCTCCCGGGGCCTACGCCCCAGAGGCCTCCGCAACCAGCCGCCCGCCCCGCACGGTAGCCCCGACCACAATCGCCGCGCACACGAGCACCAGGTTCTTCACGATGTACTGGCCTTCGATTGTCAGCACGAAGGGCACCTGCTGAAACGTCAGCTCCGGGAAGAAGAACATTGGGGTGATCGTGCCCGGCATCTGCAGGAAGAGCAGGAGCAGTGTGATCCTTAGGGCCTTTCCAAAGATCAGACCTAGGCCGATCAGGCTCTCCCACGTCGCGAGGATCAGCAGGGACGCCCGAGGCTCCACGAACCCGAACGTCATCACCTGCATCGTCTCCGTTGCCAGCGACTCTGCGGGACTCACGCCCGGGAAGAACTTCAGGAAGCCGAACCAGAAGAAGACGATGCCGACGGACGAGCGAAGGGAAACGACGCCGTGCTCCGCCATCCAGTGCGTGATTCTCTGATCGATTGGGTCGAAGTGAGAAGGTAGACCGTCCACGCACACCGTCCTCGCGATGATCGAAAAAGTGGCGTATTTCTACCCCATATTCATCAAGGTGTGCTGCATGCAGAAGGTTCCCAGCCGAGCGGATGTAGGCAGGGACGCATGAGCGGTGCGTGACTGTGCGTCCCGAGCGTTACGCGCCGGTGACGCCTAGAGCGCTGGCGGCCCTGCCGAGCGCCTTGTCGTAGACAACCCCCTTCACGTAGTACGCGTGGCGCGGGGAGTCGATGTAGGCCCGGCTTCCACGCAGGTTCGGGCGGATCACTCGTCCGCAGTTCATCGAACGCGGCACGTGCACGTTCAGGCAGGCTCGCATCGAGATATGCGGTGACTAGGTCGGCCTGTGCCCCGTAGAGCCCGTACGCGGCCCCGTCCGTCTCGAAGGCGCCCATACCCGGTCGCCCAGACGATCACGTCGACCTCTTCACTCGTTCCGTCGGTGAAATGAACGACGGCGTCGTCGAGTCTGTCGACGTCTGCCCGCGCAGTGATGTTCCCGTGCCCTAGGTGATGGAGAATCTGCGTATTAGAGGACGGGGTGTGAGCGCAGGATTCTGTGATCGGGCTTTGGCAGTCCGTACTTGGTGAGGTCGCCCACAAGCACTCGGTTCATCAGGAATCCGAACACTCGTTCCTCGAGCCAACCAGGCAGTTGCGGCCCGTTGTGTGCGAAGACATCAGCCGGCTGCCCGAAGATGAACTTCGGAATGAAGTAGTAGCCACGACGCAGGCTGAAGAACGCCTTGCTCGCGCTGCGGGCCGCGTCAGACGCGATATCGGCGCCGGAATTGCCCGCCCCCACGATGAGCACCCTCTTGCCTTCGAACTCTGCGGTCGATCGATAGTGGAACGAGTGATACGCCTCCCCGTCGAACGAGCCTGGGATGTCCGGCAGCCGCGGAATCCAGTTGTTGCCGGCGGCGACGCATAGCGCGCGGCAAGAGCGCGTCTCCCCCGAGTCGAGCGTGACGGACCAGCCGCCCTCGTCGCGGCGGGTCGCCGACTCGACGTGCACCCCGAACGTGATGTGCTTCTCCAGGTCGTGGTGACGCGCAAACGACTGGATGTACTCGAAGATCAGATCGTACCTGGGGTAGTCCGGATAGGAGTCCGGCATAGGAAAGCCAGGAAATCCCGACAACGTGCGGGACGAAATGAAGTGGGCCGACTCCTACATCGGCGTCTCGTCGCGGTCGATATCCCAGATGCCACCGACCTGGCGGCCGGCGTCCAGGATCTGGAACGGGATGCCCCGTTTCTTCAGGGACACAGCCGCGAGCAGGCCTCCCAGGCCGGCGCCGATGATACAGACGGGTGCGTTGGGGTCGCTCATGGGGCCAAGATGTCGGGATAGCGAACGAGCGTCTAGGAAGGCCGCTCGAATTTAGGCTCCGTCATGGCTACCCCCACGCGGCAGATCCCAGGGCATCGATACCGCCACGCCCCGGCCCGTCTACCGGCCCAGTCGACCCACCCCCACGCCGCTCTACCCCGTGGTCCAGCACCACCTCGAGACATTCCTCGCCCAGACAGCCGAAGCCGACCCCGTGGGCTACGGCGTGCCGTCCTGGGTCGAAAAGGACTTCTCTCAACCTCTACAATCTTGTTCATGAGGAAGCTCCTTTTTCGGTGCCGGACCTGCTCGCGCAGGCTCGGACTCCACCGGGTTCATGTGATGATGACGTTGCCGCCCTGCATCTCACCCCCTACCGTGCTTTCTGACCCCTCACCCCGGTTGAATCTCCTATCCGTTACGTGGGTGGGATGGCGCTCGGCTCGGCTTTTCCGGGAGCCGCCGAGGTCGTCTGGGTCGCTGTGTCCATGGCGATGGGTTTTTTCGTAGCGGGCTATCTCATCGGTCTGCGCTGGATGGACGCTCCGATTCTCCACGGCGCCGCCATCACGTTCGTCAGCGTTCTCGTTTGGTTTGCGGTGGCGCTTTTAGGCAGTCCTGAAGAGTTTGATTCGCGTCCTATAGTGCTTGGCCTCATCCTGCTGCAGTTGGTGTCTTCATCCACGGGTGGTTGGGCAGGTCGACGCATCAGCCTCGGTTCCGGTAACGCGGAGTAAATCAGTGCGGAGATTTGGACTCAAGACGGGCGTGGCGACGCTTCTGCTTTCCACCCTGCTCGTTGTCCCGGTGCAGGCTCAACTGTCGCCTGAGCAGATTCAGGCGTTTGTCGACTCTGGAGCCGTGCCATCCATAGAGATGTTCCGGGAATACCTCGGACTGCCCAACGACGGGCACTTTCCCGAGGAGATCTCGTGGGATGCGTTGCAGCACGGAATCGATGAGGATTGGCGCATCTACGCCCGGTCCGCTTCGGACTCGAAAGGACCGAACATCCAGTTCCTACGGGCGCTGGATATCATGGCGGCTGCGGGCGTCGAGCCGGACGACGACCTCAAGGTCATCATCCACACCATGGATGAGATGGGTTCACCGGTGCTGCCAGCCGCCATCGAGCAATATGCGGACCGACTCGCCGCGGACATGCTGATCATCTTTGCCGGGACGGTCCCGACGGTGCAGCCTGGACAACAACCAGCACAGCCCGAACGAGAACCTACGGGTCGGGCGTTTCCTCGAGGAGATCGCGACCGCGACCGCGGTACTCAGCCAGCCGCTGCGTCCGTTCGTCGCGATTCACGAATAGTACACCGGTGGCAGCGATGAGCCGCGTCCGGCTCGGAACCCGCGGCTCGAGCCTTGCGTTGGCTCAGTCGGGACAGATAGTGCGCATGCTGGAGGAGCGCGTCCCAGGCCTGTCCATAGAGCTTGTTGAAATCCGCACGTCGGGCGACCGGATCCAGGCCGTCCCCCTCGGACCAGAACTCGGCCAATCGTTTTTCACCAAGGAGATCGAGCAGGCGCTTCTGGACGACCGCATCGACCTCGCCGTGCACTCCTGTAAAGATCTCGCGACCACGTTGCCCGAAGGCCTCGTGATCTCCGCCGTACCCGAACGGGAGGACCCCCGAGACGCACTGCTGAGTCGCTCCGGCACCCTCAACGAGTTGGCGCCGGGAGCGCGCGTGGGAACCTCCAGCCCCCGGCGGAAAGGATTCCTCGCGGCCGCCCGGCCCGACCTAGACATTCGGGATCAGCGAGGCAACGTACCCACGCGGGTCGCCGCTCTCGACGCAGAAGAGTTCGATGCCGTGGTGCTTGCCGCGGCCGGACTCAAGCGCTTAGGGTTGCAACACAGAATATCAGAGATTTTCGACCCAGGTGTCGTCCTTCCAGCGGCGGGACAGGGAGCGTTGGCTCTGCAGACTCGAAGCGACGATGTCGGGATGCGGAGCCTACTGCTCGACCTCGATCACTCGTCCTCTCACACCGAGGTGCTGGCCGAACGCGCGTGCCTGCGGCAGATGCAGGCTGGTTGTCAGGCTCCGGTCGGGGCAAGCGCGAGTGTGACGGGAGATTCTCTCACGCTGCGCGCAGCCGTGCTGGCCTCCCACGGTATCGTGGGGGCGGAAGCGACGACGGTGACGACAGCGGCAGAAGTCGCGGGCCGTCAGGTTGCCGAGGAAATCATGAAGGAGCTGGGAGTCGACTCACTACGCGGGTTCGGCTGGACCGGACAATCACACGGAGGTCGTGTGTGACCCGATTGGCGCGTGCTGTCGTGGCGACCACAAGGGACGGAGACCCCGACGACACCCTGGTCCGAGCCCTCGAAGCCGAAGGAGCTCAGGTGCTGATCTGGCCCACACTCCGGTTCGAGGCCTCCGGCGACCTGAGCTCCCTTGAGGACGCCGGAGCGCGTTGCGACGAGTACGACTGGACTCTCTTCACCAGCGTCCGATCGGTCCGTGCCCTCGTCGAACTCGAGCCTCCCCCACCTCAGACAGCGCGCGTTGCAGCCGTTGGCCCTGCCACCGCCCGAGCCCTACACGATGCACGTTGGCGGGTGGACGTCGTGGGCGACGGAGGTGCCGCAGCGCTCATCCGTAGGATGGCCGAGCGGTTCCAACTCGCCGGCTCACGGATGTTGTTTCCCGCGGGTTCGATGGCGGAAGACACGCTGGAGACCGAACTTCGAAGCCGCGGGGCTTCGGTGGAGCGCGTCGAAGCGTATCGGATGTTCCCGAGGGTGCCGGACGTAGTGCGGGTCCGAAGCGACCTGCGTGAAGGAGTCGACGTCGTGACCTTCGCGAGCCCTTCTGCGGTGCGGGCGTTTGCGGAGGTGCTGGGGCCCGATTGGCCCCGTGCCCTGAGCGGCGCATGTGTGGTGGCGATGGGCACGTCGACCTCGGCCGAGTTGGCACGGACGGGGGTTGAAGAGGTGGTGGTGGCACCCGAGGCAACGATGGCCGGGATCGTGGAAGCCTGTGTTCTCCTCCTGGACCGAGACTGATCGAGCGGAATGAAGACAGAAAAGTCCTCAACGGATACGGCGCCACAAGGGACGAATGAAGCCCTCATGGAGCGCGCCCGCCGGGTGATCCCGGGAGGCGTGAACAGTCCTGTGCGGGCGTTCAAGGGTGTCGGCGGCACGCCCCGTTTCATACGGGAAGCTCACGGTGCCACGATGGTGGACGAGGATGGCCGCAGCTACCTGGATTACGTTGGCTCCTGGGGTGTCATGTTGCTCGGACATACACACCCTTCTGTCCATGATGCGTTGACAAGGGCCGTGGCCGCTGGCACGTCTTACGGGGCCCCGACCAAGGCCGAGATCGAACTCGCCGAGTTGATCGTGGAGCTGGTTCCGAGTGTCGAGGTTGTCCGGATGGTGAACTCCGGAACCGAAGCCACGATGAGCGCCGTCCGCTTGGCCCGCGCGGCCACCCAACGGGACCGGATCGTGAAATTCCGCGGTGGCTACCACGGCCACGCTGACGCGTTTCTGGTCGAAGCCGGATCGGGTGCGGCGACCTTGGGCGTACCGTCGAGCCCCGGAGTAACGGAAGCGATTGCCGCCGATTCTCTCGTCGCCGAGTACAACGACCTGAATTCCGTGACCGGACTCTTCGGCGCGCATCCGGGAGAAATTGCAGCGGTCATCGTGGAGCCGGTGGCCGGGAACATGGGATGTGTCCCTCCGGTCGAGGGATTCCTGAACGGACTGCGCGCCCAATGCGACGAGCACGGAGCGCTGCTCATCTTCGACGAGGTGATGACCGGTTTCCGGGTCTCCCGGGGCGGAGCGCAGGAGCGCTACGGAGTCACCCCCGACCTAACGGCGCTCGGAAAGGTGATCGGGGGTGGCCTTCCGGTTGGTGCGTATGGTGGCCGGGAAGACTTGATGCGCTTGATCGCTCCCGATGGGCCCGTGTATCAGGCAGGCACGCTGTCTGGAAACCCTCTCGCGGTGGCCGCCGGTCTGGCTACGCTCCGGATTCTCCGTGAGGACGCCCAGGTGTACGCCCACCTCGAATCGTTGGGAGCGATCTTCGACGAGGCTCTGCCCGACCTCGGCAAGCGCTTGGGCATCCCACTGCAGTGGAATCGCGCTGGCGCCATGGGGTCGCTCTTCTTTTCCGAGGAGCCGATCATCGATTGGACCTCGGCGGCAGCCGCCTCCAGTGCTCGCTTCAGGGTGTTCTTCCACGCCATGCTGGACCGGGGCATTCACCTGCCGCCGAGTCCGTTCGAGGCTTGGTTCTGGTCCCTGGCGCACACTCGAGAGGATGTGGAGCGTACGCTCAGAGCCATCGAAGAGAGTCTGACATCGGACGAGGTCTTCCGTGCCTGACGGACACACGCTCTTCGAGCGGGCCTGCCGCGGCGAGCGCGGTGAGCGCACACCCGTCTGGATCATGCGTCAGGCAGGACGTTACCTCCCGGAGTACCGGGAGCTCAGGAAGACGGTCGAGTTCCTGACGGCCACGAAGACGCCAGACATCGCAGCGAAGATCACTCTCCAACCCATGGCGCGCTTCCCGCTGGATGCGGCCATCCTCTTCAGCGACATCATGACGCCCCTCGAGGGTATGGGCGTGACACTGGACTTCAACCCGGGTCCGGTAATCGAGGAGCCTATTCGCACCGCGGAAGGAGTCCACGCACTGAGACCCTTCGACGCCGAAGAACACACGCCGTTCGTGATGGAGGCGTTGGCCATCGTGCGTCGGGAGCTCCGGTCCGACGCGGCGCTCATCGGCTTCGCAGGCGCCCCTTTTACCCTCTTTTGTTATCTCGTGGAGGGGAGTGGCTCGAAGACGTTCATGGAGGCCCGCAGCTTCATGCGGGCCGAGCCCAAGGCGGCGGCAGATTTACTCGAAGTCCTAGGTACCGCGATGGTGCAATATTTGGTTGCGCAGGCCCGCGCCGGCGCCGACGCGCTGATGCTCTTCGATTCCTGGGTCGGGCTGCTGACACCTGACGCTTACAGAAATGTGGTGCTGCCCGTGCTCAAGCGTACGGTTTCCGCTATCAAGGCTGAAACGGGCCGGCCCGTCATCTACTTCGCCAACGGCGGCGCAACGCTTCTGGAGCTGGCGGGAACGACCGGGGCGGACGTCATGGGTGTCGATTGGACTCTCCCTCTCTCCCGGGCCGTGCGACGGCTCGGGCCCGAGGTGGTGGTGCAGGGCAACCTCGATCCGGCCGCTCTCTTCGCACCGCGAGACGCACTGGGTCTGGAGATCGATAAGGTCCTCGAGGAAGGGGTCGGTGCTGCGTCCCACATCTTCAACTTGGGCCACGGAATCCATCGGACCACAGACCCCGATCAGGTGGCTTATCTCGTGGATCGCGTCCACGAGGTTTCCCAACGGTCTGCGGACCGGCCACCGGCCGGGGAGTGATTCCCATCACCGAGCCACGAGAGAAAATCGGCGTGCTGCTGATCAACTTCGGTGAGCCGCGTGAGCCGACACTCGGCGGGGTGAACGCGTACCTGGAACGGATCTTCCTACAGAACCGTGACCTCGAAGGCCTTGTGGACGAGCAGGCGGTGGAGCGAGCCCAAGCCCTCGCGGAGGCTCGGGCCCCTGGGCTCCTTGAGGACTACGGGCGGATGGGTGGATCTCCGCTCAACGCCCAAGCCGACGCTCAGGCCGAAGAGCTTCAGCGTGAACTCTTGGCGAGGGGTTGGGACGTCCGCGCGTATTCCGCGTTCCAGTTCACGTCTCCCTCTCTCTCGTCGAAGCTCTCCGAGGCCCGGGCGGACGGCGTAGAGGCGCTCGTGGTCCTGCCTGTCTATCCGATCTGTGGCCGGTCGACCAGCGTCGCGGCCCTCGAAGGAGTGGCGAGGGCACTGGACCAGTCCGGATGGGGGCCCAGGGTTGTGGGCGTATCGGGGTGGCACGATCACACCGCGTACGCCTCGTTCCGGTCCGATCACATCCGGTCCTTCGTCGAGGGACGAGGGCTGGATCTCGACGATCCCGAAACCCTCCTCTACTTCTCCGTGCACGGTACTCCCGTGAAGTACCTTGCCGAGGGCAACCGATACGACCGCTACGTCGAAGAGCACTGCAGTCGGATCGCGGGGCTCCTGAAGGCTGACCGTTACACGGTCGGCTTTCAGAATCACACTAACCGCAAGGTGGAGTGGACCCAGCCTGACAACGAAGACAGAATCGCCCAGCTCCCCGAGCGCCGACTGGTGGTGGTCCCCATCGCCTTCATGCACGAGCAGTCCGAGACACTCGTCGAACTCGACGGCGAACTACGGGACTTCGTCGAGGGGCGCGGCAAGGAGTTCCACCGCGTGCCGGTTCCTCACGACGACCCACGCTTCGCCACGTTCCTGGCAGATCTGGTGACCGAAGCGTTTGAAGCGGCCGAGGGTGCGGACAACTCCCTCAGTTCGTGCAGGTGCCACCAAGCCTCGGGCATTTGGTGTACGAACGGGGACCGTGATCTGCCACCCAGCCCCTACATCCCCTCCCCAAAGGCTGACGCTCAGTGATCGCGATCGTCGGAGGAGGCATCACGGGGCTCCAGACGGGGTGGGAACTGGACGCCCGAGGTATCGACTTTCAGGTATTCGAGTCGGCGCCCTGTCCCGGGGGAGCCATCCGTAGCGCCGTAGTAGAAGGGCACGTGCTGGACAGGGGTCCCCAACGGATACGCCTCACGGGGAAGATGGCCCGCATGGTCGAAGCCGTGGGGCTCGAAGACGAAGTCGTCCGGGCGACCCCGGGGCTCGACCTCTTCATCTATCGCAGCGGGAAACTCCGGACCGTCCCGTTTTCGATGGCCGGGTTGTTGAGATCCGACATCGTGGGCCCAGCCTCGAAGCTTCGGTTACTCCTGGAGCCCCTCACCGCCGGGCCCGATCCCGAAGAGAACGTCGCTGACTTCTTCCAGCGGAAGCTCGGGAAGCCACTCTACGAGGCCCTCGTCGCTCCGCTGTACGGTGGCCTCTATGCGTCCGATCCGGCGGACATGGAGGTCGGGACATCCCTCATCCATGTCTTGGAGGAGATGGGGGTCTCTCGCAGCTTGCTGCTGCCGTTCCTCCGCCGGGGCGGACGTGTCCGGCCCGCACCAGCGTGTACTTTCAGGACCGGCATGCAGGCGCTGCCCACGGCAGTTGCCGCAACTCTCGGCGAGCGCCTGAAGCTGGACGCACCGATTCTCGCGCTCCGGCGAAGCGGCCATGGATGGCGGCTCACTACGGAGGACGGCACCGTCGATGCCGAGCAGGTGGTCCTCACCACTCCCGCCCCGGTCGCAGCGAAGCTGCTGGCCGAGGTGTCTCCGCAGTGCGCCGCCGCCGTGACCGGGCTCGCATACAACCCGTTGGCCGTCGTGCACCTCGAGGCCGAAACGAACCTGGAAGGGTTCGGCTTCCAGGTCGCCTTCTCCGAGGACCTCACCCTTCGGGGGGTGACCTTCAACGACAGCCTCTTCGGGCGCGAGAACCTGTACACTGCTTACCTGGGCGGGGCCCGCCACCCAGAGGTGAAAGAGATGCCCGACCAGCAGTTGGCCCGCCTCGCGGTAGAAGAGTTCCGCCGCTGCACCGGCTTCGACGCGCGGCCGTTGAGCGTCGCACATGAGGTAATGCCGGCCTGGGACCTTTCGTGGCGTACCCTGAAGGGGTTCGCCCTACCGGAGGGACTTCACGTCGCAGCGAATTGGCGATCGCGGCCGGGGCTTCCCGGACGACTCGCGGACGCTGCGCGCACTGCTGAGGAGGTGGCCCGAAGTTGTCTGCCACCGTAGTCAGGCCCTATGCTTGCCGCCTGAGGACTTAAGAAGCACCCGGGAGACCCTAGCAATATGGATTCAGAGACCCGCGACATCGTCCGATGGACCGTTGGTGGCGGTCTCGGAACGGGGCTGCTGTTCGTGGTCGTGGCCGTCGGTGGGGCTGCCGCTGCGGGGGCTGACGTCCTGGCCGCGGCGGCGCCAATGGCGGCCTTCGGCATGATCGGTCTTACGGTTGGCGCGTTGGTGGGCCCGCTCATGCGGGGCATCTGGCTGCGCCGGAGGGCGCGATGACGGTTCTTGCCCTCGGAGCCAGCCACCGCACAGTCGATGTAGCAGCCCTGAACCGGTTCGCTCAGGCGTTGGCTGGCTTCCGGACCGACTTCCAGGATGCCGGTCAGGTCCGCCCGACTCTTCCCGTGCGCGAGATCAGCTTTCTGTCCACGTGCAATCGGGTGGAGGTCTACGCGGTCGCGGAAGAGGGTCGGGAGGACGAGGTCGTCCTCGGTATTCGAGACCGGGTGTTCGCTTCGGCCGCAGACTACACGGACGCTCTATACGAGTTGAGGGGCGCCAGCGCGGTCCACCACTTGTGTCGAGTCGCAGCGGGGCTCGACTCGATGGTCGTGGGAGAGCCGCAGATCGCGGGTCAGGTGGCCAAGGCGTTCCAGGCCGGAATCCGTTTCGATGGGCGGGGCGACGTGCTCGGCTCCGTCGCGGCTCTGGCTCGATCAGCGAGCCGGAGGGTGCGGGAGGAGACGGAGTTGGGACGCCACTCGGTGAGCATGGCGTCGGTCGCCCTGGATCTGGTCGAGACCGAACTCGGCACACTCGAGGGGCTCAACGGAATCGTTGTCGGCGCGGGAAAAATCGGCAGCCTCGTCTCGCGGTTGATGAAGCACACTGGTCTTTCGGGTCTGACGGTGTTGAACCGTTCCCCTGAGCGGCTACGCTCCCTTGCCGACCGTTTGGGGTGCCAAACGGCGCCTTTGGAGATGATGCCCGGCCTTTTGCCGCGAGCGGATGTGGTGATCACAGCCACGGATTCAGCGAGACCGATCCTCGATGTCGCCATGGTGACGGCCTCCCTAAATGGCCGGACGCGAAGCGGGCCGCTGTGCATCGTCGACCTGGCGCTCCCCGCGGACGTGCACCCGGACGTGGCCGATCTCGATGGAGTGCGCCTCTTCGACCTGAACGATGTGCAAGAGCGGCTAGAGCACCACGTGGATCTGCGGATGCAGGCTGTTGGCCCGGCTGAAGTCGTGGTCGCCGAGGTGGTCGAGACCCACGCCCCGTCTGTTGAGCGGGCGGATGTGGAAGGGTTGATCGGCGAGCTACGTCAGGACGCGGAGAGGATCAGGTCGGCGACGGTAGACCGCTGGCTGGAGCGCCGCAACGGGAGCGGCGCGCCGGATCGAGAGGAGATCGACCGGCTCACGCGGACCATCGTCAACAGGTTATTCCACGAACCCATGGTCCGCCTTCGGACCGCCCCGTTGCCCTATGAGTAGCCGTGCGCTGCCAGCTCGTGTCAAAGAAGACAACACAGAAAGCATGGCCCGATCGGGTGGCATGGAACAGCCGGTGGTCCGGCTACGTCGTCTGCGCAGGACCCCCGCGTTGAGGGCCCTCGTACGCGAGCATCGGCTCTCGGTCGACGATCTGATTCTGCCCCTCTTCGTCTCCGATCCCGGAGAGGAGAGCGTTGAAATCGAGTCGATGCCCGGCGTGTTCAGAGAGAATGTCGAGTTCACCGCGGCCCGAGCGGAACGTGCTTTCGAAGCGGGGATCCGGGCCGTCATCCTCTTCGGGATTCCGTCGACCAAAGACGCAGATGCCTCCATGGCCTACGCCGCGGAGGGCGTCATACAGTGCGCCACTCGTGCCCTTCGAGACCGCTGCCCCGATCTCGTCGTGATCACTGACACCTGCATGTGCGAGTACACCGATCATGGTCACTGCGGCCTCCTCGACGCGCGCATGGAGGTCGACAACGACGCGACATTGCGTGTCTTGGCTCAGATTGCCGTATCCCAAGCCGAGAGCGGTGCGGACCTGGTAGCGCCGTCGGGCATGATGGACGGACAAGTCGCGGCCATCCGAAGCGCACTCGACAGCGCCGGGCATGAGAGCGTCGGGATCCTCGCCTACTCGGCGAAATACGCCTCCGCGTTCTACGGGCCGTTCCGGGATGCCGCGCAGGGCGCCCCGGCGTTCGGCGACAGACGTGGTCACCAGATGGATCCGGCCAACGGAGGAGAAGCGGTGCGGGAGGCTGCCCTGGACATCGGGGAGGGTGCGGACCTCATCATGGTGAAACCCGCCCTGGCCTATCTCGACGTGGTGCGGCGCCTTCGCGAGGCCTTTGCGGGAGTCCCCATTGTGGCGTACAACGTCAGCGGCGAGTATGCGGTCGTGAAGGCCGGAGCAAGAGCAGGCTGGATCGACGAGCCTTCGGTCGTCCTCGAGACCCTGACCGCTATGAAGCGGGCAGGTGCGGACCTGATCATCACCTATCACGCATCGGATGTGGCTTCATGGCTTCGGGACCCATCCTAAGCCATTTCGGGGTCTACAGCCTCGAGACAGCGTACTGGGAACTCGATCCGGCAGATCGGTCCCGAGTCGGAAGCGACTTCAGTGCCGCCCTCGCGAATGCGGCGGACTCGGTCCACATGTACCACACCTTCGGTACACGAACGAATAGCGATGCCATCGTCTGGAGTACGGTCCCTGCTGACGGCGGTGAAGCCTCCGGCCGGTTCTTCGAGCGATACGCAGAGGCGATCCGACCGTTTCGACAGCATGTCCGCCTGGTCGACGCCCTGTGGGGCTTCACGAGGGAGTCGGAGTATTCGCGCTCTGTCCCGGAGCGGGGGATCGACCCACTTCAGCCGCGAGTCCAGCCCTATCTCGTGATTTACCCCTTCGCCAAAACCTCCGACTGGTATCGCCTTGAGCCAAAGGAGCGGGGCCGGATGATGAAAGAACACATCCGCGTGGGACGCGCGCATGAAGGCGTCGACCAACTGCTTCTGTATGCGACGGGCCTACAGGACCACGAGTTCGTAGTCGTGTACGAGACAGATGATCTGGCGGCGTTCTCGAGGCTCGTCTCGGATCTGCGGGGGACGGAAGCTCGGGGCTACACACTCAAAGACACGCCGGTCCACGTAGGAATCCACGTGCCGGAAGGCGCTGGCTTGTGGGCGGCGGTGTAGTGGTTGTAGAATTCCGGAACCGGGGAGGGGACTCTGGAAGGATGTCCCATCCCCTTTCTTCGACTTGGACGACAGGAGGCTCACGGTGGTCAGCTGGTTGGTTCCTATCCCGCTCTTCTGGATGCTTGCGGCGCTCTACCTTGGCGGTGCTGACATCAACATCGAGGGTGGTAGCGGCAAGCGTGAGGCCACTGGCCTCCTGCTCAACTTCGCGTCATTCTTGGTCGTGTGGGCCGGGGCTCGGGCGATCTTCGCAGGAATGACCGGCGCCATTCTAGCCGTCGTTTTAGCCGCACTCCTGGCTGCTATGCTGCTCCCACTGCTCGCCAAACTGACCTTCCGGGTTGTGGGTGTCCGGATCACGAGCGCCGAAGGCTCTTCGTAGGCTTCCGGTGGACGGCCGCGAGAGGTTGTCCGAATGGATCTTTCAGTCGCTGCAGTCCTGGTCCTGG
>Ga0115002_10003640_pt1 | contig 19116 bp, 15 predicted proteins | sample ArcticOcean_MG_C_8_FD_89576 | JGI IMG/M metagenome (GOLD analysis project Ga0115002, IMG submission 89576) | Marine microbial communities from western Arctic Ocean - ArcticOcean_MG_CB11_86 | ecosystem: Environmental > Aquatic > Marine > Oceanic | place: Arctic Ocean: Canada Basin | collected... | reverse complement strand
TGAGGTTGCTTTCGTTTGGGTTGAGGCGTGGGAAGGCGCGGTACAGAATGATGCGTTGGAGTTCGTCGTCGGCGATGCCGAAGTGTTCGGGGAGGCCGACGGTTTCGTGGTGCTCGCGTAGGGCGTGTACGCAGAAACTGTGGAAGGTGCCCATGAAGACGGCTTGGGCAATTTCTTCGGTGAGGGTGCGAATGAGGCGGGCGGTCATTTCGCCAGCGGCTTTGTTGGTGAAGGTGAGTGCGAGGATGTGTTTGGGGGCGATTTTGTGGTGGGAGATGAGGTGGGCAATGCGTTCGGTTAGGACGCGGGTTTTGCCGGTGCCGGGGCCGGCGAGCACGAGCATGGGGGATAGGGGTGCTTGCACGGCTTGGGTTTGGTGGTCGTTTAGGATGATGGGGGAGAGGTTCATAAGATTTTGAAAATGTGAGAATGGAGATGGGCGGTGTGTTGATGTCGATTCTTGTTGGTTGCTCGACATGCCTTCGGCGACCTACTTTTGTAACGACACAAAAGTAGGCAAAAAGTCGCCCCTCAAATGCCGGGGAGGCTGCACAGCGCAAATACCTTTTGGGGATGTAAAAGGGGGGGGGGGCCCTCCGCGCTGAAAACCCAATATGGGGTATTGTCCAAAGGGGAAGGGTGCCCTGTGCTTCTGGGGTTTGTGTCTATAAGTTTACTGATGAAATGTTATTTTTGGGTGTTTAATTTTAAGATGCGGGCGGTGCGGATGAGTTCTTGGGGGGAGAGGACATTTTGATGTTGGTCGAGGAAGGTGAGGATGTTGGTGTTGAAGGAGGTGGCGTTGGGGAGTTCGGTATTGGGTGGGGATAGGGTTTTGAGGTAGGTGGCGAGTAAGTTGCTTGCGGGTGTGGGGATGTCTTCGAGGGGGGCAAAGACGGCGGCGTAGCTGGTGAAGGTGCTGCCATTGGGGAAGGCTTGGCCGTTGGGGGTTTGGTAGATGCCGATGTTGGGGAAGTTGGTTTGGCCTGAGTTGAGGCGGGCGAGCATTTGGGTGTTGAGGCGGCGTGAGAGTTCGCTGCCGGATTGGGCGATGGTGGAGTCGGTGAGGGTTTGTTGCATCGCTACGAGGGCGAGGAAGGCAGAGGTTGTGGTTTCTTCGGCGCGACCGGTTTGTAGGTCGAGTTGTAAGGCCATTCGGGTGAAGATGGGGGCAAAGAGGGGGAAGGCTTCGGAGGTGTAGCGTTCGTCTACGGTGACTGATCGGTCGCTTTTGATTTCGGCATAATCACCTGTGGTGACGGGGCCAAAGGTGAGGGGCCCAAATGGGCCGCGTAGGATGGCGTCGATGCTCGATTCGCCGAGGGTGCCAGTGAGAGAGATGAGACCGGCGCGTAGGGTGGGGTTGGGCATTTTGGCGATGAGGTTGGGGGCGTCGAATTTGGAGAGGGTTTGTTGTAATGTGTCGGTATTGGTGATGCGTTTGGCGAGGAATGTTTCGAGGGCGGTTCGGGCCGCGGTTTCGGTGAGGGTGTCATTTGATGCAGGGATCATTGTGTTGGCTTCGGTGTAGACACCGGGGGTGAAGAGGTTGATGTTTGTGGGGACAAAGGGGCGTAGGCCGAGGGTTGCTTGGGCGGGGGTGAAAGGGGAGGATAACGTGATGTTGCCAATAACGGGTTGGTAAGCATTATAAATCCATAGCGCATTTGTGTATGAAAATGAGATGTCTTGAATGAACACAGAGTCTGAGAGGGTAATTATAGGTTGCTGTTCAGCTAAAGTAAGACGACTCTCATTTGCGACAATTTCGGGAGTAATCATTGTCACTTCTGTGCGGTTGGGCGCTAGGTTTATACTTTGGGGTTTGATTTCTTTTGTGATGTTATGGCCTGTTTCCAAGTCGATGATGGTGTTCAAAAGAGAGAATCCATTTTCATTGATGATTCGAACTTGGTGTGAAAATGAGAGTGTTATTTGAGATGTATTGTTTTGCGACTGATACAATGTATTCGGTTCTATTGTAACGGGTGTTTTGGGTTCATTGAAATTAATGCCAAATGACTTGGCGAAACCGATGAAATCTGAAAAATTAATTTCACCATCATCATTCAGGTCCATGATTGGGTAATAACTTCGATCACCTTTTTGGGTGCCAAATGACGCTACGAATGCAATGAAGTCTTCAAAGTCTAATGTGTTGGGTGTGCCGAAAGTTTGTGCGTAGATATTGGGCATAAAAAGGAATGTACAGAGGAGAGTGAGAACACTACTCCGTAATTTGTATCGTGCATTTTGATATCTTTGTTTATCTGTGTCCATCTGTGGTTCCATTGTTGTTTGACGGTTTATTTTCGGCCTTCCCAGTCACCCATACTGCCAATGTCTTTGAGATGATCAATGTCACCCCACGTGTCGAGTGTCCACGTTGAGTTGTTGATGGTGATGATGTTGATGCCGCCATTGTAGAGTTCGACATCGAGGGGTTTGTCAAAAGAGAGGTTGGTCGCGCGTCGATAACAATCACCCAGTGGGCCGCCGTGGGTGATGATGATGATCGTTTGATTGGGGTGATTGGCGGAGATTTCTTCAAGGCAGGTTGTGACGCGGGTGTAGCGGTTGTGGATACTTTCGCCGTTGGGAATGGGGTCGTTGACGCGACTGTCGTTGTAAATGGCGTAGGCGTTGGGGTGTTGGGTTTCTGCTTCGGCGCGTGTGAGACCGGAGAGGATGCCGAGATCCCATTCTCGTAAACGGGCATCGGTGTGAATGGGGTGGTGGGTGAGGTTGGCGATTGCATCGGCGGTTTGCACGGTGCGTTTGAGATCGCTGCTGTAGAGCGCGTCAAAGGGTTCGTTTTTCAAACGATGGGCAACGGCTTGGGCTTGTTGTTGGCCGCGTTCGTTGAGGGAAACGGGTCGGTGGCCTTGGATGCGCCCTGTGGCATTCCATTCGGTTTCACCGTGGCGTATGAGGATCAGTTTGGCCATGATACCTTAATGATAGAACTTTTTGAAAAGAAAACCAAGATCTGTAAATGTGCTGGTTTTATAGATCGTCAGGATGAGGTCTAAAGAAAGCCTTTAGGTTGGGAAAGAAGAAAGAATAAAATCTTGGTTTTTCTCTTGGTTTTTTTAGATAATAATTGCTTACAAAAAACATTTTTAATCAAACGAAAAACGCAGAGGCAATCGCCTCTGCGTTTTTGTGGTTTTTCTGACTTCTGAAAGTTTTTCAACCTTCTTTTTGTTGCATTTGACGGCGCAAAAATGTGGGATATTCTAAGTCGTCGAGTGAAGGTTCATCTGTTTTTGCTTCCCGCTTACTTTCAACTTCAGTGTTCCCCACTTCCAATTTTTTGCGCATAAAAGCGGGCACATCGGGGCCAAACGTTCGTGTTGTTTGTTGCGTCTTTAGCGCATTGGCATTCGCTGTTTTTGTTGCAGGAATGTTAAAACCTGTTGCAATCACGGTGACGCGCAATTCATCCCCCATACTGTCGTCGAGCACAGTGCCCCAAATGATGTTGGCTTCGTGGCCTACAGCTTCGGTCACGAGGCTCACCGCTTTGTCTACTTCAAATAGCTTGAGGTCGCTTCCTGCTGAAATATTGACCAAAACACCCCGTGCACCATTCACAGAGACGTCGTCGAGTAATGGGCTTTTGAGGGCTTTTTCTGCCGCTAAAACCGCGCGATTTTCCCCTGTGGCTTCTGCGGTGCCCATCAAGGCGTCGCCGCCTTCTCTCATCACGGTGCGTACGTCGTTAAAGTCGAGGTTGACTTCGCCGGGAATGGTGATGAGGTCTGAGATACCGCGTGTGGCTTGCAGTAAAACATCGTCGGCCATCCGAAAGGCGTCTCGCAAAGTGGTATCAGCTGAGCTGATGGCCAACAGGCGTTGGTTGGGAATAATAATGACGGTGTCTGCGGCGGCTTTAAGCGCGACAATGCCTGCATCGGCATTGCGACTGCGTGGCAGGCCTTCCATTGTGAAGGGTCGGCTTACAATGCCTACGGTGAGCGCACCTGCTTCACGGGCAATTTGTGCCACAATGGGTGCTGCACCAGTGCCTGTGCCACCGCCCATACCTGCGGCTACAAATACCATGTCTGAACCTGATAAGATCTCGGCCACTTGGTCGCGATCTTCTTCAATGGCTTTGGCACCTACTTCGGGGTCGGCTCCGGCACCCAAACCCCGTGTGACATTGCGGCCAACTTGAAGACGCTGGGCAGCTTGTGAAAGTTCTAAGTCTTGTTCATCGGTATTGATGGTGATGAAATCAACGCCTCTCAAGCCGGCTTCAATCATACGGTTGACGGCGTTGCCACCAGCCCCACCAACACCCACGACCCGAATTTTGGCCTGATTTTCTGTATCGACAATTGAAAAAGTTACCACGAGATGCCTCCTGTGTGTCGCGGGAATAATCGGTAAGAGGTAAAGGGGTTTTTACCCTCTTGCGTCTTATGTCTCACGTCTTGCATTTTTCTTAAAAAAAGGTTTGAACCCATTTTTTCATACGGCCAAGAATGGAGTCGAAAAAATCGTCTTCATCAGACATAAGTGCACGGTTGCGGTGGTGTAGCCCAAATAAGACGAGGCCCACACCGGTGGCATACAGCGGGTCTTTAACCGAATCAACAAGACCTGTAATGCCACGTGGACGACCAATGGTAACAGGCATTCCAAAAACTTCTTCGGCCAACTCTGCACAGCCTTCTAACATTGCGCCGCCGCCTGTAATGACCACACCAGCTGCAAGGAGATCGGCATAATCTGTTCGGCGAATTTCGCGGTGTACGAGGGTAAAAATTTCTTCCATACGTGCTTCTATAATAGCGGCCATTTCACCACGGGGCATATTAAAGGATGGACGCCCTGCAACACCGGGTACTTCAATGACTTCGTCGGGATCAACAAGTGACCGAAGGGCACAGCCATATTTGCGCTTGAGTATTTCGGCTTGTTTACCAGGGGTGCGCAAACCAATGGCCACGTCGTGTGTGACGTTGGTGCCGCCCAAACCCACAACAGCAGTATGCCGAATGGATCCGTCGTAGAACACGGCCAGATCACTTGTGCCCCCCCCTACATCGACCAGTGCCACGCCCATTTCTTCTTCATCGGGTGTGAGCACGGCATAACTTGAGGCGATGGGCTCCAAGACAAGATCGACGACTTCGATGCCTGCTCGGCGAATGCTTTTACAAATGTTTTGAGCCGAAGTAATGGCACCTGTAACAATGTGTACATCGGCTTCAAGACGCACACCCGACATACCAATGGGGTCTTTGATGCCGGGTTGATCGTCTACGACAAAAGACTGAGGTAAGACGTGTACAATTTCACGGTCGAGCGGAATGGATACCGCTTTGGCCGCTTCAATGACCCGTTCTTCATCGTTGCTGGTAATTTCATTTTCTGGGCCAGATACGGCCACAACGGCTCGGGTGTTGACACTGCGGATGTGATCGCCTGCAATGCCTGCATAAACCGCATCAATACGCGTACCGGACATCTGCTCGGCTTCTGCAATTGCCAGTTTGATAGACTGTACTGTTTTCTCTACATTGACCACAACACCGCGCTTGAGGCCATCAGATGGGCTGCAGCCCACGCCTATGATTTTGAGTTGGCCGCCGCTTTCAATTTCGGCCACGATGGCACAAATTTTGGTGGTGCCAATATCCAGGCCAACGATTCGTTCACCTTTGACCATTGTCTTTCCTTTCATCCATTGCTGTCACCTTTGTGCTATCGTCTGACCGACGACCACTTGGTTTTCAAACCGCAGATCGATATACGCTAAATCTGCGGTTTTTTGGGATGACGTCTGTGTATAAGCGCGGAAGTTTTGCACCTGTTGTTTGGGATTTTTCAGATGCATATGAAGCCTGAGCTGGTCACCAACAAGATAAACAGTTGCTGTATTTGTGTTGGTCACGTGAATTTCTGAAATCTCGTTCCAAAAGTTTGGTGTTTCTACTTTGAGATCCGTCAAAAATGCAGCCCAAGTTGAAAGCATTTTGTTGTGAAACATACCCGTTGAATCTTGCACTATTTTTAGGTTGGTAATAATAGGCAGATTGACCTGCACATTGGGAATGGGAAAGAGCTGAGAATCTGCATCTAACCCCAGGAGCCCATGGGCTGTTGCAACAAGCGCAACAGGTTGTCTTTCTTCAAGTGAAATAACCACTGTTTCGGGTGGTTCTCGAAGCAGCAATACCCGTTTCACAATGGGTTGGTTCTCAATACGTTTTGTGACAGATTCTAAATCACAGCCAAAGAGATTGTCGCCCACCTGAAGTTGTGACCACGTGATAACATCTTGTTCGGGTAGCAGGTGATTGCCCACTACTTTGATGTGAGACATTTTGAAGAAGTCTGATTCTGCCAGCGCAGAAGAAGCGTTTTGAATGCCCACAACAAGCAGGCCCAATATGGCAACAACAGCGATGATACGCAGTGTTTGTTTGGGGCGTTTGTCTGGGCCTTGATCCACAACAGTTTCTGTGCGGTGATAAATGATGCGACCAGAAGAAGAGGTGCGAATTGTTTTGCTTCTTGCCATAAAACCTCCGAGGGAGAGAAGGGGGACATCTGAATCTTGAACTTTTCTATGATGCGGTTTCTAAGGTTTTATTTTCTATGCCATATTCGCCAATGATGCGCACTTCGGGTTCTAATGTAATGTTGTGAACCTTTTGCACGCGTTGGGTAACTTGGTCGATGAGTGAAAGCACATCATCTGCTGAGGTGCCCCCTAAGTTGATCATAAAGTTTGCATGAACGTCAGAGACTTGAACTGCGCCAACAGATAGCCCTTTGCATCCGGCTTGATCGATGAGCAATCCAGCAGATGTTCCGGGTGGGTTTTTGAAGATGCACCCTGGGCTGCGATTGGATAAGGGTTGTGATGTTTTGCGCTCTGATAACATTTGGGCCATTGTTTCTTGAATTGTTTCAGGATTGCCTTCGTCAAGCTGAAAGGTTGCATCCACAATCAAGAAATCGGGTGATAAGCTGGTGCGCCGATAAGCAAATGTAATGTCTGCTTTTTTATACGCTTCGTCATTGCCCGTTTTAAGGTTGAGGCCGCGTATGGATATGAGGTTGTCAAATGTTTCGCCGCCCCAAGCACCGGCATTGCCGCGAATGGCACCGCCAATGGTGCCGGGAATGCCACATCCAAACTCAAAGCCCGTTTTGCCTGCGCGTTGACATTGTCGTGAAAAAACCTGTGTGCTTGCACCGGCTTGAACAAGATTTTCTGAGACTGCAATGTTGTGTGCGCCAGCAGTAAGGCAAAGAACGACGCCTCTAAAACCAGCGTCTCTAACCAATGTGTTTGTACCACCGCCCAAGGGCAAGATGGGCAAATCAGCATCTTTTAAGATCGGCACGACAGTGGCTAGATCTTCAAGATCGGCAGGCAAAAAGAATAGGTCTGCTGGGCCGCCCAATCCAAATGTGGTGTGCTTAGACAGGGATTCATTGATCCGAAACTGTCCTCGGCATTTTTCTTTTATTTTTCGAATCAGTTTGTCGTTTTGAGGTTCGGACATAATGTAAAGCTTCAATTGGTTTTTTTAAGTTCGTTTAAGATTTGATGTGAAACTTTCTCGATGTCCCCCGCTCCCATAACGACCAGTAGATCGCCCGGTTGAAGGTTTTGGATCAGTGCGTCTTTTAGTGCTTCAAGCGTAGGGGCGTAGTTTGCATTGGGTATTTTATTTGTTATGAATGCGCCGTCTATGCCGGATATGGGTTCTTCTCGTGCTGGATAAATGTCGGTCAAATAGATTTGATCGGCGGCTTGTAATTCTTTGGCAAATGCATCGCCAAAATCACGGGTGCGTGTGTATAAATGGGGTTGAAATGCCGCAACAATGCGCCCCGACCATCCTTGGCGTGCCGCTTGCAAGGTGGCTCGGATTTCTGTGGGGTGGTGGGCATAGTCATCTACAACGGTGATGTTGTTTAATGTGCCCAAAACATCGAAGCGACGATGCACGCCCCGAAAAGATTCAATGCCCGTTTTGATGTGGTGCCAATCGATGTTGAGAAAACGGCCCACACCAATGGCGGCCAACGCATTGCGCACATTGTGCTCGCCAGGCACCTGAAGGGTGACCGTGTCGATCTGTTTTTGATTGTCAAAGAGCGTAAATGCGCTGCCAAATCCTGATGGCACAATATGATCAAAACGAAGCTGACTGCCTTCGTTTTGCCCGTATGTGATGCGCGAAAATTGCGTGTTGAGGTTGAGGGTACAAATTTCGGGTTCATCGTGACATAAGACGGCACACCCACTTGGAGGCAACGAATTGATGAACTGTTCAAATGCGGTGCGAATGTCGTTGATGTCTTTATAACAATCGAGGTGGTCGGCTTCGAGTGTTGTGACCACTGCAATTGTAGGATTGAGTGCCAAAAATGTTCGGTCGTATTCGTCGGCTTCTACAACCCAATATTTACCGGTGCCTATTTTGAGATTGTTTTCTAAGCCTTGAACAATGCCGCCCACAAGAATCGTAGGGTCAAGTCCACCCGCTTCAAGTATGGCACCCACCATTGCGGTGGTGGTGGTTTTTCCGTGTGTGCCAGCAATGCAAATGGTGGGGTGTTCACGGGTTAAATAACCAAGCAGTTCTGCTCGACGAACTTGGGGCATCCCTTGTTGGGTTGCAGCATATCGTTCGGGATTTTTAGGATCAGCCGCTGACGTATAAATGAGTACGTCGGCGCCTTGAATATGGTTCGCTGAATGCCCGATTTGTACCGAAACACCTAACGTTTTAAGCCTGTCTGTCAAAGGCGATGCTTGTCGGTCAGAACCTGATATACGACAACCACGTTGATGAAGCAGTTCGGCCAATGCGCTCATGCCGACACCACCAATGCCAACAAAATGCACACGGGTTCCGGTCTTGATTTCGACCATGCAGGCAATCCGCAGATTTATGTAAAATGTATTTTTGGGGAATGGAACAAGACAAAGTAAGAAACAGACGTCTCTTCTATCTGTCACAATAGACGTACGTCGAAAAGTTGTATGTATTTACGTTAACCGAATGTGTGCCCAGGCCGGGGGAAGGCGCGAAGGGGTGACATATCGGAGCGGTTGGGCAAGGCACTTTTGTTTCGTGCACCTTGCCGACCAATGCTGACGAGAATACCTGTGGCCATCAGCGTGAACAGCAGGGAGGAACCACCATAACTGATAAAAGGGAGGGGAAGTCCCGTGGCAGGCAACAGCCCGGTGGTGACACCCATGTTGATGAATGCATAAACTAAGATGAGACTGGTCAAACCCGATGCCAACATATAACCAAATGCATCGGGTGCGGTGCGCGCAATCCGAAAACCCAACCGCCCAAAAATGAGAAAGGACAACAAGACACCCAAGGTGCCCAATAACCCAAGTTCTTCACCAATAATGCTAAAAACAAAATCGGTGTGCGGTTCGGGCAAAAAGAAGTATTTCTGTTGGCCTTGGCCTAAACCGACGCCAGAAAGGCCACCACTGCCCAGTGCGAGGAGAGATTGGGCAACGTGATAACCAGTGCCTTGCACATCATCGGCGGGAAAGAGGAATGTGAGCACACGCTCTTTGCGATAACCAATGATGAAGATGATAAAATATAGAATGGGCAGCAGCGCAAAAGCTGTTGCAAAAACATGTTGTAAACGCACACCGCCCAAAAAGAGCATGAGTGTGCAGGTGATGCCAATGGCCAGTGCAGTGCCCAAATCGGGCTGTAGGATGATCATGCCCATTGCAAGGCCAATGATGATGGCGTGTGGCATAAAACCTTGTTGGAAATCTTTGATAAATTGTTGGCGGCGTATCAAGGAATCGGCCAAATAAATGACCAAAGCCAAGCGCATCAGGTCGGCGGGTTGAAATGCGCCTCCCGGCAAAGGAATCCAACGGTTCGCACCACGCACGTTTCCAATGCCAAATACTTTGAGTATGAGAACAATGAGCAGCCCAAAAAAACCAGCGGCCAATAACAACCGAGCCGTTTTGCGCAACGTGCGGTAATCTACGCGTGTCATGACGGCCATAACACCCAAACTGATAACCATGCGAATGGTCCAACGTTTGAGAAAGAAATGGCCGTTGTCAAACCGAAATTGTGCCAGGCCTGAGCTGGAACTGTAAATCATAACGGTTCCAAAACCAATCAAACAGGCCACAACCAATAACAGTGCAATCCAGGTTTGACGGTCGCCTTGTTCTGATGCGAAGGTCATAGGGGAGATAAAAGGCAGAGGAAATGATTCTTCTGCCTTCCTTCTTTCTACAATTTAAACCCCAGTGCTTCGACTATGTGTTCCATTGCCAAGCCGCGAGACCCTTTTACAAGCAGGGTGTCGCCAGGGGTGATGAAATTTTTGAGTGTTGTGATCAATTTTTCTGAGTCGGTAAATGCTTGGCTGACAGGAGGAGATGGATCTTCCGATTGTGCCCCATCAACGACGAGATGTGCATGGTCACCCAATGCAAAAAGAGCATCTACTTTTGGGGCCGCTTCTTTTCCCAAGTCTTGGTGTGCTTGATCTGTGCCATCTCCCAATTCCCGCATATCGCCCAATACGGCGATGCGCCGCCCGCCTTTGGGCAGGTCAATATGTTCGAGTATATCAAGGGCAGCACGCATAGAAGCGGGGTTGGCATTGTAGCTGTCGTTGATGAGTTGTAACCCATTTTGCAATAAAACTTGGCTGCGCAATTTGGTGGGTTTAAAATTGGCGAGTGCCTGTGCTGCATTTTCAAGTGGCACACCCAGTGCTACACCTGCTGTTGCTGCTGCCAGGGCGTTGTAAACGTTGTGACGCCCTGGCACAGACAACTGAAAAAAACGGCCCTGCAGAGTGAAATGACCTCGACGCCCCTGATTTAGATGAAGTCCCTCCCCACGAAACTGACTATTCCGCTCGATGCCGAAGCCAAGGAGTCTCCCCTTAACTTTTACTCTCTCCTTGGACAGAAGCAGATCATCGAGATTTAAGATAGTCATTGAAGACTCATCTAAGTATTCCAGGAGTTCCCCTTTGGCCTTAGCCACACCCTCTACAGAGCCTAAAAACTCCAAATGTGTCGGTCCTACATTTGTAATGATGCCAATTGTTGGTTGCGCAATGTCACACAGATACCGCATTTCACCAAAGTTAGAAATGCCCATTTCAATGACCGCCACTTCGTGTTGGGCATTGAGGCGAAAGAGTGTTAAAGGCACACCGAGGTGATTGTTGAGATTGCCTTCTGTCGCCAATGTGTTGTACTGGGTTCGTAAAACGGCAGCGATCATATCTTTGGTGGTGGTTTTGCCGTTGCTGCCGGTGATGCCAATGACTGGTATGTCAAATTGTTTGCGATAAGCCCGCGCCAAGTCGCCCATTGCAAGGTCGGGTGCGTTGACTACGATTAAGGGCTTGGACGGGCGTTGCGTTTGTTCTTCAAACCAGTGTCGGCTGACAATTACTGCCGATGCACCTTTGTCTAGGGCGGCATCGATAAATTGATGGCCATCGACGTGTTCTCCGGGTAAAGCAAAGAAGAGTTCGCCTTTTTTTAGTGTTCGATTATCACGGTCACCCCCTGTTGGGCATATTTGGGTTGGATCGGTTTGCCCAATCCATTCACCGTTGATGGCCGTGATGACCTCTTTAAGCGTGAATCCTTCCATTTAACCCTTGCCCAAATCTATGAGGACTTCCCGAGCAATTTCTCGGTCGTCAAAGTGTGTTTTGACGTGGTTGATTTCTTGGTAGTCTTCGTGGCCTTTGCCTGCAATGATGACCAAGTCGCCCGGTTGTGCTTTGGCAATGGCGATTTCGATGGCTTTTTTGCGGTTGACCTCAACTTGGTGTGGTGCATCCCCAATGCCGGGTAAGATGTCGGCAATGATGGCTTCTGGGTCTTCTGTGCGTGGATTGTCTGATGTGACGATGGTAAAATCGGATAATCGGGCTGAGATTTCGCCCATTACGGGACGTTTGCCGATGTCGCGATCTCCACCGCAACCAAAGACGCAAATGAGTTGCCCTTGCGTAAACTCCCGACCTGAGGTGAGCACGTTTTCAAGGCCATCGGGTGCGTGGGCATAATCGACCACGACGCCGAAGTTTTGACCCCCGTCGATGCCCTCAAACCGCCCCGGCACATGCACATTGCGAAGTGCTTCAGCGATGATGTCGGGTGAGACACCAAGCGTTAATCCAGTTGCTACGGCGGCGGCGGCGTTGTAAAACTGAAAAGTGCCTTGCAATGCCAAAGACAAATGCATGGTGCCTGCAGGTGTTTGTAAAAGCACCTTTGTGCCGCGCCAGTTTGTTTGGCCACTGATGATGCGTACATCGGCGTTTTCAGATTTGCCGTATCGCATCACCTTGGCCGAGCAATTGGCCAATAGGCGTTCTGTTGCGTTGTCGTCTGTGTTGACGATTGCGCTTGATTCTGATCTTAGGTTGTCAAAGAGCATTGCCTTAGTGGCAAGATAAGCTTCAAAAGTACCGTGATAGTCGAGATGGTCACGGGTCAAGTTTGTGAAAACAGCGGCCTCAAAGTCGAGACCTGTTACTCTTTGTTGTGCCAAACCTTCTGACGTGACTTCCATTACTGCCGATTGGCAGTGTGCATCTGCCATGGCTCTGAACAAACGGTGCAGGTCATGGGCTTGTGGGGTCGAATTTTGAGACGCTTCTCGTTTGTCACCCCATCGATGTTCAATGGTGCCAATTAATCCGGGTGCTAAGTGTGCTGCTTTTAAGATCGCATGTATGAGGTAAACTGTTGAAGTTTTGCCGTTTGTACCTGTTACTCCGACCAATTTGAGCAGGTCTGTAGGGTGATTATAGAACTTTTTTGCCAGAAAGGCCAGTGTTTGATGTGTGTCATGTGTGTAAATGAGGGGGGTTGACCCCGTTTCGGCATCTTTTTCGGCTACAATTGCAGCTGCTTTGGCATCAATTGCTTGTGAAATAAAAGGATGCCGATCTGGTAATTTGGCATCACCCCTGAGTGCTACAAACAGATCGCCGGGTTTGACGCGGCCCGAATGTGTGGCCAGTCCCCCAATATTGGGGTCATCGTCTATGTTGTAACGAATGCCGGGTAAATCGGCCAATAATTCACTGAGGCGCATGACTTAACTTTCACGTGTGCATTCAACTTTGCACAAAGCCCCAGGTGTGACTTGCGAACCCGGTGCAGGTGTTTGGTTAACCACTGTGCCATTGCCCTCAATTTGAACACGCAACCCCAATGCGGTGAGGTGCGATACGGCTTGGCGTATAGATGTGCCTCTTACATCGGGTATTTGCAGTTCCGTATGATGGGTTTCCAGAAACAAGAGGGCTTCGTGTTGGGCTGCATTGAGATGTTGCCCGACCACCTGTGTGCCATTCCCTGCAAACTTCCATGTCCATCCTAAGCGATTGAGCACATCTACAGCGGTTTGGCTCGAAAGCCCTACCAAGTGTATATCTGTTGTTTGTGCTGTGTTTGATGGACGATCTGCCAAGCGCGCTTTGTGACGCAACGGGGTTTGGCGCAAACTCAAAATGCGTTGCATAATGCGGCTAAACGTGGGTGCGGCAACTTGGCTCGCGAAATGTATGTCTTTGGGGCTATCGATGGCAATTAAACAGAGCAGCTCTGGGCGTTCGGCAGGCAAAAATCCAACAAAAGACGATATGTAACGATCGGGATCATAACCTGGTAGGCCTTCTTTTATTTGTTGCGCTGTTCCTGTTTTGCCCGCAACCCGATACCCTGGTACTTGGGCATTTTCACCGGTGCCATGTGATACCACGCCTTCAAGGATAGAGGTGAGCGTGGCAGCGGTTTCAGGAGAAATAACCTGACGGATGAGCCGGGGTGCATTTTCAAGTGTTGTTGAATCGCCCTGTGTTGCTTTTTTAAATATGGCGGGCGTCATCAGGTGCCCACCATTTGCAATGGCGCCATAGGCTGTGGCTACCTGTAAAGCTGTTGCGGCAATTTCTTGGCCTATGGAGAGGGTTTCAAGCGACCGATCTGACCATTCAGAAGGGTGACGCAGTTGACCGGCCACTTCTCCGGGCAAATCACTGCCTGTTTTGGCACCAAAACCAAAGAGGCGCATATATCGAAACAGGTCAACATCCCCTACCTTACGTGCAATTTTTACGGTGCCGATATTGCTAGACTCTTCAATGATGGCCCGCACGGTCAACCAACCGCTTGGGTGGGTGTCGCTGATGATTTGGCCACCGGCAACGGGAAGGCGACCATTTTCACAGAAGAATTCATCTGTTGGAAGAATTTTGTGTTCTTCAAGGCCAGCAGCAATGGCAACGACCTTAAATGTGGAACCCGGTTCAAATTGGTCGGTAATGACCCTGTTGCGCTGTTTCCAGGATTCGTATTGGTTAAATGCATTGGGGTCGTAGGTGGGCACGTTGGCTATGGCCAAGATTTCACCCGTATGGGGTGCGATGACAAGGGCGATGCCACTGAGAGCATGAAATGTGTCAACGGTTGCCGACAATTCTTCTTCGACAATGGATTGGTAATCGGCGTCCAAGGTGAGATGCAGATCTTCACCATCTTTGGGCAGCCTTTTAACCGCACCCAAAGCACTGATGACATTGCCTCGGGCATCTACACGTGCCGATAGTTCGCCTGGTTGGCCTCGCAATAGGAGGTCAAACCCTTTTTCGATGCCTTCAATGCCTTCGTTGTCTGTATCTGTATAACCCAGTATTTGCCCAGCCAATGCGCCCATGGGATAGTTGCGTCGCATTTCAACAATGCGTCCGACACCGTCGGGCAGATCATCGGAAGATGGGCCATTGAACATTTTGCGTGCCAGCCAAACAAAGGGGCGCTTTTGTTCAAACTTTTTCAAAAGTGCCGCTTCATTTTGCCCAGCTTCATGCGAAAAACGCACGGCCAAAGATCGCAGGCTGTCGATGTTAGATATGCTATTGACAAAGAACGATTGCGACTCAAGATTGGTCGCCAATACCCGGCCCTGGCGGTCTAAAATACGCCCGCGATTCGCCTGTAAAACTTTTTGTTTTACATGTTGGTTTTGGGCACGGTGGGTATAGATATCAACAGACCATATTTGCAGTGAGACCAGTCTTAAAGACAGCATTAGTGCAAAAATTAGGCCCAAGAGGGCAACGATTTTAAGGCGATCTGTTGGCATATTGAGGGAGAGGGTAATGATCTATTTTGTTTGTGATTCAAGGTATAGGTTTCTCGGCGGATCTGAAGGAAAGACCATGTCGAGTTTGTTTTCTGCAATGTGGCGAATGCGGGTGCTTTGTTTGAGTCCCGAAATTTGAGCCTGAAGACGGTCTCGTTCATGAAAAAGGGTTTTGCGTTCGGTGCGCAATTGGGCCAATATTTCGCCTTGGCTCATGGTTTGTATGTGACCCCATAAATACGTAAGCAGTACGGCCACAAATAATATGACCGATAAAAAACCGGTTCGATACAGGCTTGTTGTGCCTTCTGCGCTCACGAGGGGATTCCTTGCTGACAAACCCAAGGTTGATCTTTTATGTCTAACCGTTCGGCAACGCGCAATGTTGCGCTGCGTGCTCTGGGGTTTTTCCCTATGTCTGCCTGTTGCGGTCGAATGCCTTTGCGAGTAAGTACTCGAAGAACAGGTTGCCGAAGACAGGGACATATGGGCAGTTTAAGTAAGCCAATGCAGTCCCGTGTTGCTGTTTGGAACACGCTTTTGACAATGCGGTGTTCTAATGAATGATAAGACAAGACCGCGATACGACCACCAGGCTGGAGCAGATCAACGGCCGTTTGGAAGATTTGCTCTAAGTGTGCGAGTTCGTTGTTGACTTCGATGCGGATGGCCTGAAAAATTCTTGCCAATGTTTTTTGTATGTGTGGGCTTCGAACCGCTTTGTCAATCAGGTCGGCCAATTGCATGGTTGTGGTGATCGGTTCTTCTTCGCGAACCCGACAGATGGCCCTGGCGATGGCTGGTGATGCGCGTTCTTCGCCATAGGATCTGAATATGCGTATGAGTTCATTTAGCGAATAGGTGTTGACCACTTCTGATGCCGATTTATGGGCATCGGGCCCCATGCGCATATCTAAGGGGCCGTCTTGCTGAAAACTGAATCCGCGCTCTGAGGTGTCTATCTGATGCGATGAGAGGCCCAGATCGAACAAGATGCCCGCTATTTGACTGATGCCCTGTGTGGCGAGAATGTCAGGCAAATGCCAAAAGGGTGCCTGCTGAAAGATGACTTGATTCTCAAAGCGCGCCAAACGTTGTGATGCTTTTGTAATGGCTTCGGGGTCGCGGTCTATGCCGATGAGTTTGCCTTGATCAGACAGTTCGCTTAGAATGGTTTCAGCGTGCCCACCGCCGCCTAAAGTGGCATCGACATAAATACCATTGCGGTCTGTTATCAGGTGGTTTGACACCTCTGGCCCCAGAACAGGAATGTGATACTCTGGGGCCTTTATATGCATATTGTCTTGTTTTAAAAGGGTTTGTGATGTTTTGGAATAAATATTCGAATGTTTAATTGGAATATTTATTCCAAATTTAGAATATTCCTTGCAGGCTTAAAGCCAATCCAACTCTTCGGCAACTGATTCTAAATCTGCGCTGTCTTGTGCCTGATTATAGCGATCTGGGTTCCAAATTTCGATCTTGTCAATGACGCCAGATAAGGTGGCGTGTGTAGAAATTTCACCGAGGTCGAGTAGTTTTTTAGGGAGTAAAATACGCCCCTGTCGGTCAATTTTGATTTCTGCTGCCCGACCAGCGAGGCGCCTAACCAATTGTCTTGTCTGACGTTGTGAACGATCTAAACCACGGAGCTCTTGAATGAGTAGCGTCCAGCCCTCTGGGTCGAAAGCGGCCAAGCAGCCTTCGAACCATTCGGCAACAATGAGAGAGGTGATACCTTGTGGCAATGCTTTGCGAAAAGCTGCTGGCACAATGAGGCGGCCCTTGGGATCGATAGGGACGTCTTCGTATTCACCGATAAATTGTGGGCGCGCTTCTGACATTGGGAAGCCTGATTTGGCATAAAATGTTATTTTTAAGTGTGTTACTTGCTGTGTTCACAATCCCCCACAATCCCCCACTTTACACCACCCAAACTTAGCGATTTGAGATATGAATGTCAAGATTTTTCTCTTTCTCTTTAAAAAAAACAAGGGTCAGTGCTCTTTTGAGCACATGCTTTTGGGGCGTGGTTTTTTGTGTGGGTTGACGACAAAGGAGAAGGGGTGTATTTTGAGGCGAATGGACAGGAACTATGGACAATGAGAGTCGAAAACAAAAATCAAAGATAGATGGCAGATTGTAGAGGTGATTGTGAAGCGGATATTTGTTTTGGTGATTGGATTGGTGGTTGGGTGTGCTGAGCAGAAGGTGCCACAGGGTGGTTTTACGGAGGCGCAGTTTGTGGATTTGTGCGTGGATGTGTTGGCACTTCAAGAGGGTGATGTTGCACCTGATAGTTTGTTGTTGGCGCGTGATGCGGTTTTTCAAAAGCATGGGCTTGTGCGGGAGGATGTGGCCCAGTTTATTGCTTATCGAAAGGAACACCCACAAGCGTGGGAATCTGTGGTGATGTTGCTCAAGGAGCGGCTGGGTGAAAAAGCGGAGATTTCACTGAGAGCTTTTCAAGATGCGAAGCGTGATTCTCCTAAATACAAAAAAGCCGGACAGTGAACCTGTCCGGCTTTTTTGTATCTGTTTGGGATCTTACCCGAAGAGGCGACTAATGTCATTGACCGTGACGTAGATGATGAGGAAGAGCAAAAAGACAAAACCCACTTGTTGTAAGATTTCTTTGTGACGGCTGGATAGGTCACGCCGGGCAATGGTTTCGATGCTTAAGATGAGCAAGTGGCCCCCATCGAGCATGGGGATGGGCAGGAGGTTGAGCACGCCCAGATTGATGCTGAGCATGGCCATAAACCAAATGACGTGTGAGAAACCGCGTTCGGCCTGTTGGCCAACCATTTGGAAAATACCCACAGGCCCTGCCAATTGTTTGCTGGATTCTTGGCCGACAACGAGGCGTTTTACAAAACCGAAGATGGCTGTTGAAAGGCGAATGGTTTCATCGCCGCTTCGAAAAAATGCTTTGCCAAAAGAAATGGGTGTGCGCTTAGAGGCGGTATTGATGCCAATGCGACCAATGGTTTTTTCGCCCTCTTCTTGTCCCTCTGGGGTGATGGATGCCGACATGTGCGTTTTTTCTCGCATCCAGGTAATTTCAATGGCTTCATTGGGCCGTTTTGAAATTTCGCGGCTCATTTCCCACCACATGGTGACGGGAACACTGGCGACTGAGGTGATGATGTCTCCGGGTTGGAGGGCAATTTCTTGTGCGGGCATACCCGGCATTGTGGCACCTACTTCTGTGGTCATATAAGGGCCAATGCCCAAACCTTCGGGGGTGTTGGTCAAATCGACTGTGAGAACAACCTGATTTGTTTCGCGTTCAACTGCAATGGCAACGGTTTTGCCCATGTGGGTTATAAATGCGTCTGACATTTCTTCCCAGTCTGTGATGGGCATGCTGCCGACTGACAAAATGCGGTCACCCGGCAAGAGCCCCGCATCATAGAGTGGGGATGCCTCCTTAACTTCGCCAACACGCGTGTCGTTGAGAAATTCGTATTCTCCGGCGGACAAGCGCAATCCAAAAAGAAGCAAGAAGCCCAATAGGAAGTTCATAAAGGGGCCTGCGATCATGACCGACATTTGTATCCAACGGGGTTTGGATTGAAATTCCCAAGGTTCGCCTTTGGATTCTTCGTGCCCAAAGTCGGCCATGCCCGCAATTTTGACATACCCACCGAGAGGGAGCCACGACAGACAATATTCGGTTTCGCCAATCTTGATGCCAACGGCTTTGGGTGGGTATCCGAGGGAAAATTCTTCAACTTTCATGCCCGATTTTTTGGCCACTAAGAAGTGTCCTAATTCGTGGACAAAAACCAAGATACTTAAAACAACGATGAATGTGAGTATGGTTGTGATCAAAGGAACCTCATTTATAAAGGGTGAGACGTTGGGAGAAAGGCGGAAGAAGAAAGACGTGAGGCATAAAGCGTTTAACCTCTCTCCCCTTTCTGGTTTTATTCTTGTT
>Ga0115002_10003639_pt1 | contig 19119 bp, 16 predicted proteins | sample ArcticOcean_MG_C_8_FD_89576 | JGI IMG/M metagenome (GOLD analysis project Ga0115002, IMG submission 89576) | Marine microbial communities from western Arctic Ocean - ArcticOcean_MG_CB11_86 | ecosystem: Environmental > Aquatic > Marine > Oceanic | place: Arctic Ocean: Canada Basin | collected... | reverse complement strand
CTTGCGATTGCAATCGCACCATCTTTACGAGCACCACTTCTGTTTAGTCCGGCGTCCCAACGAAAAAGGCCACACCGAAGGTTTGGTCAAGTTCTCGCGTAGCAACTTCATGGTACCGATCCCGTGTGATACACAATCAGCCGCCCGAGAGAGCCTGCATCACGTAGATCTCACTGGAGGGGCCGACTGAATCACTCAAACCGTCACGATCCTGAATCGTCTCCCCATCAATAAAAATCACGACGTGTTGCCGTAACCGGGACTGGTCGTCCAAGATGTAGCCGCGCAGGCGAGAGTTCTCGTTGAATACGATATCGAGCGATTCTCGAACGGTTTCGGCTGAGACGGATTGATCTTCGTAATCCAGATGCCGTTTCAGATGGGGCGTAAACACGACGTTTGGCATGGGCGGGGCCATCTACATTTAGCTTGCGGGATCCGGACGATGCTGAGGAGCAGGGCAACACTCGGCGGCACAGACATCCGGTGACGGGCCGCAGCGTCCGATGGCGCGTCGTTCGGCCGCAGGGTCCAAACGTTCGGCGATGAGTTCGCGCACCATGCCGATGAACCGGGGATGAATGCCGACCGTCGCGGCCCTCACCATCTGCAGGCCCAGTTCGTTGGCTTTTTCGGCCGCTTGCACGTCGAGGTCGAACAGAACTTCCAAATGGTCTGACAGAAAGCCGATCGGCATCACGATGACTTGTCTCTCATCGGCTTCGGCGAGAACTTCCAGATGATCGCAAATATCGGGTTCCAGCCAAGGATCAGTCGGCCGTCCGCTGCGACTTTGGTACACCACCTGCCAGCGGTCATCGGGAATGCCTAGTTGTTCGGTCACCAATCGGCAGGTTTCAGTGAGTTGCAAAACATAGTCGCAACCTGACGCCATCGAACCGGGGATGCTGTGTGCTGTGAAAGCGATGCGGGCCGCGTTGCGCTTGGCCGCGGAAATTTTCTCCAACGCCTCGCGGAGATGGTCGGCGTTCGCCGCGATGAATTTCGGATGATTGTAGAACAGGCGCAGCTTGTCGATCGCCGGAGTGTTCTCACCTGCGGCTGTGCATGCGTCGTCGATATTCTGCAGGTACTGTCGACAGCTTGAATACGACCCATACGCGGCCAACACGACGCCCAAAGCACGCCGCACGCCGTCAGCCTGCATCCGCTGCAACTCATCGGTCAGCAGGGGATGCCAATTGCGGTTGCCCCAGTAAATTGGCAGATCGATTCCTTGCGATTTCAATTCCGGCGATAACGCCGCGATGAGATCGCGCACCTGCCCATTAATCGGGCTGACTCCACCAAAGCGGTCGTATTGCTCGGCCACTTTCATGAGCCGATCACGGGGAATGTTGCGTCCGCGCGTGACATTCTCCAAAAAGGGAAGTACGTCCGCGGGCTTTTCCGGCCCGCCGAACCCGACAATCAGAATCGCATCGTAAGCGTCAGTCACCCGCACCCTCTCCTAAAATCTTCAGACGTCTTCGGTCGCCACTATTATTGCTCCTCGACCACTCCACGCCAACACCATCGTAAGATCTCCACGCCACCCACCTTTCTCTTTTGTGTAACCTTTTCAAGACGGCTGTAAATTGTCCAAAGTCGGCTTGACCGAAACGGGCGAATGACGAAAATCTCGCCCACCTGATTTCGCCAATCTCACCCGCTGGCCAAGTCGCTGCCACGACTTACGCCAAATCTCCCTCTCTCAATTCGAGTCCCGCATGTCGCCGTACCCCGGAACGCGCGTCCCGGTCAGCTTGCGCCGTTTGTTTCCGCGATCCAGCTTCGTGGGTTGTGCCGACGTGCGAGTCTCCGACGCGACCGACCACAGTCACGAATGCCATCCCGGCCAACTGTTTGCCGTCATCCAGGGAACACAGGTCGACGGCGTCCAATTCGTCGGCGAAGCCATCGCCCGCGGAGCGACGGCCCTGCTACTGGAACAGCCGCTGCCCGACGTGTCTGTTCCCCAGTGCGTTGTGCCGAATGCTCGCAAAGCCTATGCCGAACTCCAGGCTGCCCTGTTGGGGCATCCCACGAGATCATTGCGACTTGCGGCCGTTACCGGAACCAACGGCAAGACGACCGTCACCTGGTTGCTGCGATCTTTGTTGAAGTCAGCCGGAATTCGTTGTGGGTTACTCGGAACCGTTGAGTACGACGACGGCGACGAAACCGCCGCATCATCCCTCACCACACCGTCAGCCGGTGAATCGGCCCGCTGGCTGGCTCGCATGGTGACGCGACGCACAACACATGCCGCCGTTGAATTGTCCAGCCACGCGCTCGATCAGGATCGTGCTGCGGGAATCGACGCCGACGCGGTTGTTGTGACCAACATCACACAGGACCATTTCGACTACCACGGTGACTTCGAGTCGTACCTGTCGAGCAAGTCGCGAATTGTCGAACGTCTCAAGTCGGGCGGCCCACTCATCCTGAATGCCGACGACGAAGGATGTCGCCAACTTCACGAACGCCTCGATCAATCAATTCCCACCGTCTCGTTCGGTATCGACTCACCTGCAAACATTCGTGCCTATGTGATCGAAGACTCTTTGGCGGGCTGTCGCTTCGGCCTGACGATCGATGAAGAGCAAACCACCGTCTCCACGTCACTCGTCGGGAAGCACAACATTTCCAATTGCCTGGCGGCCGCAGCCATCGCACATCGGTTCGGAATGACGATCGAACAGATCGCGGTTGGATTGGAATCAGCAACCGCCCCGCCGGGCCGCATGGAACGCATTGATCGCGGGCAACCGTTCGATGTGTTCGTCGACTACGCTCATACCGACGACGCTCTCGCACGCTGCCTTGCCTGCTGCAAGACGCTGACAACCGGTCGCGTGATTTGCGTTTTCGGTGCAGGAGGCGACCGTGATCGATCAAAACGCCCACTGTTGGGTAAGGCGGCGACCTTGGCGGACCTCGCCATCGTCACCAACGACAACCCTCGCACCGAGAATCCCGAGCGTATCCTGGAAGAAATTCTGTCCGGATTCAGAAAGAGTGACCAACAACCCGTCGCGATTGTCGACCGAGCCGCTGCCATTCGTTATGCCCTCGAAATCGCACAACCGAGAGACTGTGTCATTGTCGCGGGGAAGGGGCACGAAACAACACAAACCATCGGCACAAGACGCCTGCCCTTCGACGACCGCGACGTCGTTGCGAACACTCTCGATGCCCTCGGCTCTAACGATTCAACCACACGTCTCAAGATGCCCGCCTGATCCCACTTGAATAAAGTCATGGAACGTTTGACCCTCAACAAACTTCTCATCGCGACTGGAGGCGAGGCCATCGGCTTCCCTGATCAGACCTGTGAGTTTGCGCGCATCAGCATCGATTCGCGCACCGTCGAACCGGGTGATTTGTTCTGGGCGTTACGCGGTACGCGACACGACGCACACGCCTTCGTACCGGATGCCATCGATCGCGGAGCGGCGGCGGTTGTTGTCGATCGGCAGCAATCCGTGAATTCCTCAGTTCCGGCAATCGCCGTGAGTGACACGCTGGATGCTCTATGGAATTTCGCTCGATCGCATCGTCAACATCATCAGGCCCGTGTTGTTGGCGTGACGGGAAGCGTCGGAAAAACCACCACGCGCGAGATGATCCACACCGTGCTCGACGGATCACTATCGAGTGTCCGCAGCCGGAAAAACTTCAACAACCATATCGGTCTGCCGTTGAGCATTCTCGATATCGATTCGCAGCATGAAGCGGCCATCCTCGAACTGGGTGCCTCGCGGCCCGGTGAAATCCGCGATCTGACCGGAATCGCGCAGCCGGAAATCGGCGTGCTCACCAACGTCGGCAGCGCCCACTTGGAAGGCTTCGCCAGCGAAGAGGGAGTACTGGCCGAGAAGCTGTCGCTCATTGAGTCATTGCCCACTGACGGTTTGGCCGTCTTGCCCGGCGACGACTTGCGCGTGGCCAATGCAACCAAGCACGTGACCTGTCGGACGTCCTTTTTCGGCGAAACGCCCGACTGCGACGTGCGGACGACCTACGTTGAATCCAGGCACGATCAACTGCGGTTTCGGGTCGATCAGCTTGACTTCTCTATGTCCGTCGGCGGACGTCATTACCTGGTATCCGCCTTGGCGACGATTGCCGTGGCACGCGAATTTGGGATTTCTGACAAGACAACTCGCCAACAACTCGCTTCGTTTGAACCCATCCCAGGGCGATGTTCGACCGAATGCGTCGGAGAGTGGACGATCATCGACGACAGCTACAACGCCAGTCCCGACTCAATGGCCGCCGCCTGCGACTTGCTTTGCGGGTGGAAGAATCAGGGGCGGCGAATTTTCATCGCCGGTGACATGCTCGAACTCGGTGAGGCATCCGATCGATTGCACTTTGAATTTGGACGAATGATCGCCGAAAGCGGAATCGAACATCTTGTTGTCTGCGGACAATTTGCGGAATCGGTCGCGGCCGGCGCGACCACTTTGGGAATGCCGGCCTCCGCCGTGGAATCGCATGCCGACGTCGAAACAGTCATCGATCGACTTCCCCACACGCTGCAACCGAACGATGTGCTGCTCGTGAAGGGGTCGCGGGGCATGCAAATGGAACGAATCATCCACGAGCTGCGGGTACATGCCGGCAGCCCATTAGCTGAATGCAACCTTTGAAACTCAAACATAACCAAACCAACAAGGCACTAGCTACGGTTTCGCCACGTACGTTGTGATTTGCGGGAATTCGACGTGCCGACTCGCTGGGTCGGAAGCAATCCACGCAATCGGAGTCACGTGATAACTGGGTCCATCACGCCGTTTGCCGCTTCGTGGCGAAGCCGTTTTTTCCTACCCACTACCCACTACCCACTACCCATATGCTCGTCTGGCTCCTCCATCACTTCGGCCCCTTCCTGGAACGGATGGAGCTGTACTCCACAGGCGACTCGCGCGTGTTTCTCACCGCGCGCGCCGCAATGGCGACCGTGACCGCCTTTCTGCTGGCGATCATCTTAGGGCCGACCGCGATTCGCTGGTTGCAGAGCCGCTTCCGCGAACGGGTCGACAGTGCCTCGGAACGACTCAACGAACTCCATGCTGACAAAAACTCAACTCCCACGATGGGAGGCCTATTCGTCATCGGTGCGATCGTCTTGTCGATCGTCATTTGGGGTGACCTGAACAGCACCTACGTGCGACTCGGGTTGCTGGTCACCATCGGCTTTGCGGCGTTGGGCGCAGTCGATGACTGGGTCAAACTGCGCGGCCTGCGAAACGGGTTGTCAATCCGCGGCAAGCTGGCTGTGCAAATCGCGTTGTCACTGCTGGTGGCCTATTTCCTGTACCACGATCATGCAAACAAGTTGCACGGCTTGGAGTTGATCTGGCCATTCGGCAACTACAGCGTCGTACTGGGAACGGGCTTCATCGGCTGGGCCGTTTTCGTACTCGTCGGCAGTTCCAACGCGGTCAATCTGACAGACGGCCTCGACGGACTCGCAACCGGTTGCACAATCTTCGCGGCCTCGGCGTTTGTGGCGCTCACCTATCTGGCAGGTCACGCCATCATGGCCGACTACTTAAGCATTCCGTTCATACCCGGAAGTGGTGAACTCAGTATCGTGATCGGCGCGCTGGTCGGGGCGATGCTCGGATTCCTCTGGTTCAACTGCTACCCTGCTCAGGTCTTCATGGGCGACACCGGCTCGCTACCGATCGGCGGCCTGCTTGCGTTGGCCGCGCTGGTTACGCGTCAGGAATTACTCCTGGTCGTTGTCGGTGGCGTGTTTGTTGTCGAAACACTCAGCGTCATCATGCAGGTTGCCTGGTTTCGCCTCACGGGAAAACGGCTGATCGCATGCAGTCCGTTGCACAACCATTACGTTTTTCAGGGACAACACGAGTTAAAAATTGTGGTGCGGTTCTGGATCGGATCCGCCTTGCTGGCCATCATCGCAGTTGCCAGCTTGAAAATCCGCTGAGACCGGCCGTTCGCACCACACAAGCAGATAGCAGGCGTCGTTAGGGAGAGAGGGACTCGGAAGTCGGTTCGGTTGGTGTATGCCAACCGGACCGGCTTCCACCCTTTTCCGGGCTTTCCTATCCGAACGAGTCCAGCCAATCCGATCGGTCTGCCGATCCAAACAGTATGGACCAGACCCGGAATTTCTTTGTTTCCCTCGCCTGCGTGCTCGTGGGGTTCGGCGTGCTGATGGTGCAAAGCGCCAGCATCACGTCCTGGCCCACCGAGTTTGAACGCATCTATGTGTCGCGGCATGTGATCTTTCTGATGATCGGGATCACCGCAGCGATCGTATGTTCTCGACTTCCATCCGAGTTCTGGCTTCGGATCGCACCCTATCTGTTCGTGGTTTGCGTGACACTCCTCGCGGCCGTTCTAGTGCCGGGTGTCGGCACGCGCGTCAACGGAGCACAACGTTGGCTACGTTTCGGCGGGCTGTCTCTGCAACCTTCCGAGCTGGCGAAGATCGTTCTGCCACTGCTGATTGCCCGAAGTTTGTCTTGTCGTCGCGATCGCGTGTTCCGCTGGTTCACGGGAACGGTACCGATCATCTGGCCGATCTTCGTCATCGCACCGCTCGTCTTGATCCAGCCCGATTTGGGAACGGCACTGTTCCTGCTGGTGGGAAGTGCCATCGCGTTATTTATTGGCGGCTGGCCCATTCGCTACTTCGTTCTGGGAGCAGCTTCGGGGATTCCTGCGATCTGGTATCTCGTCGCGATGAAGCCTTACCAAATGAAACGCATCTCAGGGTTCCTGGCCGCCTGGTCAGATTTCGATCAGGCTCCGTATCAGTTGAAACAATCGCTGGTCACTCTGGGAAGTGGTGGGCTGTTCGGTGTCGGCTTGGGACGTGGTTGGCAGAAGCTCAGTTTTCTCCCCGAGGCGAACACCGATTTCGTATTTTCCGTCGTCGGTGAGGAACTGGGATTGCTCGGCACGGTCGCGCTCATCGTCTTATGGATCGCGTTGTACCTCGTGGGATTGCGACTGTTACGACATCACGATCCGCGTAGTTTTGAATTCATTGCCGGCGTCACGCTGCTCACCCAACTTGTCCTGCAGGCCGCGCTGAATGTGGCCGTGGTGACTGCGATGGTGCCTCCGAAAGGGATTCCGCACCCGCTGATCAGTTATGGGGGCAGTAACCTCGTCATCAGCCTCGTGTCGTTGGGCATCGTGGTCAGTCTTTCACGAGGATCATTAATCGACAACAACGCACAGCCCGTTTCCACAGGGTGACGTCTCGCGACTCTCGCACGGCGACTATTCAGAACGCCGCCATTTCACGATAATCCACCTGCTTCGCCGTGTGATCGAGAGAGCCTGAGTCGTGAGTCAACGTGCAACTTACCTGTTCGCCGGCGGTGGCACGGGCGGCCATCTCTTCCCCGGAATGGCCGTGGCCGAGGAACTGCTCGCACGAAATGCTGACGCCCAGATCCTCTTCGTCGGCAGCGAACGCGAGATCGAGCGCGAGATCGTTGCGAGAGCCGGTTACGAACATCGGACGTTGGACGTCGAGCCTTCCACTGAGTTTCGCCGTCACCCGTTAAGGTTTCTGTGGCGAACATGGCAGGCCGTGCGAATGGCGAAGGCGTTTCTTGCCGATTTGAAACCTCGGGCCGTCATCGGGCTGGGAGGTTTCGCCAGTGTGCCGATCGTGCAAGCTGCCTACTCGAAACGTATTCCCGTCGTGCTTCTCGAACAAAATATCGTGGCCGGACGTGCGACGCGTTGGCTGGCTCGACGCGCGAACAAGCTGTGCCTGTCGTTCGACGAGACCGTCGGGATTCAATCAAACCGGGCATCCGTCGTCGTCACTGGAAACCCTGTTCGGCAGGCGATCATCAAGATCACCAGGGAGTCATCCACAAAGCCCACCTTGCTCGTGTTGGGGGGAAGTCAAGGATCCGAGGCGGTCAATCAAGCCATGCTCGACTGCGCTGCCACGTTGCAAACGGTTCTGGATGATTGGCAGATCATCCACCAAACCGGCCCCCAGCAACTTGATGACGTGCGTGCCACCTACGCTCGGCTCGGTTTGAACGCCCGCGTCTATTCGTTCATGAGCGATCTTGTCGATGCGTATTCTGAAGCATCGCTCGTCGTCTCACGAGCGGGTGCAACGACACTGGCCGAGCTGGCATGCGTGGGGATCCCCGCCATCCTGATCCCGTACCCACAAGCGATCGGCGACCACCAGGTTCTCAACGCGCGGGCTTTTGAAGAGGCGGGAGCGGCAATCATCGTCGAGCAGAACCCCGATACAATGCTCACCGGAGCGAATCTCTCACACGTTTTCGAGGATCTTCTCAACCGCACAAGCCGGCTCGAGCAAATGGGTGTGGCGATGCAAATCCTGGCCACTTCGGAAGCCGCCGGGCGGATTGTCGATGCCATTGAAGAGGTCTCACACCAACGATGACGCCCGGCTTGCGTTTCCCCGCTTGCTGGAGACAATGAGCCAAGCGACAGCGCATTTTCAAGCAATTTCCAGGAGTATCTCAGCGTGGAATGGACCGATAAAGATTTGTTGCTGGTCACCGGCGGCACCGGCCTCGTCGGTAGCCATGTTGTCGAGCGAGCACGCGGGATGGGAATTCGCACACGCGCTCTCGTGCGGCCCTCGGCTAATTGCTCTCAACTTATGAGTTGGGGGGGCGAGGTCACCGCCGGCGATCTCACCGATGCGGCATCCCTGAAAACCGCCGTCGAAGGAGCGACCGTCATCGTTCACTGCGCAGCCAAGGTGGGTGATTGGGGACCGGTCGACGACTATCGCGACGTCAACGTTCACGGACTGGAAACTCTGCTCGAAGCGGCTGAGGCGAACGGCACGCTGAAACGATTTGTGCAAATCAGTTCACTCGGCGTGTACGAAGCCCGCGACCATCATGGCACCGATGAAACAGAGCAACCCAACACCAAAGGCATCGACGGATACACGCTGACGAAAGTGGAATCCGAATTGTTAGCGCTCAAACACATCGCCGAAAAGAACTTGCCGGGCGTTGTTTTGCGGCCCGGGTTCATCTACGGCCCCCGCGATCGCACTGTGCTCCCCCGGCTACTGGAAAAACTGAAGTCCGGCGAATTCGCCTACCTGGGGCCAAACGACAAACTGATGAACAACACGTTCGTTGGTAATCTCGTCGATGCCGTGTTCCTGGCTGTCGCACGCGACGATGTCGTCGGTCAGGTCTTCAACATCCGCGACGGCCGCCTGGTCACCAAGCAGGAATTCATCGAACGGATCGCCGAACTGGCTGGTTGCGACAAGCCGACCAAACAGGTGCCGCTGGGAGTCGCGAAGTTCCTGGCGAAAGTCCTCGAAGGCCTGTGGAAATTGCTCGGCAAAAAGGAAGCGCCGATTCTCTCGAGTGCCCGCATCAAGTTCCTGGGGCTTAACCTCGATTACTGTATCGACAAAGCGAATCGCGACTTGGGTTATGATCCGCAAGTCGATTACACCGACGGCATGCAACAAACGATCGATTGGTTTCGCGAACAGAAAATGCTGTAGCGATTGCGAATCAGCAATTTCCGGCCAGGACTTCTGAGTGACAGACGAACCCACGACACCCGACGAACAAACAGGCAACGGCCGCCTCACCATGGCGTACCTCTGGCAATCGGCCATGCAATTCGCTGCCGGGTTTGCCCTGTATGTTTTCTCGATCGGCCCACTGTATTGGCCCATCTACCGCGCGTACCACTTCAACGGTTCGACGTTGATCGCCAAATTCTATTTGCCGCTGATCTGGCTGGCCGAGAAGTCCGACCTGTTCAGCAACTGGCTCGACTGGTACATCGACCTGTGGATCGGCTAGACACGGGGCGAGCGGCCTGGCGTAAGCCGGCTGTTACTCGCAATGGCCACAGACGCTACTCTCGCTCAATTCGACAAGTACCCGTTCGCCTCAAGGTAGGCAACCACTTCACCGGCGAGCGTATCGATGTCCTTCGTATCGGCATCGAGAACAAGTTCGACATTCTCCGGCTCTTCGTAAGGAGCATCGATCCCAGTGAAATTCGGAATCTCACCGGCACGAGCCTGCTTGTACAACCCCTTCGGGTCGCGTTCTTCGCACGTCGCCAATGAAGCGTTGACGTAAATCTCGACGAATTGACCGTCACCCAGCAACGCACGGACAGCATCGCGGTCGGCCTTGTAAGGCGAGACGAAGGCCGCCAGCGTGATCGTTCCGGAATCGGCGAACAGCTTGGCCACTTCGCCGATGCGGCGGATATTCTCCGCTCGGTCTTCGGCAGAGAACCCCAGGTTCTTGTTCAAACCATGCCGCACGTTGTCACCGTCGAGAACGGATGTGTGCTTACCTTGCGAATGCAAAAGATGGTCGACCGTATTGGCAATCGTACTCTTGCCGCAGCCGCTCAGCCCGGTGAACCACAACACGGCCCCTTGATGCCCTTTCAAGGCCGCACGGTCTTCGCCGGAAACCTGATGTTCGTGCCAGGTAATATTCGTCGCTTTCTGATCGGCCATCGTCTCTGTTTCTCGTGTGTTATTCTCTCGATTTCACGAGCACTCGCATTTCACTTCGAGGCTCGTCGATGGAAGCAGTGTCGCCCGATGCTAGGGAAACCGACTCGTCGAGGAAAGTCCGGCATCGTGAGAATGCTCTGTTTCAGGAAGACATTGCAAATCCCACCTGAGAACGACAACAATGTCCTTCTTGCAAGTACCACTTGCACCGAACCATCGATTCTAATTCAGAGAACAAGATCATGCGAATTCCACTCGCCGGCTGGCTGGCCTTCGGTCTCCTTGCAGGATGTATGCCGGATATCGACACGGAGAGCCTTGAGAAAGACGCCAAAGCGAACGCCGAGGACACCAAAGACGGCCAATACGACGGCAAGGGCATCTTCGGTAAAACAACGCGCGAACTGGTCGACAAGAAGGCGGCGATGGCGGCGAACCCGAATCTCATCATCAAGAACTCCAACGTCGCCAGCGGACGCGATCCACTTCGGCAATCGGATTCGACCTACACCTTCGCTGCCGCGTTTTTCGGCAGCTTGCCGTTGCAACAATACGTGCAACACCACAGAGCACTGGAAGGCCGCACCCCCACCTACGCCGAGATGGACGCCTGGATGAAGCAGAACCCCGGTGTGAAACTGCCGCTGATCGAACAATGGAAAAAGTACGGCTACGACGAAGAGGCCGGCACCATCGTGATTCTCGAAGACACAAAAGTGAAAGAGCGAATCTACAAGGAAAAGGGAATCCCGCTAGAGTAAGGCCAAAGCCGTTGCATGCCGAACTGCCACTTACGGCATGCGAAATGCTCCTTCATGCTGGCAGACCGACAACGCGGCGAAATGTTGATCGAATGCAACATTTCACACCACGTTGTTGCTTTTCCGCGACATCGGGCCAAGGTGTCTCGCCATGACCAGTTTCTCCCTACAACAGCAAATCGCCCTTCGCATGCGAACACTCGCGTGCCTGCTGTTCCTGTCGACCGTCACTCTAGTCGGTATTCCCAGCGAAGCCCCGGCTGAGCATTGGATGTATCGTCGCAGCTACTACAGCCATCAAATGCCGCCAGAAGTCGCACCGCCTACCGGCCGACCTACATGCGTTCCGGCCCCGGTTTCTCAGTGCGAGGCGGCTACCGCATCAAACGACTCTACCTCCGTAGCGGCAACAGCTCCGACACAACGATTTACCGCGGAGACTGGTTCGACACTCGCCCGTAATCGGCTGCCCGCACAAGTTGTTGCGCAAAATTCTCGCGTCGCAGTCCTCGAACCGTCTCCTGGGTGAGAATCGGCTCGTCGATCATGTATAATGCAAAGCATTGTCATCTATTGATCGGCAGACACCTTCCGGGACAATACGCATGCGGCGAATCATTCTGCTCGCGTTGATTGGTTGCGGAGCACTCTCCGCAGCGGCGGCTCACAAGTCGCTGGCTGCGGAACCGATCGACTACCTGCGTGACGTGAAACCGATTCTCGTCGCACGTTGCTACGCCTGTCATGGCCCGCTCAAACAAAAGGGCGAACTCCGGCTCGACAGGGCCAAGTCGCTCTCCAAAGGTGGCGAGAGCGGACCGGCTGTAGTGGCCAGTGACGTCGACAAAAGCCTGCTGATCGACGTGCTCACCGGCGACGCGGGTTTCCGCATGCCGCCTGAAGGGAAACCGCTGGAACCGGCGCAAATCGACGTCATCAGAAAGTGGATTCAACAGGGGGCCAAGGCACCGCAGAGCGAACAACCGGCCGGAAGCCCGCTCGATCATTGGTCGTTTCGACAGCCGACACGCCCGGCCGTACCCCGAGTGAAAGATGCATCTCGGGTTCGCAATCCGATCGACGCCTTCATTGCCGTCGAACGTGAGAAGCGAAAACTGAAACCTCACGACGAAGCCGCCAAGCCCGTGTTATTGCGTCGTGTTTATCTGGATCTCATCGGATTACCACCGACACGCGAAGAATTGCACGCGTTCCTTGCTGATGACTTATCCGACGCCTACGAGAAAGTTGTCGATCGACTTCTGAAAAGCCCGCGCTACGGCGAACGCTGGGGACGCCATTGGATGGATGTTTGGCGTTACAGCGATTGGTACGGCCGCCGCGCCTCGGGCGAGATTCGTTACAGCCAGCGACACATCTGGCGTTGGCGCGACTGGATTATCGAATCGGTCAACGCCGACAAAGGCTACGACCGCATGATTGTTGAAATGCTGGCCGGTGACGAAGTCGCACCCGGCGACGAAGACGTGCTTCGGGCAACAGGCTTTCTGGGTCGCAATTGGTACAAGTTCGATCGCAACGTCTGGCTGCGGGAAACGGTCGAGCATACCTCGATGGGCTTCCTGGGCGTCACCCTGAAATGCGCTCGCTGTCACGACCACAAGTTCGACCCGATCGATCAAAAAGAGTACTACCGCTTCCGCGCATTCTTTGAACCACACAGCGTGCGTATCGACCCCGTGGCCGGTCAGCCCGACCCCCTCAAAGGAGGCTTGCCGCGAGCATTCGACGAAAAACCCGACGCCCCCACGTACTTCTTCGTGCGCGGAGACGACCGTCTCGCCGAAAAAGACAAACCGCTTTCAGTGGGTGTCCCCGCCGCGCTCGGGAATACGTCGATTAAGGTCACCACCGTCACCCTCAGTCCGCTCGACTATTATCCGGCCTTGCGTCCCAGTGTCATTGAAGGTTCGCTCGCCACGGCCGACCAAGTCATCAAGACCGCTGAAGCCGCGTTGGCTAAAGCGGACGCGGCCACCAAACCGCTCGCAGAGAAACAACTGCTCGCCGCGCAAGCCCAACGTGTCTCGCTTTCCACCAGGATCGCTGCCGAGAAAGCCAAGTACGCCACGCCGCCGGCTCCCAACGTCGAGTCACTCGCGCTCGCAGCAGGGAAAGCCGAACGCGAAGCCACATTCGCAACCGCCGACGTTGGCATCCTCACAGCCGAATCAGAATTGGCCAAAGCGAAAGCCACCGCCAAACCGGACGACAAGAAGGCGATGGCAACCGTCACCGCAGCAGAGAAGAAACTCGCTACAGCACGTAAAGCTCACGAGACCGCCCTGGCCGCGCTCGAAAAGCCGAACGCAGCCTACAATCCGCTGGGCACCGTCTACGGAAAAACCAGCACGGGTCGTCGGTTGGCACTTGCCCGCTGGATCACCAACACCAAGAACCCGCGCACGTCCCGCGTGGCGGTCAATCACATCTGGATGCGTCACTTCGGCCAGGCTTTAGTGCCGTCCGTGGCGAACTTCGGTCTGGCCGGGAAGGCTCCGTCGCATCCAAACTTACTCGACTGGCTGGCGTCCGAATTGGTCGAAAACCGCTGGAGCATGAAACATCTGCACCGTTTGATGGTCACATCAAATACCTACCGTCTGAAATCGACCATCAGCACCGCAGACCGCTCGAATGTGAAGATCGATGCCAGTAACCGCTATTTCTGGCGAATGAACTCCCGCCGCATGGAGGCCGAGGTCGTCCGTGACAGCCTGCTACGTCTGGCCGATACGCTCGACATCACGATGGGCGGGCCGGAACTCGATCCCAAACTCGGTCAGACATCCAAACGCCGCAGTCTCTATTTCCGCATCACGCCCGATGACAAAATGGAAATGCTCGACCTGTTCGATCTGGCCAACCCCAGTGAATGCTACGAACGCAAGAACAGCGTCGTCCCTCAGCAGTCGCTGGCTCTTTTTAACAGCGTGCTTGCAGCCGACCAGGCGCGAATCATCGCCCGATCACTCACGAAACCAGTGGGAACTTCTCCCCTCGGCGATGCCACCTTCGTGACAATGGCTTTCCAGCAAGTCCTCACACGAAGTCCCACATCCGCAGAGAAAACGCGACTGGTACAATTCCTGACCACTCACACTGCGCTGCTTCGCAAGTCCAAAACACTGGCGACATTCCCTGCCGATGGCGTCAAGCGGATCGCCCCATCGACCGACCCCGTCATGCGTGCGCGAGAAAACCTCGTCCACGTGCTGCTAAACCACAACGACTTCGTCACCATTCGCTGAACACCTTTCGCTGAATGAGACACACGTCATGAAACCGACTCCACAATCAAACAAGACAAGCACGTCATCGACTTTCCCCTGCGGCCGGGTCAGCCGACGCAGCTTTCTCGGCAACGCGACCACCGGGCTGGCTGGCTTGGCTCTCGGGTCGATGCTGCATGATGACTCCATCCAGGCCGCCGGAAATCCGCTCAGCGGGCTACCGCATTTCCCGGCCAAGGCCAAGAATGTCATCTGGCTGTTCATGCTGGGCGGAACGAGTCACGTCGAAAGCTTCGACCCCAAACCCGCGTTAACGAAACACGCCGGCAAGACCATCTCCGAATCACCCTTCGCCGACGCGGTGCTCAAGTCGGAATTCTATCGAAAGAATGTTCGCGATTTCGCAGGCACCCCGCGGAAGCTGATGGGCAAGCTGTATCCACTCCAGGTCGGTTACGGCAAACGCGGGGAATCGGGCATTGAAGTCTCCGACTGGTGGCCGCATCTCTCCGGCTGCGTCGACGACATGGCCATTATTCGCTCGATGTGGACGACCGATAACGACCACGCTGCCCAATTACAATTCCACACCGGCCGTCATATTTTTGAAGGCTTCCATCCCTCAATCGGCTCGTGGGCGCATTACGGACTCGGGTCGCTCAACGACAATCTCCCGCGTTTCATGGTGCTCGGCGCGCCACCTGCGGACTGCTGCGGCGGAGTTGGTGCCCACGGGGCAGGGTACTTGGGGCCGGAACACGCGGGCGTGCAGATTTCCGTCGGCGGGAAGAACCCGCTGCCCTTCGGCACACCGGGGAACGCCGTCTTCCAGGAAGAACGCCAAGACCAACTCAACCTGCTTCGCGACTTGAACTCACTCGCTGGTTCCGATTACGCCGACGACGCGGCCCTCCGCGCACGCGTGCAAGCCTACGAATTGGCCTTCCGTATGCAGACGTCGGTCCCCGACATCCTCACGCTGAACAACGAAACCAAGGCCACGCAATCACTCTACGGGTTCGACAACGGCTCCACGAAATCATTCGGCCAACTCTGTCTCACGGCCCGTCGCCTGGTCGAGAACGGTGTGCGATTCGTCCAGTTGTACCACGGCGGTGGGGGCGGCGGGTCATGGGATTCGCACAGCAAACTGAAAACCAACCACGCCCGGCTGTGTGGCCAGGTCGATCAACCGATCGCCGCCTTGCTCAAGGATCTCAAACAACGCGGACTGTTAGAAGAAACCGTCGTCGTCTGGGCCACTGAATTCGGTCGCACACCCGGCGCGGAACGTTCCGACGGACGCGACCATCACCCCTACGGCTTCTCCGTCTGGATGGCGGGCGGCGGCCTAAAGGGAGGCGTCGCCCACGGAGCCACCGACGAAATCGGTTTCCACGCCGTCGAACATCGGCACTACGTCACCGACATTCACGCCACGCTGTTGCACCAACTCGGCCTGGATTCCCACAAACTCGAATTCCCAGGCCAAAAGCGTCTCGAAGCCGACTTCGGTGAACCGATCCGAGAAATCATCGCGTGAGCCACCCCACGTCTTTTCTCCCCACTGACGAACTCCTCTGAATTCGCGGACATGCCCACGCCATCACTCCATGCCCCGTCGCCACTTTCCGGCGTGTTACCCGTTTTTTAAACGCCGTTTCACGACGACGAATCGACCGACTTCGACACGCTCGCAGTAGAAATCGATTGGCTGTACGAACAAGGGGCCAACGGCCTGGTGATGGCGATGGTTTCCGAAGTGCTGCGTCTGTCGACCGATGAACGCGAACAAGTGGCCGCCTTCGTCTGCGAACGCAACGCTGGACGTGGAGCAGTCGTCATTAGTGTCGGAGTCGAAAGTGGTCACACGGCCGAACGCTTAGCGCGTCAGGCGGAGGCAGCCGGTGCCGATGCCGTCATGGCGATCCCGCCGGTCTCCGTGGCGCTCGACGAAGCCGAACTCACGGCGTATTACGAGCGTATCATCCACGCCATCTCGATCCCCGTCATCGTGCAAGACGCCAGCGGGTACGTGGGTCGTCCGATGTCGATCGCGTTGCAAGCCGCGTTGCTCGACCGGCATCCGGAACGTGTCCTCTTCAAATCCGAAGCCGTCCCCCTCGGCCCACGCCTCGCCGAGCTACGCGAAGCGACAGCCGGCCGGGCGCGGGTGTTTGAAGGCAGCGACGGAATCGCGCTGGTTGATAGTTTCCGCCGGGGCGTCGTCGGGACCATGCCAGGGGCCGATCTCATCAAACCACTCGTCGCCTTATGGCAAGCACTTCAAGCAGACTATCAAACCCGAGCCGATGCGATTGCGTTTCCACTTGCGTCGCTGGTCTCCATCCAACACAGCCTCGACGCCTTCCTGGCCGTCGAAAAACACCTGCTGGTCCGACAGGGTGTTTTTCGGAACACCATCGTACGCGGCCCGGTTGGCTATCGGCTTGATGAAGAAACCATTTCTGAAGTTGATCGACTTTTCGACATTTTGCTGTCCGTCGTCGACAATAGCTCGCCCTGATACATCCGCAACAACAATCGGAGTCCGTCTTGAAGATCGATCAAATCACCTGTCAGATTCTTCGCATTCCGTCCGTCGAAGCAAAAACGGCCAGCAATCAGGATGCGGTGATTGTTCGCGTAAAAACCAGTGACGGCATTGAAGGGATTGGGAAAGCGGATGCGTCGCCTGAAGTCGTCAAAGCGATTGTCGATGCCCCGTTCAGTCACAACATCGCCTGCGGGCTGCGCGAGTTGCTCATCGGCGAAAACCCACTCGAAACTGAACGGCTGTGGCAGAAGATGCACCGGGGTACGATGTATTTCGGTCGCACCTCGGTCACCATCGCTGCAATGGCAGCGGTGGACATGGCGTTGTGGGACATCAAGGGCAAGCAGTTCGGCGAACCGATTCATCGATTGCTAGGCGGAAAACAGCACGACCGCATTCGCGCGTATGCTTCGATTCTGTTCGACCCTGATGGACAAGAGACCGCTGAGATCGGCCGGCGTTGGACCTCCGAGGGCTATTCGGCCGTCAAGTTTGGTTGGGAACCGATGGGAGAAAGCGAAGCGGTCGACATCGACTTGGTGCGCGGAGCACGTGAAGGGTTAGGCGATGCGACGCTTCTGATCGACGCCGGTTGTGTGTGGGATGCGCGCACCGCGTTACGCCGCGCGCACGCTTTCTCTGAGTACAACATCGAATGGTTGGAAGAGCCGCTCCGCGAGTCGGACGTCGATGGCTACGTCTGGCTGCGTGATCGATCGCCCGTCCCGATTGCCGCCGGAGAAGGGGAGTGCGGCCGTGAGTCTTTTCGACCCCTCATCCATCGGCATGCGTTGGATGTGTATCAAGTCGACCTGTCTCGCAACGGCTTCACAGAGGCTGCTTACCTGAGACAACGCATCGAAGAAATCGGGGCGCGGCCTTGCAACCATTTCTACACCTCGCCCATCACCGCCGCCGCCAGCCTGCACTGGCTGGCCACCTGCCGCGACACGTTTCTCTTTGAAGACTGCGTCGAAGACTCCCCCCTGCGCAACGCAGCTGACAACCGAACCAGTCAAAGCGAACGATGGTTGGATCAGCATTCCCGACGGCCCAGGGTTGGGTATCCAACTGGACGAGGAAGTTGTGCAGCGGTTTCTCGTTTGCGAGTCGAGTTAACAGACGTCATAGCCCGACTTACTAGCCCGAAGCGCAAGCGAGTGAGTTTTGGGGCCGGTGCCGAACGACCTGGGGACAAGTCGAGGGGTCTGACAGATTCCAAGCTTACCCAGAAGCCACGTGCTCTCTCGTCTCACTCGCTTGCGCTTCGGGCTTGTAATGGCATGCAGGACTGCGAGAGAAACCTCGAACGGTCCCACAGTGTCCCTCGCTGACGCTTCGGGTTAGGATCGTCCGAACCTTCTTCGCCTCGATCAGAGAAAGAGAATTCACCATGCGTATTGCCGTAGCGGAACTGGCGCAAGAGACCGACTCGTTTTCGCCGCTGCGAACGCGGATTCCGGAGTTCGAGACATACGGATTGTATTACGGCAACGACTTGCTGGAACGCGTAGGAAACGCCGGGCCGTTGGGTGGGTTTCTGGAATTCGCCGCCGAGCAGGGCGGGGCGTGCGAACTGGTGCCGCTGTTGCGTGCCTGGGCGAGCGCGGGCGGACCGATTGCCGATGAGACATTCGACTCGCTGCGCATCGATCTCATCAAGCGCCTGCGTGAGGTTGGCCCGGTGGATGCCGTGTTTCTCGCGTTGCACGGGGCTGCGGCGGCGGAGAGTGAAGACGACGTCGAAGGCACCACGCTGGCTGCCGTGCGCGAGGTTGTCGGGCATGATGTCCCAATCGTTGTTCCCCTGGATCACCACGCCAACGTCACACAGTTGATGGTCGACAAAGCCAACCTGCTCGTCGGCCATGAAACGCAACCGCACGACCCGCCGGCCACCGGTCGCAAAACCGGAGAACTACTATTTCGCATGTTGGCCGGCGAAATCACGCCGACGATGGCATGGCGCAAGATCCCGATGATTACGCCGCAAGATCAATTCCTCACCTCCGGCGGGCCAATGAAAGCTTG
>Ga0115002_10003636_pt1 | contig 19135 bp, 24 predicted proteins | sample ArcticOcean_MG_C_8_FD_89576 | JGI IMG/M metagenome (GOLD analysis project Ga0115002, IMG submission 89576) | Marine microbial communities from western Arctic Ocean - ArcticOcean_MG_CB11_86 | ecosystem: Environmental > Aquatic > Marine > Oceanic | place: Arctic Ocean: Canada Basin | collected... | reverse complement strand
TAGAGATTTTTTTTTGTTTCCAAGTGTCTTTTTTTTTTTTTTTGTAAATAAGTTTTTTGTTTTTTTTTTTTTTTAAATTTTTTTTTAAATTTTATTTTTTTTTTTTTTTTATAATAAATTTTTTTTTTTTTTTATACAAGGCTTTTTTTTTTTATTAATATGTTTAAGATATGAAGATTTACGATTAGTTTCATAATCACATATACCACATTTATAATTTACTTTATTATCATTATTATTTTTTTTATTAATACAATGATTGTTTTCTATAAACCAACTTTCTCTTTTAATTTGTTCTTCTTTATTTTTACAAGAATAATTTTCAACTAATACACATTTATAGTTATTTTTTCCTTTTTCTATTATTTGTTTTGAACTACATTTATTACTTTTACTTCTATGACCTCCCATTCTAACAGATAATGATTGACATGTTGAACCAAAATATGGTGGTAAATCACCTGTTAAATCAATAATTTTATATATTTTTGTTTTTGAATAATCAATAGGCATTTTAATAAAAATAAGTATTTATTTTTTTAAATATAAAAACAAATAAAACAAAAAAAAAACAAATAAAACAAAAATAAAAATACAAGAAAAAATATTTTTCAAATTTAATTAGTATTAATAAATAATCAAAAAAAACCATTTGATATTCTTATGCTTATTCTTTAGAAGTATGATGGGATGAATATTGCTATTAATTAAATACATTTAAAAACGTAGTTTAATTAATCTTGGGAGGAATATTCATTTAATTTCTTTTTAATAATTGTTGTAAAAAGTTGCAACATATAGTAAAATAATTTCACTATATGTTTTAATTTAGAATTGAAAAAAAAAAATATAATTATTATAAATGAAAAAGTTATTATTAATTTTATTCTTATTATTTATTTTATTAAATAAAAATTCTGAAAGATTTGTATGCTCCCAAAACGTATGGAATAACGCAACAAGAAATACAAGAAATATGAGTTATGATTTAAGATGTACTCCTTATATAGAACCTGAATTTGTAAATTTCCAATACCCTTCTAATTTTCCTAATAATTATGGTAAATGTATAAATATTTAAAAAAAAACAGAAAATAAATAAGGTAATGTATAAAAATTTTTTTAATTTATTTAATAATATTTCAACAGTTCCATTTGCTATAGTTTCAAGTATATTATATTTATTAATACATATTTTCTTACATAAGGTCTTATTATTAAATAATAATTATAAAAAGATAAAATATAAAAGAAAAACATATATTTTAACAAATATTTCAAAATCAATTGTTTTATCAGTAATTTGTTTTATGTTTTTAACAGCAATAAAAAAAAATGATATAAATTTACTTAATACAATAAATTGGGATAAAAATAATCAAGTTTTAATAAATTTTACAACATTATATAGTATAACTGATATTATTGGTTTGTTTATTAATAAAAAAATGATGTTATCAACAATAATACATCATATTTGTGTGTTTTTTGGATGGTTATATGTAATTAATTCAGATTTTTCAAAAGAAGGACTTTTTAAACCATTGATAATTTATGGTTGTTTCTCTTCAACTGCCTTCATTATCAATTTATATTTAGGAAGTAGATTTATTATACCAATATTTTTAAAAAATATTTTAAAAAAAATATGTTATTATAATTATTTAATTTCAATTACATTTAATTGGCTTTGGCAAATATTTTATTTAACTATTTATATTTATTTAAATTGTAATAATGTTTATTCTATGATTGCTATTTGTTTGTATATAATTTTATTATATAATTGGGTTAAAGATGATTTAATACTAATTAAATATTTAAAAGAGTAAACAACAATTTTTTGGTTTAGATTTTATTTCAATATTAAGTTTTTTGGATGCTGTAATAACTATATCTATTATTTGTGGTGCTATTTTTTTAAAATTATTAATTATAATTAATTTATCTTTTTCAGATAAATTAGAATCTCTTTTTATTATTAAAGAAATAGTTTCAATTACTAAATTATTTTTTTTTAATCCATTACATGGATAATTTTCTACTAATATAATTACTTGTGCTATGATTTTTAACCAAAATTCATATCCTAAATAATTTTTATTTTTAACATCTTTAATAGAATTTTTAATGAATACTACTATTGAAAAATATAATTGTTTAATGTAAGGAAAATCTTTTTTTGTTAAAGTATTTGTTTCTTTATTAATTATAAAATAAATATCTTTTTTTACAGAGTTTTTTGACATAATAAACATTAATATTTTAATTTAATACAAACTTAAATTATATTATATTTTTTTTTTTAATTTATTTTCATTATTCATTGTAAGAACATACATTTAATATTTCAAAAAAAACATTATGACTTTTAGAAAGATAGAATTGATTTGAATTGAAAATAATATAAATTTTTTTACAGTTAAAATTTTTCATTTTTATTACAAATTAAATATATATATAAATTATAAAATGAATTTTCTATTTGTATTTAGTATTATAATAGTATTAATTTTACATATACTTTTAAAAATGTATATTTCTAATATAATAAAAGAAAAATTTTTTAAAAAACATAAAGATAAAGAAGTTTATTATAAAATTAATGAAGAAATTGAAGAAATTGAAGATGATGAGGATGATAATATGTTTTCTGATTTAGAAAATGATTTATTAAATTATGTTAATAAAAATAGTAGAGATGACAGTTTAGTTTATCAAAAAAAAATGAAAGAAATAGAATCTAATTCTTTTCCAATTGAAACAAATTTAAATAAGTATTATGAAATAGACAAAAATGTTGAGAATAATAATTTAAACAATATTATTTCTCCTTATAGTTCATTACAATCTAATTATTTTCAATTAACTTAATAATTTTTTGTAATAAGTTTATTATATCATTTATTTTACTATTTTTTTTTGTAATTAATATATTTAATGAATAATATTTTGAGGAATTTTCTATATTTTCAACAAAATTTAAAAAGAATTTATTATTTATATTGTAAGATTCTATTATTTTAAAAATTTCATTATGAAATGAAAATTTGTTTGGAAAATGTTCAATACTTAACATTTTTTTGTTTGCTACTTTTAAATTTAAATCAAAATTCTTTTTATCAAAAATATGATGTTCAAGAACAGTTTCTTCAAAACATTTTGGTTGAAATAAATTATTTATAAATAATTTTAAATTATTATTATAATAAATTTTAGCTTTTATTAATGTTTTTTTTTTATTAAATAAAATTGATTGTAATTTTTGTTTTATTTTATTAATTTTATCTTTTTTAATTTTTGTATCAAAAATTCTATCACTATATTTCTTTCCAAATGATATTTCTAAATATATATTATTTTGATTATTTAATTTTGGAATAGTATTTTCTAAATATTTTTTTAACATATTTACTTGATAATAATGGTTTAAATTTTTAAATATTTATCAAATTTTTATTTTGTAATAAATTTAAAATTTTATTTAATTTAATATCATTTTCAAATTCCTTTTTAGAAATAAAATTTAAATCATTGTCAACATAAATAAACTCTTTTTTATTATAGTAATTAGAATTTTGTAATTTATGAATTACATTTTTATTAAAAATATAACAAATGCCATTTGTAGTATTGTTTATAGTCCAAATAGAAGTTGCTAGAATAACATCTAATATTCCATAGGTTAGATAATATAACATATATTATTAATTATATTAATTTTATAAATCTTTTTTTATAATATTATATTATAAAAGTAATGGATAATCCAAATATGATATGTTTTAGAAATTTTTTTTGTATAAATAAAAATACATTTTTATTATTATTAATTTTATTTATAATTTTTTTTGTTTATTTATATAATCAAAAAATAAAAGGTTTTAATATTTTTAAAAAATTAAATAAAAAAATAAAAGGTCAAAAAATAAGATTAAACAATATACAACAAGAAATAAATAATAATAATCATATAAATGATCCTCTAAGTGCACCTGAATATAGTTATCCAGGTTTTAGAAGACAAATTGTTAAAAAAGTAAATGGTGTACCCATAAATGTTAAAACTAGAGGGGAAACACGTTATCAAGCGATGGGAACCCTCACTCACTTGGATGATGTTACAAATGAAACAACGATATATCCATTATACGGAAAACCAACATATAGTTCTAGTTCAAAATTTAATTATTTCACACAAAATGATAAATATAATCCAATTAAAATTCCAATTAATATAAATGGGAGAAAATGCACTGATGAAAATGGATGTAATGAATTATCAGATAATGATACTATAAATTTACATAATAAAGATTTTAAAGTTGAAATGTATGGTCTTGATGCACCAAAATATATCCCATATGTATATTAATTAAAAAATGTATTTTTTTTTATCATATTAGAATTATATTATAATTAAATGTAATAAGAATTTAAATTTTAAAAAAAATTATATATAATTAATTAAAAGTTACAAGAATTTTTATGTTATGTTTGTTAACTTTTCTAGTGGCGCTGATGGATAATTCACTTCTTTTTTTTCTTGTTTTATTATTTTTTTTTTGTTTATAATTATTTTTTAATGAAGTATTCATATCATTTTCTATATTTTTTAAATTTTTTTTAATATATTTAATAATATTATTTTTTATAGCCCATTGAAAAAAATTTAATTGTCCAACAGTTGTAACAATTGAATTATTGTTATCATAATAAAATTCAATTCTTTCTCTTCTACAAAAAGGGTCAAAAACTTTTTTTGAATATGCTTTTAATCTTTTTTTATAATCTAAATATACTATAAATTGATAATTTTTAACAATATATGAAATATTATATTTTTTGGAATAATTAGTTACAAACCAATCAATAATTCTTAAAGATAATTTTGAGCTTCCATTTAAAATTGGTAATAAAACATCATAATTTGTTTTTTTAGTATAAAATTTAGTTAAATTAACCATTAATAATTCAGCTTTTGCTATAGGTTTGTGATTAACATGCATTTAAATAAAAATCTCTCATTTTTTTTTTAAGTAAATTATCTTAATTTATATTAAATGATTAACAATTTAATAAATTTAGAAAAAAAATTTAAATTTAATAAAATAAAAAGATTTAATAGTATAAATATTTTAAAAGATTGTGTTAAAAATTATTATTATAAGGACAAAAAAAATAAAGATTATAAACATGTTAAGACTTTTGAAAGGAAAATATATTCACAAAGTCATTTTTTAAAATTTATTAAATTTATAAAAAAATCAAAATTAATAAATGAAAATGATAAAATACTTATTAGTAAATCAAAGACGAATATAAAAAATGAAAATATAATAAATATTCTAAATAAATATTTAATATATTATCCTAAATATGAAGTATTTGATAATTTTATAAAAAAATTAATGAATAGATTTGTTAGTTTTGATATTTTGCTTGATGTTGAAAAAAATTTAAATAAAGTATCTATTTATAATTCTAATAATATTAATATTACAATTATTCATAAAAATAAAATTAATAAAAAATTAATTAAAAATATTTTTAATAGAATCTATCTTATGATTGAACTATCAGATAAACAAATTAGTCAAGAAATAAACATAGTTATATTTTTATCAAATAATAAAAAAAAAATAAATAATGGTATTTTAGGTTCTTTAAATGCAAATTCAGGTTCTACAAGTTTTTTTATGAATCACTACTCTGAAATAGTAATTTGGCGTAAAGAAGAATTACAAAAAGTATTATTACATGAGTTAATTCATTTATTATTTTTAGATTATAAATTTGAAATTGAAAATAATGTAAAAAGTATTTTTAATATTAATAAAAATACAAATATTTTGTTAAATGAAGCATATACAGAAACTTTTGCAAATTTAATAAATATAATAATAGTTTCAATTGAAAATAAAAAAGATTTACAAAATTTATTAGAAACAGAAATTCATTTTAGTTTATTTCAGACTAGTAAAATTTTAAAACATTATAAATTTAAATGTATTAAAGATTGTAAAAAAGGTTTTATTAAAACAAAAGAAAATGAAATAAAATTATTTGAACAAAATACATCAATATTTTCTTATTATATTGTGAAAAGTATGTTTTTGTATAATTATAATTTGTTTATTAAATATTTGGTTAATTATAATATAGATTTATTTAAAACATCTAGTAATAAAAATTTTTTAAACAAATTATTACAAAAATGTTTATTAAATGAATCTTATATTAATGAAATTAATAGATTATTAAAATTTTTTAATAAAATTACTGGTAAACATTTTAAGAAAAATCTTAGAATGACAATTATTGAATAAAAATTCTTTATTTTTTGATTTTTTTTTAAATACTTTATTTTTACTGATTTAAGGGGTTTAATTTAAATTAAAAATGATTTAAAAGTTAATTACGCGTTAAAATTATAAAATAAAATTCTTATTATACAAAAATGGCAAAATCAAACAAAACAACTAAATCTCACAAAAAAACAAAAAAAACCCGAACCAAAAAATCAAAGAAAAAAGTAGAAGTACAAGAAGCCGCTACTTCTGAACCAGTAGTTGTAGTTGTATCTGAACCAATTGTAGAAGTTGCTCCTACACCAGAAGTTGAAGTTAGTTTAGTTCAGAATACTATTAATGATATTACAAAAAGAGTTAATAGTTTATATGACGAAATTAAATCTCTTAAAGGAGATCTTAAACTTTTAGGAAGTCAATGGAAGAAAGAACGTAAAGAGCTCAAAAAAAATCGTAAGAAAAGACGTAATAATAATGGAAAAAAAAGAGCTCCATCTGGATTTGCAAAACCAGCATTGATTTCTAACGATCTCTGTGATTTTATAGGAAAAGCTCACGGTTCTCTCATGGCGAGAACTTCTGTTACCAAGTTCCTTACTAATTACATTAAAGTAAACGATCTTCAAAATCCTAAAAATAGAAAACAAATTAAACCAGACAAAAAACTTCAGCATATTCTTGGACCACTTATCGAAGTTGACAAACATAAGGGTTATACCTACTTTAACCTTCAGCGTTACTTGAAAAATCACTTCGAAAAGAGTAATTCTACTACTACGACTGTTTCTGCGAGTTCATAAATTTATTTATTTTATTTTTAAAAAAAAAATATATTAATTATTAAAAAAAATTAATATTAATTTTTAAACAAAATTCAAACAAACATATTATTTATTCTTATATATAATTTTTTCATTTAATTTTTATTTTAATTAAAAATAATTTTGTTAAAAAACAAAATTTATTTTTATTTAAACAAATTCAAACATATACTTATTTTTGTAAGTTTCATTTTTATTCCTCATAGTTTTTTGAATTGTAGATTGATTTAATTTTAATGCTCTTTCAGCATCTCGACAACTATCAAAAGTATAAACTTTCAATGTATCTAAATCAACTGCTCTAACTTTTTTACAAATTTTTTTCGTTTCACCACAACGAAGACTACTTCTAATATTTTCTTGTTGTGAACCTAATTTTAAATCGTCAGGATAATTTCTATAACAACTATCAGAATCTAATGGTGCTTCATCATCGTGTAAAATAAATTGTTTAGGAAAAAATCCATTATGAGCAATAAATATTAATTTATGTGCATTATAAGACTTATTTTTAACTCCGATTACTCTATATTTACTTTCACCTTGTTTACAACCTTTTGGTTTTCTTCCATCTGGTTTTAAAAATCTACCTTTATTAGAATATTTTAAAATTAAATTTCCAATATTTTCAGTCCACCAATCACTTTTTTTTGGTTCAAACCAGATTTCATCTTTTAAATTTGGTATTATTTTATATCTAAATTTGTTTTTAGTTCCTTTTAAAAAACTGTTATCTTTTATTTTTCTATATACACTTCCTGAACCAGATAACTTAGCTGCTATAACTAAACTTCCATATGTTTGAATAACTTTTCCTGTTACAGGATTATATAATTCTACTTCTTTGCTTAAAGTTTTCGCACTTTTTATTTTTCTATTTTTTTGTAAAAAGTTTGATTTTCTAATATTATCACTTCTAGAAAGCCATTGTAAATTATTGAGATGTCGTAAATATTTAAAATCAGGAAATAAATTTTCTTCAAAAATATGGTCTACATTTTGATTATGTTTAATATTAGGGAAAAATGTAAATAATAGACATTTTCCGACCGCTCTATTTTTTTTATTATTATTTTTAAGAATATTTGGTGCTAATAGAATTTGTCTTCCGTTGGTACATCTTTTTAATATTTTTTTAGTTGTAGAATTTCTAATTTTTCCGTGAATATTAATTTCATATTTATTAAATTTTTCTTTTATATTTTTATTAATATATAAAATAGTTTTCCATTTATCTTCAAATTTTCCATATAAGGGATGAATATTTTTTTGAAAAACACTTAAATCTTTTGGTAAATTATGGTCATTTAATTCACCAAAATATTTAGTAATATCTTTTTTGCTTATCATTATATTTTTTTGTTATTAGAAATATTTATTTTTAATTTTAAAATCAAATTTTTTTTTTTAATTAAATTAATTTTAAAGTATGTGGTAAAAAAAAATGTATGTAAAAAAAGTATAAATTTTTTATACTATTTAATTTCTATGATTATATTAATATTATAAAAATGAATTATATAATTGATATTCGCAATAATAAAAAATATTCTATCTTTTCAAAAAATGGTAAAAAACTAATAAAAAATTATATTAAAACTCTTTCAAAAAGTATACAAGTCCGCGGCGGCGCGCACCAAATTCGAAATACTTCTACTTGTCCTATTTGCTTCAATGATATACCAACTGGTTCTAGGCGATATTCAGTTTGCGCAGCAGGTCATCAATTTTGTATTCCTTGTGTTCAAACATTTACAAACTATAGAATTACCCAATGCCCCACTTGTAGAGGTCCAATACATTTGCAATTATTACAAAATAATGCTATTGGTGTATACTATATTACATTATTTGAAATGTTACGTGCAAGATTTTGGTATGCCCTCCAAATTATTTATTATGTAGGTCATACCCCTTTTAGTACTGCTATTTTACGCGATTTAACAATACATACACAACTTATACATTTTCAACCTAGTTATGCTACATCAGGAATAAGACATTTAGTGCAACTTATTATATTTTCAAATATTATTATATTTTTTGCGCAATCAGGTTTTATATATCTTTTGGGGTTCTTTCTATTTCATGCATACATATGCGTTATTAATTGGTCTAATGGAGAACCCATACGTATTAGTGAGGTATTAATGTTTATCTTGTATTGGTGTTGTATTTACGACGCCTCTCACGGAAATGCATTTAATACTACCTGGGGACGCGAGGAAGTAGTAGATATTGTTATTGATTTCGTGGAAAATAGTGATGAACATGATGAACATGATGTGAACATAATTGATATTATAACATTTATCGCAGACATTTTAAGCTGGTCCAGCACAGGAGGCAGCAACAACACAGGCATGGAAAGTGGTAGAAACTTAAAACAAAAAATAACTCCAAAAAAAATAATTTTAAAATTAAAAAATATAATTAAAAATCAATCAAAAAAAAAAAGATATATGAACAAAAAAAAAAAATAAAAAAAAAAAAAAAAAAAATAAAAAACAATAAAAAAAAAAAAGATATATGAACAAAAAAAAAAGATATGAATATAGAGATGAAATACTATCCAAACTAAATAATTTAGCAAGAAAAAATAATTTAGATATTAAGAAAATTCTTAAAAATGAAGATTATAATATAATGTATAATGATTTAAGAAATATTAAATTTGATGAAAAAAGAAAAACTGAAGAATTAAAAGCATTAAAAAAAATGAAAAAACTATTTAAAAATATAAATGTAAAAAAAATTTTTAAACAAAATAAATTTAAATCTGTTAAATATAAAATAAATACTTTATGCAGTATGTATGAATGAGGTATATTATATTTCTTGGTTTTAGGTAGGTTTACAATAAATTTATATAATAAAAAATGAAATTTTAATAAGATTCTTAAATATAAATCAAGTAAATATAAAATATAAATTTAAAGAATTAAAAATTAAATGAATTAATTAATTTAAATGGAAAAGTTAAGACAAAATATTAATGATATAGATAATCAATTGTTATTACTATTACAAAATAGAAACAGGGTATCGCAAGAAATAGGTGAATTTAAAAAAAATAACAATTTACCTATATATGATAGTGTCAGAGAAACACAATTATTAGATAGGTTAACAAATCTTAATATGAAATCTAATTTAGAAGGAATTTTTATAAAAGAAATATGGAATTTAATAATAAATAATTCAAAAAAATTACAAGAATAAATTTACTTTTTTTTTTTGTTATTATGTTAATTTCAAACATATTATTTTTTAAGTTGTTAAATTTATTTTAAATTGCTAAAACTATTAGAATTAATAATAATTCTAATAATTTAAAATCTTCATTATGTAGAAAGAGATACCTCATTAAAAATAAATAAATAAATGTTATTATTTAAATCAAATTTTTATAAAAAAATAAAATAAAAAAAAATTAGGCTCGCTCAGCAGCGACGCATTCAAGTCGCTGGATATTATTATTAGAATAATAATAATATTGACAAATTAAAATAAAAGTTTGGAAAAAAGATACAATACCTAATAACAATACTGGGAGATCTGAAATAAATATTCCATGAACTATATAAAACATATAACTAAATATTTGAATTATTAACGATTTAAAACTAATACTTGTAATATTTTTTTTTTTATATAATAAATAAATTTGTGGTAATTTATAAATTATACTAAAAGTTAATCCCACATAACCAAAAATAAAATGTTCCATTTTTTTATATAAAAATACTAAAATATTTTTAAATATATTTAATAATTAAATTAAAGTATTTTTTTTAATAAAATAAAATTTAGAATCATCTATTTTTAAATCATATTTATCATTAAAATTTTCATATATACTACATACTAAATCATTTACATTTTTTATTAAATTATTATTTTTATCTTGAAGATATGTTCTAATTGGTTTATTATTTAATTCTTCAATTAAAATATTTAATTCATCAAAATATTTTAAATATTTTTTTTCATTTTCTATTTTTAATAAAAAAATTATATGGTTTCTTTTTCTTTTCATTTTATTTTTTATTTTATTTATTTCTTCTTTATTATTTGTAATTTTAAATTCAAATAATTTTAAAATTTTTTTTTGTTTTAACCAATATGGTGCAAGTTGAATTATTGGTTCAATTGGAAAAAAATCGTTTGTTAAACTTTGAATAATCATTATTTTAGGATAATCCATTTTAAATATAATATTTATTTTTATAAATTAATTTTTTTTTAAATATATATAAAAAAATTATTAAAATTTTTAAAACAATAAAAAAAAATATAATAATTGTAATATAAGTAAAAGTAATTATAAATTTATTTTGAATATCTAATTAAAATTTATTTCGACAGATAGGACATTTTTTTAATATTATTTTTTTATTACATACTTTACAAATAAAATGACCACAATCAAACATTTTAAAATAAATTGGTTTAATTTTTTCAAAACAAATTGGACATTTTAATTCTGATTGTTTTAGTTTTTCTATTAAAATTATATTTATCTTTTTTAGTTTTTTAATACTTTTATTTTGCTTACACAAACCATTTTCTTGTTTATTTAAAATAATCCCTTGGTTATAAAAAACTTTTCTTAATTTCTCATTTTCTAATTCTATTTTTTTTGATTTAAAATAATAAAATCTACTTGAAATTATTAAACATTTTGTTGCTTTTATTATTAATTCCTGTTCTTTAATAATTTTTTCATTTTCTTTTTTTAATTTTTTATTTTCATTTTTTAAATTTCTTATATTTTTAAAATAATTATAAAAATAACTCATATTAACAAATAAGATTAAAAATTAATAATCAGATTTTAAATTTAATTTTAAATATATATATTATATAAATGTATAAATTTATTATTAATCCAAAAACAAATAGGAAGGTATCTATTTTTGGTGTTGTTGGTAACAACATTATTAAACAATATTTAACAATTATTCTTGGTGGAGCAACCAAGGAAGTCACATCCAAAAAAAATGCCGATTTTATTACAACAATATTGACAGATTCAGATAATTTTAAACATATAAATATTAATACATTTAATAATGACATTTTTCAACTCAAACCAATATATATAGAGAATCCTCCTCCTTCTCCTCGAAATTCTACGATGCCTACGCCCCCTCCTAAATTTAAAAGATCTCTTACAGAGAAGAAAAATTATATTAAGAATTTTAAAAAAAAAGAAATTAAAAATAAAACTTTTGGAAAAACTTCAATTGATAAAATTGAATTAAATTTTATATTTACTAATGATCATAGATGGTATTTATTAGATACATTACCTGAATTATATAAACACCATAAGAAAGTTTTTGACGGATTTTTTCCAATTTTACAAATTGAAGAAAATGAAATTAAAAATAAAAATATTCCTGGTCCTCACAAGAAAATTTCCATTGGTGGTGCAAATAATTGTCTTTTAATTTTAATAATTAATAAAGAAGATCATACAAATTTTACAGCATTTCATATAGCATTATCAGAAGAAATTCCTAAAACTGGTATGAAAAAAGAATTCGATAATAAATTTAAACAAGAAAATAATATTAATATTTTTATTTTTTCATTACAAGGTTTTGGTAGTATTTTTGATGATAATCAAGATTTTAAATCATATTTAACATTTTTAATTAAATATTTTAAAAATCCTAATTTTTGTTTTTTTGGAGGATGTGGTGTATGGTCTAATTATTTTAATATTTTATATGATGCAAATAAATCAAATATTAAGATAATAATTCCTGAATTTATATTTAAATTGGAGCCTACTAATACTACTGTGCCAATTCTCCCAATAAAAATTCGTTCACTTTATTCCTCTCCGACTTCAAATACATCTTCTCCTGTACCACCACCTCTTCTAGACCTACGTTCCATATCTTCAACATCATCTGAATCTGAACATGAACGTTCATCTGAATCTGAACATGAACGTTCATCTGAATCTGAACATGAACGTTCATCTGAATCTGAACATGACTGCCCGTGGCGGAAGAGGCAGAAACGTTATAAGAAAAAATAGGCAAAAAAAAAAGCAATTATATTTTAGTCTTCATAAATTTAAAAAATCTTCTTTAATTTTATTAGAATTTGTAATCCCTTTTAAATCTTCCATAATTAAATATAAATTTTAAAAATGTAATTTATCTTCATTTTTTAAAAATATTTGATAAGAATTATTTAAAGTATCATAATCTTCATGAAGAAGTTTAATAATTTTATGTTTTTTTTCCAATAAATTTAAATGATGTTGTATATTAATATTATTTTGAAATAAATATTTGTATTTAGAATTATTATATTTATTAAAATTTAAAATATTATTAATAAGAATTATTTTTTTATTAGTTGATTTACATGTATCACAATTACAATTATTTTTAATAAAATGTTTAAAATCTAAAGTCTTTTTTACACAATTCATATTAATTAATATTAGTAAAAAAATTTTGATTTTTGTTTTTAAATAAAATTTATATTTTTAAATTAAAATCAAAATTTATATTAAAAACAAAAATCAAAATTCAAAATTCAGTTTAGATGAAGAATGGAATAATAATTTAATGCGAATAAATTTAAATATTTATTTTAGATTCAAAAATAATAGAATGTTGTAAATTTTTATTTAAAACAAAACCTTTACAATTTAGTGTTTTATTTTTTAATTCATTATAATATTCTTTATACCTGTATTTTAGTGTTTTTACATCAATGTATGAATCAGATGAAATAATAATTGTATTATTATATAAATTTTTTTTTATTTTTGAATTTTTTATTTTAATAATTTTATGACCTTTTTCTTTATTTAAAAATTTTTCTAAATCTAATAAAATACTTTTATTAAAATTTCTATTTTTTAAAAATTTCAAATTTTTAATTTTAATAATTATTCCTTTTGAAAATTCACCTTTACGAAAAAATTCATTTGTAAATAACATTATTAACATTTTTTTATCTTCCTCTAAAATCAAACATTTTTCAATTAATAAATTTTCTTTTTTAAAAGAAATATTTTTTATATTTATTAAAATAAGTTTATTTATATTTTGTATTGTTTCATTACCTAATTTTTTATAATAATTATAATTGTCATCTTTATTTATTTTTATAAAAGTAAAAGTATATTTTTCATCTTTATTATTAAAAAAATCAACAATTAAATGATTCATATTAAAATGAACAACATCCAGATTAAAATAATCTTTTCTTGGTAAAATAATTAAAACTGGATTTAAATTATTAATATTTTTATTATTCTTTTTTTTTATTTTTTTTTTATATTTTATATATTCCCAGTCGATTATTTCACCATTAGGTTCATTTTTTTTATATAATTTGTTTGGTAAACCTTGAAAACCTAAAAAAGCTTGTTCTTCTGTTGCTGGTAAATTTGGATTATTTTCATAAATAGGTATTTTTACCCATTGATAACAATCCTTTGAAAAATTTATTTCATATTTATATTTAATATTATCTTTTGTTTCTCTTAAAACAATATCTTTTATTTGACCATTTGAATTATAATCTATCATCCATCTACCAAACCAATCTCTAGAAGAACTATTATATGTAATATTTATTAATTTGTGATTATTTTTATTATATATATTTTTTTTATTAATTATTTCTAAATTTTTATTTTTTATTAAAAAATCTAATTTTTTTTCTTGTTCTAAAATCTCATTTAAATAATTATTTTTTTTAAAGATATTATTTTTTTGAATTTTTATATTTCCTTCAATTTCTTTTAAACTTTTTTCAAATAATTGAATTTTTTTATTAATTTCTTTCATTTTTAATTTATAAGGCAAAAAATTATCATCAACGTCCCTTTTTTGAATTTTTTCAAATCTTACTTTTTTGGGTTTTGTTATATTTAAAGATATATTATTTGAATTTTTAACTATTGTATCTGAATTTATTAATTTTGAATTATCATTTAATATTTTATTAGTATTACCTAATAATTGCGGACTATTAAAATTATTACCTTCATTTGAAACTGTAAATGAAGCTAAATTACCTTGTATATCTTCTACTTCATTTTTTTCTATTTTACTTTCAATCTTTTCTTGATTTTTTTTAAAATCAACATCCATTATAGCTCTTTCCGCAATTTTTTTTTGCATCATTTTTTTAAAATTTAACTTATCTTCTTCAGGATCTTTAAAATTTAATTTTTCTTTTGGTTTATTTCTTATAGTGTTTTCATAATTTCTTTCTTTTTGAAGTTCATTATAATTATTGTTTATATTATTACTAGAGCTCTCTTTATCTGATATAAAAAAACTTTGTGGTATTTCTGGTTGTCTTTTTAATTTTCGACCCATTAATTCAAAACTTTCATTTTTTTGTGTTTTTTGTTCCAAATTCATTTTCTTTCTATTATCTTGTAAATTTTGTAACTTATTATTAAATTGATTTGTAGTATTTTCTAAAAATATATTTTTAGATCTTTCTCCCTGTTTTTTAACTTTTGGTCCTAAAATTGTTTCATAATTTACATTATTTGTAAATTCTCCTATTGATTTTTGATTTTGTGTATAATATTTTACCGCATAATCTAAAACTTTCTTATTGAGATTATTACAAATTTTTTTTTTATTATTTCCTTTAATATCTTTATTTTCATTTAATGTTTTTTTCATTATAGCTGTTAAACTATTTTTAACACTATCTTCATTTATTTTATAATTACTAATTAAAATATTTGAAATTATTTGGAAATTATTTGGTGACAAAAAAAATTCTCTATAGTTTTTCATTATAATTAAAAAAATAAAATATTTTTTAAATATTATTCTAACGTTTTTTTTTTAATTTAAATTTACATTTTTTTAAAATAAAAAAATCTTTTATTATATTATATAAAATAACAATTATGAATAATCCAGTCAAAATTATAACTTCAATCTTAAAAAATACTGAAAATCATCTTGATAAAGTACTTTCAAATCAATATTTATCTGTTGCTATTAAAGTCTTCTTAGCATTATATGCAGCGACAGTGGCGCCTAAATTACCAAATACTTTAGTAAAATTATTTGATAATATGTTTGTTAAAATATTCTGGGCAGCTCTAATTGTGATGCTAGCTACAAAAAAACCTGATGTAGCTTTAATAGTAGCTATTGCATTTGTTGTTACTTTAGAAACATTAAATAAAAAAAAATTATACAATACATCTCTTAGTGTAACACAACAAAATGGCATTTCATGGTTACCATCTGCTAAAAAGACTATTTCAAGACAACAATATAATCAACAACAGCAACAACAACAGCAACAGCAACAGCAACAACAACAACAAATAGATGATCTACCGGGATATGATTCGTGTGATGTTTATTCACCAACTACTACAGTCGAAAAATTTATAAGTACTGGAGCTATGCAACCATCAGCCGATGACGACGAGGTACAGGAGCTATTACATATTGGTTCTGAGCAAAATTTAAGAGACGCTTCCACAAGTAATCAAATTCCTGAAAGTGATCAAAATGCTTGTGTTAGTACCTTAAAAGGTAGTTGCACACAGGGGCTCAGCTCCAATAGTATAAGTGGGTTTGATTCAAAACAAGATACTTATGCAACACTTTAAAATTATATTTTGAATAACTTAATATTTTTCATCATCATAAATTATAATTTATGATATTTTCTTAATACTTTATATTTTTTTTGTTTATTTTAATAATATTTTATTACTTTTTTTGTTTATTAACTTTATATTTTTCTTTAACTTTTTATTTCTTTTTATCAATTTTAAATTTTGGTTTAATTATTATTTTTAGATAAATTAATAATATCTTCTTCATCATATATTAATTTATGAGGTATTCTTTGACTCAACAAAGAATGATTAGGACTATAAAACATATAATAAATCATTATAATATTTTTTTGTTTTATTTGTAATATTTTATTCATTAATTTTAATAATAAAATTAATTTATCTTCTTTCTTTTTTATTTTTGTTTTATTAGATGGAATTTTATAACTATCAGGATTCCATCTAATTATTACATATTTTTTTCCAATAAATTCATCATATAAATCACTTATACGTTTCTCATCACAACTATAATCACTACTCGAATGTCCACCATTTTCATCACATTCTATTTGTAAAACTAATTCAGGTGAAGCATATAGTTTATCTGGTCTTTTTAATGAACAACCACCCATTGATTTCATACTTTTATCTGAACCTAATAGATATTGTGTTCCAAAATATTTATCCAAAAAATCAGACATTGTATGTTCGATTCTTGAATTTTTACCAGTTTTGTTATTATAACATTTTCTACAAATTTTATGTTTTCCAATATTATCTATATAATCATTTAATTTAAATACATTCCCTAAACAAAAAGAACATTGTTTATCACCTATATCATGAACACCTGATAAATGTCTTTGTAAATGACCTTTCGATTTAAATTTAGAATTACAATCTTTTTCAGTACAAATAAATAATTTGACACCAATATTATGAACAAATGCTAAATGTCGTTTTAAACTACCATTTACTTTAAATTTAGAATTACAATCTTTTTCAGTACATTTAAACCATCTAACACCAATGTCATGAACATTTGATAAATGATCTTTTAAATGACTATTTTCTTTAAATTTAGAATTACAATCTTTTTCAGTACATTTAAACCATACAACTCCTATATTATGAACATTTGCTAAGTGTCGTTTTAAATGACTATTTTGTTTAAATTTATAATCACAATTTTCACAATAACAACTATATAAATTTAAAATTGGTTTTAATTTATCAATCCATATTTGTTTTTTTCCATTTAATTCATCTTTATTTTTACAATCAACATTTTCTAATAATATAATTTTAAAATTTTCTATACCTATTATTCTCATTGATTGATATAAATTTAATATATTATCAGTATTTGAATATTTATTTCTATGTATTTTGATTACATCGCATAAATATTTACTAATTGTAGCATTAATATAGATATCATTATTTATATCATTTGTTATTTTGTATATTTTTGAATTTTCGTAATTGATTGGCATCTCGTTATTTTTCGTTATTTAATTATGTTTAGTAATTTTTAATAATTATTATATTTTTTAAAATAAACTATATCATTTAAAGATTTATTTTCTCCTTATTAAATTATCTACTAATCTTTTCATATTGATTAATTCTTTTGTTAATAATTCTATATGTTTAGTTTGTTCTTCACTTTTTAATTTAAATTCTTTTTTTAATGTTTCAACTTCTTTATTTAAATTTTTACTTTGACTAATTCTAGTATAACCTGCGCACCCTCGAACTCCAACGTCCCCTTCGGCTCCTTTACTGCCCCTTAATCCAACTAATCCAGGTGGGCCACGTTCTCCTGTTACTCCGCGAATCCCTCTTTTCCCAAAATTTCCATCTCGACCTTGAATGCCAGGTGGACCAGGTGGACCTGGCATTCCATCGATTCCTATATTACCAGGTGGCCCTTGTATTCCTGGTAAGCCTTTTTCACCTCTAAAAATAATTTCACCTTTAGCATCTAATAATTTGCAGGATACAGGACCACTCTTATCTAAATTATTAACAATATCTAATAATTTTTTAAAATTTTTTTCAAAATTAGTAATTTTTGTATCTGTATTTTGCATAAATTTAACAATTTTTTGAAATGTTTTATTTTGTATTCTTAATTCTTGTCTTGTCATTGACTTCATTTTTTTGTTAATATATTATAATTAAATAAAATAAATTAATTATTAGTATTGGTATTTATAAAAAAAAATAAAAAAAATAAAAAAATTTGATTTATATTTTTAATTTTAATTTATTAATTTTAAAAAAATGACAACAAATAAATCAGAATCATATCAATTGAAAAAAGGAATTTGTGATTTTCAAACAGTTATATTTAATAAAATTAATAGTTATAATAAACATAAATATAAATTTTTAAAATTTATATT
>Ga0115002_10003633_pt1 | contig 19143 bp, 23 predicted proteins | sample ArcticOcean_MG_C_8_FD_89576 | JGI IMG/M metagenome (GOLD analysis project Ga0115002, IMG submission 89576) | Marine microbial communities from western Arctic Ocean - ArcticOcean_MG_CB11_86 | ecosystem: Environmental > Aquatic > Marine > Oceanic | place: Arctic Ocean: Canada Basin | collected... | reverse complement strand
ATGATCTTTGCAGATTCTGGTGGTATGTGGAAAGCGGGTCCTGAATTAATTAATTTATTATCAACTGTTCACTTAGACGAATTAACAATAGTAGATTTATATGACACTCCTGTTACCGTTAATCGTAAACATTTACTTAATCTAGTTACTGAACGCTGGCAAGAGCAATTAAATGCTTGGCAGGTTGAGTTAGAAAACTTGCAGTCTGAACGATGACAAAAGGTATTTTACTTTATGCATTTAACAATGAGGTTACAGACTATGAGGCTATAGCCGAATGGAGTGTTAAACGTATTAAGAAATATTTAGGTCTACCTGCTACTATAATTACTGATAGAAAAGCCATTGCAGAGTTTGGTGGATCAAGAATAATGCACCCAACACAAAATCGAGAATTAGCAACTTGGTTTAATGCTGGTAGATATCATGCCTGGGAGCATTCACCATACGATCAAACTATTATATTAGATGCTGATTATATAGTTAGCAGTGATTTATTACTACGCTTATTCGATAGCCCATTAGAGTTCGCCTGTCACCAATCAGTATTAGATGTTACTGGCAGAAATAATTTTCATTCACATAACTTCTTTGGGCGACATAAATTTCCACAGACATGGGCAACTGTATGTTATTTTAAAAAAAATAATTTTACTCGCGATATATTTGATTTTGTAAAAATGATTAAAGAAAACTATTCACACTATTCTAGATTATATAATTTTAATCGTAAGCCATTTAGAAATGATTATGCTTTTTCTATAGCATTATCAGTATTGCAAGGACACAGAATATCTAATAAACATAAGATTCCCTGGAACCTTCCAACTGCATCTACTGATGTTGAAATTAGTATAAACAAGGATACAATAACCTTGGAGTATAATAAACATGCCACTCCTAAGCGTTTAAAATTAAAAGGACAAGATTTACATTTATTGAATAAAATTAGTTTGGAGAAAGCTATTGAAAGTGCGTGACGAGCGTGGGTATTTAATTGTAGCACAAAGTACAGATACACAAGATTATCTTGTTTGTGCAAGAGCCCTAGCAAAAAGTATACGTTGGTTTATGCCTAACGCTAAAATCTGTTTATTAGGTAATCATGATGATGACTTGTTTGATTATTGTATTAAATTACCATATGGAGATAAAGGCGGTTGGGCAAACGATTGGCAAGTGTTTAGCTCTAGCCCTTTTAGACAAACTATTAAATTAGAGGCTGATATGATTTTAAATGGGTCTATTGAACATTGGTGGACTACGTTTCAAAACCATGATGTAGTTGTTGCACATCATGCACAAAATTTTTATGGACAAGAAACAAAAATAAGAGATTATCGTAAATGGTTTGATACTAATCAATTACCCGATGTTTATAACGCTATAACTTATTGGCGTTTATCAGAAACTGCAAAAGAATTTTTTGATTTGATTAGAGAACTATTTGAAAATTGGGATCAGGTTATTGAAAATGTGAAAGGGTGGGATTGTTGGCAAGCTGATACAGATACTGCTTACGCGGTAGCTATTAAAATGCTAGGCCCAGAAAAGTTTTTACTTCCTTGCCAAGGGCCCCAATTTGCACACATGAAAGGTAAAATTAATTTCTGTGATAAGGCTGATTGGACTAAGGAACTTGTATGGGAACTTAATGAACAAGGTTTAAAAATTAATTCGATTCAACAAACAGTACCAACACATTATTATATTAAAAAACTTGCACCGATATTAGAGGAACATTATGACAAACTTTTGGCAAGCCGCAGACAAGCACAATAAAAAATTAAAAAAAATATCCACTAAGTCCTGGGTTCTAGACGATGACGAATATTATAGATTATATTATTATCCTGATGGAAGTGTTATGGGTTATGGTACAAGTGAACATGAGTTAGTTGGTCCTTACATAGTAATAAACAAACAAACATTTCACGAAAGCCGCTACGATTTACAGGTAGTAAATAAAAAATTAATAAACCCAAATAAAGGTCCAAAACAGATATGCAAATTAATTCCTAGTAATAAAGGAACAGAAACACTTAAAGACGACATTACTATAATAGGTAAAGGGCAACATTGGGAATTAAAATTCTATGATGAATCTTGATATAGCAGACCTAGATGTTCTATTTTTGACATATGACGAACCAGAAAAAGAAGAGTTCTGGATTAAGTTACGCAATATGATTCCATGGGTTAAACGAGTTGATGGTGTTAAAGGATCCGACGCGGCACACAAGGCTTGTGCAGAAGAAAGTAACACAGAACGCTTTATAGTAATTGATGGCGATAATATGCCAATGCCAGAGTTTTTTAATTTAACATTTAAATTTGAAAACAAAGAACAAGAACAAGCAGTTTATCGTTGGCGAGCTAGAAATAATATTAATGGACTGATGTATGGTAATGGTGGATTAAGTTCTTGGACTAAAAAGTTTGTAATGAATATGCGTACACACGAGTCCAGTGATGGCGATAAAAAAACTCAAGTAGAATTTTGTTTTGATCCTTTGTATTGGGCCATGCATGATTGTTATTCAACAACATATCCTAACCAATCACAATTTCAAGCATGGCGAGCAGGTTTTAGAGAAGGTGTTAAAATGTGTTTAGTTCAAGGAAAGAAACCTAGCATAAACGAATTTAAAGACCTAGTACATAAACAAAACATGAATAATTTAACTATTTGGCACAACATAGGGAGAGATGTTGAAAATGGTATATGGGCAATGGTTGGTGCAAGAGAAGGAACACACTTAACTATGCTATCAAACATTAAACGTTCTACAGTTGATTGGGATTATACCCAAGTAAGATCATTTGATTGGCTAGAAAATTATTGGAATAAAAAAAGCGCACAAGAAAAACTAAACCCAGAAGAAACCTATATTCAACTTGCTAGAGGATTAAGACGTTTAGATTTACCTTATCTTAATTATAATGCTGAACATAGTGCATTTTTTAAACATCATTATCTTTCTAACTGGACTAATCGAGGATTAATGGTAAGAGAAATTGACTAAACAAAATAAAGGCGATGAAGTAGGAAAAGACTTTAAAAGTAAATTTCTTAACGATGCCGAACAAATTAAAGAAAAACTAGACTCTGTTAGTCCAAGTATGTGCTTGGCCAAATGGAAACAAGTTAGTTTACACTTATCAACTGGATGGAATAATAGTTGTTATCACCCACCATTACACCGTATCTCTGTTGATGATATTGCTAAGAACCCTGCGGCATTACATAATACTACACACAAAAAACAACAACGAAAATTAATGCTTGAAGGAAAACGTCCAAGCGAATGTAGTTATTGTTGGACAATAGAAGATGCAGGTAATTTAAGTGATAGACATTATAGATCTGGTGAACCATGGGCGGCAACAGACTTTGATAAAATTGTTAGTCAACCCTGGGATCAAGATATTATACCAAGCTATGTTGAAGTAAATTTTAATCATAATTGTAATTTAAAATGTAGTTACTGTTCTCCACAGTACTCTACAGAATGGGAACGTGAATCAAAAAAGTATGGAGCATGGCCAACATCGACTCCACACAACGATCCCGAATACTTTACTAGAGACCGTAGGCCAATACCATTTCGAGAGCATAATCCATACCTAGAGGCGTTCTGGAAGTGGTGGCCTACGCTCTACCCTGAACTTAAACATTTTCGTATGACAGGTGGCGAGCCATTAATGGATAACAATACTTATCGTGTGTTTGATTACGTATTAGACAATCCAAAGTCTGATTTACACTTAAATGTTACATCAAACTTTAGTGTAGCTGAAAAACTATGGCAAAAATATTTACAATATGTTAAACGTATATGTGAGGGCGAAAATGTTGAACACTTTATGCAATATGTAAGTATTGATAGTTTTGGTGACCAAGCAGAATATATACGCAACGGATTAGATTTTGATTTATTATGGGATAGAGTAAATCAATTTTTAGTTGAAGTTCCAGAGCGTTCAAGTATTACTTTTATTATAACAATGACAAATTTAAATGTTATTGGTGTGCCACATTTACTAGCGGCAATACATGGGCTTAGACAAATTTATAGTAACACATATCAACGAGTATGGTTTGATACACCGTTACTACGTACACCTGAATGGATGCGTATGGATTTACTACCAGAAAGTTATAGTGATCAATTAGAACACTTATGGGCTTGGATGTTTCGTTGGCGAGAAACAGAAGAGTCAAGGTTTAAAGGTTTTAAAGATTATGAAATGCAAAGATTAACACGCGACATAGATTGGATGCGTGAAGATAACTTAACCACAGAACGTAAGAATGAATTAAAAGCAGACTTCTATAGATTTTTTACTGAACACGATAAACGCAGAGGAACAGACTTTTTAAAAACATTTCCTAAAATGCGTGAATGGTGGTTAGAGTGTGAGCAACATGCCAAAAATTAAATTACATAGTATTGGGTGGTATCAAGATTTAGAATACTTAGATTTACTGCACACAGAGCTTGATATTATAGAGCATGATACGTTATCAGATGCATTACGTACAGAAACTGGACATTTAATAATTCAAATACTAAGTATTCTTAAGTTTAATCAGTCTGAGCTTGAAGGCCTGCTATCTTTCTTAGGGAGCGATAATGACCGCAACATCTATGCAATCCAGGTCGGGGAGGGAGAAAACATATTAGAATTCATACGAGATAACGGACTACCTGCTGAAATATATATTATGCTAATGCAGTACGCAGAGAAAGGTAGACTTAGATTTATCACCAGTGGCGAATTGCCAGGCGAATACAAAAACGCTAACCTAGATAGTTTTAGTGGGATCACAGTGGATCGATACAACACATTAATGAGTATACAAACAGTAAATTACGTTAATGATGCAAAACCGTATCAGTTTTTATATTTAAATAAGAACATGACTAAGCATCGGATCTCATTGCTTGCATTATTAAAAGAATCAGGTATGTTAGATAAATCGTTGTGGTCTGCTTTGGGTGTCTACGACACGTTGTCAGACGACGATAAGCAATTCTTGCCTAACAGGTATACTGATTTTTTTAATGAAGGCGCTGATCCGTCTGAATTTCTCAACAAAGGCTCTCAGCATGATCACCAATGGCCAGACGGACGCATACTGCCAGAGTTATACAACGATACATATTTTTCAGTTATAACAGAGACTCGTTTTTACGGACACACTACTTTTTTTACAGAAAAAATATATAAGATCTTGCTAGCCGGACATCCATTTATTTTAGTATCAACTGCAGGTATATATGTGGCCCTGCATAAAAGAGGATATAAGACTTTTAGTGATTATATAGACGAATCATTTGATTTAGAGACAAATCACGATATTCGATTGCAGAAAATAGCAATAGAAATTGCCAAACTAGCATCTAAAGATTTAGCAAAGTTTGCAAGGGATACGGCTAGTATTTGTCAGCACAATCGCGTACATTTCTTAGAAGAAAATAGCACCCTCATTGACAGGCAACGTTCCGCGTTACTTAACCTATTTGAAATAAACACTAATGCCAAAACTAACTAACGAAACAGATCTAAAATATAGACGCAGAGTTATAGACATTAAGTCTGAATCATTCTGTGCGGCAAAATGGTATAACGCTACTATATGGTTAGGTAGTGGACAAACTACATCATGTCATCACCCTTTACCACATCAGGTATCTGTAGAAGAAGTAAAAGCTAATCCTAAGGCTTTACATAATACACCACAAAAGAAATTAGAACGTAGCATGATGCAAGAAGGTGCAAGACCAAAGGGCTGTGAATATTGTTGGAAGATTGAGGATATGGATAAAGATGCTATTAGTGATCGTGTTTATAAAACACTCATCTACAAAGACAAGGATATTGATATTGCTTTTAATACTCCACGTAATGAAGATATTAATCTTAAAACATTAGAAATAGCATTTGATAGAACTTGTAATTTTGCTTGTAGCTATTGTAATCCTGCATTTAGTACTACCTGGGTTAAAGATATTAAACAAAAAGGTGCATACAAAAACTTAACTAGTGATGGTAGAAATCACTTTACACACCCACATAAGAGTAGTCAACTATACGACTTCAATGAAGAAAATCCTTATGTCACTGCTTTCTTTAAATGGTGGGATAGTGATTTACATGAAACATTAGATGAGTTACGTATAACTGGTGGCGAGCCATTAATGAGTGGACATACCTGGAAATTATTAGACTGGTTTAAGAAAAACAAAAAACAAAGTACTACAAGACTTGCTATTAACAGTAACTTAGGATTTGATAAGGAACGTATTGATAAATTACTATCTGCAACTAATGATGTTAAAATAGATTTATATACTAGCAACGAAAGCATGAACGAACATGCAGAATATATACGTGACGGCTTACAATGGGATCAATGGTATAACAATGTAATGTACTTAATTAAAAGTAAAAAGTTACGTGGCTTACATGTTATGTGTACTATTAATGCCTTGTGCTTATCATCTTTACCTACATTTTTAGAAATGTTAGTAGGAATAAAAATGAGCTATGGTGCTGATGCAATTAATTTTACATTGAATATATTACGTTTTCCTAGTTTTCAATCAGCATTAGTGTTGCCTAAAAAAATAAAATTAAAATATAAAACACAATTAGAAGAGTTTTTATTAATGTATGGTGATCAACCTGAATTACATCAGATGGAAGTAAATCAAATTAAGCGTCTAATAGATTATTTAGATATAGTTAAAACACCACATAGCGAAGCATTTGAAATGCCTAAGTTATTAAATGACTTCAAAGAATTTTATAAACAATATGATGAACGTAGAAATAAAGATTTTGTTAAAACGTTTCCGGAATTAGAGGAATGGTATGACAGATTATAATTACAATTCTTCAGATCCAGTAAAGATTAATACAGACCAATTATCAGATCACGAAAAAGAATTACTTACTGAATCTAAAACATTTTGCATGTATCCTTGGATACACTTACATACCTATCCTACAGGAGAAGCATATCCTTGTTGTCATGCAGAAATGAAACCAAGCCTAGGTAGCTGTAAAAAGAATACATTAAAAGAAATTTGGAATTCTAAAAACATGAAACAACTTAGAATAGATATGTTAAATGAAACTCCTAATAGTATGTGTACTAGATGCTATGAGCAAGAAGATTCTGGATTCTTCAGTGGCAGACGTAGTGCTAATAAGCACCATGGACATCATATACAACGCATACACAAAACTAAAGAAGATGGTACTGTTGATGATTTTAAAATGACTTATTGGGATTTACGTTTTAGTAATTTATGTAATTTACGTTGTAGGAGCTGTGGTCATATCTTTTCAAGCTCCTGGTATAAGGATCAAGTAAAACTTGCAGGTCCAACATGGAAAGCAATGAATCAACCTTTAAATTATGCTGGTAGGTTTGAAACTGATATGATTGAACAACTTATGGAACATATCGATTATGTTGAACAAATATATTTTGCTGGCGGTGAACCACTAATGATGGACGAGCATTATGTTATTTTAGAAGAACTAGAACGTAGGAAAAAATTTAATGTTAAATTAATTTATAATACTAACTTTACACAAATTAAACTTAAAGACAGAATGGTGTTTGATTACTGGCGTAAATTTGATACTGTGGCTGTAGGAGCAAGTTTAGATGCTATGGGAACTCGTGCTGAATACATAAGAAAAAATACTGTATGGAGTGAAATAGAAGAGAACAGACGTAAAATGCAAGAAATATGTCCACGTGTTGACTTTTATATTAGTCCAACATTAAGTATTATGAATGCTTTACATATACCCGATTTCCATAAAAATTGGGTTGAACGTGGATTTATTAACGCACAAGACTTAAACGTAAACATATTACAAGACCCTATGTTTTATAGAATTGATATCGCACCTACACCATATAAAGAAAAAATAAAACAAAAATTCAATGAACACTTAGAGTGGCTACGTCCTCAAGATAAATTACGTAGAGCTACTGTAGGATTTGAAAGTGCATTAAATTATTTAGAAAATGATAATACAGATCAGTTAACTAACTTTTGGCAACAGACTTATAAGTTAGATAAAATACGCAATGAGAATATACTAGAAGCTATACCTGAATTAGTTGAAATAAAAAATGAAAGTACCAAATAAAAATTTTTGTATTTTGCCTTGGATATCTATAGAAGCAAGTCCTATAGGAACAGTACGTCCTTGCTGTTTAGCAGAAGATGAATTGTGTGATAATAAAGGAAATAAATTTATGTTGTCTAAGACAAGCATTGATGAAATTAGACAAAGTGACGATATGTATAATTTACGTAAACAATTTTTATTAAACAAGAAACCCGAGACTTGTAAAAAATGTTGGGCTGTAGAAGATAGTGGCGGTAAAAGTAAACGACAATACACGCTAGAAAGATTAGAACATATAGGTATAGATACAAACTGGAATGAAAATGCTAAGGCACTTATGTTTGTTGATTTTAAATTAGGTAATATATGTAATCTTAAATGTCGTATTTGTGGTTCTTGGTCTAGTAGTACCTATGCTACAGAAGAAATTAAACAGGTACCAGTGCTTCAACGTAAATCTACTTTTGCATATAAAATGATAGAGCAAGGGCAATGGCCTAGACAAAGTCCAAACTTCTGGAAAGAATTAGATGAATATGCTAATGAATTACGTTATTTAGAATTTACTGGCGGTGAGCCATTTATGATACGAGAGCATTTTGATTTCTTAAAAACATTAGTAGATAAAGGAATAGCACACAATATTGAAATACATTATAACACTAATGGTACACACTATCCTGAACAGGCCATCGATATATGGAAGAATTTTAAATTAATAGAAATAGCATTTAGCATCGACGATATCAAGTCTAGGTTTGAATATCAACGTAAAAATGCAGATTGGAGATTAGTAAACACTAACATTGTCAAGTTTATTAATCTTAAAAAACAACTAGGCAATATAACTTTACAAGTATGCTCTACTGTAAATGTTTACAATGTATTTTATTTGGAAGGGTTAGCAAACTGGATTGATAAACAAAACTTTGATTTTATTTACTGGAACCTATTACATGAAATTTGGTATAACAGTATAGCGTCATTACCTATACAAGCAAAAGAAAAAATTAAGTTGGTACTAGAAAATGCAGAAGTATCACAATTTCACAAAAAAGAATTTAATAAGATTATACAGTTTATGATAAATGGTAAAAGTAGTGATGGGGAAGAATTAATTAAATCAATTAATAAGCTAGACAAAATAAGAGATGAAAAAATATTCGATAATCATTTTGAATTAGCCGAAGTATTGGGCATGGAGATAAATAGACCAACATGAATCAAGTCTTAAAGTTTGAAGCCGCAATAGCCAATTTCTATGGTAGTCCTTACGCTGTGGCAACAGATTGCTGTACCCATGCTATTGAATTATGTTTAAGACACAGAGGATATAAAAGTGTGGGTTGTCCAGCAAGAACCTATGTATCTATTCCAATGACTATATTAAAACTAGGATTAGATTATTTTTGGAGAGATTATAAATGGAAAAATTATTATTATCTTGACAGAACAGATATTATTGATGCGGCTGTTCTTTGGGAGAGAAATAGTTACATTCCAGAAACATTAATGTGTTTAAGTTTTCAATTTCAAAAACATCTTAGTTTAGGTAGAGGGGGTGCTATACTTTGTGACAATGTTACAGATTATGATACGTTTAAGAAAATGTCGCATGATGGAAGAACTCCTGTTGTTCCATGGAAAGAACAAGACATTGATACTATTGGTTATCATTATTACATGACACTAGAAGTAGCACAAGATGGATTAGATAAACTTCCTGATGCTATTAATAGAGCACCAAAGATATGGACACAAGATGATTATCCTTTTTTGCCTGATATGGAGGTATTTAAATAATGGCAACAACATATATTTGCGGAGATAGTTTCGCAACCGAAGACCCTGATTATAAAGAATTTTATAATTTGTGGCATGAACAATTAGATACTGATGTTGTAAATTTAGCATCAGTGTGTGCTAGTAATTTACTAATAAGTTTACAGGTAAAACGTGCAATAAAAAATAAAGCAGATTTTATAATTGTATGTTTTACTTCTGTAACTAGATCTGAAGTTGCTTATAAACCTATTAATAAAAAACAAAAATTATTTGATAGGTTTTACAACTTAACTAGAAAAGATAATAGTAATTGCGATATGACTGCATATACTATATTTGTTCCTTCTGATGCATTGGCATTATCGCCAACACAACAAGAGTTAATAATTGAATACAATAAACATTTTTATGATTTAGATATGTCAATTTATAGAGATAGTCAAGTAATTGAGAATACTTTACAGAAACTATTTGATAGTAAAATACCATTTATATTTGATCAAGGTGGATTTGAACACCCAAGTTATGGTGATAATATTAAAAAATACTTTAAAAAGTTTAATTATTATAAGAGCGATATAAATTTGTGGGACTTTGTAGATACTAGAGAACATAGACCTTACTTTCATATTCAAGATCAAACCGTACACAACCGGGTTGCTGAATATTATAATAGAACAATAAAATATGCTTTTGAAAATCAATCTTATTCTATTTTAGGTGATAAATGAAGAAACCTAAGAAAAGACCTGCTACTCTTTGCATGGCGCCTTGGACACACTCATACATTTCACCGCAATCTGAACGCAGAATGTGTTGTGCTTCTAAAGAACCGGCGCAATGCTTTGAACAATATATTGATTCTAAACCTGGAACAGGCAAGTATATTCCAATTACCTTAGATAAACATTGGAATAGTGATCACATGCGTTCTGTACGTAAACGTATGATGAATGGTGAAACACTTCCTGAGTGTGAGGTTTGTGACAATAAATTATTAAACACAGATGTTTACAGAAGTTATTTTCAACGTTTATTCGAAAATAAATACAGTAGTATATGGGAAACTACAAACGACAAGGGTTATACAACATTAAAACCTGTAAGTTGGGATTATAGATTCAGTAACCTATGTAATTTTAAATGTCGCATGTGCGGTGATATGTTATCAAGTGCATGGGAAACTGAAGAACGTCAGCATAATATGATTGATTGGTCAAATCCTAAGAATAATTGGATGCGACCAGATATTAGAAAACAGATAAAGAACTTCCAACAAGACCAGGTTGAACAAGAATTTGCTCAGGCTGTAGAAGAACATCGTGTAGAAGAAGTTTACTGGGTTGGTGGCGAACCACTTATGTACGAGCAACATTGGCAATACATGAGAAGAATAATAGAGCTTAATGATGGACATAAGGTATATGCTAGATATAATACTAACCTCAGTACAGTCGAATATAGAGGTCTTAATCTATATGACGACATTCTTTGCTATCTTCGTGATTGGCAGATTTGTGCTAGCCTCGACGGTACGGAAGAAATTGGTGAGTATATTAGAACAGGTCTTGATTACTCTCGCTGGCTTGAAAATTTTACTCAAGGAATTGAGACTGCAAATAATAGCCGTCAGTTACGTATCGACTTCACGCTCACGCTCCCAGGACTCTTCGAAGTCAAAAAAATCTCAGATCTCTCAAGAAAACTCGGAGTCGGACTCTTAAGCAAAGTTTGCTTTGCATTTACACCTGATATCGTTATGAGCCCTATGTGCTTACCTAGGCCTATACTAAATAATTGGCTAGATAAGACCATACCCACTTTAAAAGATGCACCTAGTAGTTTATTAGATGTGCTACACTTTATGTACAAACGGCCAACCTTCCAGGAGCAATGGCCTGATGAATATGAAGAGGGTTTAATTAAAGGCAAAAAACGCTTACTACAATTAGAAAAAATTAGAGGCGATAGCAAAATCACCATAGATACTATATTAGAAGAAGATACTGAAATATATGAATGGTGGGCTTCAATTGACTGTTAAAGTAACATTACGACACTCTTTAAATAAAGATAAAAAATTAAGTTATTATATTAATCCCGATGATAATATACTTGCACAGGATTGGCTAGTAGCTCTTAGAGATGATATACTTAAAAAGAATTTATACCTTGAAAAAAATTATTGTTTTTTAGGCTGGCCGAATAGCCACAGAACTATAGAATTACTTTGTAAAGAATTAAATGATGCAGTACTTACAATTAACAAATTTAATTTTACTGGTATATGGCAAAAAAATAATATCAAACCTTTTATTATTGATGACTGGTATTGTCCTGAAACAATACGTTGGCCTAGAGACTATGGTGTACAATCATTTAATGAGCAAGGAGATACGGGTTGGAACTTATTAGGATATAGTTTAAAAGAAGGCACTCTAAATAGATTACATAATTACTTTGAAAAATTACAAGGAACTGTAGGACAAATAAGTGGGTGGTACAAGTATGCAGACTTGGCTACTAAGTATGCAATTAGACAATTAAACACATGCTGTCATGAACTTGAATCATTAGTTCTTAGTCAACGTAAACAAATTAAAGACCCAGAATGGATTAGGCCTAGTCAAATAACTACTTTCTTTCAGGCACCTCGACACCTATTAACCGACGAACATAGACAAGGGTTTATAAAAAATAGATATAACAGAGAGTTTGGAAATGTATATATGCATTGGGCTCAAATAGGAAAAACTGTATACGAAGTATGGCGTGATGAGGATTCTTCTAATTTAAATGAAACAGTTTGTGATGCTATTACTCATTTACAATATTATTCAGGAGAATTTGATATTGAATGGGCTAAAAGTGTAACACAAGGTGCTGATTGTCCATGGCATGATTATGAACTATCACAATTTAAAGTGTGGCTTGAGAAACAAAATTTAGATTACAATGATCCAGAACTAAGTTTAGGTTATTTACATATAGGTAAAATTGATCTTGAACGTAGCTTTGGAACAACTAATAGACAAGAAATATGGAAAGTTATGGAAAACTATCTTGATATTTATAGTATAGAGTATGATAATTGTAAAGCAATATATGATTGGCATTGGAGTGACTATGATTATAAACAAAAGCAAACAGAGAGACTTAAATGATATCACCAAATAGATTACCAGATAAAAGATATAATGATTTAATAAAATATTCAAACAAACAAAAAGAGTTTTTTCTTAAACGCTGGATTAAACTAGCATATAATAGAATTCGATTAGAATTACGTTATAGAAAAAAATTAAAAGAACTTAGGAAACGGGATCCTTTTATATATAAATGAATAAAGAATTTCCACACCCTTATCCTGCTCTGGTAATAAAAGAGTATGGAGACTTAGCCGCAGGGTTATTAAGCCCGTGCATTGGTATATGTAACTTTTGTCCAGAGACCGGAATGTGTTGTGGTTGTACTCGAACTAAAGAAGAAGCCAGCACCTGGAATAATTTAAAAGATCAAGAACTATTAGATAAAGTAAAAGAAATAGAGAAGCGACAAAATGAGTTATTTAGGAATTAGTTGCGGGTTTCACGATGCCGCAATTAGTCTACTCGATGATAGTGGTGATATACTTTTTGCTAGTCATGCAGAACGCTTTTCTAAAAAGAAGAACGACCCGGACCTATGTCCAGACTTACTAACAGAACTTGTTACTATTCCAAATAGTAAAGCCCATACTGTATGTTATTACGAGCGTCCATGGAATAAACAATTAAGACAGTTGTATAGTGGGCAAGGTATTGATTGGGACAAACTTACTACAAGACAAATACTTAAAAAACAAATGGGCTTCTGGTGGCCTGCTTATAAGAATTGTAAAATAAAAACATACAATCATCATCTTAGTCATGCGGCAGGTGGATTTCAAACTAGCCCGTTTGATGAAGCCACAGTAGTTGTAATAGATGCTATTGGTGAATTTGATACATGTACAATATGGTCTGCAAATTACGATAAGGAAGGCAAAGCACAATATAAATTATTATGGCGACGAATGTATCCACATAGTATTGGATTATTTTATTCGGCTATGACTAAACGTGCAGGATTAAAACCACTTGAAGAAGAATATATTTTAATGGGCATGGCGGCATATGGCTTAACACACTACCAAATGCTTGCAGACTTTTTAAGTAATCCTGAAGAAATACGTTTTAAATATAATTGTCACCTAGGTGTAGATAATTATGAACCAGATATATCTAATGAAAACATAGCCGCATCAGCACAATTTATAATGAATGTACTTTTATGGGAAGTATTAAAACGTGCAGAAGATTTCCATAATTCTAACAATTTAGTTTATACGGGTGGCTGTGCTCTTAATTGCGTTAGTAATGAAAAAGCAGGAACCTATCTTAAAAATTCATGGGTGATGCCTAATCCTGGTGATGCTGGATCTTCATTGGGTGCCGCGGCTTTAGCATACGGCAAAAAAATTAATTTTGAAGGACCATACTTAGGATATGATATTCCTGGAGACTACCCAGTTAATAATTTATTAGATGAATTAATTAACAATAAGATAGTAGGTGTAGCTAATGGTAAGGCTGAGTTTGGACCACGTGCATTAGGAAACAGATCATTATTGGCTGATCCACGCGGACATGAAATTAAAGATTTAGTTAACAAGATTAAACGAAGACAAAATTTTAGACCATTTGCTCCTGTTATACTTGAAGAATATACACATGAATATTTTGAAATGCCACGCTCATGGGAGAAATCTCCTTACATGCAAGTAACTGCTGTATGCTTACGCCCAAAAGAATTCCCGGCTATTATTCATCATGATGGAACATCTAGAGTGCAAACAGTAGCACCAGACTGTAAATCAGGAATTAGACAACTCTTAGAGAAGTGGTTTGTTATAACTGGGTGTCCAATGCTATTGAATACTAGTTTAAATATTCGTGGAGAACCAATGGTAAACGATAAGTTAGATGCAAAACGCTTTGAAGAACTATACGGAGTTAAAGTATTCACATGAATGATTGGAGAGAAAGTAAGAAACTATTAGTCTCAGGCTGTTCTGTAACACACGGTGCTGAATTACATCACCCTTTTATGTCAACTGAAAATATTAGGCTAAGTTTCTCACAAAAATTAGCTGATAAACTTAATTGTCAGCTTGTTAACGTAGCACTTTCTGCGGCATCTAATGAATATATATTTCATTCTTTAGTTGATTTAATTGCTAATGTATACCTATATCAAGAAATACATTCAATATTAGTAGTATGGACATCCGATACACGTATGACCTGGAAGTGTAATGATACCACTTATATAATACACCCATCATTTGCAACGGCCTTAGAAGATGTTTATAAAAAACCACACGTTATTCGTGATAAAAAATCAATGTATATATCTGCTGATACTAATCATTTAGCAGGTGATCTAAGCCGTTCTATAACATTTTTTACACGCCATGTTATAGATCCTAAAGAATTAGCTAAAAAGAGATCACACTACGAGATTTGCTTAAAAGCATTATGCGATCAACATAATATAAGGTTGATTCAATGTCACGTATCTGATTTTGAAAAGTTTGGGACCTGGGCAAAAGAAAGTCGACACCCAAATGCTGAAGAACATGAAAAGATAGCAGATATTCTATACAAAGGGTACTATTGACAACCTTACGTAAAAGCTACCAAAATGGTTCATATAACACTTGTATATAAAAAGGGTTTATGTTATAATAACTTAGAGGAATGGAACTATGAAACTGACCACAATACAGCAAAGAACTCTTAGAGCAGGATATAAAAAAGCCAAAGAGCTTAATCGTTTAGATAGTTATTGTGAAACTTTTGTTAGAAAAATAGCAATAAAAGAACGTTCAGTAGATGATGCTATTGATTCAGCTTTATTAATATTAAGCTGTGGCAAAAACTATACTGATACTACATACGATAAGAGCAAAATGGTCCGAGCACACATGGGTTAATGTGTATAAACTTTCGGACATACGAGATATACACTTAGAGATATCTAGCTTATGTAATGCTAGGTGTCCTTTATGTCCTAGAAATTTTCACGGCTATCCTTATAATGATGGATATGTAGAAAGAAACCTTACATTAGATGATGTTAAAAAAATATTTAAACCTACATTTTTAAACCATATAGATACTATAGGTATTAATGGAAATTTTGGAGACTTTGTAATGAATCCAGAGTCTATTGATATTGTTCGTTACTTTAAGGAATATAATATTGATATAGGAATAAGCACAAATGGTAGTGCTAGAACAAAGAACTTTTGGAAAGAACTTGCTAAGTTAGATTGCTTAGTATTTTTTTGCTTAGATGGCTTAGAAGATACACACACAATATACAGACAAGATACGGTGTTCAAAACAATTATTAATAACGCAAAGACTTTTATGAAAGCCGGGGGTCGTGCTGTATGGAAAATGATTAAGTTTGATCATAACAAACATCAAATAGCAGAATGTCAAAAACTAAGTGAAGAACTTGGCTTCTCAAATTTTGTGATTCAAGATGATAACAGGGACACTGGTGTTGCTGTTGATAAGAAAGGTAATGTTGTACATGTTCTTGGTACTCCAAAACTAATCTCAGATGTTTTATTAGAAAAGAAGCTTATGAGTTTTAACCAGTTACTAGAAAAGAAAAAGAATGATACAGTATCGCTAAAAGATATTAATCCTACTATTAAAAAGAATATTAAATGCAAAGTAAAAAAACAACGCTCACTATTTGTAGCATCAACAGGAGAAGTGTATCCATGTTGTTGGACTGGCCATTCTCCTAGGACCTACGGCAAAGGAGAATACTATGAAGCCGTTAATGCTCAATTAAAAGATATTATATCACCAAACAACGCACTAGAAAGACCTCTAGAAGAATGTATTAAATGGTTTGACGAGGTCGAACAAAGTTGGAACATTGATAAATTTGAAGATGGTAGGTTAGTTATTTGCAATGATGTTTGTGGAGGATGCAAATGAAAACAGATAAAGAAATCGAAGAACGTTATTTACTACTAGCAGAATGTATACGGTCTGACCAATTATCTGCTAAACAAGTTGTGACAGAATTTAATGAAGACCCAAGATTTGCAAGCTGGTATAAAAACAAATACACTAAATATTTTAAATGTTAACAAAACACTATGCATGAAAGATAGAATGATAACCTTCTACATGGGTTTGGCACACCAATGTTCAGAAATGTCTAGAGCCAAACGCTTACATGTAGGAGCAGTAATAGTAAAAGACGATAACATAATATCCTTCTCTTGGAACGGAACCCCATCAGGTTGGGACAATGATTGTGAAAATGATTACATATACGAAGATGGAATCTCACAGCTAGTTACAAAGCCCGAAGTTCTTCACGCAGAATCAAACTCAATATCTAAGTTAGCAAAATCCCCAAACTCTGGACTAGGTGCATCATTATTTTGTACACACCAGCCATGCTTAGATTGTGCGAAACTTGTATACCAAGCAGGCATAAGTTCAGTATACTATGAAGAAGAATATAGAAACAATGATGGTATAGAATTTTTAAAGAAATGCAATATTGAAATTACACATGTAAAAAAACAATGGAGCGGAACCCCAGCCGAAATCTACAATGACATTTAATAAAGGTAATAATGTAACTATAGTCGAACCAGTTAATCTATATGGTTGCACTCTAGGTGATGATGTATTTGTCGGACCATTTACTGAAATACAATCTAATGTTACTATAGGTAAAAGAACACGCATACAAAGTCATAGCTTTATATGTAGTAATGTTACCATTGGTGATGATTGCTTTGTAGGACACGGTGTAATGTTTGTTAATGATAAATTTACTGACGGCAAACTATCCCCACCTGATGAAGACCTACTAAGCACTAATATTAGTGATAACGTATTAATAGGATCAAATGCAACAATCCTTCCTGTGGATATATGCAGTGATGTTACTATTGGTGCAGGAGCAGTAGTTACAAGATCTATTACTCAACCAGGAACTTATGTTGGCAACCCTGCGAAATACTGTTTCTATACACATAAGTTAAATCGACCTTAATATCCATGCTCCCTAAAAACAAATCAAAAACCCCCGAGAGCGAAGCGAGCTCGCGATTTTCTCCCAAGTCTCACTACATAGATAAGTTATCATTACTTGTTGCACTTTACGAGGCTAAAAACAAATCATCAAGCCCTAAGAGCGAAGCGACGTAGCGATTTTCATAGTCCCTTATATATGAATCTAACTATTACACATACTTCGTCTCTGTATTTTAAATTGAGTATACAAGCGTTTTGACGCATTATCTACTGTATATAACTGTGTTCTTACTGTATGCAGGTAGCATAGGTTATCTTCGAAGGAATATCTACTGTATAGAACTAAATGGAAAGCGTCTATAACATACTATACTCATGACCGTCTCTGTAGTTAACATTAAAAACAACGCATCTGATCTAGACTATGTCTATATTGGTAGACCAAGTAAATGGGGTAATCCTTTTGTAATTGGACGTGATGGTAATCGAGACGAGGTCGTTAGGAAGTATCTAGACTATATACTGGAGAATAAAGAACTATTAAGTAGTTTGAATGAAATAAAAGGAAAGAACCTAGGATGCTATTGTGCACCACAGTTATGCCACGGTGATGTATTGATTGAACTAGTTGAGTATATGCGTGTGTAACTGTAAGAGCCTGTTTTGTACTGTAGAGAAATAGTTGTAGGATATCGGTTGTAGGATAACAGTTGTAGGATATCGGTTGTAGGATATCCCCTCTATTGAGCAGCCGGGAAAAATAGTACAGCAAAAAAAAATACTACAGCAAAAAAAAATTTACTATAAAAAAAATTTCTTTTGACAAATAACCCCGTTGCCAAAATCCCTATCATTTCAAGAGCTTACGCGCGCAACACCCCACCCCTCGAGATTTTTTATTTTCTCATGCCTCGAGCCCCGTTCGAGCCGCAAAGCCTCGAAATCGGAACGTAGCTCTTCGTTTAGCCGTTTTAGCTGTTTTATACTATACACAGTAAAATCAGCTTCGATATTATAAACGGTATGTAAAATCAACAGTCATATATGACATTATAAATATACGTATATTATGAGTACACTATTAGTAGGATAT
>Ga0115002_10003631_pt1 | contig 19152 bp, 18 predicted proteins | sample ArcticOcean_MG_C_8_FD_89576 | JGI IMG/M metagenome (GOLD analysis project Ga0115002, IMG submission 89576) | Marine microbial communities from western Arctic Ocean - ArcticOcean_MG_CB11_86 | ecosystem: Environmental > Aquatic > Marine > Oceanic | place: Arctic Ocean: Canada Basin | collected... | reverse complement strand
TTCTTCGCAGCCTACATCGCTAAAGCGAAGGAGCGGATGAGCATCGAATTTAGACAGGACGTCATCACACGCGCGATGGAACAGTCCGGCTCCACGGGGGGCGGCGTCTGGTCCGAGGAACACGGCCACTTTCACTAACGCCTGCAACGGCGCGACTCGGGTGCTACCGCACGAACGCAAAGGGCATCAGCGCGAGCGGCTCGCCCCGCCTGAACATCCGTATCGGGACGGTCAACGCCGCAATCGCCCTGCCCTCCGCACCGGCCGCGAGAGACGCCCAGACACCGGCAGCGGGCGACGCGACCTGCTGCGTAAGGGCTTCGTACAGCGTCCGGCGTGGCGGGTACACCACCAACTCCACGGCGTCATCCTCCGAGATACCGGCGCGTTGCTTTGCCCAGGCAATCGCGGTGTCGAGCCCTCCCAGTGCATCGACCAACCCTCGTTCCCGAGCCTGTTGACCGGTCCAGACGCGACCTTGCGCTAACGCGTCTATGGCCTCCGGGGTCGTCCTACGTGCTGCGGCGGCCTTCTCGACGAACGTGTCGTAGAACACGCCCATGTACTCCAGGACCTTCGCCCGCTGGTCGGGCGTGAAGGGCACGAACGGCGACGACAGGCTCGCGTTCCGGCCAGACTGCACGGTTGCGGTCGTCACACCTATCTTGGCCAGAGCCTCGCCGATCGCAACCTTTCCACTGAAGATACCGATCGAACCAGTGAGTGTCGCGGGCTGCGCCACGATGAACTCTGCGGCCATGGATATGTAGTACCCGCCGGAGGCGGCCAGATCAGACATGGACGCTACAAGCGGCCGGGAAGGATGCTGTTCCCGCATGACAGTCAGCTCTCGCCAAAGCACGTCTGACGCCACTGCAGAACCACCCGGACTGTCCACTCGCAAGACAACTGCGTCGATGGAGTCGTCCGTGCGAATGCGACGGATCTGTTCGACTATCGTGTCGGAGCCGACGACCGCACCATTGATCGCGTCGCGCGAACTCCTGCCAGATGCAATGACTCCAGACACGTACAGAACGGCGATCCGGAACTGCGGCCGCATCCCTAACGAGCGAGGGGTGACGGTGCGGTACTCCGTTTCCTCGATTCGCGACGCCGCCTCCGTCGCGGGGTTCAGCTCGGGCACCCGCTCCTCAAGCTCATCGAAGTAGGCCAAGTCGTCAATCAGGTCGGCGCGCAGCGCAGCATCAGGCGCGAACGGCCCCTCGTCAAACAGCGCTCGCACCTCGTCCGCACTTTTGTCCCTGGCCTCGGCGATTCCGCCGACGACCTGCTCGTACAGATCGCGATTGATCGACTCGCTCATCTCTCTGTGCGCCGGCGTGAACTCGCGCTGGGTAAACTGATTGACGGCGGTCTTGTACGCACCGATCTGAAGGAAATCCGGATATGCGCCAATCTTATCGAGCGCACCGCGAAAGAAGATCTCGTACGAGGCGATACCGGCGAGGTCGAGGGGGCTTGTCGGCAACAGCAGGACACGATCAGCCGCGCTTGCCAGATAGTATTCCCGGTCGCCGCCGTATTCGAGAAATGCAACGACAGGCTTACCAGACTCGCGAAAGTCGAGAATCGCGTCACGAAGTTCCTGCACTTTGGCCCAGTACGGCAGCTCAAGCGTGGACGGAAGTAGCAGAACGCCAGTAACGCGCGGATCGCGTTTGGCTTTCTGCAGACTCTCGACAAAGCCGCGTACGGTCGACCCCTCACGGCCCAGCACCTGTCCGACGACGTCGTCGGCAACAATCTCCAGCAGTTCACCCCCAGGACGCACGACAAGCACTGCGCGGTCTGGAACTGCTGGTCCTCTGGAGGAAAAGACGTATAGCAGTACACCCCCGAGCAAAGTCAGCAGCGTCGCGATCCCGACTATTGAAAAGACCAGCGTGACGGCGCGACGTAGAGCCACAAACACCTCCTCGGACAACAAGATAAACCAGTCGGCGTGGGAAGAACGGTGTTCCCCACGGACGTGTCCCATCCATGACCGCCGGCGCGGTCACGTATAATTTCGCCATGTGGCGGAACCTGACGATTGTGCCCATCTTCTCTCTGATTCTGCTTGCCGGCTGCGCTGGCGACACCCAAAGGAGCACCGTGACACAACTTATCAGCGAGGATGGCCGCGTGGGCACCGGCGCCGAGGCCATTGACGGACGCTCCGTGACCGTGCACTACACGGGCTGGCTGTACAACGAGTCGGAGGCCGGGCACAAGGGCACGAAGTTCGACAGCTCGCGCGACCGCAACGAGCCATTTTCGTTCATTCTCGGCGCAGGCCAGGTCATTTCTGGATGGGATCAGGGGGTCGCCGGAATGAAAGTCGGTGGACAGCGGACTCTGACAATTCCGCCAGAGATGGGATACGGCGCGAGTGGGGCTGGCGGTGTCATCCCACCAAACGCGGTGTTGCTCTTCGACGTCGAGCTGCTCGACGTCCAATAAACCGCCTCTCGATTCTGTTAGTCCCGCCGCAGTGCGCCCCCCTCTGCGGCAAGCGTCGCTCTCGCGGATTTCATGGGCGCCTAGCAGCCAGTCCTGTCGTGCCAGGGGGGCACGACGAGCACCTGTTCGGTAGAAGTGGAATCCGCGCTAGTAGTACCAGTCGACGATAACGTCGCGCGTGCCGCTGCGAACCGGACGCACCTCATGGGGCATCGATGCGTCAAACGCCACGAGCGTACCGTGTCTCGGAAGGACCGTCACCGGTTCGGCCGTACCCGGTCCTCTGAGCAGCTCTGGACACATGACCAGTTCGCCGCCACCGAATTCTCCTTGTGCTGGGTCGGAAGATGAGCTATTCAGAAAGACGATCGCTGACATTAGGCGGCACGCGGCCCCTGGCCATTCTGGGTCTGCTGCCCGGTCACGATGGCGCCGGTAGAAGCCGCCGGGCTCGTATCGCAAAAATGCCGCACCCTCCCGACCGACAAGAGGAATCTGACAAGCAGCCCCAATGGCTGAGCGCACCACGTCGAGCATCGCCTCGACCACGTTCAGGGTCACTGCGTCGACGTCGATACTCGTGGCCCGTCGGGCAGTAACGTCCAGAGAGGCGCCCGTATCGAGCACCTCGGCGGGTTCGGCGATGCCTCGGTTCATGGCGCTTCGAATATTGAGACACGTAGCTGGCGTCAAAAAACCGGGAACCAAATAGGGGCGACCGCGCGCGACTTGGCCTGACAAACCTGCCTAAAGGAGCCGGTATCCGCAGTGGCATTCACGGCTGGCAACGCTCGAACCGATAGACATTGGCACGGAGTGCCAGGCAGCTGTTCGTAGCATGAATAAAGGACGTCGGAATTATACGTTTCATGAATAATTCGCGCAGCTTTATGCGCACGTCTTGACATGACTACAAGGACGTCGACCGCGACGGCTCGCGTCCGCTGGGCACTGGCGGAGCACTGCGACACGCCTTACCGCTGCTGGGACACATGTTTCTGATTCTCTACAGCGACTCGTACCTCGAGTGCGACTACGCCGCGGTCGAACAGGCGTTCGTGTCAAGCTCCGCTGCTGCTCTGCTCAAGCTCTATCGCAACGACGATCGCTGGAACCGCAACAACGCTTACTGTCTTGACGGCCAGATCGTCCAGCACAGCAAGAAAGAAGCACCACACGCCCGACATGCACCATATCGACTACGGGCTCGCGGCGATGCGAGCAGACGTGTTGCTCGTCTACCCAGATGATGAAGCGCTGGATCTGGCCACCGTGTACGAAGATTTCGTCGGCCGTCACGCCCTCGCCGCCTACGAAGTGACGGCCCGCTTTTATGAAACCGGTGCCCCCGCTGACCTTTCGGATATGGCGCAGCATCTGGCTCAAGGGAGAACCGTTTCGTACGCACGCCAGCATCTCGAAGAAACCGCGCGCATCGTGGAGGCGCTCGACTCGGCGGTCCTGGACCGAATGGCCGTACTACTGGGCGCGTTACGTGACCGCGGGGGGTGCCTGTTCGTGCTTGGCGTCGGCGGCAACGCCGCGAATGCGTCTCACGCCGTCAACGATTTCCGAAAGCTGGCTGGCATCGAAGCCAGCACTCCCGTCGACAACGTCTCTGAACTGACCGCCCGCACCAACGACGAGGGCTGGAACACCGTGTTCTCGGCTTGGCTGGACGGTAGCCGACTAAAGCGAGACGACATGGTCCTCGTGTTCTCGGTCGGGGGCGGAAACGCCGAACACAACATCAGCCCGAACATCGTGAAGGTGTTGATCCGCGTGCAAGAGATCGGCGCGCAGATCCTCGGCATTGTGGGCCGCGATGGAGGCTTCACTGCCGCGGTCGCCAACGAATGCATCATCGTGCCGACGGTCAACCTCAGCTGGGTCACTCCACATACCGAAGGCTTCCAGGCGACGATCTGGCATCTGCTCGTGTCGCACCCGAGGGTTAAGGCCCGGGAAACCAAGTGGGAGTCGACGCCGTGACACGAGCGATCTTCCTTGACCGCGACGGCGTGATCAACCGAGAAGTCTTCCGAACAGGTCAGGCGCAGGCGCCGTTTACCCTGGCCGATTTCGAGATTCTCCCAGGCGTGCCCGACGCGCTGGACCGACTGCATCGCGCTGGATTTCTTCTGGTCGTGGTCACGAACCAGCCCGACGTGGTCAGGGGCTTGGCCTCACGGGACCAGGTCGAAGCCATTCACGAGGATCTGCGACGAACATTACCTCTGGACGACATTCGCGTGTGCTATCACGACGATGTCGACAGTTGTGCCTGCCGCAAGCCTGCACCTGGCATGCTGTACGCGGCCGCCGTCGCGCTCGACATCGCCCTTGGCGATAGTTATCTGGTTGGAGACCGCTGGCGCGACGTCGGTGCTGGGAGAAGCGCCGGCTGCACAACCATCCTTGTGGAGTCCGATCGCGACGAGCCGACGACAATTGAGCCTCATGTCCGGGTGCCCGGTCTCAGCGAGGCCGCGACGTGGATCCTGGAACACGCGGGAGAAGCATGATGACAAGCATCCATGTCAGACCTGATCGAGACGACACGCCGCGACGACTTCGGTCGCCACGTCTGGTTCGTTCCCTTTCAGCTCGATGAGACTCTCGCAGAGATGTTCGCAGCCGCAGATGTGCTGCTCCTCAACCAGCTCTCGGCGGCAAAGGACACGGCGATCCCATCCAAGCTGCTGACGAACATGGCCGCGGGACGGCCGGTGCTCGCGGCCGTGAATCCAGTCATCAGACGGCTCGGCTGCTTCGTAAAGCGGACGGCGGGGTGCTCGTCGCCCCGGAGGACCCGAACGCACTGGCTGAGGCGGCACGGTGGTTTACGACCGCCGACCCCGTCGTGTTTGCGGCCTTCAGGTAGAGAAACCGTACCTACGCCTAGCCATACTTCGATCAACGGAATATTATCGCGGCGCACGAGCACTTCATCCTCGACACGTTGCGTGTGCCGCAGCGGACAAAACCAGGACCAACACCAGAGCGCCGCTGACACGGTTCGATGCAGGAATACACATGCCCATAAAGGTCTGGGACTACCTCGACGAGTACCTCAACAATCGCGACGCCATCCTTGAGGCCGTGGACCGGGTGTTCAAGTCTGGGCAGCTTATTCTTGGCCCGCGGGTGAGGGAATTCGAGACTGCGTTCGCGACGTATTGTGGCGTCAGTCACGGTGTCGGTGTCGACAACGGCACCAACGCCTTGATGTTGGGCTTGAAAGCACTGGGCGTGACGCCAGGTTCGGAGGTCGTCACCGTTCCCAACACCGCGGTGCCGACGGTTGCGGCTATCGTCGCGGCGGGAGGCGTCCCTCGATTCGTCGATATCGACCGTGACAGCTACGTGATGGACGTGAACCTGCTCGAGACTACGATCAGCGCGCAGACGGCCTGCGTGCTTCCGGTCCATCTATTCGGCCAGTGTGTCCCCATGTCCACCCTCGGACCTATCACGGCGGCGCGCGGAATCCCTGTCCTCGAGGACTGCTCGCAGAGTCACGGGGCGAGCCATGAGGGCCGCAAATGCGGATCAATGTCCGACCTGGCCGCCTTCTCGCTCTATCCGACCAAGACGCTCGGCGCATACGGAGACGGGGGAATCGTCGTGACGAGTCGTGAAGATCTGGACGCCCGACTGCGCCGGCTGCGCTTTTACGGGATGGACGACGGCGGCAGCGGTGAGCGCCGCAGCGAGGCGACGGGAGCGTACGGCGCGGTCGAGCATGGGTACAACTCGCGACTCGATGAGGTCCAGGCCGCGATTCTGCTCGTGAAGCTCGCGCGGCTCGACGCGGATATCGCCCGTCGCCAAGCGATCGCCAGACGGTACGAGCGGGCCTTGAGAGACACCTCACTCGTGCTTCCCCTTACCCTGCCCGGCAACACACACGTGTACTACCTTTACGTCTGCCGTCATCCCGAACGCGACCGGATTCTGTCAGAAATGGCGCGCCACGACGTGCTGCTGAACGTCAGCTATCCCACGCCGATACATCTGATGCCGGCCTACCGCGAGTGTGGTTACGGACCAGGCGACTTCCCCGAGAGCGAACGCGCGGCGCGCGAAATCTTCTCGCTTCCGATGTACCCATCGCTCACCGACGCGCAGCAGGACGTCGTCTGTCGGGCGCTCGGAGACGTCCTCGCCGAGCCCGTTCATATCTAGACGAAGCGAGTTTCTAATCTACAATCCTCTCGTGCCTGACATGCCCACCGCCTTTTCAGTGTCAAACTATCTGGCGGCGCACGAGCGCCTCGCGCCGATGCTCGACAAGCAGGCGTTTCAGAGTGGCATCGACGTCGTGCGCGCCGCCTTCGACGCCGGCAGGCAGATCATCACGTGCGGTAACGGGGGCAGTGCTCACACGGCCTCGCACATGGTCACCGACTGGACCAAGATGGTGACTCTCGCCACCGGCCGTCGGTTCCGCGGAATTTCGCTCTGCGACAACATCGGCCTCGTCACCGCCTTCGCCAATGACGTGGCGTACGACGAGATCTTCTCCGGGCAGCTGAAGTCCCTGCTGGACCAGGGCGATCTCGTCGTGGCCATCAGCGGCAGCGGCCACTCGCCGAGCGTCGTGAAAGCGGTTGAGTACGCCAACGCGGCCGGCGCAGACACGCTCGCCGTCGTCAGGTATGACGGCGGCGCCCTCAAGCGCGTCGCGAAACACTGCGTCTGGGTACCCTCCTTCGACATGCAGCTGTGCGAGGACGTGCATCTCATCTTCTGCCACATGGTCATGAAGGCCCTGTGCGGGTCGACGATTCAGGAATAGACGCCTCCCTCTTTCACAGCTCGTACTCCCGCCACGCGGTCTAGAACCCATCTCATACACCCGCCGCACCACCGAGGACCTCTCGGCCCCCAACGAACAAGGCGCGCCGACCGAAAATACCGGGAGTATTTGAGGAAGGGGCAACGCTGCCCGACGGGATGCCTGGAGCGCTTTCCACATAGCCCTTGTACTGACTGGGCGAGTGTTGTGCCTTCTGCACGCACTACTGCCACACGTCGGTTCCGCCGAATTCCGGAACCCTGTCGGTGTTGCGGCTACTCGAATGCCGCACCGCTATGATAAAGGTGCTTGAGGCGTCCGAATGCAGGCGGGTTCATGGAATGGACGCTCGGTGCCGATAAGGCCCTTGTGCCAATCGAAGCCTCGACACCCGTGCGACCGTTACTGAAGTGGGCCGGAGGCAAGCGACAGCTGCTCCCAGCGCTCCGCCGGCACTATCCGGCATCCTTCGATCGCTATATCGAGCCATTTGTCGGCAGCGGTGCTGTCTTCTTCGATCTCTACTCGAGCGGACGCCTCAAAGGTCGCCGCGCGCGCCTGGTTGATCTGAACCCCGATCTCATCGGTTGCTATCGCGCGGTACGCGACCAGACCGAAACCGTCATCGCGGCGCTCCATGAGCTGGAACAGGAGCACAGAGAGCGCGGCAGCGAGTGCTACTACGAGGTACGCGACGGCCGATTCAACCCTGCGCGCGCCGGGCGAGTGTCGGCCTGCGAAACCCATGGCGTCACGTCTGACAGCACGGACCTTGCTGCGATGTTTATCTATCTGAATCGAACAGGGTTCAACGGTCTGTTCAGGCTGAACCGAAATGGCGGTTTCAATGTGCCTGCTGGGCGGTACGCCGAACCCAGGATCTGTGACGCTGAGCGGGTTCGTTTGGTGGCCCAGGCGCTCTCCTCCGATGGCGTAACGCTTGAGTGCATCCCCTTTGAAGAAACGCTCGCGGACGCTGGACGAGGTGACTTCGTCTATTGTGACCCCCCCTACGCCCCCCTGAGCCGCACAGCAAGCTTCGCGCACTACACCGCCGGCGGCTTCGGCGTACAAGATCATCACCGCCTGCAGCAGAGTGTTGTCACCGCAGCGAAGCGGGGCGCCGTCGTAGTCATGTCGCATTCAAGCGCGCCATCCATAGTGGCCGCATATAGCGACCCCGCTGCCACGCGGGCCGGCCTGACCATGCACCGGGTCCCCGCACGTCGCGCGATCAACTCACGCGCCGTCCTTCGAGGACCGGTGGATGAACTGATCATCACGAATGCTGCGGCGCGCGCCAGACGTCCGGCTCGCATCACATCCGCCCTCCATAGCCGATAACCTCGGGCGGGGCCTCACTTACTCGCACCGCTGGTCGTGCAAACAGTACCCGGCACTCTTCACACGCTGAGGCGATTCGCCGCCACGCGATCGAGACCACGCTGGCACAACGCGAGGTCGTTACAACGTTGCACGATCACGTATACCGCGCGATCGCCTGGGCGAGGTGGGTCTACTTTCCTACGGAACCGGTCATCCGACTACGGGCAGATTTTGACCTCGGAAATCAACCGCGTGGGAGTGGCCGCCTTACTTCTGATTGACCTGTCGGTCACGGCCGTAATCTCGGTTGTTCGCCTTTCGGGTCACACCCACACTGACAGCCATCGTGCTGGCATGCGGGACGAGTCTCGCATTCACGTTTCGAGGGAGAATCGACCAGGCTTGGAGGAGCGGAGAGGCGTCCTCAACCGAGTCAAAGCGTTTTTACGCAGCCCTGCCCGAGCACCTCGCCAGCAGGGTCCGTGAAATCCCCCTTTCCCATGCCCCCCAACCCCTGCTAGGCTGAGAGGCACGCGAAAGTGGCGAAACTGGCAGACGCGCCAGACTTAGGATCTGGTACCTGAAAAGGTATGGGGGTTCGAGTCCCTCCTTTCGCACCAGTCTTCACTCACGCTTGCCGGTGCCGTGAGCTACGGCTGGCAAGCCACACGAACTCGGTCCGCCGAAGCCGTGGAGCGGCGACGGCGGACCTCATAGTCATTCCGGATCTCTCCTATGAAAACTGAGTTTACAGACGTCAGCGAAACCCGGAAGACGCTCGCCATCGAGATCCCCAGCGATGTCGTCGACGCTAAGATCAACCGCGTGGCCCGTGGCTACACGAAACAGGCGCGTCTGCCAGGATTTCGTCCAGGCAAGGCGCCACAGACGTTGATTAAACAGCGTTTTAGAGAGCAAATCCTGCACGATGTGATGCATGACCTTATTCCCAAATCCGTCGAGGAGGCGCTGCAAGAACGAGGCATCGAGCCGGTCGACACGCCCGACATCAAGGACGTAGCGCTTGAGGAGGGACGGCCGATGACGTTTACGGCCGCCATCGAAACCGTCCCGGCGTTCGACCCTGGCGACCTCTCTTCGATCACGTTGGACCGCCCGTCGACCGAGATTGCCGAGGACGCGATTGCTGACATGCTGCAGCGCCTCCGCGACAGAGCTGGCACGTATGAACCCGTCGAGGGTCGCGCCGTCGCCGAGGGCGACGCGGTTGTGCTCAACCTCGATCGCACCGGCCCAGATGGTAAGGTCGACCACCACGACGACGTCACCGTTCAGCTGGGCGCACCGGGGAACCCTCCGGGATTCGACACTGAGCTAGTGGGGATGGGCGACCGTGAGTCGAGGACGTTCACGATTCATTTCCCTGAGGACTACTCCGCGTCGGACCTGGCCAACACCGACCAGACGTACACCGTCACACTCAAAGGCATTCGCCGCCGCGTGTTGCCTGAGCTGGATGACGAGTTCGCCAAAGACGTGGGCGAATTCGAATCGCTCGCTGCGCTGCGGGAGCGGATCAGCGCGGACCTGCGGGAAGAGGCGGAAGGCAGGGCGACGCGACAGGTGCGCGCCGAGTTGCTCAAGCAGCTCTCCTTACGCGTCACCTTCGAGCTGCCGGCATCCCTAGTCGAGCGCGAGATGGATCGCCGACTGGAGGAGTTCGCGCGCCAGCTCGCGTCACAGAAGCTCGACCCGCGCGAGGCGGGCATTGACTGGGCGCAATTCCGTGAAGCGCAGCGGGAGCCGGCACGGGACGCGGCGGCGAGCGCCCTGGTCCTGGACGAGATCGCCAGACGGGAGCAGGTAACGGTTGCAAGCGAAGATGTCGATAAGGAGATCGAACGCTTCGCAGCACGGGCTGGTCAGACGCCGACCGCCCTTCGGGCACAACTTGAAAAGGAAGGCGGAATCTCTCGACTTCATGCGGGTTTACGACGAGAGAAGTCGGTTGACTTGGCGTTGTCGCGTGCTAGGATTGTGGACAGACCCACCCCGGATTTGGACGCGACGCCCACGCTGTAACCTGCGGTCGGCGATCTGGCCCTGACTTCAGCCTCGATCGCAGAAACGCCCAGCGGAATCACCGGACACCGGTTACCCAATCACAATTCGCAGATCGCCAGGACACACCGTAACTCAGCCATGCGTTATCCGACCGAGCCACATGCCCAGCTTGTCCCGATGGTGGTCGAACAGACCAACCGCGGAGAGCGAGCGTACGACATTTTCTCGCGCCTGCTCAAGGACAGCATCATCTTTGTCGGCACGCCGATTGACGATGGCATCGCGAATCTGGTTATCGCGCAGATGCTGTTCCTTGAAGCAGAGGATCCAGACAAGGACATCCTCCTGTATATCAACAGTCCAGGCGGGTCGATCACCGCGGGGTTCGCGATCTACGACACGATGCAGTTCATCAAGCCGGATGTCCAGACCTTCTGCATCGGCCAGGCAGCATCAATGGCGGCGGTGCTGCTGTCGGCCGGGGCCAAAGGGAAGCGCTACTCACTACCAAATTCCCGCATCGTGATCCACCAACCGCTCATGCAGGGCCTGGCAGGACAGGCTACGGATATTGACATCGCCGCGCGCGAGATTCTTCGCATGCGTGAACGGCTGAACGAGATCCTCGTCCACCACACGGGGCAGCCGGTGAAGCGAATCCAGGAGGACACGGAACGCGACTACATCATGTCGGCGGATCAGGGGAAGGAATACGGGATTATCGATGACGTCATCCGGAAACGGGTGTAGCATCGAACCAGCTTTTGGGTTGACGTATGGTCAAGAAAAACAGCGAAACTGAAATCCTCCGCTGCTCCTTCTGTAACAAGGATCAGAACGACGTACGCAAGCTCATCGCGGGGCCGACCGTGTTCATCTGCGACGAGTGCGTAGAGGTCTGCAACGACATCATCGCGGACGACAACCGCTTCGACAATCGAGGCGTGCGCTCGTCACTCCCGTCACCGCCCGATATTAAGAAGCTCCTCGACGAATACGTCATTGGTCAGGACCGCACCAAGAAGAAACTCGCTGTCGCCGTCTACAACCACTACAAGCGTATCGAGATCCAGAAGCTCCCGAGGAGCCGCGACGACATCGAGCTCAACAAAGCCAATATCCTGCTGATCGGGCCGACCGGCACTGGCAAGACGCTGCTCGCGCAGACGCTCGCTAAGCTACTCTCGGTGCCATTTACGATTGTCGACGCGACGACACTGACTGAGGCTGGCTATGTTGGGGAAGATGTTGAGAACATCATCCTCAAGCTGCTGCAGGCAGCTGGTGGTGACATCGAGAAATGCCAGCAGGGCATCATCTATATCGACGAGGTGGACAAGATCTGCCGCAAGGACGAGAACCCGTCAATTACGCGCGATGTGTCGGGTGAAGGCGTACAGCAAGCGTTGCTCAAGATCCTGGAGGGCACCGTCGCGAACGTGCCACCACAGGGGGGACGCAAACATCCGCATCAGGAATTTTTCCAGGTCGATACGACCAATATTCTCTTCATTTGCGGCGGCGCGTTTGTCGGCCTCGACAAGGTGATTGACCACCGCGTAGGCAAGAGGACGCTCGGCTTCAAGACAGACGTGACGTCCGTCAGGAAGCGTGTGGTCGGGCCAACCCTGGAATCGGTGGAACCGGAAGACCTGATCAAATACGGCCTCATTCCTGAGTTCGTCGGCCGGTTACCGGTCGTTGGCACGCTGCATGAACTTGATAAGCCAGCACTCATCCAGATTTTGACGCAGCCGCGCAATGCGATTACGCGACAGTACCAGAAGCTGTTCGAGTACGAGAACGTCAAGCTGCGATTTACCGATGATGCGCTGGATGCCATCGCAGAGTTGGCGCTCACACGGAAGATTGGGGCACGCGGCCTTCGGATGATTATCGAGGACCTCATGCTGGATCTGATGTACTCAGTGCCCGGGCAGAAGAAACTGCGCGAGGTGATCGTCACCCGCGAGATCGTCGAAGCCAAGGACAAATCGATTACCCTTATAGAGAAGGCTGGATAGGCCCAAAGCGTAGGCCGATCAGCCGCGGAGGCCCTTCGGTTTCCCGATCACAAGGACCCACATGGAAGTCTACGAAACGCTCCCCATCGTCCCCCTCAGGGACGTGGTCGTCTTCCCCCACATGATGATGCCGTTCGTCATCGGACGCCCCTCGTCAACCCGTGCGTTGGAGCACGCGCTGCTGAAGGACAAGCGGATCTTCCTCGCCGCCCAGCACGATGCGTCGATCGACGACCCGAAGCCGGACGACGTCTACACGATGGGCTGTGTGGCCAACGTTGTGCAGAGTCTCAAGCTGCCTGACGGCAACATCAAGGTGCTCGTCGAGGGCGTGGATCGAGCGCGAGCTGTGGAGTGGAAAGAAGACAAGGGCTTCTACCGAGTCGTGATCAAAGTCCTGGCGAAGCAAAAGGAGGCCGCCGCCGACGTCGAGGCGACGATGAGTCGAGTCGTGACGCTCTTCGAGCAGTACGTCAAGCTGTCGAACAATCTTCACTATGACGCGATGATTGCGGCTGTGCGCGTGGACGATCCCGGCAAGCTCGCCGACACGATCGCCGCACACCTGCTCGTCGGTGTCGACGAAAAACAGAACCTGCTCGAGATCAACTCCCCGCTCGAACGCCTCAACCGCATCGCCGGCATCCTTGAGATCGAGGTCGACAAGCTCCAGGTGGACCGCCGCATCCAGTCTCGCGTCAAGAAGCAGATGGAAAAGGCGCAAAAGGAGTACTACCTCAACGAAAAGATGAAGGCGATCCAGAAGGAGCTCGGGCGCAAAGACGAGAAGGGCAACGAGGTCGACGAGCTGAAGAAGAAGATTCAGCAGGCGAAAATGCCGAAGGACATCGAGGAGAAGGCCGTCCAGGAGCTGAAGCGACTCGAGGCAATGCCACCGATGTCAGCGGAGGCGACCGTCTCGCGCAACTACCTCGACTGGCTTATCGCGGTGCCCTGGCACAGGAAAAGCCGGGAGAACCGGGATCTGAAGCAGGCTGAAACGATATTGCACGAGGACCACTACGGACTCGACAAGATCAAGGATCGCATCCTGGAGTTTCTGGCCGTCCGCTCACTGGTCAAGAAGCCGAAGGCGACCATCCTGACGTTCTCCGGACCTCCTGGCGTCGGAAAAACGTCGCTGGCCAAGTCGATCGCGCGCGCGATGAATCGCAAGTTCGTCCGGTTGTCTCTGGGCGGCGTACGCGATGAAGCCGAAGTGCGTGGGCACCGGCGCACCTACATCGGTGCCTTCCCTGGTCAGATCATCCAGATGATGAAGAAGGCCGGTACGCAGAACCCGGTGTTTCTCTTGGACGAGGTCGACAAGATGTCGATGGATTTCCGCGGTGATCCGTCGGCGGCGTTGTTGGAAGTGCTGGACCCGGAACAGAACGGTTCGTTTCTTGACCACTACCTCGACGTCGAGTACGACCTGTCGCACGTGATGTTCATTTGCACGGCCAATGTGCTCCACACCGTGCCCCAGGCGCTGCGCGACCGCATGGAAGTGCTGCAGCTTGCCGGGTACACGGAGCAGGAGAAGACTGAGATCGCACTGCGCTTCCTTGCGCCAAAGGCCGTTGAGGGCGCGGGGCTCACGAAGAACAATATCGTCATTCATGAGGACGCTATCCAGACGATCATTCAGCGCTATACCCGTGAGGCCGGTGTTCGAAACCTTGAGAGAGAAATCTCGTCCATCTGCCGCAAGATCGCCCGCAAGGTGGTCGACCAAGGCAAGGCGTACAAGGAAGAGATTCACGCTGAAGGCGTCACCACGCATCTTGGCGTGCCACGCTTCCGCCCGAGCATGGCTGAGGAGCAGAATGAGGTGGGTATTGCCACCGGGCTCGCCTGGACCGAAGTCGGGGGCGAGCTACTCGTCACCGAGGCGACGCTGATGGCTGGCAAGGGAAAATTGACACTGACCGGCAAGCTTGGTGACGTCATGCAGGAGTCAGCGCAGGCTGCGTTGAGCTACGTGCGTTCGAAGGCCGCTGAGCTGAGTCTTCCGGAAGACTTCCACTCGAAAATCGACATTCACGTGCACGTCCCCGAAGGAGCGATACCGAAAGACGGGCCCTCGGCAGGCATCACCTTGGCCACCACGCTGGTATCGGCCTTAACGAAGATTCCGACGCGGCGCGACGTGGCCATGACGGGTGAGATCACGCTGAGGGGCAAGGTGCTGCCCATCGGTGGCATTAAGGAAAAGGTGCTCGCGGCCCATCGAGCCGGCGTCACTAATATCATCATGCCGCGGGACAACGAGAAGGATCTCGCGGATATTCCGAAGGCCGTCCTCGATGCGCTTGACATGCACCTGGTGTCGACGATGGACGAGGTCCTGAAGATCGCCCTGGTCAGTCCACTGCCGACGCGAATCCCCGCGGCGCCCGTTGTGGCGGAGGCTGCGGACGCGGGAGATACCCGCACACACTAGTTGCAAGTTTCTGCCGACTTCATCACGAGCGCGGCGAGCGCCGCTGATTTCCCGAGAGACCGATTGGCGGAAATCGCCTTGGTCGGGCGGTCGAATGTGGGCAAGTCGACGCTGATAAACGCCTTGGTGAGGCAAAAAGTGGCACGCACGAGTGCAGCGCCAGGCAAGACTCGTCTGGTCAACTTTTACCGCGTCAAGCGGGGATCGCGGGCAGCATTCTACTTGGTCGATCTCCCGGGTTACGGGTATGCCCGAGGCGGTGATGCTTCGGTCGAGGAGTTCACGCGGCTGACCGACGCGTACTTCGCCAGAACAGAACGCCGGGGGAACCCCCAGAGTCACTCGCTCGGCAGCGCCGGTACTGAGCAGAAGGCCATCGGCGTGCTCCTACTGGTTGACGCGAGGCACCCGGGCCTTGCTTCGGATCTTGATGCCTGGGGTTGGCTACGAACGCAGCCCTGTCCCCGGGGTATCGTCGGGACCAAGGTGGACAAACTGACGCGCGCCGAACGCTCGCGCCACGACCGTGAACTCAAATCGTTGTTTGACGTCCCCGTCTCGCTGGTGTCAGCGCAAACAGGGGAAGGATTGGAAGAACTGTGGAAGCTGATCGCGATACTGCCAAACCAAACGGCGCCGTAGCTCCTGCTACCGCCGCCGAGCCTGCCGCCCCCCCCCCGGCCCAGCGTGCGCCTGCGACAACACCGCCCCCCCAGGCGCCGCCCGCTCAGACGATCTCCCTCTCAGCGATGAAGGAGATGAGCATCTCCGCGCTGACCAAGGTCGCCAAGGAGCTGGATATCGCAGGCGCGACCGGCATGCGTAAGCAAGAGCTGATCTTCGAGATCCTGCGCGTCCGGGCCGAAAAGAGCGGGAATATTTTCTCCGAAGGTGTCTTGGAAACGCTGCCAGACGGCTTTGGCTTTCTGCGTGCGCCCGACTACAACTACCTCCCAGGGCCGGACGACATCTACGTGTCGCCGTCGCAGATCAGAAAATTCGACCTGCACACGGGCGACACGGTCTCAGGTGTTATCCGCCCGCCGAAGGATGGCGAGCGCTACTTTGCCTTGATCAAAGTCGAAGCGATCAACTTCGAGCCGCCGGAGAAGACCAAGGACAAGATTTTCTTCGAGAATCTCACGCCGCTCTATCCACAGCAGAAATTCATCCTTGAGACCGCCAGCGACAACCTTTCTGGTCGTGTAATGGATCTGCTGACGCCGATTGGCAAGGGCCAGCGCGGCCTGATTGTTGCGCCACCTCGCACTGGTAAAACGATGCTCCTGCAAAGCGTGGCCAACAGCATTACCAAGAACCACCCGGAGGTGTATCTGATCGTGCTGCTGATCGACGAACGGCCGGAAGAGGTTACCGACATGCAGCGATCGGTCAACGGCGAGGTCATTTCATCGACCTTCGACGAGCCGGCACAGCGTCACGTACAGGTCGCGGAGATGGTAATCGAGAAGGCCAAGCGACTGGTCGAACACAAAAAGGACGTCGTCATCCTGCTCGACTCGGTGACACGTCTGGCTCGTGCCTACAACACGATCGTCCCGGCGTCCGGAAAAGTGCTGTCGGGCGGCGTCGATAGCAACGCCCTGCAGCGACCGAAGCGCTTCTTCGGCGCCGCCCGCAACATTGAGGAGGGCGGCTCACTAACGATCGTGGCCACCGCGCTCGTTGATACCGGATCGCGCATGGACGAGGTCATCTTCGAGGAGTTCAAGGGCACGGGCAACATGGAGATCCATCTGGATCGCAAGCTGACGGACCGCCGAGTGTTTCCGTCCATCGACATCACCAAGAGCGGCACGAGAAAAGAGGAACTGCTTCTGGCGAAGGAGGAGCTGAATCGGGTCTGGGTGCTTCGAAAGGTACTGACGCCACTGTCCCCAACCGAGGCGATGGAGCTCCTGCTGTCGAAGATGGGCAAGACAAAGACGAACGCGGAGTTTCTCGCCGCCATGGCGGCGGGCAAGAGCTAGTTCAGTACACCTGCGCCTCTCTCCGCCGAGCGCTGGCCATATCTTCCGGCCCAGGCATTCCACCTGATGCGCAGCACGTCCACGAAGGCCGCCGCACCTCGGGACACCGCCACGCGACTCTCGGTGCGGCCATGCCACACGACGCCCACCTCTCGCACCTCGTAGCCGGCACGGCGCGCCAATACGAGCAGCTCCACATCAAAGGCGAATCCGCCGACCGTCAGGCGCCGGAAGAGATCGTCAGCGACCGCAGCACTTACGAGCTTGAATCCGCATTGCGTGTCTGCGATGCCGGGGAGCACAAGGACGCGAACGTATGCATTGAACACGCGTCCGATCAGATACCGCAGCCAATGCTCTCCCTGGCGCCGCGCCCCGGGGGCTTCCCGCGACCCGATGACAAGACCAGGCGGAGACGCGCCGTCGGCCAGACGAAGAAATCGATCGAGATTATCCAGTGGCATGGCCAAATCAGTATCTGCCATGAACCGCCACGCGCCGCGGGCCTCCAACATCCCACGCCGCACAGCAGCGCCCTTGCCACCCCTGGGGCCCATGACCACGCGGATTCGCGGGTCGGCGATCGCGTACGCCTCCACTGCGCGTCCGGTGCCGTCGGTACTCCCATCGTCGACAACAACAATCTCCCACGCGAGCGGCAGTCCCTCCAGGTGAGCGCGCAGTTCGCGGAGACAGCGCCCGATGGCGCCCTCTTCGTTAAACGCCGGAACCACAATCGAGAGGTCAGGGAGAGGGACCGGCACTTGCGATGAGGCTGATGGCGAGTCAGGCACGCGCGAGTCGGACGAGAATGAGGGGGGTCCCGTCAAGCTGGACGAGTATAACGCATGGTATAATTCCTCTTTTATAGGTGTCCTGAAGGAGTTGGCTGTGAAAGAGGGAATCCACCCGACGTATCAAGAGGTCGAGGCGCGCTGTGCCTGCGGCAACACGTTCAAGACGCGGTCGACCAAGTCAGAACTGCACCTAGAGATCTGCTCGGCTTGCCACCCGTTCTTCACCGGCCGCCAGAAACTCATCGACACCGAAGGTCGCGTCGAACGATTCACCAAGAAATACGGCCTGCAGACGTCTGAACAACGCAAGATCGCTGCCAAAGCCGCAAAGGCGGCGAAGCCTCGCGCAGCGAAAGCCCCGAAGGCGACGGCGACCGCCTAGGCTCACGTCCGACCCGCCCTTGCGCCTCCGTCTCTCTGGAGTTCGCTCAGAGAGATAATCACGCCGCACACATGCGACTTGCCACACGTGCATTTTTTCTCCTTGCGAAACTGTTCGGCCGCATCTCGAATCAGTTTCATTGCTGCGCTGCCGCCACACAGAGCATGGCAGATATCAAGGAGGGATTCCGGACCGCGTGGCAACACTTCAATGTCGCTGACTGGCAGATTGCGTCGGGCCTGGACCCTTGGCAGGAAGACCTGGTCAATCGCTTCGTCTAGGCCGGAGACGCCGTATGAGTCGTCGGGTCAGGCAGCACCCGCGACATCATTGCCCTGGTAGACCGAGGGAGTCATGTCACCGGCATCGAGCCAGCATCAGCGCCTTTCGAGATCGCATGCCGGTCGCTCCGCGAGCGCCAGCTTCCGGCCACGATGGTTGAAGGGTTCTTCGAGGTGTATCGCTATCGGGTACCTTCGCCGTGGTGAAGTTTTCCGATAACTGGTACAGCTATATTCCGGAATCGCGCCGTCGCATCGACGTATTGCGCGAAGCGGCGAAACACCTCCGCGGCGGCGTTCACATCCTCCTGAGCTACAGTACGGCGCCTCGACCTCACCGCCTCGCGACGCGGCTCGCGCGAGCCGCAGGAACCCTCAGCCGGTCGGATTGGCGCGCACAGCCTGGGGACTTCATACGCCGGGAAGATTCCTTCTACTACTATCATCACGCGTTCCGGTCTGAAGAGATCGCGGCAGAGGTGGCAGGTGCCGGACTCCGGGTCGTGTATCGTCGCGAGCCTCCGAATGTTCCAGTGATGGTATTGACCGCGTACTGAGCCCGGATCAGCAGTGCCGGGTAATATATTCCCAGCCGCGCGTCGCAGCTAGAGTG
>Ga0115002_10003629_pt1 | contig 19156 bp, 17 predicted proteins | sample ArcticOcean_MG_C_8_FD_89576 | JGI IMG/M metagenome (GOLD analysis project Ga0115002, IMG submission 89576) | Marine microbial communities from western Arctic Ocean - ArcticOcean_MG_CB11_86 | ecosystem: Environmental > Aquatic > Marine > Oceanic | place: Arctic Ocean: Canada Basin | collected... | reverse complement strand
CTCTAGAGGCTTCTCGGAAAGCTGCTTCGGAACTTAAAGAAGAAGCAGAGATGGAGGTAATAGAGCAAGAACCAGTGGCTGAAATAGAGCCAACTCCGGAAATTTTAGGAAAACAAGAAAAAAAACAAGTCCCAAAATCCGCAGGTGAGCAGAGGGTGGACCCAGAGACAGCAAGGCGTAAGGTGGAAGCAGCGGCAGTACAAGCTGCTGATGAATCAGCAATACGTGCTAATGAACTAGCGCGCCGTCGAGCTGAGTCGGTTGATAGTGCAGTAGAGACCGGCGAGGAGGAAGCTGTCCGGGGCCGTGATCGCGGTTCTAGCGGTAGACCTGATGCACGTGTATCAGGAGGCACTAAACCCAGTTCAGAACAGCGTCGTAGACGCAGTGGAAAACTAACAATTTCTGAAGCCCTGGATGAAGAGGGTGGCGCACGTCAGCGCTCAGTAGCCGCTTTCAGGCGTCGACAAGAACGTGAACGTCGCCGGGTGCAAGGTGAATTAGGTAGGGTGCAGTCTCAGAAAAAGATAATTCGTGAAGTTCAAATCCCTGATACTATTACCGTTGCAGAGTTAGCAAATCGTATGGCAGTTCGTGCTAACGAAGTGATTAAATCACTAATGAACATGGGGACTATGGCAACCCCTAGCCAGATTATTAGCCAGGATATAGCTCAACTCGTAGCAGAAGAATTCGGGCATGTGATAAAGCTAGTATCAGCTTCCGATGTTGAAATTGGACTAGGGGCGGACCTTGTAGACGATGATAAAGCAGGAGTTCCAAGAGGTGCAGTGGTTACGATTATGGGGCACGTTGATCATGGAAAAACATCTCTACTGGACGCTTTACGAGAAACAGATGTGGTTAGTAGGGAGGCCGGAGGCATCACACAACACATTGGTGCTTACCAAGTTGAGATTGCCACAGGTGAAAAAATAACATTTTTAGATACACCGGGGCACGCCGCATTCACAGCGATGCGCCAACGCGGGACTAATGTTACTGATTTAGTCATTCTAGTTGTGGCAGCTGATGATAGAGTACAGCCTCAAACAATAGAGGCTATTAACCATGCACGAGCTGCAAGTGTACCAATTATTGTAGCTATTAATAAAATTGATAGACCAGAAGCTGATCCGGCGCGGATTAAAACTGAACTACTTACATATGAGATTGTTTCTGAAGATATGGGTGGAGAAATTCAATGTGTAGAGGTCTCGGCAACCGAAAAAATAGGTTTGGATGCACTTACTGAATCTATTGTTCTTCAGGCTGAGATTTTAGAGCTTAAGGCTAATCCTGATCGTAAGGCATACGGCTCAATTGTTGAAGCCAAATTGGAGAAAGGTCGAGGTGCGGTGGCTACAGTCCTGATCCAGGGCGGAACACTCAAAGTGGGTGATATATTTGTAGCTGGCGCAGAATGGGGCCGCACTCGAGCAGTTATTAATGATCGGGCTGAAAATGTTGGCTTGGGTCTACCTTCCATGCCTGTAGAAGTCTTAGGGTTTAATGCGACACCTCAGGCTGGTGATGACTTTGCGGTAGTTGAAAATGAATCGAAGGCCCGCGAAATTGCCGAGTATCGAACAGAAATATTAAAAAACCGTCGTGCTTCTGTTGAAGCCAGAGGTACTCTGGACGAGATGTTTGATCAGATATCAGCAGGTGAAGCAGCACTTGTTCCAATTGTTGTTAAAGGTGATGTCCAGGGCTCTGTAGAGGCCATAACTGGTGCTTTGCATAAAATGTCTAATGATGAAGTTAAGGTAGAGATGTTGCATTTTGGAGTTGGGGGTATAACTGAGTCAGATATTTCTCTCGCGGCAGCTTCTGGCGGTCTAGTTATTGGCTTTAATGTCCGCGCAATTCCTCAAGCTAGAGATCAAGCCAAGCGTGATGGAGTTGATATTCGTTATTATAATATTATCTATAATGTTGTTGATGATGTAAAAGCCTTGCTTGAAGGCAAACTATCACCAACGTTACTAGAAAACCATCTGGGAAATGCAGAGATCCGCGAGGTGTTTAGTGTATCTAAAATTGGCAAAGTTGCTGGTTGTATGATTACTTCGGGGTCCGTCAAACGAGGAGCAAAAGTACGCCTGCTAAGAGATAGCGTTGTTGTATATGAGGGTGACCTTGCACAGCTGAAAAGGTTTAAAGACGATGTTCGTGAAGTTCAGAATAGCTTCGAATGTGGAATGGCTTTAGAAAATTATAACGATATACAAGTCGGTGACGTTATTGAGTGTTTTGAGGTGGAAGAGATAGCTCGCCAACTTGAGATAAATTAATTTATCTCAAGTCACGGTGTTGGTTACCCATTAGTAGGTAATATGTATAACCCGATGATACTCATTGGCGAATCTCTTTAGGGGTTTAAAGATGATCTATGGTGTATAACTTATGAGAAAAAGAGCAAACACTGCAGGTATGAGCAGGGCTCCAAGTCAGCGGCAGTTGCGCGTTGCTGAAGAAATACGTCATGCGCTGTCGCAAATGGTGGCACAGGCTAATTTTCGTGATCCAGACTTAGCCAATCAGCCTATTACTGTTACGGAAGTTAAGGTAAGTCCTGATATGCGTAACGCCACTGTTTTTGTGATTCCTTTAATCGGAGATGCTCAGACGATACTACCTGCCCTCAGTCGCGCTGCTAGCTATATACGGGGTCAATTGTCGAGCAGTGTTAAATTACGTCACACTCCTAACCTTAAATTTGAGTACGATGATAGTTTTGATAATGCAGAACGTATAGAGATGCTTCTTAATAAATCTTATTCTGGGAAGTCTCAACTAAATCAGGAGGGAGAAAATGGGTCGTAGAAGGCGTGGGGGGAGGCCCATTAATGGGTGGATTAATGTTGATAAACCTGCGGGAATGACTTCTGCCTCATGTGTAAACATTGTTCGTCGTACTACTGAGGCAGCTAAGCTGGGGCATGCTGGAACATTAGATCCTTCGGCTAGCGGAGTTTTACCTATGGCTTTTGGGGAGGCAACTAAAACAATGCCTTTTGCAGTGAACGCAAAAAAAGAATATGTATTTACGGTTAACTGGGGTGAAAGAAGAGACACTGATGACGAGGAAGGAAGCGTAATTGAGGTCTCCAATTCTAGACCTAACGAATTTGACATACGTGCTAAATTGCCTACCTTTATTGGAAAAATTAATCAAGTTCCTCCAGCTTATTCGGCTATAATGGTTGAGGGAGTTAGGGCTTATACTTTGGCAAGGTCTGGTGAAGATGTAAAATTGGCACCAAGGGAAATATCGATCTTGTCATTTGAGTTAATGCACATAATTAATAGAGACAGTGCTGTTTTTTCGGTGAAAAGTGGTAAGGGTGCTTATATGCGCGGGCTAGCTCGTGATTTAGCTGCGGAGCTGGGGACATGTGGCTATTTATCTAACTTGAAGCGAATCTCTGTTGGACCTTTTAACGTATCTGAAGCAATTTCGCTGGCAAAAATTAAAAAACTTGGTCATAGTGCGACCGAGCACCCAATCCTGCTTCCGATTGAGACAGCGCTGGACGGTATCCCGGCTCTGAGTATATCGGATAAAGAGGCCTTGCTATTACGTAATGGGCAGGCGGTTACGGTTCTGGAAGAGCAGAATCGAAAACAGATTGAGGCGGCAGGCGATCAAGGAATTGTCCTGGCAGTTGAGATGACCGGGCCTGTAGCTTTGGTTCGTGTTGACGGGATGCAAATACGTCCCGTTCGTGTATTAAACCTGTGATACCGGGAGAAGTTAAAATGTCGATTACATCACAGCGTAAAGCTGAAGTTATTAAAGAATTTCAAACTAAAGAAGATGATACAGGCTCACCTGAGGTACAGGTTGCTGTTTTAACTGAGCGTATTGTAAATTTAACTGAACATTTAAAAACTCATAAAAAAGACCATCATTCACGCCGCGGTCTACTGCTTATGGTGGGTCAAAGGCGTAGGTTGTTGAATTATACAAAGCGTAAAAGTGAAGAACGTTATAAAGCATTAGTAGACCGTCTAGGACTCCGTAGATAATAGTACTTTATAATGTTTATCAATAAAGATGAAATACCGATTCGGTTGCGTAATTCGGCGACACCGATCGTACTCGCGCGGATCCACCGCGCAAATGCTACTTTAGGTTAAATATACCAGTGGTATTTGATATCCCGCCTAGGTGCGGGTCAGTTATTCGGGAATGGCTTGGATAGCTGAAGTAAGTTGGAATAAATATATGTTTGATGTTGTTCGTAAAGAAATTGAATGGGGTGGAAGGCCGCTTATTTTTGAAACGGGGCGAGTTGCCCGACAAGCTGATGGAGCTGTTTTAGTTACCTATGGAGAAACAACAGCATTATGCACTGTTGTTGGTGCTAAAGAACCAAGAGTTGGATTGGATTTTTTTCCATTAACTGTAAATTATCAAGAAAAAACTTTTGCCGCAGGTAAAATTCCTGGTGGTTTTTTTAAACGTGAAGGGCGTGCCACAGAGAAAGAGACACTTACTTCGAGACTTATTGATAGGCCAGTACGTCCATTATTTCACCCGAGCTTTCGTTGTGAAACACAAATCATAACAACTGTAATTTCTCATGATTTAGAAAACGACCCAGACATTGTTTCTCTAGTTGGAGCTTCGGCAGCTTTGACTATATCAGGATTACCTTTCATGGGCCCTATTGCTGGCGCGAGAGTTGGTTACATAGAGGGTGAATATATTTTAAACCCATTAGCTGAACAAATGGTTGACTCTCAGTTGGACCTTGTCGTTGCAGGTACTCGGGAAGGCGTCTTGATGGTTGAATCCCAGGCCAATGAGCTTTCTGAAGAGATTATGTTGGGTGCTGTTATGTTCGGTCATGAGGCATATCAAGATGTAATTAACGCCATTATAGAATTAGCAGAACAGGCAGCTAAAGAACCACGGCCAATTGAAGATATTCCGCAAGAAGTAACTGACTTGGCTGAGAAAGTACAAGAGCTGGGCGAGGCTGGTTTGAGGAAAGCTTATAAAGAAACTGTTAAGCAGATTCGTCAGGAAAAAATTACTGAGGCGAAAAAAGCAGTTATTGAGCAATTATCAGAAGAAGAAGAGAAAATTGTAAGCAACCCTTTTAAAAATTTAGAAAAAAATATAGTCCGTCGAGATATTCTCGATACTGGTAAACGCATTGACGGTCGTGATACGACGACGGTCAGGCCTATAGATTGTCTGGTTTCAATGTTGCCTCGTAGTCATGGCTCTGCTGTTTTCACCCGTGGTGAAACACAAGCCATGGTGGTTACAACCCTAGGAACCGGACAGGATGAACAGATAATAGATGCGCTAGAGGGTGAGTATCGAGAGCATTTTATGCTTCACTATAATTTTCCACCTTATTCTGTTGGCGAAGCGGGGCGAATGTTTGGCCCGGGTCGACGAGAAATTGGTCATGGTAAATTAGCTTGGAGAGCTATTCGTCCATTGTTACCTTCAAAAGAGGAATTTCCTTATACTATACGAGTTGTTTCTGAGATTACAGAATCCAATGGCTCCTCGTCTATGGCTACAGTTTGTGGTAGTTCTTTATCCATGATGGATGCTGGTGTTCCTCTCAAGGCTCCAGTTGCAGGGATAGCGATGGGGCTTATAAAAGAAGATGACGGGTATGCTGTTTTGTCAGATATTCTTGGTGACGAGGATCATCTTGGTGATATGGATTTTAAAGTAGCAGGAACTGAGACTGGTATAACATCGTTACAGATGGATATTAAAATTACCTCGATAACTGAAGAAATTATGCAAATTGCTTTAGGACAAGCACGAGATGGTCGTTTACATATTCTTGGAGAAATGTCTAAAGCCCTGACGGAATCAAGAGTTGAGTTGTCAGCGCATGCTCCTCGTATAACTACAATGAATGTTCCGGCAGATAAAATTCGAGAAGTTATTGGAACAGGCGGAAAAGTTATTAGAGAAATCTGTGAGGAAACTGGTTGTAAAATTGACATTAATGATGAGGGGCTAATTAAGATTGCCTCTACTGACGGTGATGCAGCTCAGCGAGCGATGGACTGGATTAAGGGTATTGTTGCTGAACCTGAAGTCGGTGTTATATACACGGGAAAAGTTGTTAAGGTCATGGACTTTGGTGCATTTGTTAACTTTCTTGGCCCAAAAGACGGTTTAGTTCATATTTCTGAGATATTGAATGAGAGAGTTGCGCAAGTGACAGATATTGTTAATGAAGGTGATGAGGTTAAGGTTAAGGTTATAGGCCTTGATGATAGAGGAAAAGTGAAACTTTCTATGCGCCTTGTTGATCAAGAGACTGGCGAAGAGCTAGAAGACACCCGTCCCCCGCGTGAGCCACGAGAATCCGGGGACAGTGGTGGTGAAGGACGGCCACAGCGTCGAGCGCGCCGCCCACGACCATCTTGATAAACAATAACCATTAGCTAACTTTATAGGCGGCCTAGGTTTTAACTTGGCCGCCTTTTCTATTGGCTAACAATTATGGATATTTTTAGAGATTGTTATTTTGGTGAGGGCATGCCTATAGCTTTAAAACCGCAGTCTACGTAATGCACTTCTCCGGTAACTGCACTTGCTAGGTCAGATAATAAGTATAGCCCTGCACCTCCAACATCATCTAATATTACATTTCTTCTTAGTGGTGCTACTTCACGATTATAGTTGTAAACTTGGCGTGCAGCACCTACGGCTGAGCCGGCGAGAGTTCGCATAGGGCCAGCTGAGATTGCGTTTACTCTAATTTTATCGGGGCCTAAGTCCGCTGCTAAATATCTTACAGATGACTCAAGTGCAGCTTTAGCAACGCCCATAACGTTATAGTTAGGCATTACTTGCTGCGCTCCATGGTAAGTTAGGGTCACCATAGCTCCGCCATTTTTCATTAATTTAGCTGCTTTTTGGGCAATTGCTGTAAATGAGTAACAAGAAATATTCATGGTATTAAGAAAATTTTTCTGGGATGTGTCAACATATCTACCTTTTAATTCTTCTTTATCGGAGTAGGCGATAGCGTGTACAACGAAATCTAGATCTTCCCATATTCCTCCTATTTTAGAAAAAGCTTTTTCTATACTTATGGGGTCGGCAACGTCACACTCGATAAGCTTTGATGTTCCAACAGAGGCCGCAAGTGGTTCAACGCGTTTGGCAAAAGAATCGGACTGGTAGGTGAAGGCAAGTTCAGCACCTTGAGAAGCTAGTGCACGGGCTATTCCCCAGGCTATTGAATGGTCGTTGGCGACTCCCATTATCAATCCACGTTTACCCTTCATAATTGTACCAGAGACTGGCAGCCGGTCTGGGTTAACTAGCTTACGTTTGGCTTCTGTATTCATAGGTTTCGTTGCTTTAGTCATTATAGCGTTTGAATACTAGGGCAGCATTAGTCCCGCCAAAACCAAAACTATTGGACATCACACACTCAAGACCAGCTTTATCAATTCGTTTAGTAACAATTTTTACATCCCCCGCGTCAGGATCAACTTCATCAATGTTTGCTGACGCTGCAACAAAGTCTTGGTCGAGCATAAGCAGTGAGTAGATAGCTTCGTGTGCTCCAGTGGCGCCCTGTGAATGACCTGTTAATGATTTAGTTGAGGAGATATGAGGCTTTTGTGTTTTAAATACTTCGCTTATAGCCTTTAACTCTGTAATATCGCCGGCTGGTGTAGAGGTGCCGTGGGCATTGATATAATCCACTGCGGTATTACCTAGATTTTCTGTTGCCATACGCATACATCTTACGGCACCTTCACCAGAAGGAGCTACCATATCCACCCCATCAGATGTGGCGCCGTAACCAGCTATTTCGCCATATATTTTAGCGCCTCGAGATTTAGCGCGTTCTAGCTCTTCTAACACAACAACCCCTGCTCCTCCTGCTATGACGAAACCATCCCTGTTGATGTCGAAAGGTCGGGATGCTTTTTCAGGTGTATTATTGTATTTTGAAGACAAAGCGCCCATAGCATCAAAAAGAACCGTTAGACTCCAATGAAGTTCTTCACCGCCCCCAGCAAAAACTATATCCTGTTTTCCCCATTGAATTAGTTCAGCCCCGTTTCCAATACAGTGAGCGCTCGTAGAACAAGCAGAACTTATAGAATAACTTAGACCGCGCATATGAAAGGCCGTGGAGAGGTTAGCTGAGTTAGTTGAGCACATTGCCTTGGGCACGGCATATGGGCCAACTCTTTTGGCGCTATTTTTCCGTGCAGTGTCGGCAGCAGTTACGAGCGCTGAAGTAGAGGGCCCCCCAGAACCCATAACTAAACCTGTTCGTTCGTTACTTATTTCAGATTCCACTAAGCCAGAGTTTTCTATAGCTTCTTTCATGGCTACATAGTTATAAGCCGAGCCATTACCCATAAACCTCCTTAATTTTCGGTCAATATGGTTGTCTAGGTCTATATTTGGAGCTCCATGAATATGACTTCGGAATCCTCTTTCAGCATAATCATCACAAAAAACAACCCCTGAACGACCATTGTATAAGCTTTCTGCCACTTCCTTAATATTATTGCCAAGAGGGGATACTATACCCATACCTGTAATAGCTACCCGGCGTAGTTTAGGCATTACGCACCTTCCTTTTTGCCTTCAGGAAATAGACCAACGCGTAAATTGTTGGCCTCATATACTAGTTCATTGTCCAGCTCTGCGTACCCATCCGCAATGGCCAGTGTAAAGGCCCGTTTAATTACTTTTTTTACGTCAATATGATACTGCAATATTTTCCCTGCAGGCTTTACTTCTCCAGAGAATTTTACTTCTCCAACAGATAAGGCTCGTCCTGGTCCAGGCCTATTTAACCACCCCAAGAAAAAACCAAGCATTTGCCATAAAGCATCAAGCCCTAGACAGCCTGGCATAACAGGATCTCCTTCAAAATGACACTTATAGAACCATAGGTCTTCGGTTATATCTAGTTCTGCAATGATTTTACCTTGTTTGTATTTACCACCATCAGAATTAATTGAAACAATGCGGTTAAACATCAACATTGGAGGTAGGGGAAGGCGGGCATTCCCAGGACCGAACAGGTTACCATGGGCACACTGCAATAGGTCTTCATAAGTAAAATTTGTTTTTAAAAAAGGCTCATCCATACTTGTCAGCTCAATACATTAAGAAACACGTGGGTGTAACGCGGTTGGTTTGCAGTGTAGTTTAGCTCATTAAGTCAGTTGTAAAAATAAGAGATTAGCATATTCATCCTCAATTTATACTCCAATCTCTACAATTGTTTCTATATAGCTTACATAACTCATTGCAATAGGTTTTATGTTTAAGCTATTTTAGAAATACATAATACATAATACATTATTATGTGAAGTGGTATATATTAGAAAGATGCTAGTTTTAATATAGCGGTAAGGGCAAATATTAATTGTGATGAAATACACACCCACTGAAATACGAAAGCGACCCTATACAGATGTTTTGAGGCGATTAAAAGAGGGTAAACTTCGTCCTACTAAGCAACGTTTAGCTCTTAGCAGGTTGTTGTTTGAAGGCGAAGAGAGGCATTTGACTGCTGAGTCTTTGTACGAAGAAGCTTGTAGTCATGGTATTAAGGTTTCTTTAGCTACCGTTTACAATACCCTCAATCAGTTTACTGAAGCAGGTTTGTTGCGAGAGGTTGTTGTTGCTCCGGGGCGCTCCTATTTTGATACGAACACCCATCACCACCACCATTTTTACTGCGAGGAAGATGGAAAGCTGAAAGATATATCAGAAGATCAAATTTCCTTAGCTATATTACCCGACCCTCCGTCAGATATGCTAATTGATAGCGTGAGTGTTGTAGTTCATTTAAAACGAAACCGTAAAGTTATTGGTGATAATAATTATTAACAACAAATTCATAGAATATATTTTAGAATCATTCTATTCTATTGACACCTCAATTTAGATCGTACATATATTATCTATTAGGTATGGTGATTATTTAAGTCTAATAGATCACTATATGTTGTGTTGTTATTACCAGATCAGAAAAAGGAGAGTTTAATGTCACTTAAGGGAAGCAAAACCGAAGGCAATTTAAAAGACGCTTTCGCTGGTGAAAGTCAAGCTAACCGACGTTATCTTTATTTTGCTCAAAAAGCAGATGTAGAAGGCTATAATGATGTTGCGGCTGTATTCCGCTCAACAGCTGAGGGAGAGACAGGCCACGCACACGGACACCTTGAGTTTCTTGAGGAGGTTGGTGACCCAGCAACCGGTAAGCCTATTGGCACTACATCACTTAATCTTGAAGCCGCGGTCGCTGGTGAAACTCATGAGTATACGGATATGTACCCAGGTATGGCACGCACTGCACGTGAAGAGGGTTTTGACGAAATTTCTGATTGGTTCGAAACACTCGCTAAGGCTGAAAAAAGTCATGCGGGGCGATTTCAGAAAGCTCGTGATGAGCTAGAGTAGCCTCGTTTCTAACAGAGCATCTTTGGGAACCTCTGTGATTATTTTTTAAGCATGTATAAGAATTTTATATCTGTTTCTGTAGATGGCTTAGTCACTTATAGAAAGTGATTATAGTGAGTATGTTAAGTTGAATAACGGTAAGATTACCGATACGCCTACCCCTCAGGGAGAGGGTGGGCTTGGATCTCCAGTTCGCCACCCTATTCCCTGGCAAGAGCCCGGCTTTTATGATGAAGGTGAGCTGGATACTGAGTTAAGGCGTGTTTTTGATATATGTCATGGTTGTCGTCGTTGCTTTAATCTCTGTGATAGTTTCCCGCGCCTTTTTGATTTGATTGATGAGTCAGAATCGGGTGAACTAGATTCTGTTGATAGCAAAGACTTCAAACAAGTTGCTGACGCATGTACCCTTTGTGACATGTGTTTTATGACTAAATGTCCTTACGTTCCCCCCCATCGGTTTGACCTTGATTTTCCACATTTAATGTTGCGATACCGTGCTGTCGAAAACGCTCAGAAAAAAACTACGTATACGCACCGCCAAATATCTAAAACTGATAGAAATGGTCGGGTTATGTCTTATTTGTCTCTAGCAGTGAATTGGGCTTCTAAGCTAGAAAATAAACTTTTACGGACATTAATTGAGTTTTCCTCTGGAATTGATAGACGGGCTGTTTTACCAAAATTTTACCGCAAGAGTTTTAATATTAGATCAAAATCTCTTTCTTCAATAGTTAACGAATCTGCTCCTGCATACGGTCGTAAGGCAGTTCTTTATTCAACATGTTTTGTAAATTTTAATAACCCAGAGATGGGCGAGTTAACTCAAAAAGTTCTTACTCATAATGGAGTTTTAACTAAGACTGTTTATCCAAATTGTTGTGGAATGCCCCAATTTGAACAGGGAAATTTGGAAGAGGTTGCCAGTAACGCTATTAAGGTAGCCAAAGAAATGGTTAAGTGGATTGATGAAGGATATGACATAATTGCCTTAACTCCTAGTTGTTCCCTTATGCTTAAATTTGAGTGGCCACTTATTCTCTCCGGTAATGTGGACATTACACGCCTTAGCAGAGCTACGTTTGATATATCTGAATACATCGTTAATATTGCGAAAAATGAAGGGCTTGCAGATGGTCTTCAGGCGTTACCAGGGGGGGTAGCCCTTCATCTTGCTTGTCATTCCCGAGCTCAGAACATGGGTAAAAAAGCAGCCGAGCTGCTGAAGTTAATTCCCGATGGGAACATTAAGGTTATTGAACGCTGTTCGGGCCACGGCGGAACCTGGGGTATTTATAAAGACAATTTTGAAACTGCCCTTAAGGTTGGTAAGCCTGTTGTTCGTCAGGTTGGTGAGATGCCGTTTATTTCGTCCGAGTGTCCTTTGGCAGCTGACCATATATTGCAGGGTATAGAATTTCAACAAAAGCGTAACGTTGACAATATTGATGAATTAAAGTCGTTGCCTAATCGGACCTATCATCCTCTTGAACTGTTCGCAATGTCCTATGGATTATTTAACAACAATGAAAAGAATAAAGGTTAGAAAAATGGTTGGTAGACACAAAATTACTCGTGAAAATATATTGTCTATGGAAATCTATGCAAAAGAACGGCGAGATAGGCGACGTGAAGCTGTAGCTATGAAACGCAACCGAAGGATGGAGGTGGGACCCGTAGCAGCATTTTATTTTGAAAGCTATGACACAATGTGGCACCAGATTCATGAAATGTTATATATTGAGCGAGGTGGTGAGGGACAAATAGCTGATGAACTGGCTGCCTATAACCCATTAATTCCAAAAGGGAGCGAGTTAATAGCGACGGTTATGTTTGAAATTGACGATGAGGTAAGGCGACGAAATTTTCTTGGACGTCTAGGTGGAGTAGAGGAAACTGGTTTTTTGAGGTTTGCTGATGAAAAAATTACAGGAATGCCAGAGGCTGATCTTGATCGCACTACTGCTGAAGGTAAAGCTAGCGCTGTGCAGTTCATACGTTTTCCATTTACTCAAAGCCAGGTTGTTAAATTTTCTTCTGAGCAAGTAGAAGTTATAATAGGGTTTGAGCATAATAATTATAGCCATATGGCGGTTATGTCTGAGCCAATACGAAAAGCTCTCGTCAGTGATTTCGGTTAGAAGAACCACTTAATCTTGGAATTCATGAGGAAGTATACCCCAGAGCATATTTTGCCGGATCCAACCAGTAAGTTTATGGCTTTCCAATTTTACTTTACACCACCTTTGGTCACATTTATCTAAACTAGCTATCACACCTGATTCGACTACTGCAGTAACCCGCGAGGTTTCTTTTGGTTTTTGATAAATTCGCCCCCCTCTGTTTTTTACAATAACGGTTCGTTTGTTAGATAGAAGTTTACCAAATACCCAACCAGATGTTCCATCCTGCATATAAACTTTGCGCCAATCTTCATGCTCTGCAACGATCATGGCTGGTAAATTAGATTTTGTGTATACCCAATCAATAGGGTACCTGAATCCTGGCCCTGTACGTAAGTTAACCTTAATAGCTCCCAGACTAACAAATCGTGGTAGGGGCCTGTTAGCTGCAGCTTGAGAGGTTTCTGATACTATAACTAAAGCCAACCCTATTATAGAGCCGATTAACACACATCTACTCCATTTTGTTAATTGTAATATCATTAATACTTAGCTTTTCAAATAATCTAGTGGAGAGGTATTCACAAGCCAAACAAATGACAAGAGGCGTTTGTGGTTAAATCAAGGTTATCTTAATGGTTTTATTTTTGTAAACATTTAGTAATTGTAATACTTGGGTTGTCTCCGCACAGTGGGCAATTGGGATCATGAGGAATTTTAATGGTATGAAAAGAGGTTGCTAGAGCATCATATATTAGAAAACGACCAGCCAGGGTGCTCCCTATACCTAATATTTCTTTTAGGACCTCAGTAGCTTGAAGAGAACCCATAACTCCCGCAATTACACCTAATATGCCAGCTTCATCGCATCTAGGCACTAAGCCCTCAGGAGGAGGCTCAGCGAAAATACAGCGATAACAAGCAGTTTTAAAACCATCACTACGTTTAAAACAATATAGGTGTCCTTCAAATCTGAGAAGTGCTGCACTTACTAAGGGTTTTTTAAGAAAATAACATAAATCATTTACTAGATATCTAGTCTCAAAGTTATCTGAGCCGTCAATAATTAGGTCATACTCTTTGATCAAATCAAAAGCATTCTCGACTTTTAAGCGATCATTATAAGTTATGACCCTGATCCCTGGATTAATTGCTGCGATTGTATCGCTGGCGCTGATAACTTTTTGATCACCCACCCGGTTTGTCATATGGATTATTTGGCGCTGTAAATTTGTAATATCCACTTCATCGTCATCAATAACCCCCAAAACCCCTATTCCTGCTGCAGCTAGATACATTAATACAGGGGCACCTAGTCCACCCGCTCCAACCACTAGAACTTTAGACTGTAATAGTTTCTCTTGCCCCTCTTCACCAATTTCGTCCATAATTAAGTGTCGAGCGTATCTATGAAATTCTTTTTCTGTGAGCTCCATTTGTTTGTCTTATGGTCCTTCAAAAAGTGCAGTTGATAGATATCTTTCAGCGAACGATGGCAATATTGTTACTATCATTTTATTCTCAAATGAGCCCGCTTAGTTGACTTGCTTTATATTGCGTATCCAGGCTATTTTTCCCCCTGGCTGTCTAGTCTTGAATCTTGAGCGTGCTCACATAGGTATTGTATTGTAATGGTGTCTATTTGCTGCATAAGCTGAATAGTAACGCTTTTGGGAGCTATTCATGGTTTTTCACCAAAGCTAATGCTATTCGTTCAGCTAGGAGATTAGCAACGTCTTTTTTGGTCATTTGAGGCCAGTTCTCTACACTATCGGCAGTTACTAAATGAACTGTGTTGTTCTCACTTCCAAACGTACCTGATCCTTCGGATACGTCATTAGCTAAAAGCCAATCACATTTTTTATCTTTAAGCTTTAGTTGTGCGTTAGGAATAATATCATGAGTTTCTGCGGCAAAACCTATCACTAATTCTGGACGAGACGTATTAGCTTTACTGATAGTAGCTAATACGTCTGGGTTTTCTGTAATTTTGAGGATCGGAGTTTTACCTTTTGTTTTTTTAATTTTTTTATTAGATTCAGTGGCTATGCGAAAATCAGCTACAGCTGCAGCGCATACTACAACATCGGCTGGAAGTGCTTTCTGGCAAGCAGTTAGCATCTGTTGTGCAGTTTCAATGTTTATTACTTTTACTCCAGCAGGATCTGGTAAGTTTGTAGGCCCTGAGATTAGAGTTGTTTTAGCTCCTTTATTTGCTAATGCCGCGGCAATAGCGTGCCCTTGTCGTCCCGATGATCGATTGGCTATATAACGTACAGGATCAATTGGTTCGTGAGTTGGACCGCTGGTAACTAGTGCGGTGCGCCCTGCTAAAGGTGAATTTTCTCCGAAATAAACTTTAACACTTCTTAATATTTCTTCTGGGTCAGCTAATCGACCAGGACCAAATTCACCGCACGCCATGTTACCTTCGTCAGGCCCAACTATTAGCACTCCTCTTCGCAAAATAGTGCTAATATTTTCCTGGGTGGCTTTATGTTGCCACATTCTGACATTCATGGCCGGCGCTACTAGGACCGGTTTATCGGTAGCTAATATAACAGTAGATGCTAGATCGTCAGCTAGCCCTTGTGCCATCTTAGCTAAGATATCAGCACTGGCAGGTGCCACCAATAATAAATCGGTCTCTCGAGAAAGACTTATATGGCCCATTTCAGCTTCATCTGTCAGGGAAAAAAGATCAGTAAAAACTTTATTCTCAGTTAATGCGGATACAGAAAGGGGTGTAATAAACTGGGCACCGCCTTTAGTTAAAATACATCTGACTGTTAGCCCACTTTTTCGCAATAATCTAATCAGTTCAAGACTCTTATAGGCTGCTATGCCACCGCTAATGATTAGTAATACTCTTTTACCATGAAGCATTGTAATAATTATCCAATAAAAACAAATACATAGATAAATTATAATATATTTTACGCAAGAATAATGTAATTACATAGCCCAAGCAAAGGTATTTGAGCAAGTAATGACATTTTTTATATTCTGGAAAAATAGAATATTTGTAACTAAATCTTTGTAAGAAATAAAATAGTAAGAAGGCTTATGGCCAACCAAATAGGCCATTGTACAAAGTGTTTTTGATTGCTTTTTACATTTTTCTTAGAAGAGCTATCATTGGTTTGGTAGAGCTTTTTTTCTAATTCTGTGATTGCAGTAGGTAGTCGTTCTGCCGCCCAAATAACATTGGTTATTACTTCTGCTAAACGTGCTTCGGGACCTCTGTTTTCTATCATCCACTCTTCGATTAGGGGTTCGGCTAGTTTCCACATATTTGTATTTGGGGCCAGCTGACGTCCAACCCCTTCGGCTAACAGCATGGTTTTTTGTAGTAGAAGTAGTTGAGGTTGTGTTTCCATATTAAATTCTTTTGTAACTTGGAATAGCTGAGATAACAGCCGGGCTATAGAGATCTCTGATGAGCTCTGGCCAAAAATTGGTTCTCCAACGGCCCTAACTGCTTGTTTAAAGGCTTGTTTGTCTTTGTCGGCGGGTACATAGCCTGCTCGAAAATGAACCTCAGCCACTCGATTGTAGTCACCAGTGACAAACCCCAGTAACATATCGGCAAGATAAAATCTCGTATTTTTATCTATTCTTCCCATGATCCCAAAGTCAACAACAGCTAAAGTTCCATTATCTAAAACAAACGCATTGCCAGGATGCATATCTGCATGAAAATAACCATCTCGGAATACTTGAAGAAAGAAATTTTCTGAAGCACGTTTGACAATGTCTTCTAGGTCATGACCTGCTTCACGCAACTCTTTAAAGTTATGAATTGGTATACCGTCTATTCTTTCAGTTGTTAAAACCCTTTGACTAGTTCTGGTCCAATCGACTGCGGGCACTAGGTATAGGGGGTCATTAGAAAAATTTTCAGCCAATTCTGCTGCTGCTGAAGATTCTAGACGCAGATCTAATTCCCAGTGAACAGATTCAGAAAATGTCTCTATAATTGCAACCGGTTTAAGTCTTCGCAGTTGGGGTTGAAATGCCTCGAGTAACTTAGCAATCCAATGAAATAGCTCTATGTCGCTTGCGAAGGCCTTTTCGATTCCTGGTCGTAAAACTTTAACTGCCACATTACGGCCCGTGTAGGGTAAGTTATTTTTTTTAGCTGTTTCAATCTCATGCGGTGTTAGTTTTGTAATAGCAAAATGCACTTGAGCAATAGATGCTGCGGCAATGGGTTTGTCTTCAAAATCATCAAATAGTTCGTCTATGGTTGCATCAAGCTGTGTTTCTATGGTTGCTCGAGCGTCTTTAGCAGAAAATGAAGGCAAGTTGTCTTGTAGGATAGATAAATCATTCGCAATTAATTCTCCTACGAGATCCGGGCGTGTGCTAAGCATTTGGCCAAATTTAATGAAGCTAGGGCCTAATTCCTGAAGAGCAATTGCTAATCTTGCGCCGGGGCGCTGTGAACGTACACTGCTTTTAATTCTAAACCCTGATAATATCTTTGCAGTTAGGACTAGGCCTGAAGTGCTTGATACCCAGTTTAATGGGAATAACGCATCGTGTCTTGCTAATGTGCGGGAAATCTTGATCAAACGAATTATGTTTTTTAGGCACACAAGCATCTAGAGTGTTCCTAAATTCGCCAAGCTGAGTGTATGGCTGCGATCCCGCCAGATAAATTTCTATAATTTATTTGGCTAAATTTCGCCTCGTGGAGCATTGACACTAATTCTTCTTGTTTTGGAAATTTACGTATACTTTCTACTAGATAAACATACGACTCTCGGTCATTTGCGATAAATTCCCCCAGTTTAGGAAGTACAAGGAAGGAATACCTGTCATAGAATTGAGATATTAAAGGCGAAATCACTTGGCTAAACTCTAGACATAGAAAATGCCCTCCTGGTTTTAATACTCTATAGGCTTCTTTTAGGGCTACATCTATTTCAGTTATGTTTCTGAGACCAAAGGCTATTGTATAAGCATCAACTGAGGAATCAGCAAAGGGTAAATCTTCGGCATTGCCACATACTAATGAAGGAGTATTTGAGCCTTTTATTTGCCCACTATCTATGAAATTGTCCCGGCAAGTTTTTAGCATATTGGCATTTATATCGCAGACGGTAACTCTAGCTTTATTATTACATCTTTTAATAATTTGTTTTGCTATATCACCTGTGCCACCGGCTACATCAATTATATCCATGTTTGCTTTAGGGTTTAGCTGATTGATAAAAGATGACTTCCATAAACGGTGTATACCAAAACTCATTAGGTCATTCATTAGGTCGTAGTTGCTGGAGACAGAATCGAAAACCTTTTTTACCCTTAATGTTTTCTCTACCAATGGAATTTCAGTAAAGCCGAAATGGGTAGTCTGTTTTTCTTGTTGTGTTTTTTTATCTATCATAGGTTAAATATATAGTAGAAGATGCTCTGCTGCTGATTTTTTTTACTTTGTGATTGTACTAATGTTTGTGCCGCAAGGATTCGTCGGTTATATCTATTGTTAGTTAACATGAACGCCTGGATTATTTTCCTGGAAGAAATATGCCTGAGCTTCCCGAAGTTGAAACTACCCGAAAAGGTTTACTTAAGGCCATAGAGGGGGATGTAATAAGAGATGTTGCAACATATACTCCTGCCCTTAGGTTTCCGTTGCCAGATAATATGCACGAGCGTCTTGCGGGCTGCAAGGTTTTGGGTGTAGCAAGGAGAGCCAAGTATCTTCTGATTAGACTAGATGATGGACAAGATTTACTCGTTCATCTTGGTATGAGTGGTTGTTTTCGAGTTTTTTCTAGGGATTCAGTTAAGCCGCCTAGGCAAAAGCATGACCACATTATTTTTCGAACAGAGGGGGGGGTCGAAATACGTTTCAATGATCCGAGACGTTTTGGGTTTATGGCTCTGCTGGCAGCTACAGAAGTAAATACCAATAAGTTTTTACGTGATCTTGGCCCAGAACCTTTGGGGAATTCCTTTAATGGGCCCGTTTTAGCTGAGCAGTTATATGGCAGAAGAACTTCGATAAAATCAGCACTACTTAATCAGAAAATTGTAGCTGGGCTTGGAAATATTTATGTTTGTGAGGCGCTTTATCACTCTAATATATCCCCTAAAAGAAGGGCTTATACAATTCAAGGAATAAGAGCGGAGAGATTAGCGGTTTCAATTAAACACGTATTATTGGCAGCTATCTCTGCCGGCGGATCATCTTTACGCGATTTTAGGCATGCTGATGGGGGGCTGGGGTATTTTCAGCATCAGTTTGCTGTTTATGGTCGGGAGCGAGAATACTGCCCTCGTTGTAAAATGAAAAAAGGACTAGATGGGTGTATACAGCGTATTTCGCAAAGTGGAAGATCTACTTTTTTTTGTTCTCAATGGCAACGCTGAACTTGCAATGAGCCTGTATATGCCATGCCTTTTAAATAATAAATTACATAAGATTATAGTTAGTTTCTTCGTGGCAACTTTTCTTGTAATACCTGTGCAGGCTATTAGCCCAAAATACTTATCTGTAGTAGCTGACCTTCCTTTGCCATCGGGTTTGGTTGAAGAAATAGAGTCTAGCTTAAGCTTTAATAAGTTGGAGGGCTCT
>Ga0115002_10003623_pt1 | contig 19190 bp, 14 predicted proteins | sample ArcticOcean_MG_C_8_FD_89576 | JGI IMG/M metagenome (GOLD analysis project Ga0115002, IMG submission 89576) | Marine microbial communities from western Arctic Ocean - ArcticOcean_MG_CB11_86 | ecosystem: Environmental > Aquatic > Marine > Oceanic | place: Arctic Ocean: Canada Basin | collected... | reverse complement strand
TCGGGCTCGCGGTGACCGCCGCTGATCCGAACATGGTCTACGCCACGATCGAGGCAGACGCCGACGAACGTGGCCTCTATTTCTCCAGCGACAAGGGCGAAAGCTGGGAGCGCCGCAGTTCCTATATCTCCGGCGGTACCGGGCCGCACTACTACCAGGAGATCGAGGCCTCCAGCGACGATCCCGATCTGCTGTACCAGATGGATGTTTTCCTGCACGTCTCGCGTGACGGCGGCGAGAGCTTCGACAATCTCGGCACCGGCCGCGAGAAGCACAGCGACAACCACGCGCTGTGGATCGACCCGGACGATGGCGAACACCTGCTCGCAGGCACCGACGCCGGGCTCTACGAATCGTTCGACGAGGGCACTACCTGGCGCCACTTTCCGAACCTGCCGATATCGCAGTTCTACAAACTCGCACTCGATAACAGCGAGCCGTTCTACAACATCCTTGGCGGCGCCCAAGATCTGGGCACGCTGCTGGGCCCCTCACGCACGCTGAACACCGAGGGCATCCGTAACCAGGACTGGACGGTGCCGCTTGGCGCCGATGGGTATGGCGTCGCGTTCGACCCGGACGACTCGAACACGATGTACATGGAAACGCAGGTCGGAAATCTGCAGCGCGTCGACGCAACCAGCTTCGAAGTCGTCGACATCCAGCCGCAGGCGGCGCCCGGCGACGCGCCCGAGCGCTTCAACTGGGATGCGCCACTCCTCATCAGCCCGCACTCCAGCAGCCGCCTCTACTTCGGTTCGCAGCGGCTCTGGCGCAGTGACAACCGCGGCGACTCCTGGACCGTGCTCAGCGAAGATCTGACGCGCGATACCAATCGCTACACGCTCGAATTGATGGATCGGGTATGGAGCGTCGACGCGCTCTACGACAACGGCGCCATGTCGCAGTATGCGACGATCACGGCGATCACGGAGTCGCCCATCCAGGAAGGCGTGCTCTACACGGGTTCGGATGACGGTCTGGTCTGGGCCACCGAGGATGGCGCCAGCACATGGCGCCAGGCGACCGAGCTTCCGGGGGTGCCAGAACGGTCGTTCATCAACGACGTCGAAGCGTCGCAACATGAGGCTGCGCACGTGTTCGCGGTCGCCGATGCGCACAAGACCGGCGACTACGCCCCCTACGTATTCGCCAGCGACGACCACGGGCGCAGCTGGAGTTCGATCAGCGGTGATCTGCCGCAGGACACCATCGCCTGGGCGATCCAGCAGGATCACGAGAACTCACAACTGCTGTTCCTGGCCACCGAGTACGGCATCTACACAACCGTGAACGGCGGCGCCAACTGGTCGCGCCTGGGTGGCGCTCCGACGATCGCGTTCCGTGACCTAAAGATTCATCGGCGCGACAACGACGTGGTCGGCGCGACGTTCGGCCGCGGCTTCTACGTTCTTGACGACTACAGCTCGCTGCGCAGCATCGCCGACGGTGCGCTCGACGAGGCCGCGGCACTGTTTCCTGTGCGCGACGCGTGGTGGTACATCCCCAACGAGCCCGGCCAGGCCAAGGGCCAGCCGACCCTGGGTTCCGACAGCTTCAAGACCGCGAACCCGGAATTCGGCGCGGGGATCAGCTACTACCTCGGCGAGGTCCCGAAGACGGCGGCGCAGCAGCGCAGGGATCGCGAGGCAGAGCTGCGCGACAGCGGTGCGGACGCCTCCTTCCCGGGCTACGACCTTCTTCACGAAGAGGCCGCCGAGAACGCGCCGCGCGCATTGCTCCTGGTACGCGACGCCAGCGGTGATCCGGTGCGCTGGATCGAAGGACCCGCTCGTGAAGGTATCCATAGTGTCAGCTGGGACCTGCGCCACCCGGCGCCGGATCCGATCGACCTCAGCACCCCGGAGTTCCAACCTCCCTGGGCCGGCAGCCCGGTCGGCCCACTGGCCGCGCCCGGTGAGTACACCGTTGAGCTGATGCTCCTGTCCAACGGCACGATGCGGTCGCTGAGCGCACCGCAGTCCTTCGCCGTGAAGCCGGTTCCGAACCTGCCAGGCAATCCCGACTTCGTGGCCATCGCTGCGTTCCAGGCCGACGTCGCCGAACTGCGACGACGGGTGGGGTCCGCAGGGGCGCAGATGGGCGAGGCCCGCCAGCAACTCCGGTTTATGCGCGCAGCGCTGGTCGAAACTCCGGACGCAGACGCCGCACTGTTCGGACGGGTGGAAGCGCTCGGCCGCGCGCTCGACGTTCTACAAATGCGTCTGTTCGGGGACAACATCCGAGGCCGCCTGAACGAACCCGGCGAGCCGTCGATTGCCGGCCGCATCGGCCGCGTCTACAGCAGCTCGATCTCGACCCGTCAGCTCCCCACGCAGACCCAGCGCGAGAGCCTTGCTCTCGGGCGGACTGGACTCGAGGAGTTCAGTGCGGATCTGGCCGGCTTCCTGAATGGCGAGCTAGCAGGACTCGGGACCGATCTCGAGGCCGCCGGCGCCCCGCACACTCCGGGCCGGCGCGGGCCGTAGCAACCAACGCGACGACGTAGCGGACCGGCGCGCGGCGTAGCCGACGGCACGGGTCCTTGTGCGTTTCGCTCGTACGCGGACCTCCAGTTCGGCAAGACGGACGGCGTACTGCGCGGCATGGGCAGCTCGGATCTCACCAGGAGCGAGGCCGCGCTGCAGGAACTCGCCGACAAGAACATGTCGCCGGACTAGATCGGCAGGCTGGTTGATCCGGCCACTACAGGCCGGCGCGGACCGTGTTGGACAGGCCGCGGATGAGCAGAAAGGTCCCGGCGCCGGCCGCGATCATCGCGGCCATGGTGTCGCCCGCCTGGGCTTGCCAAGCCGCTACACCGAGAAGCCCTACACCCAGAACGATCACCAGAATGCTCTTCGGTCGCATCGAACCCTCCTGCCGGCGGCGCGCGTCAGACGCGGCGTTGGAGCCAGTCTAGCGAATCGCATGCCGCGGCGGTCAGTTCGCGGGCGTGCGCGCTCGTTGTCGCTGTGGCCGAAGCACCGCGAAGGCCAGCCAGGCCATCGGCAGCAGCACCAGTCCATAGGTCAGCCAGCGACCATACAGCCCGTCCGGCCCGTAGGGCTCGGTCGCCCAGTGCACTGCTTCGGATCCCGGGAATAGGTTCGCCTCGCTGAACTCGTGCACACCGTAGATAACGAGTTGCACGACGAAGATCAGGAGGAAGACCGCCGTGACCTGGAAGAAGAGGCCGAGGTTGATCCGGTGACCGTAGCGCGTCCACATCCACGCCACGGTGGCAGCGAGCAGAACTCCCGCCACGGCGCCGGTGAACAGGCTCCAGGAGCCGATCTGGAAAAGAATCGTGTTCATCAGGAGAGCCGTTTCGATGCCCTCGCGCGAGATCATGAATACGGTGAACATGAAGACGCCCGCAAAGGCGGCCCAGCCGGTGCGCTGGGCGGACTGCTCGACCTTGCCCTCGATGTCGCCCTTGATGGTCTTCGCCGCGCGCCACATGTGGACGGTCAGCGTCGCGACCAGGACCGCTGCGACCAGCGCCAGGATTCCTTCCCACAAGGCCTGATTCTTAGCGCGCGCGAACAGCATCCACGCGGTGCCGCTCACAACCAGCGCGCCCCCAATGCCCCAGTAAACGGCCGGGATCAGTTCCAGCGAGCCACGTCGGCGCAGGTACGCGAGCGTTATCGCGATGATGAGGAAGGCTTCGAGTCCTTCGCGGAGCGTGATCACAAACGCCTGCAACAACTGCATGTACTCGCTTCGTGGGGTGGGCTGGTCGAGCGCTGTCGGTAGCCGCCACCAGCAAACCAGTGTGGCGACTCCTTATATCTAATTGAGAATCCGTCTCAATTGCAAGCTCGCCTCTTGGCACGAAACCTTCCTGGCTCTTTTGGAGTCTCCATAAATAGTCGCCTGTCTGACCCGAGCGCGGTCCGTCTCTATCCCTGCGTTCCCTGGGCATAGAGGGCCGAACTTACCTCGATCTCAAAGGTGCTTCCGATGGACAGTGTGTCGGAGGACTGCCGCTACGCCGTACGCGTGTTGCTCAAGAATCCCGGCTTCACGGGCATCGCGGTTCTGGTTCTGGCGCTTGGAATCGGCGCCAATACCGCCGTGTTCACGCTCACCAACTCGCTGTTGCCGCGACCGAGCGTCCCGACGAACTGGTGGTGCTCTACAGCAAGGACACGCAGCGACCGGACTCTTCCCGCGCCTTCTCGTATCCGAATTTCGAGGACATCCGCGAACTCAACCGCTCCTTCAGCAGCGTGAGGGCCCACAACATGACGACGGTTGGCGTGCGTGAGGGTGAAGTCACCAATCGCGTATTCGCCGAGTTGATCTCGGACAACTACTTCGACACTTTCGGGGTCGCACCGTTCCGCGGACGCGCCTTCACCGCCACCGAAACGACCCCCGACAGCGGCGTCCCCGTGGCGATGATCAGCTACCAGTACTGGCGGCGCCACGGCGAGGATCCGGCGCTGATCGGCGGTCGGTGATGCGGCTCGTTCTCGGCGAGGGCGTTCGACTCACGCTACCGGGCGTCGCGCTCGGGCTCATCGACGCGCTCGCTGCGAGCCGGCTGCTCGGCAGTCTCCTGTTCGAGGTGCGCGCCGTCGATCCGCTGACCTATCTGGCGGTTGCGGCGATCCTCGGCCTGGTGCGCCTGGGTGCGGCCTACGTGCCCGCGCTCCGCGCCACGCGGGTCGATCCGCTCACCAGCATTCGCTCGGAGTAACGCCTTAGCGACTGCCCTCGCGACGGCGCAGGTTGCGCTCCTTGTCGAGGTACGGGACGCCGTTGATCATCCACGGGGCTGGCAGCTCGTCGCGCAGGTGATGGTCGAAGAACTGGTGCAGCCGGATCTGGAAGTCGTACTGGTTTTCGAACTTCCGCAGGCCGTGCCCTTCGTCCGGGTACGACAGGAAGATCACCGGCTTCGCGTTGTAGCGGAGCGCGTTGTACCACTCCATCCCTTGCACGTAGCCGACCACCTGGTCTTCCTCGCCGTGCAAGTACAGCAGCGGCGTATCCATGTCGCGCACCCAGGTAATCGGCGACTCGTACTCGTAGATCTCGGGATCGTCGTACGGGTTGGTGCCGTAGCGGCCCTGGCCATAGATGTCGTAGCTATGGTTGTTGCCACCGGTGCCGAGAAAGAGCTGGTTGAACTCGGAGGTCAGGTTGATGGGTGCCGCCCCCGAAGCGACCGCCGCGAACATGTCGGAGCGCGCCGCGATGTACGACGACCCACCGCCCGAGTAGCTGTGTCCCGACAGGCCGATCGCGCTGGGCTCCGCATAGCCCATCTCGATGACCTTGCGGGTGGCCGCCTCGACACACTCGAGCATGTCGGAGTGTGAGCTGCCGCCACGGAAGTGGATGTCAGGCTGCATCACCAGATAGCCGTTCGAGACGTAGTCGCCGAAGTTGGGCTCGTGTCGGTAGCGGACCGTCGGATAGCGGTGCAGATCCTGCGAATACTGCTCGTAGAAGCGCACGATCATCGGACGCTTCTCGCCGTCCACGTAGTCGTCCGGAATCGCCAACGTGCCCTGTAGCTTCACGCCGTCGGCGTTCTCGTAGTCGAACAGGATGCGCCGACCCCACTTGTACTCTGCGTGCTGCGGGTTGGCGTCGGTGACCTGGACCAACGGCATCGTGAAAGTGGTGGTCGGATCGTCACCCTCATCGTCGCCGTACGGCGTGTGATGCATATCCACTGTCCAGCCAAATTCACCGTCAGATGGGAACTCGGTTGCCCAGTAGTCGGGGAACTGGTGGAACGCCTGGAGCGTGAAGGCGATGCGGTCGGCGTCACGAGCCTTGATGGGCCTGCCAACGATCTTGTCCGCCCACAGCATCTGGTACGGTCGCGCGCTGTCTGGCGAGATCCAGTAGAAGCCAGCCTTCTTCGTCCATTCGCCATAGCCCGAGAGCATCTGCGGCTGCGATAAGTCGATCGTCTTCGCTTCAGGGTCCAAGCGTATGTAACGAAGCCGAACGGAGTTCTCGTCGCCGTGGCCCATCGTCAAGTTCGTGCCACCGGAGCCGTCGAGCGCCACCTGCCAGATGTCATGCCGGTGATCGAGCAGAACGCTGGCTCCGTCGGACGTCCAACCGGCCAGGCCATATGCGGGCTTCTCGCCGAAGTAGTCGAACTGCTCGTTGGTGAAACTCACGCCGACCTGTCCCGTGAGATTGACCTGGGTGGACTCAGCCACTCGCCAGTTCCACATCTGACCTTCCGACCAGTAGAGGAAATTCAGTCCATCCGGCGACACTCCGTAGGTGCGCAGCTGGCGGGTCAGCATCGGCGCGACGTCGCCGGTGTGGGTGTCGACCCGGTAGACATCGCTGTACCGAGGTTCCCAGTCGGACACGTAGTCGGTGGCGTCGAAGCCGATCGCGTAGCGGCCGTCATCGGCCAACTCGAAGCGACGCAGTCGCTCGGTGCCCAGCCGTACGAAGCGGTCAGTGTCCAAGTTCAGCACCGACAGATAGGTGAAGTCGCGATCGCGATCGGCCTGCTTCGCCTGCACGCTCTGAATCCGGTCGTCGGCCCAGTGGAAGATGTTCACGTCCGAGATCGGCTCATCCGTCTTCTCGGGCTCGGGCATCGGTTCCTTGATGCCGAAGAACACCTGCGTGGCAGTGTCGTTCCAGTGCACGCCGCCGCGCTCGCTGACAACGAAGTCGGCCGGGAAGCCGGTATCCGCGGTCGGGTCGTACTCAACTCGGGTTGGCATCAAGTCGCCCGTCACGTCGGGGTACGCGATGAGTACGTTGGCGCGCTCGTCCATGCCCTCGGGCTTGGATCCGCGCAGCGCTGCCAGGGCCAGCCCGTTCTCGCTCCACGACAAGCGCGCGTAGTCCTCCTTGGCGTTGTCGAGGGAACGGCGGGTGCCGGTGGTGAGATCGATCAGGTACAGCCCGTTGCCGTTGTCGTCAGCCGCGTCGACGGTGTACGCCAGGTGGGTTCCCGGCTTGTTGAACGCGAAGTGCTCCACGCTGCCCAGCAGTTCCTCGGCGCCCGTGGACAGGTAGCGGACGATCAGGTCGGTGCCGTTGTGTTCGGCGTCCTTGTCGCTCTTGTTGCGGCGCACTGCCACGACGCGCGCGCCGCGGGCGATCTCGAAGCTCGCCACGTCGTCCCAGGTCCAGGTCTCGCCGCTATCCAGGTCGAGTAACTGTGCCTGCACGGGCGTCGGCTCCCCGTCCTTCTCGGCGGCCTCGAATTCTTCCCAGCCCATAGCAATGCGATAGATCGCCCAGCGACCATCGTCGGAGAGCGCCGGCCCCGAACCGCGCTCGATGACATGATCGTCGTCGCCCTCGAGACTACGGATGTGCAGTTCGGTATCCGCCTCGCGCCGCGTCTCGTAGCCAAAGGCGGCCCAGCGGCCATCGGCGGAAACCGTCATCCCGGCGATCGTGCGCCAGCGGTTGTAGTCATCGAGAGCTAGCACCTTCGAGCCTGGCTCGACGGGCGCCGCTGGTTCGGCGACCGCGGGCAACTCCTGCGCGAAGGGCGAAGCGCCGACAATCGGCGCCACAACGATAACGAGGAACAGGCTCAGCGCGAACGAAACAAATTTGCGGGACACGACGGCTCCAAGGTGCAACCAACAAGAGGATCGTCGCGATTCTATGGCTAGCGCAGGAGTCCCGTCACGGGACGGATCGCCGCGGAGTCAGGGAACACGCGTTCGACCTGCCCCGGGGTGAGATCAAACACGAGCAACTGAGAGAAATGCAACGGGACCTGCGGACCCGACAGGAACGGCGACCGGAGTAGAGGACCGGCCCGCTGCCGTGACCCTTGGGATAGACGCAGAGCATGGTGACGCCGTCCTCGAGGAGAACGGTCGTCGGATGTCCGAGGTATTGCCCTGGCTCCCGGTCGACAACCACCTGGCGGTCGAGCTCGTCGGTCAGATCGATCCGGATGAGCGAGGGCGCAGCATCGACCTCGGGGCTGCTTGAACCCTGGTCCTGGCCAGGCACCGCGCAGCCGGCACAAGCAGCAAGCAGGAGGCCTGTAGCCAGGCCTCCTGCCGACAGCCGATTCGCGCGCCGAGGTATCAACCCTCGGCCTGGATCTCCGCGGCGATACGCTGTACGTCGTCGAGTACGCGCAGCAGGTTGCCGCTCCAGAGCATGCCGATCTCGTCTTCGGAGTAGCCGCGGCGAACGAGTTCGAGGGTCACATTGAACGTCTCGGAAGCGTCGTTCCAGCCGTGCACGCCGCCACCGCCATCGAAGTCGGAACTGATGCCAACGTGCTCGAGATCGATCAGGTTCACGAGATAGTCGATGTGATCGACAAAGTCGCTCACATCGACCGGCGGTGCCGTGTCGGCAACCTCATCGGCGCGGCCCGCGGCCATGCCGCGAACCTCCATGAGTTTGGGGAAGTACTCGTTGCGCTCGGCCTCCGGCAACGCCATGATGCCGGCGCGATCGAGCATCTCGATCCCCATCTCGTCGGCGATCTCCTGCCGGATGACTCCCATCGCCTCGTCGTGGGCAGTGTTCTTGGCACTGTTCACGTAGCTTGAGAACGCCACCGTCTGCACCACGCCGCCGTTCGCTTTCAGCGCCATCAATTCGTCGTCGTTGAGGTTGCGGCTCACGTCGTTCATGGCGCGCGACGCCGAATGCGACGCGATCACTGGGGCCCGAGAAAGCTCCATCGTTTCCATGTTCGACGCCGTCGACGGATGCGACAGGTCGAGCATGATGCCCCACTTGTTGATCTCGACGATTGCCTCGCGACCCAGGTCACTCAGGCCACCGTGCAGCCAGACGTCGTCACGCTCGCCGGTGTTGGAGTCGGCAAACTGCGAGTGCCCGTTGTGCGATAGCGACATGTAGCGCGCGCCGCGCTCGGCGAAGTCGCGGATGTTGTCTAGATCGAGACCCACCGGGTAGGCGTTCTCGATACCGATCATGGCGATCTTCTTGCCGGCCGCGTCGATCCGCCGTACATCGTCGGAGGAGAGCGCCAGTTCGATCCGATCCGGAGCGCCCTCTGTCGTCAGCCAGTGAATCGCGTCGAACTTGGCGATGGCGTTGTCGTAGGCTGCCGCGTAGCCGGCATCGTCGAGGTCGCCCTGTCCGGTAAACACGATGAACCAGGCCACGTCGAGGCCACCAGCCTCCATCTTCGGCAGGTTCACCTGGTTGCCGAGATCGGTGCTGTAGTTGCGCTCCGGGGTGAAGTTGGCGACACCGATGTCATCGTGCGTGTCGAGCGTAATCACGCGGTCGTGGATGCCCTGGGCGCGAGCAACCAGCTCCGCTTCGGTCTCCTCCGCGGCCGGCTCCGGCGTTTCTGTGGCGGCGCCACAGGCCGCGACGAGGAGGAGCAGAGCAAAGACGCCGAGCAATTTAGACAAACCAAGTACGGACTTCTGCATATCTGCCTCGCGAAAAAGGGTGGGCACCGAGCGGTCGCCAGGGCGCAACGTTACCAGCTACCCGGCACGGGCACGACTACGCCGCTCGCCCTCCGGCGATACGAGGCAATACGCTAGGGTTGGCCCGGAATCGCGCCACCCCGGCCGCACGGCCGCCGGAGCAGGAGAGACGGATGACGAAGCGCACTGAACATCCCTTCGAGCGTGGCACCGACCGGGTCCCACCCGCCGGCGTCTCGCGGCGATCGCTGCTCCAGATCGCCGCCGCTGCGATGGCAGCCGACGCGATGTCTCGGGCAGAGAGCGCCCTGGCGACCGGTGTGGACGAACCCGGCCAGGTTCCGAATTCTGGGCAAGATCGGCGACAGCGCCTGCAGTCGATCCTGGACAACTACGGCCCAGAACTGGGCGCGGGGAACTGACCATGGCGGTATTCGAAGTCGAAAGCTGGAAGGTCGCGGCGGGCAAACAGGAAGAACACGATCGCGCCATGCGCCAGTGGCTGCAGTGGATAACCGATCATCGCGAGCTCTTCGGCGAATGGAAAGGCGTGCGCTACTTCGTAAAGGAGATCGCTGGCGAGTCGTCGGGGCGCCATTTCGTCATGTGGGAGTACGACAGTCTTGCGGCGTTCGAGGCCTACAAGGCCCGGCGCGGTGACTATCTGGGGCCGTACGAGGAGTACAAGAAGAACGATCCGTACTACACGGATGTCTTCGACCACAGCGAGATGCAGGTTGAGGTCTGGAAGGACCTCGACCGTGACCTCTGGCTGGAGTAGCGCAGCCTTCGGGTCTGGGTCACTGTACGCAGACAGGTGATCTCGCCTGATCGAACGGATTCGCAGGAGCCAGGGCCGTCAATACACCATCAATGGGCGTGATCCCCTTCGACATAGGCGAGAGGTCGACGGATGTCCTCGACGTCGTCCGGCGTTACTGGGGCTTCGATGAACTGCGACCACTGCAGCATGAAGCGATCAGCGCGGGCATGCAGCAGCGCGATTCCCTGGTGGTACTGCCGACCGGCGGCGGCAAGTCGCTCTGCTATCAGGTGCCACCGCTGCTGACCGGCCGCACCGACATCGTCGTTTCGCCGTTGATCTCGCTCATGAAGGATCAGGTCGACGGCCTGCGTACCAACGGCTACCCGGCCGCGGCGCTGCACAGCGGACTGGATCCGCAAGAGCGCGCCGAGGCCGAACGCTTCATCGCATCGGGTGACTGCCGACTCGTGTTTGTCTCACCTGAACGGCTTGTCACGCCCTGGTTCTTGCAGACGGTCGAACAACTCGGCGTCTCGACGTTCGCGGTCGACGAGGCTCACTGCATCAGCCACTGGGGACACGATTTCCGCCCGGAGTACCGCCAGCTCGCCGTGCTCAAGGAACGCATCCCTGGCGCCAGCGTTCATGCGTATACCGCGACGGCAACGGAACGGGTGCGCGAGGATATCTGCGCCCAGCTGTCGCTGGTCGATCCGATCGTCCTGGTCGGCAACTTCGATCGACCGAACCTGACGTACCGCCTGGTGCCACGACTCGACCTGCGCAGCCAGGTGCGCGATGTGCTGAAGCGCCACGCCAACGAGGCGGTGATCGTCTACTGCATCAGCCGCAAGGACACGGAACGGCTGGCGGAGAACCTGCTGGCGCATGGCCACTCGGTTGCCCACTACCACGCGGGCCTGGAGCCGGGTCCGCGCCGGCTGACGCAGGAGCGCTTCGCCAACGAGGAACTCGACGTCATCGTCGCCACCGTCGCCTTCGGGATGGGAATCGATCGAAGCAACGTGCGCTGCGTGGTGCACGCGGCGATGCCGAAGTCGATCGAGCACTACCAGCAGGAGACCGGGCGCGCCGGTCGCGACGGGCTCGAGGCCGAGTGCGTACTGCTGCACTCCCCGGCGGACGCCCTGCGATGGCAGATGCTGTTCGAGCGCAGCGCGGCAGAGGGTGACGGCTCCGCCCTCGACGGATCCCTCGCACTGCTCGATGAGATTCGCCGCTTCAGCGCCCCCGGCACCTGCCGGCATCAATCGCTAGTGGAGCACTTCGGCCAAGCGTACTCGCAGCCCACCGAAGCAGGTTGTGGCGCCTGCGACGTGTGTCTGGGTGAAACAGAGGGGCTCGTCGAAGCCACGAAGGAGGCGCAGATGATCCTCTCCTGCGTCGCCCGCGTCAGCCAGAACTACGGGCTGGGTCACGTCGCCGATGTACTGCGCGGTGCCGACACCGAGCGTATCCGCAGCCTCGGACACGATCAGCTCAGTACTTACGGCTTGATGAGTGGGCAGGCGCAGAAACAGATCATGAATCTGATTTTCCAGCTCCTCGATCAGCGACTGCTCGAGCGCAGCGCAGGCGAGTACCCCGTGCTTCTACTCAACGACGCTTCCATGGAGGTACTGCGCAGTGAGCGCGTGGTTCATCTCATACCCGCCAAGGCGCAAAAAGTGCGCCGCTCATCGCGCGATTCCGCCTCGTGGGAAGGGGTGGATATGGAGCTGTTCGAGCGCCTACGGGAGCTGCGCACGGCGCTGGCCCGGAAGCGCGAGGTTCCGCCCTACCTGATCTTCGGCGATGCCAGTCTCCGCGACATGGCGACCTCGAAGCCGTCGGCCCGAGAAGAGTTCCTGGCCGTTCACGGCGTCGGCGATAAGAAGCTCGCTGATCTTGGTGAGGCATTTCTTGCCTGCATCGCTGGCGAAGAGCCGCCACTCGCCGAGCAGGACGACTAGCTGAAAGAAACGACTCGACAGGTCGACGATCTGTCCGTGAAGACGTATCGTCGGTGGCACCGTCGTCATCGTCCCTGGAGCCTACCCATGTCTCGACGTTGCCTCGCCTGCGCCTTCGCCATCCTCATTGCATTCTCCGGAAGCACGGAGGCCCAGCAGTGGACCCCGGACAAGCCCGGCAGCGACAACATCACCGTCGTGTCGCACCTGCCCCTCGGCGCCCCGCTGAGCGTGGCCGATATCGAGATCGAGCAGGAGCTGCATCGCCCGTACGCCTATGTGGCGCGCGAGGTCTTCGGTGAGTATGGCGAGAAAGGCATGGACGTGATCGACCTGAGCGATCCGACCAAGCCTGAGGTGATTCACCGCTGGCGCATCGAGAACCAGGACCTCCATACCGGCGCCGGTAGCAAGGACATCAAGTACTTCAAGTGGGAAGAACGCTACTACGTCGTGCTCTCGGTGCAGTTCGGCCAGGGCGGACCCAATCCCGATCTCGGCGCGATCATCTTCGACGTCACGGATCTACCCGAGAAGATCGAAGAGGTGGCGCGCATTCGCGAGACCGACCTGCCAGGCGGATTCCACAACATCTTCCTGTACCAGCACAGCAACGGCCGGCCGCTGCTGTTCACGACAGTTCTTGGCCCGGGTGCCCACGTCTACGATCTGGCGCATGTAATCGCCGGTCACATGGATGAAGCTCTGGTGGCCGACGTACCGGTCGGTGATGGTCCCGATGGCGCGCGCGGGTTCCGCGGTTACCACGACCTCTACGTTGGCTGGCATCCCGACACCCAGAGTGATCGTTTCTACGGCGGCGGCACCGACGGCTACTACGTCTACGACGTCACAGACCTCGAGAACCCGCAGTTGGTGGTGTCGCTCAATGGCATCAGCGGCGTGCAGTACGGCCATACCTTCACGCCGTCGCCGGACGGCCGTTACGTGATCGCCGAGACCGAGTACCAGTACGCGCCGCTGCGCATCTTCGACCTGCAGCCGGCGCTCGACGGCGAGACCAAGAACATCAACCGTCCGATCGCGGCGTGGACGGCCGACTGGCGCAACCTGGTGCACAACCACGAGGTCCGCTGGCCCTTCGTATTCGTCTCCGGTTACGTGGACGGCCTGCAGGTGTTCACGATGATGGATCCCAAGAACCCGCAGACAGTGGCGTACTACGACACCTATCTCGGCCCCAACCCCGGTGACGAAGGCGGCAAGCTGTTCGACGGCGCCTGGGGCGTGGACGTACGTAACTCCGACGGCCTGATCGTCATCAGCGACATGACGACAGGCTTCTGGGCCTTTCGCATGGAAGGGTTCAGCGGCTGGAGCGGCGCGGAGTGGGGACACCCCGACGTGTCGAGTGCGCAGTCGACGACGGGTAGCGAACCCCAGCAGTAGCCTTCCCTAGCCTGGATTGCGTGGCAGCCGCTGCGGTACCGTTGCCGCAGGCTGCCCGCGCAACGCAGAGAGACCATGCGCTCAATCTCCGGTGCTTACCTGCTCGCCGTGTGCGGCCTCGCCTCCGCCTACCAGCCGAGCGCTGCGGCCCAGATCGGGACGGGCTTCTTGAGCCTTGTCGTGTCGCCGATGGTGCACTCTGCGGCACCTACGAGGTCTGGGAAGATCGCGAGGCCAAGTCCGGTCGGCGAATCCTCAATATCGTCGTCCTGCCGGCACGCGATCCACAGCCCGAGCTCGGCGCCTGGGTGCTCCTGCGCGGCGGACCAGGTGCCGCGGCGACGGAAGTAGCGCGCGGCTACGCCAACTCGTGGCAGCGGCGACATCACGACATCCTCCTGGTGGACCAACGCGGCACCGGCGAATCCAACCCGCTGGGTTGCGACCTGTCACGGCCCGGTGACCGCCCAGGCCTATCTCGATCCGCCCTTTGGGCGACTGGCGGAGTTCGAGGCCTGCGCCGAGACGCCGTCGGCGCGAGCAGACCTCCGGCTGTACACGACACCGATCGCCATGGACGACCTGAACGAGGTCCGTGAGGCGCTGGGCTACGCAACGCTCAATCTCTCTGGCGGCTCTTATGGGTCGCGTGCCGCACTCGTCTACATGCGGCGTCATCCGCAGACCGTTCGCACAGCCGTGATCAACGGCATCGCGCCCATCGCGTTCACCAACCCGCTCTATCACTTCAGCGAGGCGCAGAAGGCGCTTGATCGCACGCTGGCCGAATGCGCGGAGGACGCCGCGTGCTCGTCTGCGTTCCCGGATCTCCGCAACAAGTTCAACGAGCTCATCGTCCGGCTGGAGCGCGAGCCGGCGACCGTCGAGATCACCGACCCCGACTGGGGCGAGGCGGCGGCGAGCAACCTACCCGACAGCCTGCATCTGGTAATTCCGGGCGCTCACGGTGTCGGTGGCCCCTGCACGCAGTCGATCATCCAGGCGTTCGTGGCGTCAGGTTCGCTCAGCGACCTGGATACGGCGTGCATCGCCGTCGTCGAGCTCCCGCCGTTTCCGATCGAGTAGCTCGCCCGGGCCGCAGGTCTACAGCTACACCTGCGTGGCGTGATTCAATGACCCGCGGCACCGATCGACCGATACTTCCAGGGAGCGAACCTTGATCGAGCACGAACTGATGACGGAGCGCGAGACCGCGCGCCGATGGTTGCTGGCCAATGATTGATCGCGCGCTCCGGATCGGCCTGACCGTAGGCGTTGCGCTGGCGGCGTTTCCCACGCCCGCAACCGCGCAGGAGCCCGGCGCCGATGAGATTCGCGCGGTCCGACAGGCCTCCAACACTGCGCTCGCCGTTCACGACGTGCACGCTCTCGCGGCGACGTGGCTCGACGACGTCAACGTTACGGGAAGCAGCGGAGCTGTTTACGTCGGTGGCGCCGCCATGGCCGAAGCCTTCGAGTCGAGTTTTGCCGATCCGGAATTTGTGACCTACCAGCGGACCCCGGACGAAGTCGCGATCAGCACCGGGGGCATGTTCGGCGCCGAGTCCGGCCACTGGATCGGAATCTGGAACAAGCCTGACGGAGAGATGCGCCTTCGCGGCGTATATCTCGCCCAGTGGCAGCAGCACGACGGCAACTGGCGCGTCCGCTCCGAGGTGTTCATCGCCCTGGGTTGCGTCGGCAGCAACGACTGCGCGGTGCGCTAGCGGCGCCATGAAGAAACTACCGATCTATCTCGCCCTGCTCGCCACGGTGGCCGCTGCCCCGCAGTCGCCCAACCCTGCACGTGTGCAGCAATCGCACTTCTTCGAGAGCCCGATGCTCGTCGGTGTCGTCGAGGAAATCGACCTGCGCCAGGAGCCCTTCGCCGAGTGGTTCGATGCCGGCTACGCGGAATATTCGCCTGCGCCGGAGGCGATCAACGAACTGAGGTCCGCGCTCGCCGCAGAGGGACTCACGATCGAGGTGTTCTTCGGTACGTGGTGCGACGACTCCACCCGTGAACTACCGCGACTGGTGCGAACGCTCGACGCCGCCGCGTTCGGGCGCGACCAGCTCAAGATGGTGGCGCTGTCGGACAACCCGGGTATCTTCAAGACGAGCCCGGACAGCCGCGAGCGCGACCTCGGCATCCACCGCACCCCGATCATCGTGGTTCTCCGCGGCGACCAAGAGGTTGGCCGGATTGTGGAACGGCCTGCCGACAGCCTGGAAGCCGACCTGGTCGCGATCCTCGACGCGGCCCAGCCACCACTGCCGTATGGCGCAGAGTCCGCGTTGCACGCGCGCTACCTGAGCGAGAACACCGATCTGATCCGGGTGCCGACGACGGAGTTTCTCGACGAACTCGAGACGTTGGGCGACACCGATTCGTTGTGGCACTACGCCTACTACGACCTGCTGTTCAACAATCGCCCCGCTGATGCTGCCGACGTCCTGCGCATCTTCCTGACGCTGCACGACGACGACGCCCGCGGCTACCGGCTGCTGGCCCAGGCAGAGTCTGACCTCGGCAATTCCGGCGCCGCACTCTTCGCCGTCCGCCGCGCGTTAGCAATCAACCCGGACAGCCGCGCCGCGCGCGAGCTCGAAAAGACGATTCTCGAGTCGGTTCCCGAGTAGCCCTGGTCGCTACGCAGGGTTAGCAGGGGATCCACGCCGCTTCGGCAGCGGGGCCCGCACCAGCTGTGGCGCGGGCCTGCTGCGAAGGCACGACTATTCCTCGGTCGCCACGTCCTGGGACTTCTTGAGCAAGACGCTCATGCCGTTCTGACCAACGAGATCGTTGAACGCCACCAGCTCGGTGGCGTAGATCTCGTGGATCTGATCCAGGAAAGGCTCGAGCATGGGCTGGAGATCCGCCCAGCGCTCCTTGACGCCGCCCGTGACCGGCGCACCACCGCCGGCGACCGCACCGTAGAGACCGTTGAACTGCTGGTCCAGACGACCCGGGAAGTTGAGTGAGTCCTGACCGCCCTCGCCCTGGAGCTGGGTCAGCTCGCCCTCGACCGCGGTGAGCTTCTGGTTCAGAGCGCTGGCGGCAGTCGAGGCATCATCCCCGTAGCCTGCATCCGCGAGTTGCTTGCCAATCCCTGTGGCCTGAGCCTTCACGGATCGCAGCTGCGCGATCTCGTCGTAGAGCAGCTTGGCGGCCGCCCCGACCTCCTTGGTGAGGCGAATCTGCTCTTCATAGTCGGCGGTCGTAGCTGTTGAGGCCGGATGGGCGGCGTACTCGAAAGTATTGGTCGCACTCCAGTCGCCCATCGACAGGCGCACCTCGTAGGTGCCTGGCATAGCAGCCGGTCCGATGCCGCCGCCAAAGCCCCACTGCACGGTGCCGGCGGGGATGTCGTAGATCGACGGCCAGCGTCCCGTGAACAAATTTTTATTCAGCCCCGCGTCCACCGAGAGCGAATCGGCGGCGCCGCGGAAAACCGACAGATCGAAGCCGCCGAAGTTGTCGCCGCGCTTCACCGCTTCGATGAACTGCTCCCTGAACTCCTCGGGAACGAACGACGGCACACGGATCTCCTCGTCATCACCTTCCCCTTCGGTCACGAAGCCTTCCTTGTCCATGAAGACCTCGCCGTCGGGCCCGATGATCTCCATGCGCACCGGCGTCTGCGAAACCTGGTTCACCATAAAGGGAATCTGGGGGCTGGCGCCCATGCCCTGAATGCCATCGGTCGGCTGCATCAGCGTGATCGGCGCCTCGAGCACTTCCGGCGTCAACTGCGAGAGCGCCGAGAAGTTGTCGAGCACATAGAACGCACGGCCCTGCGTGGACAGCACCAGGTCGTTGTTCTTGATGATCATGTCGGTCACCGGAACGACCGGCAGGTTCAACTGGAACGACTGCCAGTGCGCGCCGTCATCGAACGACGCGTACATGCCGAACTCGGTGCCCGCGAAGAGCAGCCCGGGGCGATTCGGGTCTTCGCGAACAACGCGTACGAAGTGGTTATCGGGAATGCCGTTGCTGCCATCGGTGAGCAGCGTCCAGTTCGCACCGTAGTCGTTCGTCTGGAAAATATACGGACGGTAGTTCTGCTCCCGATACTGAAACGCGGCGAGGTGCGCGCGTCCCGGATCGTGGGTGGACACGTCGATCATGTTCACCGTCGCACCCGCGGGAAGATCCGCCGGGGTGATATCGGCCCAGTTGGCGCCGTCATCCTGCGAGATGTGCACGACGCCGTCATCGCTGCCGGCCCAGAGCAGGCCCTGCGTCACCGGCGACTCCTCGAAGGCGAAGATCGTCGTGTACACCTCGACGCCGGTGTTGTCCTGCGTCACGCCGGTGCTACCCGAGTAGCCCTGCATCTCGACGTTGTTGGTGGTCAGATCCGGGCTAATCACCTCCCAGTCCAGGCCACCGTTGCGCGTCCGATGCACGTACTGCGAAGCGTGGTACACGGTATCCGGATCGTGCGGCGAGATGCGGATCGGTGCGTTCCACTGGAAACGGTACTTCATGTCCGAGGCCTGCTGCCCGGTGGGCGCATCCTCGTAGGCACGGATGCTCCGGGTCACGCCGGTCTCGCGATCCATGCGGGTAATCGAACCGCCATAGCTGCCCGCATAGATGACGTCGTTGTCGCGTGGGTCGACGGCAATATGGCCGCTCTCGCCACCGCCCACCTGGAAGAAGTCGGCCCCGCCGCCGCCAAAGAAGCCACCGCCGCCGCCAAGGGCAGACATGGCCGCGGTGCTGTTGTCCTGCTGCGCGCCGTACACGTTGTACGGCATGTCGTTGTCGACCGTCACGCGGTAAAACTCGGCCGTCGGCTGGTTCATCTGCTCGGAGAACGACTGGCCGCCGTTGAGCGAGATGTTCACGCCACCGTCGTTACCGTTGATCAGGTACTGCGGGTTCTCAGGATCGAGCCACAGATCGTGGTTGTCGCCGTGTCGCGGCTGGAGGGCGATCGGGAACGTCGCGCCGCCGTCGATCGACTTGTAGAAGCCGGTGTTGAGCGAATAGACGGTGTCCGGATCAACCGGATCGGCGTAGATATGGATGTAGTACCAGGCGCGCTGCTGCAGCTTGCGGTCCTTGGACATCGGTCGCCAGGAGTCACCGCCGTTGTCGGAGCGGTAGACGCCGCCCTGACCGTCGGGTGCCTCGACAAGCGCCCAGAGTCGATCGGGCATCGGGGGCGAAACCGTCACGTCGATCTTGCCAACTACGCCGCCCGGCAGGCCGCCGCCGAGCTTCTCCCAGGTGTCGCCAGCATCCTTGCTGCGCCAGACCCCGCCTTCCTCGCTGCCCGAGTGAATCGTCCACGGGTTGCGGTAAACGGTCCACGCGGTGGCGTACAGGATGCGCGGGTTGGAAGGGTCCATCTCGATGTCGTTGAACCCGGTCTTGTCCGACACGAAGAGGCTCTTTCCCCAGGTCAGGCCACCGTCGGTGGTCTTGTACAGACCGCGCTCTTCGCTCGGTCCGAAGATGTCGCCGAGAACCGCCGCGTAAACAACGTCGGGGTTGTCCGGATGCACCACCAGCTGCGGAATCTGGGCAAAGCCGGGGGTGAATACGTGCGACCAGGTCTTGCCAGCATCGGTCGATTTGTAGATTCCGTCGCCAACGGAGATGTTGCCGCGCGGGCAACCCGAACCGGT
>Ga0115002_10003621_pt1 | contig 19194 bp, 9 predicted proteins | sample ArcticOcean_MG_C_8_FD_89576 | JGI IMG/M metagenome (GOLD analysis project Ga0115002, IMG submission 89576) | Marine microbial communities from western Arctic Ocean - ArcticOcean_MG_CB11_86 | ecosystem: Environmental > Aquatic > Marine > Oceanic | place: Arctic Ocean: Canada Basin | collected... | reverse complement strand
TCCTGCGAGCCATTCGGCTGGAGGTCCTGCCGCACGACAGCCTGCCGACAAAAGGCCCTGGCCGTGCCGCGAACGGCAACTTTGTGCTCACCACGGTCAGGCTGGCTGCCAGGCCGGCGGAATCGGAAGAGGAATTCAAGCCCCTGCCGCTCAAGGGTGTGCTGGCTGATTTCTCTCAGCAAGAGTGGGCTGCCGCCCTGGCGATCAATGAAAATCCGGCCGATGGCTGGGCCGTCTCCCCTCAGTTTGGCAAGCGACATCTGCTGGTACTGGAGCTGGCCGAGCCGCTGGCAGCGGAAACAGGGCTCGAGCTGCAGATTCAACTTGAGCAGCAATACGAAACAGGTGAGGCGCACAATATCGGGCACTTCCGCTTGAGCACCACGTCTGGCACAGCGCCGCTAACTCTGGATGGGCTGCCGCCAGCTGTTGCAACTGGGCTCGGTACGCCCGCGGAGCAGCGGAATGAGGAACAGAAGCAGGCGATCACAAGTTACTTCCGCCAGCAGGATTCCAGGTACCTGGAGCTGAAGAAGGTTGTCGATGAACATGCTGCCAAGGCTCCCAAGCCGAGCGCTACCAAGGCACAGTCGGTGGCCGAAGGTGACCGCCGGCAAGCCCACGTCCATGTGCGAGGCGATTTTCTCAGCCCTGGCATCGAGGTCAACGCCGAGACCGTTTCCGTGTTGCCTGATTTGAAACCGCGCAGTGACGACCCAGAGCATCGTCCTGATCGCCTCGACCTGGCGAGCTGGCTGTTTCAAGCTGAAAATCCACTCACCGCCCGTGTCACCGCCAATCGCATCTGGTACCGGCACTTTGGGCGTGGCATTGTGGCCACCATTGATGACTTTGGTGATCAGGGCGAATTGCCATCGCACCCCGGCTTACTCGATTGGCTGGCGGTCGAATTGCAGGACAACGCATGGAGCATCAAGCAGCTGCATCGCTTGATTGTCAGCAGCGCAACTTATCGACAGCAGTCGGCCTACCGTACAGAGCTGATTGCCAGGGATCCCGACAACACCCTGCTGGCCCGCCAGAATCGACTGCGTGTGGAAGCCGAGGTGGTGCGGGATCTGGCGCTCGATGCCAGTGGCCTGCTGAGCCGCAGGCTGGGAGGGCCAAGTGTGCGGCCGCCACAGCCAACAGGTCACTCCTCGCTGACTTATGCCAACAGTGCCAAATGGGAAACCAGTGGCGGCGAAGATCGCTACCGGCGGGGCCTCTACACCTTCTTTCAGCGGACCTCGCCCTACCCGATGTTGATGACATTCGATGCGCCGGACTCGAACGTCTGCGCGGCACAGCGGCAGGTCAGCAATACACCCCTGCAGGCCCTCACGATCTGGAATGACCCGGTCTTTGTGGAATGCGCGCAGGCACTCGGTCGACGCCTGCTGGCGGAAGTGCCTGCCAGCGAGGAAGTAGCACAGACGTCAGCCCGACGGGCTCGACACGCGATGATGCTCTGCCTCTCACGGCCGGTGACACCAGGGGAACAGCAGATCGTGGTTGATTGCTACCAGCTGCAAAAACAATTCCTGCAGGAAAACCCCGAGGCAGTCGGCAAGATCTGTGGATCCCTGCCGATAGCCGAGGGAGTTGACCAGCTGGAACTGGCCAGCTGGGTGGCCGTCGGCCGAGTCCTGTTGAACCTGGATGAGTTTATTTATCGACAGTAGCGAACGGAGCTGGAATACAAGTTAGACGAGACAGCTCAAGAGATGGAAAAAGGTGACCGAATGAGACCAAACGAACAGGCATTCTTGCAGGCCAGGCGGCAGTTCTTTGCCTCGTCCGCCAGTGGACTCGGTGGTATCGCACTCGCTTCACTGCTGGCTGGCGACGGCCTGCTGGCTGACGAGCAGCCGGTCAGCAGCGACCCCTCGAATCCGCTCCGTCCGCAGGCACCGCATTTCGCTCCTCGTGCCAAGTCGTGCATCTTCATTTTTCTCGCCGGGGCACCGAGCCATGTCGATCTGTACGATCCAAAGCCGGTTTTGCAGGAACGGAACGGACAGCAGTTGCCGAAGTCACTGACTGAAAAGGTGCGTTTCGCCTTTATCAAGAAGGAATCCGCGATCCTGATGGGCAGTCCACGAAAGTTCGTCAAGCATGGCGACTGTGGTATGGAGTTGTCTGACCTGTTGCCAAACATCGGCAGCTGTGCGGACGACATTGCCCTCGTGCGTTCGATGCATACCGATGCCTTTAATCACCATCCAGCCCAGCTGATGATGACCACCGGTGTACCCCGGTTTGGTCGACCGAGTCTCGGATCGTGGCTCAACTATGGACTTGGTAACGACTCCCATAACCTGCCCGGCTACGTTGTTCTGACGGCGGGTCGGGGAAGTAGTGGTGGCGTTTCGAACTGGACAAGTGGGTTCCTGCCGTCGACCTACGAAGGGGTCGTCTTCAGATCCGAGGGGGAGCCGATTCTCAACCTTGCGAACCCTGCCGGTATAGATCGCAAGATGCAAGAGGCGGGATTGAGCACCATTAACAGGCTCAACAAGGGGCGACTTGATCTGCTCCAGGATCCAGAAATAGCTGCTCGCATGAGTGCCTATGAGCTGGCATTCCGAATGCAGATGGCCGCACCGGAGTTGATGGACCTGGCCGCCGAAAGCAGCCAGACACTGGACGACTATGGCGTGACTCGAGCAGAACCGGCCAAGACCGACTTCCGCGGTGGAGGGTCCAACGTGTACCGGCAGTTCTCCACGAATTGCCTGCTCGCCCGCCGCCTGGTGGAGCGTGGTGTTCGCTGTATTACCGTGATGCACGCCTCCTGGGACCATCACAGCAACCTGGATGCCGAGATATCCTATAACGCCGGGATGCTGGACCAGCCGGCGGCAGCGCTTGTGAAGGATCTCAAGCAACGTGGTTTGCTGGATGAAACGCTGGTCATCTGTGCCGGTGAGTTTGGCCGCACACCGCTGGGTGAAAACCGGGGCGGTAACAAACAGAACACCGGACGGGATCATCACCCTTATGCCTATAGCCTGTGGATGGCTGGTGGTGGTATCCAGGGTGGGCAGGTTTACGGAAAGACGGATGATATCGGCTGGGCGCCGGTCGAGGATGGAGTTCACGTAAATGATCTGCACGCCACTATCCTGCGATTGTTTGGTTTTGACCATCACCGCCTGACCGTTCCCTTCAAGGGACTGGATGTTCGCTTGACCGACCAGGGTGGCACCGTGATCGATCGACTGATCAGCTAGTCACCAGGCGGGCAGGTATCGCCGCGCAACTTCCCTTCGCCCACGCACCACGAGTCTTGGACAGAATTGCCATGTGGACCTTGCACGATCAACACGCCAGCTTGCAGCATGGCCCCTTGGAATTGACGCTGCCGCTGGATGATCCAGCACGTGGCCTGACCGCCGCCCAGCTCGATGACCGGCCGCTGGCCTGGCCCGACTGGCTGGTCCTCGACGACCAGCGCCAGGTCCCGCTCTCTCTGGTCGACCGTTTCCTCCGTAAGGATGAGCTGGTCGGCTGCTTCGCCGAGGGGCCAGACCGTCGAATCGTGCTGGAAGCAAGCTGGCGGCAGCTCCCCCTGTCTGCCGATGCGGTCGGCCTGGAACTGCTGGTGGCCGCTCAAAATGAAAGTCACGATGAAGCTCTGGCGATCCATGCTGTTAACAGGCTGGCGGTGGATCAGTGCTTGCTGCTGGATAACCTGTCGGGCGAGTTTCGGCCGGCGGAAGCGGGAGCGGGAGCATGCCAGGCTATACTCTGTCGCTGGAGCGATTCGCCCTGGAGTTACCTGGAGTTGTTGCATCCGCAGGACCAGGATGAGGCGGTCTTGGATGGTGACGAGTCGGAGCCGGGAGTGATCGGCTGGGCAAGCCGCCTCTGCCACGGTGCACTCGAGAAGGGTGTGATTCGCCGCTCACGCTTGCAATTCTGGTTCGTTCAGAGAGAGCAGGATGAACTGCTGGCTCAACAGCTGCGGCAGCAATTCAATTCCGCCTCACTGCCGCTCGGCCGCTAATCGCACCAAAACGCACCAAAACGCTTCAATCGCCAGTTGCAGCGATTCTGGGCGACGAATGGCCGGCAGATTGCAAAAAAAAACCCCGCCGCACACACAAGGTGTTACGGCGGGGCCGGAACAGAGAAGAGGCCTTCAAGGCATTGCACGTGTTGGACTACTGATTTCAAGCAGTGAAAAGTTCACCACCTGGGGCACAAATCACAGTCCTCTAGGTAAAGACTAACGTGCAAACCCTTCACATCTGATGATAGCAAGACTTCATTGAGTGTCCAGAGTTTATGACTGAAAAGTTGTCTGCCAGGGCCCTGCCGGGACTCAAACAAAGTCATGCCAGGGGTAACTTTTCGTCGGCAACCCGTCCATTTATACTGTTGTCGTCGCAGTCAGCCAGCTGGTTTCTGCTTGCCAGGTCGCAGCCGTGCTTTGCCACGCTCATGGCCGACAAGAGCGACAGCTGGGTATTTCCAGGTTTTCAATATTGGATTGAGACAGTTCATGAGCGAATCGAATGACTGTATCCAGGTTGCCATTGATGCGGCCCGCCAGGCTGGTCAGATCCTGCTGGATTGGCAAGGCAAGATCTCAGCCCGCGAGAAGGCGCCTCGTGACCTGGTGACCGAGGCGGATGTTGCTGCCCAGCAGGCTATTGAGGACATTCTGCTCTCACATTTCCCACAGCATGCGTTCCTGGGCGAAGAGGCTCGCGGTGACGATTCGCCTGGCTGGACGGAAGATGACAAGCAGAATTGGATTGCTGAACAGCCGTATTGCTGGATCGTGGACCCGCTCGACGGTACCACCAACTATGTTCACCAGTTACCTCCGTTTGCAGTTTCACTGGCCCTCTGGCAGAACGGCGAACCGCAACTGGGAGTCGTGCTGGATCCGGTCAGCAACGAGCTCTACAGTGCCATTGCGGGCGAAGGAGCGACACTTAACGGTGAACCGATCCGGGTCAGCCAGACAGTCTGCCTGGAGGAGTCGCTGCTGGCTGCCAGCTTTCCGGCCAATGTCCAGCGTGGTTCGGTCGAGGTGGCCCGCTTCGTCGAAGCCCTCCATCACGGCCGGGCTGTGCGACGCCTGGGATCGGCAGCACTGAACCTCTCCTACCTGGCCGCCGGGCGGTTGGACGGATATTGGGCGACCAGCGTGAAACCCTGGGATGTCGCTGCCGGTGTGTTGTTTGTCCGGGAGGCGGGCGGCCTGGTAACTGACATCGACGGCGGGCCGTTCTGCATCGACCGTCCTCTCTTCCTGGCGGCTGCCAGTCCCCAACTTCACCAGGCATTGCTGGAAATGTTCGCCAACGACAGGTGATAACGGTCGTAGAGATTCTAGGCCTTGCCAAAGGGGCTCGGATTAGCTGATTTTCGTGATCTGGGCAAAGCAATCTCTTTGAACCCAATCCGTTGATGCCTAGAATAGTAGTACCTTTCTGCAGCTCTGCATTGGCTCTGTTGTCCAAACCACGGACGACACGAGCCGTACTAGTGAAATGTGATGAAAACACGGCCGGAAAAACTCACAGGCCTGCTGGCCACCGTTCTGCTGATTGCCGGATTACTCGAGCTCGGCATTCTGCCAGCCTGCGCCCAGCCGCCTGAACAGCCGACGCCACCCCGTGGCGTCCTGGCAGCGGATGAAGAGGAAGCGGAGGGGGGTGTGCGGGCGGCCCGCACCGAGTTGATTTACCTGCGTGATGCCGAGGGCAATCTGGTCCCGGTTGCCAATCTCTCGCTGGAGGAATGGGATCAGATTTACAAAGCCCAGAAGAACCTGCTGGGTCGTAAAGTGCCGCCACCGGTAGCCATTGAACAGGTCGTCTATGACGGCGTTGCGATGCCGGGCCATGTGCAAATGGAGGTCCAGCTGCAGCTGCGTGTTGTCCAGCAGCCATTACAACGAGACTGGATATCGCTACCACTGGGCTTCCACCAGGCGGTACTGCAGAAGGCGCCGCAGCATACTGGCAGCGGAGACTTTTTTGTCACGCTGAACAAGGAAAAGGACGGCCATGTCTGCTGGCTCAAGGCCGATCCGGACACACGGCATACCCTGATTTTGAACCTGATTGTGCCAACACAGCAGGCGGGTAGCCAGTCGATCATCACGCTCAATTGCCCGCAGGCTCGATCGCAGGTCAAGCGACTGGCTGTGCCGCTGGCCGACGCGGTGCCATTCAGTGACCAGTTGCGAGTCACTGCTCAGGCAGACGGCAGCATGGGGACCATCTTCAGTTTTGATTTTGCCGGCGGCCAGCTGGAGCTCGCCTGGGGCAAGACCGACATGGCAGCTCGCAAGCCTGTGACTCGGCTACAGGCCAGCAGTACCACGCGGTTCACGATCAAGGGTCCTGAGCAGATCAGCATGCAGTCGGAGATCACCGTCAAAAGTGCTGTCGGTGATGTCAGCTCGTTCGTGATATCCCTACCCCCTGGCATGCAGGTCCTGGATCTGCCACAGGGTGACATCCGCCTGAATGTCCTGCCACCTCCCGAGGGTGCCGACGCTGATTCACAGCGAGTGCAGATTACATCGAGTCAGCCGGCCAGCCAATTGCAGCTGACTATTGAGGCGGTCTATCGTCCGACGGTCACCGATACAGCCGAGTCCGAGGACCCAGAGCCATTGGACGACCTGCCAAAGGCGACACTCCTGCGGGGTGTGGAGATTGTTGATGCAGTTCGCCAGTCGGGTTTCATCGACTTTATCGTTGATGGCAACTGGTCGCTCTCCTGGCTCCAGGATGGGGACCTGCGGCGGATTGATGAGATTCCCGATTCGCTCCTGCAGCAGCAAGGAGTGGCACGGTTTGAGTTTTTCAGCCCGGCTTACCTGCTGGAGACCGGCATTCAACCTGAAAAGACACGGCTGAGGATTGAGCCGCTTTACCTGTTGCAGGTCCAAAAGGACGAACTACAGCTTGATGCCACATTGGCCTGCCAGGTGCGCGGTAAACGAGGGTTTGTGTTGCAAGCCAACCTGGCTGGCTGGACGATCGACCAGATTATCTCGCGGCCAGCTGAGCTGGTCGACCAGGAGAAAATCCGCCTGTCCCCGGATGGCCTGTTGCAGGTACCGGTGGCAGCCAGCGGCAGTGGAGACAGCCAGAACCTGGAGATCGAGATCAGTGCCTTCCGCTCGCTGGCGGCCGCTCAAGCCGACGATTCCCGCCAGCTGTCCGTGCTCCTGCCCCGGCCCACCACTGATCCATTGGCAACAGCCACGGTGGTCAGCCGCGCGCCCGGGCTGCTGATTGTCAGTCCCGCGGACAATATCGAGTTGGTGCCCCAGATCGACGACATTCAAGGACTCGTGGCGGGGGCCACCCTGACGGACGATCAGCAACGCCTGCTGCCGCGTCGCCAGCAGGTTCCACTTGTCTACCGGGATCGCGGCGACGTCAGCTCCCCTCTGTTTGTCGGCTTGACGCGAATCCGCGAACGAGCTGCCACGATTGACTCGCTGGCCCGCATCACGATTGACGAACAGCAATACCAGGTCCAGCAGGAATTACATTACAGCGTCGCCTATGAGCCGGTGCAGCAGGTCTGGCTGGACATCCCGGCCACCTTGCTACTGCGTCGTTCACTCCAGGTCTTGCTGGTGCCGGAGCTGGAGGATGGTTTGGCAGCAGAGAGCGACGCCGCGGAACCCCAGGTCCTGCCCTGGACCGAGGAGGGCGACAGGGTCAGTCGTGATCCGGATGTCAGGCGAATCGTGAGAGTCGACCTGCTGCAGGATCGGATCGGCCGCTTTCAGCTGTTGCTACGCTATGGCGGCCAGCAGCCGACGTTGCAGGCGGACCAGACCGTCACCGTGCCGATCGGTTTGGTTGTGCCAGAGCCTGATGCGACCAGCGTTTTTCAGCAGAACCGTGTGGAACTGATCGTGGACGGTGTCGTTCAGGCGGTCCCCCGCGAGGAGAAATGGCAGCGAGCTGAAGCAGCTCTGGCGAACCTGCCTGAGTCGAGTAACCCGGTCTTTCGCGCCAGCGAGTTCACCGATTCGATGCCCCTGGTCGTCACGCTTGGCCAGCCCGGGGGTACTGTCTCCACCCAGCTGCATCAACTCTGGCTACAAACCTACCTGACATCGTCCGTCCGCTATGAACGAGCTGTCATGCGGCTCACGACCGGTGACCGCCGTGTACGAATCGAGTTGCCTCAGCTGGCACGGGATTTCCCCGCCAACCTCCGCGCTGCGATCAACCAGCAACCACTGAATGTGAAGACCCTGATCGTCAATGACCAGGGAGTCCTGGAGATTTTCCTGCCGGCGGGTGAGCAAAAGTCCCAGGTGGTGGAACTCTGGTACTGGAGCGATCCAGCCAGCGTGATGCCAGCCCTGGAAATCGAGCCACCGGGCGTGGTGGGTGCGAGCAGTGTCGATCGCATGTTCTGGCAGCTGATCACACCGGCCAGCGAACACCTGCTCTCCGGTCCAGCCAACATGACATCCGAGCAACGCTGGACCTGGAGCCGATGGTACTGGCAGCGACAGTCACACATGCAACAGTCGGACCTGGAACAGTGGATCGGAGCGACCGTCCAGGAAGGGATGCCGAGTGGCACGAACCAGTACCTGTTTACCTCGATCGGGCCAGTCGGTTCCTTCACGGTCAACACGGTACGACGATCGCTGCTTGTGCTGGTCGTCTCAGGCGTGACATTGCTGGTCGGTGTGCTGCTGATCTATCTGCCCATCGTGCGGCACCCGCTGACTCTCCTGACCGTCACGATCGCCCTGGCCGCGGCCTCGGTGAATTGGCCCCAGGTCGTGCTCTTGATTGCCCAGGCAGCCCTGCTCGGCGGATCCCTCGTGCTGCTGGCGCGGTTGCTGCAGCGGGGAGTATTCTGGCGAGCCGGTAATTCCCCGCGGCTGCTCGGACGGGCAACCGCCCGGGCTGAGAACGCTGTCGACGCAGTAGACGTGCAGCTGGAAATCGGGGGCCATGGCTCGACCGCTTCGGTCGTCATGCCGGTCGACGCGCCGGCAACGGAGCGGCCGGCATGAAAAAGTGGAATTGCTACTGCCAGTTCCTCTTGCTTGCCTGCGCGCTGAGCAGCTCGCTGGCGGCTCAGCCAATGGTACCGGCAGACGTAGCCGACAAACCGACGACGGCACCCGCCCTGCTGTTTCGCCGCGTCTTTATCCCCCACGAGGACCTGGCCGCACTGATCAAGGGCTATATGCCACTACGTCGCGACGACGTGGAGTCGATGATCCAGTTGATCAACCGGGCCGCGCAACCAAATCCGGCGGATTCCCGCGCTCGAATTCAGAGTGCCCAGTATCATGCCCGCCTGCGGGCCGACGAACTGGTGGCAGGCACAGCCCAGCTGCAGATCACCAGGCTACCTGCTGACGAGCAGCTGGCAGTCGAGGAGCTGGTGCCACTTTCGCTGGCACCACTACAACTGGCCAGTAGCCAGGGCCAGTGGACGATGCCCGACGAGGAGAATTCCAGTCCTGCCGTGTTTGGCTGCGATGCGGCCGGACAGCCGATCTGCCTGGTACCAGCCAGTGGCGAACTGCAATTCAGCTGGTCGCGACGTGGCCGTAGAAATTCGCTGGGCGAGATACGCTTTGAGCTGGCTTTTCCCACCGCGCCGACGAGCCAGCTGGTGCTGGAATTGCCGCCCGACGTGACACCGCTCTGCGATGTGGGTTACTTGCAACCGCTGGCTGCTCCGCAGGAGGTACCCGAGCCGGACCAGGATGGCGCGGCCAACCGCAACCTGTTGTGGCACATCGACCTGGGTGGCCACGATCGGCTCAGCCTGACAGTCATTCCCAGGAATCCTTTCCGTCGGCGTCAACAGCTGACGTTGCTGCGACAGCAGAGCGATTACGCATTCAATCAGGGCGAGGTTGAATTGAATGCGCAGTTCAACCTGGATGTCTACAATGAGCCGCTGCGGCAGCTGGCGCTCAAGCTCGATGGACTTGCCCTGCTTTCTGCACGGGTTGGCGATGAGGCCATTAGCTGGACCGTGGAGGGTCAAGCAGCGACGCTGGTCCACAACTTCACTTTCCCAACACAGCTGCTGGGCCAAAACAATGTGCTCGTCATCCAGGCGGTGGGCCAGGTCAAACTGGGGGCTGCCTGGACGCTGCCTGTGGTCAGCGCGCAAGATGTTTTCTGGCGTGAAGGCGAGATTCAGCTGCACTTGCCAGCCGACCTGGCTCTCAGGGGCCTGGCAGTCAACGGTGGAAATGTCATTCGTGCCGAGCCCGACGAGCAGGGGGGAGAAACCCGTGTGATTCAATCGCACCAGCCGCTGCCAGAGGTCGAGCTGGTGCTGGCGCGACGGAGTGAACAGGTTGAACTGCAGACTGCCTTGCAGCTGGATATTTCGCCACTGCGGGCCACTGCCAGCTGGGTTGGCTTCTTTCGCTCGCGTTACGGCAACCAGTTTACGTTGCGTGGGACCATCACCCCCGGCTGGACGATCGACAGCCTGGAGACCGAGCCGGCAGAGGCAATCGATGACTATGAAACCGAACTGGCCGAGCTGGATGGCAGCGGTGGCCGCCTGCAGGTGAAGCTGAAACAGGCGATCAGTCCCGATCGTGAAGTGCAGCTACTGATCCGCGCCCACCGAACGGTGACTGCCCAGGGCCTGAACGGCGTCAACCTGCAGCCCGTCGTGATGGCTGGCATGGCCAGCCGGCAGGGGATTATTGCTGTCCAGGTTGATCCGCCCTACCAGCTGCAGCTGCGTCAGGACCAGGAACTGGAGCGTTTGGCTGCCAGCGATCTGGATACCCAGCTGGCGGCTGCAATCAACGCCGAGAGCAGCTCGCTGATCTATCGCGATGGTCCCGAGTCAGGCAGCCTGCTGATGTTTGCCAGGCAGGCCAGGCCACGCTACGAGGCGCTGATTGAAGTCAGGGCCGATGTGACAGAAGACACGCTGCAGGAGAGTTACCGGGTCACCTGCCGTCCCCAGTCAACGCCGCTGAACCGGGTCCTACTGCATTTTGATGAATCGGGTCAGCAGCCGCTTCAATGGCAGCTGGCTGGCTCGCCGGTCCGTGACGTGGCGGCCCGGCAGTTAACAGCTGAGCAGCAACAGCAGCTTGGCCTGACTGCCGGCGACAGCTGGGAGCTGGTCCTGCCGGAGCCATTGACGGCACCCTTTGAGTTGCTTGGGCAAGTGCAATCCGAGCTCAAGGCATCCGCCCGAGTCCACTTGCTGTCACTGCCCGAGGCGAGCACCCAGCTGGCCACGCTGGCTGTGTATTCCTCGCTGGCTGCCTCGCTGGAAATTCAGGCCGGCGGATTGAAGCGAATTCCGGCTCCGTCCGTACCGGATGACCGCCTGCGTGCTCCGCGTGCCATGTACCGTTACCAGCCATCGATGCCCAACACGGTTGAACTTGAGGTGCGGCCAGCTGCTGAGCATGGACCGCGTGCCTGGATCTGGCATGCACGGATGCGTTCACGCTTCACCACCGATGGCCTGGCACACCATCACGCCCACTATTCCATTGAAAATGCCGGACGGAATCGGATCGAGTTCTCGCTGCCTGCTCAGCTCGGCCGGCTTAACGTGATTGTCGATGGCAGGCAGTTGCCGGCTGGCAGGATCCAGTTGGCTGACAGGTCGGTGCTGGTTGATCTGCCAGAATCGCAGCGATATGTCACCGTCGAGTTACAGTTTCAACAGCGTTCCAGGCCGTTGGGGATGCTGACGTCTGTGGAGAACGAGTTGCCGCGGCCTGATTGCCCGATCCTCGACGGCCATTGGGAAGTCCTCTTGCCGAGTGGATATCATGCGCTGGATGCAGCACGTGGCTTGACCGGTCAGCGCCAGGCTGTTTCCTGGGGCCAGAGGATGTTTGGGCCGCTCTGGGGCGGTGATGCGACCAGCGGGCCACTTGAAATCGGTGGTCGCCTGGCGCTCTATCCAGGCAGCCAGTTGACGGACGTGAAGGCGAGCGGGGCACTGGGCCGGCTGGATGCCGTCCTGGGTCGTTCGGTTGAGCAGCGGCCAGCAACCTGGGGCGATCTCTTCGACCAGTTATCCGGACAGACTGCTGCTGCCGATCCCGACAGCCGAGCGGACGAGGCGACTTCAATCACCTGGTGGTTTGATCACCTGGCACTTCAGCAAGCGGGTGTGACTGCCACCACGAACCTGCCACCGTCGGTAAGTTCTTTTCGTGACCTGGTGCGATTTTTTCACCTCCGAATTGTGATGTCCGGTGGCTGGATCATGCTCACGACGGATGGAGCACCACTGCTGAATGGCCTCCCGATCCGCTGGCAGGACGAGTTGCTGGGTAGCCTGGCTGCTACCACGGTGGATTCGGCAGATCCGACACCGGGCTTGCCAGGCGCCCTGCACCGCGACGCCTGGATAGCGCTGGGCAGCTCGGCAGGCAGCCCCTGGCGGCCAGCCAGCGGAATTTTAAAGAGGGGTTCTGCCGATCGCAATTGGACAATTTACCGGCAGCCGCTGCATGTTGATCTGCCGGTCCCGGTCACCATCTATCATGAGCTCTCGTTTCGTTCACTCTACCTGGCGCTGTACCTGGTGCTGCTGGTCGCATTTTCCTGGCTGGGCACGATTCGACCAGGCTGGACCGCTCCGCTGGCACTGGCGATGGCCGCCCTGGCATTGCTTGCGCCGGCTGCCGTTTATCCTTTTTCCACGTTGGGTTGGTTGGCGATTGTGACCTCGATGGTCTTACTCTCACTGCGTCGTGGCATGGTCAACGACGAACCACTTGAGCCGCAGCAGCAGACGCCGCTGGGTTTTCAGCTGCAGCTGGCACCGCGGCAGCTGGGCATACTGGTGGTCTTCTTTAGCCTGGCTGGATTGGCTGGACTGGCTGGACAGGAAGGCCAGCCGGCGGTTGAGAGGGGGCCACAGCAGGCAGACGGGCCGCTGGTTGTCCACCGTATGTTGATCCCGGTTGACGACGCGGGCGAGCCAACGGGCCAGTACAACTATGTTCCAGAACCGTTTTTTGATGAACTGCATCGACGCGCAGCAGATCTCGATCTACTGCGACAACGCTGGCTGATCAGTTCGGCCCGTTACGTGAGCAGCTGGACCTGGTCCGCCGATCAACAGCGACTGATGGATGGACCGATCAGCGTCAGCTACCAGCTGCATCTGTCGTCGGCGGATCAGCGAGTTGAGTTGCCGATCCGGGCTGGCCAGGTGCAACTGGGAGACGTGTTGCTGGATGGCCAGCCCTTGCAGCTGGAGATTTCACCGCAGGACCAGAGCCTGGCTTTTGTAGTCGACCAGGCTGGCATACACGAACTGACACTGCAGCTGACGCCACGCCGGCAGAACCTGGCAGGACGTTCTGTCATCGAGTTTGATGTGCCAGCGGCGCTGGACACGCAGCTCCGGCTGCAATTGCCGCCAGACGCTCCCTTGCCAGACATCGCCGGTCGACTTGGAAGCCTCAGCCACGACGAGGTCAGCGGCCAGCTTGTGGCCGAGCTGGGGCCAGTTGACAAGCTCTCCTTGAGCTGGACCGATGGTCCCGCGGAGACGCCAGTCGAGCGACAGGTGGCGGTTGAGCCGTACTACTGGCTACGGGTCGAGCCGCATGCCGTCATACTCGATGCCCGTTTCCAGTTCCGCGTGCTGGCTGGCAGCGTCGACACGATTCAACTGGAAACAGATCCACGCTTGCGGCTGATTTCTGTGCAGGGTGGGCAGTCCACCGCCGGGCCGCCGCGTGTCCGCAATGATGAACGCCAGACGATCCTGTTTTCCCTGCAGCAGTCGCAGCAGGAAGATTTTGTGCTGGAAGCCTCCTTTTACCTCAACCAGACCTCCGGTATCGGCAATCTGCAGTTACCGTCACTCGATGTGATCGCCGATCGCGTGCTCGATCGGCGGCTGGGGATTACCGTTTCGGACCAGTTAGAATGGCGGCTGGATGTCAGCGAGGAGATTGAAGAAGCTGATCGAGAGCAGTTCGCCGAGCAGTGGGGAGTGGCTGAGACGCCCCAGCGTGCCCTGGTGCTGCGGGGAGGTGATCCCGAGTGGAATCTGGCGACACGTTACAAGTTGCCTCAGACGACCGTGGCGGCTGCTCAGGATGTCACGATCGGCCGCTTTGGGACTGACCTTGTTTACCGCGCCAGCATTACCACGGAAGGTGGTGGCCTGTTGCAGATGCAGTTGCTGGCTCCGGCCGATCTCGAGCTTTCTTCTGTATCGCTGGATAACGACGATGGCCCTGTACCGCTCAAGCTGGAGCAGGCCGAGGATGGCCAGTTGATGGTACTTTTGCAACGTCCGCTGACGGGCGAATCTCAGTTGCGGATCGAGGGGAGCGTGCCGCGCGAAAGTGATCTGCTGGATCTGCCAGGCATTCATTTCCTCGCTGGCGATGTCCGGTCGCGTGAGATCCGGCTGCTCCGCCGCCATGCCATGTCGATCACGCTTGAAGATGTGGCTGAGCATGTGCGGCTGGTGACCGAGCACGAGGAAATCGTGAGCGGCCAGGCGGGCCGACTGGTGGCCAGCTTCAGCCAACTACGACCGGCCGACAGTCCAAGCACCCCTGCGGCCAGGATTCGCGTTTTCAGCCAGCAGCCAGAAAGCCAGGCGACGCTTGTCAGCTGGCTCTCGCGGGAACAGAACGAATGGATTGCTCGTGTCGATTGTGAGCTGCATGTCAGCTCGGGCGTGATGGACCAGCTGCGACTGGAGATTCCCGAGGCCTGGGCTGAGTCGATCTCGGTCGATCCACCCATCGCGGTGGAACTCAGGCAGGTTCCGGGCCAGTCACGTCGCCAGCTTGTACTCACTCCACCACACCCATTTGAAGAAATCAGCACATTGAGCATCACCTTTCGGGTGCCGGTTGCCACCGAGGGTTTCCGGATTCCCGACGTGATGGTGCTCGATTCCAATCGCGCTGTGCGGTACGTTGTCCTGCCCGATCAGATTGACGATACCCTGATTCAGTGGGCGACCACCGGGTTGCAGCGAGTGGCATCGCTTCCGTCGGCTTTGCCCTACCAAGTGCCGCGCGGATCCTCGGTCTTCATCGGCGTGCTGCCGCGTTTCGAGGCAGACATTCGTGCTGTCCAGCAAGTTGGCGGTGGGAGGCAGGTTGGGCTGGCCGATATTCGTATCCTGCAGCATCAGTCGGGCATGCTGATGGGAATAGTCCAGTATGACCTGGTGCCGGCCGGGAGTGAGCAGGTTGTTGTGAAGATGCCCGAGGGATATTCACTGGTGCATGCCAGGATTGGCGGTGTAACGGTCCGCGCCGAACAGCAGCAGGACAATCGATTCGAGTTATTGCTGCAATCGAGCCAGCTGCCGCAGCGAATAGAAATTCTGTTCCAGGCAGACCTGTCCGGCAGTATCAGACAACTGGGGAGTTCAAGGCTTGCCTGTCCGCAACTCGACGGTGTGGAACCGGAGTCGACGTTGTGGACAATCGTCGGCGCAGAAGACCTGGGCCAGCCGCAGGTGAATGACATTGTCCCGCTTGACAGCGCGGCGGCCATTCGGCTCCGTATCGACCAGGTCCTGTCGATGATTGCCTTGTCCTCTGAGCTGGCAACAGTCAGCCAGGCGGTCAACATGGAAGATTGGTATCTACCCTGGCAGCGTCATTATCTGCAGCAGCAGTTTCGACTGGCCAGCCTGGAGGGGCCGTCGCAGGCGGGCAGCCAGTCGGACTCGATAGCTGACATTACAAGTCGATATGAGCAATTGCAGTTGCAGCTCGGTATCCGCAGCGACGACCAGGATTCGCGTGCTGCCGTGAGCGTGCCTTCATCCAGCGGAGAAATGTTTGCTGTCCTGCTGTCGGCGGAGTCGTCGCTCGTCCGCTTCCGTACTGCGGGCAGCCAGGCGAGTGTACGAGTTCGATTTGCCAGCAATTCCAGCGGACGGATGCTGGACGCAATTCTGCACGGTTTGCTGTCGATCGTGATACTGGCTGTTGCCGTGGTCGTCTATCGGCGTGTGCCCTGGCGTGAGTCGCTGAGTCGCTGGCCCTACGCCTGGGGTGGCCTGACAGGCTTTGCCTGGTGGCTCTGCCTGGCGCCATCGGTGCTGGGCCTGCTGCTGATGATACTAAGTGCTGCTGCTGCCTTGAGGCACTCCTGGGGTGGCTGGCTGGTGGATGCTCCTGTCCATCTGAGTCGCTCCGCAAGCACGATGACGTACATCAAACAGTAGCCCTGGCAAATCACTCTGTCTGCCCAAAAGTTCGTCTTGGCACGTTTTGGGCGATCTGCTACTCTCCACCAACTCGCAGTCTTGGCGAGATTTTTTCTGGTGGATCAGCTGCCGTGATGATGGGAAAAGCGTCGCAGTGAGCTCTCAGCAAAAGGCACAGCTGTCAGACCATATTCGCTGGATGATCCGGCGGGATATGTCTGACGTCTTGGAAATCGAGCGCGGCTGTTTCGAGTTCCCCTGGACCGAAGAAGACTTCATTCGTTGCCTGCGTCAACGAAACTGTATCGGCATGGTGGCCGAGTACAACGAGAAGATCGTCGGGTTCATGGTCTATGAACTCCACAAGGACCACCTGCACGTCCTCAACTTCGCTGTCCATGCGGAGCTGCAAAAGCAGGGAGTTGGCAGGCACATGGTAAAGAAGCTGGTAAGCAAGCTCTCTCATCAGCGTCGCAATCGAATCATGTTGGAAGTTCGCGAGACGAATCTCGCCGCCCAGCTGTTTTTTCGCAGCCTCGGCTTTCGTGCCACGTCGGTCCTGCGGGACTTCTACGACGATAGCGTCGAGGATGCCTACCTGATGCAGTTGTGCCATGCAGCCTCGGCCGACGGTGGATTTATGCCGGTGAATCGTATATCACGATTGGCAGGCTGAACTGTCGGCGTGCCCGCGTGGTAGCCTGGCCCTCGGTCGCCAATCGTACGGGTGACCGGATCTGCACGTTGACACCGGCTGTCGATATCGGACGAGGAGCCTATGTTCAGCATCCCCAGTCAGGACACAATCGCCGACTTCGTGTTGCTGCTGGTAATTCTTGCTCCCCTGGCTATCGCCTGGCGATATTCACGCCGATCCGGTTTCAGCTTTGTCCAGGTCCTGCTGCTGTTTCTTGTGCTGGTCTACACCTCCTGCGCATGGCGGCTGAGAAAAAAACAGCGGCTGCCGAAATTGTCCGGTGGAGCGATCCTGGTCTGCAACCATCGCAGTAACATTGATTTGATGTTCATGCAGGTGGCTGCCGACCGTCCTATCTACTCGATGATTGCCCGTGACTACTATGACCAGCCGATACTGAACCTCTTGCTTCGCCCCGTGCCGCTGATCTCCACCGGACGCCGGGGTGTCGACAATGCGTCCATGCGGCGGGCCGTTGAGCTGGCCAAGGCGGGCGAGATCGTCAACATCATGCCGGAAGGTCGTGTCAACGAGAGCGATCAGTTCATGTTGCCTTCTCGACCAGGCGCAACCTGGGTAGCACTCAAGGCGGGCGTGCCAGTGATTCCCTGTCATATTTCCGGTGCACCGTATGCCGGTACGACATTTAGCGCCTTCTTGATGACCGCCGATGTTGTGCTGACGGTCGGTGAGCCGTACTACCTGCCGCAACCCTCGCAGCATGAGGTTTCCAAGTTGGAGTCACGGCAGCTGGCCAAGTCGGAGCTGTTAGAAGTCATGAGCAAGATTGCCGAGCTGGGACAGGAAGAGGATTATCTGCCACAGATGGCAGGACGCAAGTGGCTGCCGGAAAGCTAACGCTCCGCCAGAACCAACTCCCCAGCTGCCTCTCTCCATCCGTCCGCAATTCAATCCTGCTGCGCTCTGCCGGGTCGAGCCACGCAGAGATTGAGCGGGGGGGTTGCTGCTGCACCATGAAGGCGGCACTAGTGCCGCAGCTCAGCTGCTGTGGAAGCAGCGCGCGGATAGAGCTGGTGCTCAAGCTGGTTGATCGACGCCCGCAGTCCTGCTTCGACGGCGGCGGCGGTGGATCCGCTGGTGAAGACCGTGGTGACTGGCTGGCCCGCTGAAATAAGTGCTCCCACGGCTGGAATGTCGGTGACCGGTGGGAATCCCGGATCGCTGCCGTCGCTGCTGTGGCAGAGTGTGGACCAGCTGGCAGGTACAACCAGGTCCTGGCGGGCGAACAGGATCGCCTTGCCAAACTGGCTGGATCCCAGCTGGCAGTCTGGAGCCAGTTGGCCCTCGCGGCAGGCCTCCAGATGCGACTTGACCAGAGACTCTCCTCGCGCCCATTCAAGGATTTCAGCTGAGGCGCAGTAGCGAGGATTTAATTCAATGAACCATGCCTGCTGATCGTCGATCACCAGGTCGATGCCGAACAGGCCAGTCAGCGAGTAGTGCTGGGCCAGCTGTTGTCCCATCTGCTGGACCTGGTCGAGACGGTCTCCTGCCAGCTGCCAGGGGCCAATCGAGCCGCAATAGGCAAACGTCGCAGCTGCACTGAAATCGCTGCCAACCAGTTGCTGGGTGATGCCGAGCAGTTGCGAGTCCTGGCCAGCTGCCAGGAAGAGGGCACTGGCTGCTCTGCCCGGAATCCAGCGCTGGTAATAGACAGCGGTCCGATCACCCGCTGGGACTGGCTGGTCGGCGGGCCGGATCGAGGCCCCGCCAGCCGAATTAACTGGCTTCCTCAGCCAGCGACTGGGGTCGCCCGGTTTCGTTAGCCGGACCTCGGGGCAAGGGAGTCTGCAGGCTGTCAGGAATTCAGCCAGTTGCTGTGGCTGGCGGACCTGTCGCAGGATGTCAGGGCCGTTACCGAGTAAACGTCCCTGCCGGCTCAAGCTGGCAATCGCGCTGGGGTGGTTCTCGAGTCCACCGGTATACAGCCAGTCTCGCTTGGGCCAGCGGTCCAGGGCCCGGGTCAAGCCGGCAGGATAGTCATTGATCGTTTCGACCGGCACGCGGGCGGTCAGATCGCAATCTGCAAAGCGATCGGCAGCTGCTGGCCGCAGCCCCCCGCGTAGCGCCGAAAACACGGCAGCCCTGGCACTCGCTCCGACAATCACCAGCTCAACGTCCATGAATACCACCCTACCGATTTTGCCTGTCAGCGGCCACTGGGCCGCAGTCGATCGTGAGCCCCCCCCCCGAGGGGATCTTGCAATTGGGTCCCGGTGTGTTATTTTTTCGGCTGACTGTCTGCGTCGGCGGACATGTTGCAACCGATTTCTAACGACGGAGTACCGATTCATGTC
>Ga0115002_10003620_pt1 | contig 19200 bp, 15 predicted proteins | sample ArcticOcean_MG_C_8_FD_89576 | JGI IMG/M metagenome (GOLD analysis project Ga0115002, IMG submission 89576) | Marine microbial communities from western Arctic Ocean - ArcticOcean_MG_CB11_86 | ecosystem: Environmental > Aquatic > Marine > Oceanic | place: Arctic Ocean: Canada Basin | collected... | reverse complement strand
GTCGCCGACGCGCACTACCAGTCGCTCGAGCAAACACCGGAAGAGATGGTCTACTGGCCAGCCACGGTGGGGCCTGCCGAAGATCCGCAGCCGACCCGCGGTATGGACGTGGCAATCAAGACCGACTGAGATCCACTTCAGTTCGTGTCAGTGCTGCGGCGGGAGGTCCGCGCGATCAACCCCCGCATCCCCGTATCCGACCCGTCCTCGATGGAGCAGATCTTCTCCGACGCCACGGCGCGCACGTCCTTCACCCTGGCCATGCTTGGCGTCGCTTCGGGGATCGCACTCCTGCTCGGCCTCGTCGGCATCTACGGAGTGATCTCCTACCTCGTATCTCAGAGGACTCGAGAGATCGGTGTCCGGATGGCCTTGGGGGCCACGGCGCCCAGCGTATGCGGCATGGTGGTGAGGCAGGGAATGCTTCTCTCGGGACTCGGAGTCGCGGTGGGTCTGGTCACGGCAGGCGCATTGAGCAGGGTCATGGGGTCCCTCCTATTCGGCGTGAGCGCGATGGACCCACTTACGTACGGCACCGTCACAGTCGCTCTGGTCGTCGTTGCCCTGGCAGCGAGCTGGATTCCCGCGATGCGTGCCGCCGCTGTGAACCCGTCCAGCGCGTCGAGGGCCGAGTAGCAGTCGCACCGCGCCGACCGTGGGGGATTTCCCCACACGCTCCGCCGGTGCCAGCCCGACACCCGATCGTGCACTCGGGCCACACATTCCGAGTCCACGTCGAAGTGTAGCGACGTGGCACCTCTGGCGGAGTAGCGGATGCCATGCTAGGCCCCATACTCATCGTTATTGGGATCGCCCTCGCTGTGATGGTCTTCGCTGCCGTCAGCATGTCCCTCGATGTGTCGATCGGGGACGGCTGGCGCAAAGCCACGGATCAGGAGCGGACCGCTCGCCGATGGCGTCCTCCGTTCGGAAGCGAGAGCGACCTGTACGATTGGGCTCGGTCTAAAGCCACCCGCATCGTCGGACGTGCGATGGCCAAGGGCCCCACCGTGGAGACACCGAGCGAGGTCGTCGCGGAACTCCATAAGGGTGCGACGAGAGCCATGCTGCCCACGGCTCGTGACCATGAGCGAGCTCGGACCGTCGCATGCCCCGAAGACGGTCAGGGCATAATCAATATCTCCGCAGTAGAGGCGATCGGGCTTGCCTCGTATCTACGCCAGAACCTGCCGGCGGAGGAGGTCGATCGCATTCACGACCTATCCGTCAGGAACGCGAGGCAGCTAGCGGCGCACGGAGCATTCCGCCCCATGGAGTCTCCATGTTCGCTGCAGGGGGACGGCTGCATGTGCCTGGCGTACTCGGCGCGGCCTCTGCGTTGCCGACCGCTGCACGCTGCGATCCTCGCGGACCGCCTAGGGGTCGAGACACTGAGCGATGAGGGCGGACCCTCGTCGTGGGCCGCTCATGCCGACGCCGTGCGCCAAGGGCTCGACGATGGGCTCACGAGCGCACTAGCTGATGCCGGCCTAGATGCCAAGCTCTACGAGCTGCACGGTGCTCTCGCCACGGCGCTCCAGGGTCATGATGTCGCCGCCCGGTGGCTGGACGGGGAAGATGTCTTCGGGGAGAGTCTCGCCCCTGTTGCCATAGAGAGTCGCTAGGATCAGCCACCCTACCCGATGATGTCGTACGGGTACCACGACGCGACCGCCTTCCCTTCCTGAAGGGCCGGGCGGAAGCTCCACTCCGAGGCCTCCCGGATGAGCTGACGGTTCAGGTCACCACTGCCAGTCGGCGGTTCGAGACGCGTTGAATCAGGGATAACCTGCCCGAGCTCGTTCACGAAGACCCACACTCGCACCTTTTTGCCGCGCAGGCCTTCGTGGTTGGTCGGAATGATCATACTCTGCGGGGCTGCGGGCTTGAGCCGGTAAAAGCCCTCATCCGAATTTCCGCCGTCGCCTTCCCCGTCGCCATTCTCCAGGCCGGGCGCTTCGTCGAGGCCCGGCTCCTCGCCCAAGACCGACGCCGCGTCCGTCACGATTTCCTGTTCAAACTGAACCGGCTCGATCGGGATGTCGGTCGGGATCGGGATGAGAGGCGGCACGATTTGAACCGGTGGCGGTGCTCGCAGGCTCACCGCCTGCATCGAACCTCGTGCCGCACGATTGTCGCCCGCGCGCGGCCCAGCGGCTGCGAAGGGCGAGAGTGGAATCACCGCTCCGCGTGACCCCAAAATAATCAACAGGTGCAGGAGTAACGACAGCCATAGCCCCGTTCGCCAAATACGGCGCTCGTGGCGTCTGCGATCCTCGGCTCTGAAGTCGTGAAACTCGCTCATGCTGAGAAAGACGTCTGTGGGGTCACTTGCCCCACATACTACCGACCATGACGGGGCCGTGTTTCGGAATGAGCCGACCTACACATATATTACCTATCTCGTAGTTATCATCTGGGCGTCGGGTGGCCCCGTCGATCAACACTTTTTGGGGGATTCGGCACGTGGCGGGGACAAATCCGAGCGACTTCGAGCAGCAGGTCTTGCTGGCGGTATAGCGGCTGAGTGACGGTGCCTATGGCGCCTCCGTGCGCGACGAACTGGAGAGACACACCGACCGGTCGGTCGCACAGGGCGCGATCTATGTGACGCTCATGCGTTTGGAGAAGAAGGGCTGGCTCCGCTCCCGACTCGCCGACCCCACGCCCGTTCGAGGAGGAAAGTCGAAGCGTTATTTCGAAATCACAAGCGAGGGCATGACCGGCGTGCAGGCAGCTCGCCAGGAGATGGATCGTCTTTGGGAAGGCCTGCCACAACGGCAGAACGCTGAGGCCGTACCGTTGAGTCGTCACCGTCCTCCTCTAGCGGCTCGTGCGCTGCTCCGCCTGTTGCTGCCCGGATCTATCCACGAGTCCTTCGCGGGCGACCTAGAAGAACGGTTTCACCGTTTGGCCAAATCGAACCCGCGAGCGGCACGGCGCGGCTACTGGACAGACGTGTTGTCCCCAACCGTCCGCGGTTTTCGCAGCGAGGCACGGGGAATGCCCCTGCCCCCGGGCACATCGCCCGCCTCCGGAACAGGAGATGGATTCGTGCGACCTCTGCTCACAGACCTGAAATTCGCCGTCTGGATGCGAACACCCAGGTTGAAGCACATGGAATCACCGCACGCATGCCTCTGGACCTGGGCACGACCATCTTCCCAGTGGACGTACCCGGGGTCGAACCGCCTCCGGGTCAGAACCGGCATCGTCCTGAGGCGACCTAAGTAACACCGGGGTACTTCGACGCCATGGGCATCGCGATTCTCGAGGGCCGAGACTTCGACGCGACCGACGACGAGACGAGCCAGAACGTGATCGTCATCAGCCGCACGGCTGCGGAACGATGGTGGCCCGGAGAGAGCGCCGTCGGCAAAGTCGTGCACCCCAGCGGTGATACCGAGGACCCGCGTGTGGTCGTTGGTGTCGTCGGCGACGTGAAGATCTGGAGCCTGGGTGAGCCGCCTCGCGCCTACGTCTATTGGCCGTTCCAACAAGACGGAGCAAACGACTCATTCTATGTCACGGCCCGCGGGAATATGCCGCCAGGCGAACTCGCCGCATTCATTCGCGGTGAGGCGCGATCGATCGATCCGGAAATCTTCCTGACCTCGGTCGGCACGATGGACGACCACCTGGCCTACATCTACTTCCGCCCTCGCATGGCGGCGGCAATGCTCTCGCTGGTGGGTGGGCTGGCGCTCGTGCTCGCGTGCATCGGGCTTTATGGGATGGTGGGCTACGGGGTGTCCCGGGGGACACGCGAGATGGGGATCCGCCTCGCGCTTGGAGCGGATCGGCAGAGCGTGGTGCAGCTCGTGCTCAGGGGCGGGCTCGCGCTCGGGGCGGTCGGGGGTGCTGTCGGGATCGCCTTGTCGCTGGGTCTCGGGGGACTCGTCGAGCGGTTCCTCGTGGGTGTAGACGGCGTCGACGTTCTGGCGTTGTTGGCGGCGCCTGTCCTGCTCGGTCTGGTAGCCGTCACCGCTACCTACGTGCCCGCGCGGCGTGCGAGCAGAGTCGACCCGGTACAGGCGTTGCGGACCGAACGAGGCTCGGTGAACTTCCGTGTACGCGAAACGCGGGCGGCTCTGAGTAGGTGTCGCCGGCAGTTCTTTCAGGTGCTTCCGATCGGTGCTGTGCGCCTCCGCATGGACCCAGCGACAACCCAAGACACGTCCGCCAGCACTTCTCGTGCACGGGCCTTCTACGAGCTGACCAAGCCCGGCATCGCCGGGTACGTGATGATCACGGCCGGAGCGAGCGCCTTCGTCGCATCCAGCGGCACGCTCGGGCTCCTGACTGCGATACACACGATGCTCGGCACCGGGATCGCGACCGCGGGAGCTCTCTCGCTGAACCAGTACGCCGAGCGCGACTACGACGCGAAGATGATCCGCACACGCGGACGGCCGCTCCCCTCGAAGCGTCTCGAGCCGATGGAAGCGTTCGTCTTCGGTGCGACGCTTCTCCTTGGAGGCTTGATTTATCTAGCGCTTGCCGTCGGCACGCTTCCGGCGGCAATCGCGGCTGCGAGCGCCTTGGCTTATCACGGCGTATACACTCCGCTCAAGACCCGGTCGTACGTGGCCACCCTAGCAGGGGCGCTGCCGGGCGCCCTGCCGATGCTCATCGGGTGGACCGCCGCAACCAATTCCATCGATCGCGGGGGCCTGGCACTCTTCGCCATCGGATACCTCTGGCAACTACCGCATGTGCTGGGTCTGGCTTGGATGCTTCGGGAAGACTACGCGCGTGTCGGTTTCAAGCTGATCCCGGGGGGTGGTGCCAGGGTGATCGGATTCCACATGGTACTGGCGACGGGATTGCTCGTGCCCGTGAGTTGGCTCCCCACATATCTAGGCTACACCGGCATGATTTACGCAGTCGGAGCCACTGCTCTCGGCGCCGGCTTCATGTTCACCGGGGTTAGAGCCGCAATGGATCTGACCGATGCCCGCGCCAGGAGGTTGTTCTTCGCCTCGTTGCTCTACCACCCGCTCCTGTTGGCTTTCATGCTCTTTGATACGGTTCGGGTGTAGTAGGATCGTGAGCCCCCCGGTCCCATCCCTCTTCCAGTGGACGGCAGCACATGACAAATGAGCGCCGAGAGCGCGGAAGCATCGCCATGATCAGACTGTCAGCACTCATTTGGTCTGCTGCGGGGCGCTGCCTAGTCCTGGCCCTAGCCCTGACGGCACTTCCTAGCCTCGCAACGGGCCAGGCACCGGACCGTGCGAGGGCGCGCGAGCTCGGCATCACGGTGGGCATCCTCCCAACTGGAGAGAACAACGCGATTACCGACGTGGCAGGCGTTCTGGTGGGTCAGACTACGGTGTCCGACGGCGTCTCGGTTCAAACCGGTGTTACCGCGATCCTACCGCACAGCGGCAATCCCTATCTCAGCCGCGTTCCTGCAGCCATCCACGTGGGCAACGGCTTCGGCAAGCTGCTCGGCGTAACACAGGTCCGCGAACTCGGCGAACTGGAAACGCCGATCTTGCTCACGTGCACGCTGTGCGTATGGAAAGCTGCCGACGCGATGGTCGAGTGGATGCTCGCGCGTGATGGCATGGAGAACGTGCGCTCGATCAACCCACTCGTGGGCGAGACCAACGACGGTGGGCTGAACGACATCCGCTCCCGTCCGGTCACGCCCGCGCACGTCGTGCAGGCGCTAGAGTCTGCGAGCGCTGGCCCGGTCGAAGAGGGTGCGGTCGGCGCAGGAGCGGGCACGAGTGCCTTCGGCTGGAAGGGAGGAATCGGCACCAGCAGCCGTGTCCTGCCCCAAGGCCTGGGTGGCTACACCGTCGGCGTCCTGGTGCAGTCGAACTACGGCGGGATTCTTCAGATCAATGGTGCGCCCGTGGGTGTCGAGTTGGGTCGGTATCCGTACTCCGACCAGATCGGCGACTCCGATGGTCCGGCCCAGGACTCCCGTCCGCAGGCTGAAATCTACGATCCCGAGACCGACGAGCAGGAGTGGGGCTCCATCATGATGGTGGTCGCGACGGATGCGCCTCTGTCTGACCGTGGCCTCGAGCGACTCGCCCGGCGAGCAATCATGGGGCTCGCGCGTACAGGCTCCTTCGCCAGCAACGGATCGGGCGACTACGTGATCGCCTTCTCCACGGCCAACGGAGTCCGCCGCTCAACGACCGGCGGGGAGCACTCGATCGACGACCTCGCGAACAGCAGTATGTCTCCACTCTTCGAGGCGACCGTGGAGGCGACCGAAGAGGCGATCTACAACTCCCTCTTCAAGGCGGTCACCGTCACCAGCAACGGCCGTACCGTCGACGCGCTCCCGATCGAAGCGACCCTGGAGATTCTCAGACGCTACGGGGCGATCCGATGAGTGCCGCCGGCCACTCCGACTCCGCAATGAGCGCACAGGGCCACTCCGACTCCGCGGTGAGCGCATGCGGTGGCCGCGCTGTAGGACGCGCACGAGATCGCACCTTCGGCCGACGAGTCCGCGATATGGATGGCGAACCCCTTCTCGGCCACCGAGACCAAATACCCTGTCGAGACGCCGAACATGACGTGCTACGCTAACTGCGCCTGGGACGCGCTCGGAGTGCCAGCAATTCTGGGCACCGACGGATGGATACGCACTCGGTGCCAGGAAAGTGAGGCCCCGATGGAATTCGGCGTGCGTGACGGAGAGCTAACGGGAGACGACGGAGTGATCCCTTTGGTCACACCGCCTCGAGACGCCTGGCTGGATATCGGATTCACCTGAAGCAACTACCTTGCCTTCCGGTCGGAAGGGGATGTCGACGCATGGTTGGAGCGCACAGGTCTCGCACGGGGAGCCATCCTCGATCTGGCGCAGATGTGGGCGCTCGCGCGGCTCTGGTATGCGGACCGGTTATCCGCGGAGTGGCGAGGTCGGAGTGCTGAAGCGGGCCAGGCGATCATGGACGAGGTTGGTTTGACCGGGGAGTTCTGGCAGCTGGTGTGAGGGCGCGGTCGGCTACGTTGGTGGGGTAGGGAGGCTTCGAACCGCGGTCGAGTCGCGCTCCGGTCGACCTCGGCCTCGCCCCACCTCACCCACATCTCTACCTTCCGTGCCCCGCAAAACCGCACACCAGGAAGGTCACGCATGACCCGCACGAGTATTTCGGCCCTCATGGGGCTCGCCCTGTTCGCCCTCTTTGCGGCACCCGCTGCTGCCCAGTACCCCCCCGCCACGGACGAGCAGCGCGAAGCTGGCGCAAGGGTCACCGAGATCCGATTCGGCTCCGAAGAACTGACGATCCCGCGAGGTGAGACCGTCACGCTGACCACAGGTCTCTACGACGCCAGCGGAAACGCCGTCGAGGGCGCTGTGGCCGTAATCACCACGCGCGCCTCTGTGAGCCCCCGATTCGCCAACGTCACGGGGCAGCAGGTCGCACTAACGGGCGAGCAGCCGGGCGAAGGAACGCTTACGGCCATCGTCATGGTGCCCGCCGATCAGGGCAGCGTGCGCGGCACAGCTGGTGCGCGCTCACTCGGCGAGATCCCGGTTACGGTACTCGACTATCCGGCGGCGTCCATCGATATCGAAGCGCCGGGCTACACGGTCTACACAGGCACATCCGTCCAGATGTCCGGCCGTGTGATAACCTCTCAGGGTGACGAGCACGCGACGGCGTCGATTGCATGGCGCTCGGAAAGTCCTTCTGTAGCCTTGGTCACCGGCAGTGGCATCCTGACAGGCGTCTCCGCGGGAGGCGTGACACTCATAGCGCAGACCGATGGAGGCGTTTCGGCCGAGTACTCGGTGGACGTGACTGCGAATCCCGTCGTATCGATATCCATGTCACCGACGTCCGCTCAGACCCGGCGCGGTGACGTCGTCGAGTTCGATATCGTCGCGCGCAACGCCGGCGGCCGTGTGGTCGACGACATTGCGCTCGACCTTGCAGTCTCGGGGCTCGAAGGCACGGGTGGGTTCGTCTTCGACGACGGCACCTTCGTAGCCGAAGAGACAGGCGCCTACCGCGTGATCGCAAGCACGGGCTCAGCATCGGCAGTGGCGATCGTGGAAGTGGACGAGCGGCCGGATCCGGTCACGGTCGAATTCCTCGATCACGGCGTGCGGGCCGAGGTCGCGACGAGTGACCTATGGGTCTTCGAGGGGGTCGATGGTGAGGATTATGCCTACACGGGAACACACTCGCGCGGTGGTGGCGAGCGCATGTTCGTATGGCGAGTCACCGATCCGTCGAACGTCGAACTGTTAGACTCGGTCGTCGTGAATGCACGCGTCGTCAACGACGTGAAGGTCAGCGATGACGCGACGTGGGCCATCATCACGCGCGAGGGCGCGAGCACGCGGAGAAACGGCATCGTGGTGCTCGATCTGGCCGATCCGGCCCACCCGACCATCATGGCCGAACTGACCGACGAGCTGACGGGCGGCATTCACAACGTCTGGATCATGGGCGACGTCGTATACGCTGTGAACGACGGCACGAACGCGATGAACATCATCGACATGAGCGACCCCAGAAATCCGACGCACGCGGGCCGGTTCGAGATCAGGCCGGGCGATACGAACAAGTCGCTACACGACGTCTGGGCCGAGGACGGATACGCGTATCTCTCTTACTGGGATGACGGGCTGGTCATCGCCGATGTAGGTGCCGGGACGCACGGAGGCACACCCACTGAGCCGGTCTTCGTGTCGAGCATCAACTACCCGCAGGGCAATACGCACGTCGCGTGGCGCTCCCGCGACTACGTGTTCCTGGGCGATGAGATCGGGACCGCGGACGGCATGCGTGGCTTCATCCACGTCATCGACGTGAGTGACATCGATAACCCCCACGAAGTCGCCAAGTATGACTTGCCCGAGGCCGGTGCACACAACGTCTGGATTGAGGACGACGTGCTCTATATCGCTTACTACCAGGGCGGCCTCAGAATCGTCGATGTCAGTGGTACGCTGCGGGGCGATCTGTACCGTCAGGGTCGCGAAATCGGCTTCTTCCGCACGGAGGCAGCCGAGGGTGAGGGACTCGAAGCCAACAGTGCGAACGCTTGGGGGCCCCAGATCTTCAAGGGCAACCTGTTCGTGAGCGACATGACGAGCGGCCTGTGGGTGGTCAAGCACGCGCGGCCGAGGCCGGTCACGTTCTGATGAGGCAGATAAAGGGGATCGTGCACATCGGGAACCGGCTCGCGACGGGGGTTACCCTCGCGGCGAGTCTCCTCCTGGCCGCGGCACTCACCGTAAGTTCCGTGGCCGCGCAGTCGAGCGCCAGCTACTGGGCGTACGTGGCCAACGAGTCATCGGACATCGTCTCGTTGGTGCGGTTCGACGGCCACGAGGTCGTTGAAGAAAAGGCGATCGACGTTGGATTCCATCCCGCGGATCTCGATGGCGCGCACGGCATCGCAGTCTCGCCCACCGGTGACTATTGGTACGTCTCGATCGCACACGGGCAGCCCTATGGTCAGATCTGGCAGATGGAGACAGGAACGGATCAGTTCGTCGATTCTGCGCTCGTCGGCCTCTTTCCAGCGACCATGTCCACCACTCCCGACGGCTCGACCCTCTTCGTCGTGAACTTCAACCTGCACGGCGATCACACACCCAGCGCCGTATCCGCCGTCTTCACGCCGATGATGGAGGAAATCTCACAGATCGAAACATGCGTCATGCCGCACGGCAGCCGCGTGAGCCACGACGGGGAGCGTCACTATTCGACGTGCATGATGTCCGATCAGTTGGTTGAGACGACCGTCCAGGGCCTCGGCATCTCACGCAAGATGGTGCTCACGGCTGGCAGCGAGCACGTGATGGATGCAGCACACATGGCCTCCATGGGCGACGACCACGACATGGGAGCCATGGACATGAGCGCCGAGGGTGTCTGCAAGCCGACCTGGGTTCTGCTCTCACCCGACGACGAACGCATCTACGTGCCGTGCAACGGGCGGGGTGACGTGCTTGAGATCGACGCTGAATCTCTGGAGGTGCTCCGTCGCTTCCCGACCGGGAGCGGACCGTACAACGCCGACATTACGCCGGACGGCTCGAAGCTGGTCGTGACGCTCAAGGGCGCTCAATCCGTGGCGATCTTCGACTTGGCGACAGGGGAAGAAACGCGCGTCGAGACGTCACAGCCGGTCACGCACGGCGTGGCGATCACCCCCGACGGTCTGTACGCATTCGTGACGAACGAGGCCGTGGGGGCGACGCGAGGGACGGTCGACGTCGTGGACCTGAACACCGGCACGCTCGTGGCGAGCACCGAACTCCACTATCAGCCAGGTGGATTGGCGGTGTGGAAGATGGAGGGGGGGCGGTAGGCACACTTGGTGACGGTGCCCGGAGGTCGTCCGCTACCGCACGACCCCCGTCGCGATCATCCCGTCGATCTCGACCTCACGGAGGCCTGCCTCGAGCAGCACTTCACGCGTGTGCTGCCCGAGCGTCGGCGCGCCCGACCGCTTCCCCGCTCCGGGCTCGGGAGTCGAAGCAGACATCTTCACGGGCGGGCCCAGTGAACGCACCGTGCCCGCCGTCTCGTGTTCGACCTCGATGACCATATCCCGAGCACGCGTCTGCGCATGTTCGAGCATCTCCCCCACTGAGGCGACCGGGCCGGCCGGCACTCCGGCGTCCTCCAGGCGTTCCAGCCAACTGTCCGTCGAGCGCTCGAGGAAGTACGGAGCGAGCACACCCACGAGTGCGTCCAGATTCGCCACGCGACGCGAGTTGGTCCGAAATCGCTCGTCTAATCTGAGTTCACTCGCGTTCACTGCTTCCGTCAGGCCAGTCCAGGTCGCTTCATTCGAAGCGCCGACGTTGATCCAACCGTCGACTGTTGGGAAGGTCTGGTACGGCGCCGAGAGCGGGTGAGCCGTGCCCAACGGCCCCGGAGAGGCTCCTGTAGCGAGCGCGATCGCGCTTTGCCAATACGTCTGGGTGATGCCGGCCTCGAAGAGAGACGTGTCGACACGCTGGCCTTTCCCACTGCGCTCGCGCTCGAACAGCGCGGAGACAACGCCGAACGCCGCGAGAATACCGGCGGTGATGTCGGTCACAGGCGCCCCCACCTTCACGGGCGCGCGCCCTGGCCCCTCGCCGGTCACACTCATGAGGCCCGAATATCCCTGGGCGATCAGATCAAAGCCTCCCTGATGGGCGAGAGGACCCGTACGCCCGTAGCCCGTGATCTGGCAGTACACGAGCCGAGGGTTCCGCGTCGAAAGCTGCTCATAGCCGAGGCCGATTCGTTCCATGGTGCCCGTTCGAAAGTTCTCGATGATCACGTCGGCGTCCGAGACCAAACGGCGGACGAGCGAACGTCCTCCCTCCGAGCGTAGGTCGAGGGCCAGTCCACGCTTCCCCCGGTTGAGCATCATGAACGCAGCCGATTCGCCACGTAACTCCGGAGGAAGGAAGTCGCGAGTGCCGTCGCCGCCCGGCAGCCTCTCCACCTTGATGACGTCGGCGCCCATATCGCCGAGCATCAGACCACATACCGGTCCCGCCATGATGTGCGCTAGCTCGATGACACGGATACCGGAGAGCGGTGTCATCGTCACTCGCCCCGGAAGTCGGAGTCCCGCTTTTCCAGGAAAGCGGTCCGACCCTCACGATAGTCGGCGGTCCCGAACGCTTCGAGCGCCTCGTCCCGCTCGGCGTCGCTCAACGGCGTCGCATCTGCCAACCGGCGAATGAACTTTTTGTGCCATCGGTTCACCAACGGAGCCCCGGCCGCGACCCGGTTAGCGAGATCCAAGCCCGCAGCCACAACCTCCCCATCCGGCACGACTCGGTTCACCAGCCCGGCGCGCTGCGCATGGTCCGCGTCCAGCAAGTCGCCGGTGAGCAAAATGTCGAGCACGGTGGCCGTCCCCAGCAGCGCGACCAGAGGCTGAAGCTCGGCGTGTGACATCGTGAGTCCGAGGCGGTTGATGGGTGCGCCGAAACGACTCGACGCCTCGCAGATCCGCAGGTCACAGCACGCCGCGATTTCCAGACCACCGCCGACGCACAGTCCCTCGATTACCGCAAGCGTCGGATGTGGGCAGTCTCCAACAGCGTGCATCGCGCCGGCGATGGCTTCGGAGTACGCGCGCACGTCCTCCGGTTCGTCCCGCTGGGTGGGGAAGGCTGCGATGTCCGAGCCCGAGGAAAACGCACGGCCACCGGTGCCCCGGACTACGACACAAGCGAGGTCGGCGCGTGCTGACAGTTCCTCCATGGCACCGGCGAGCGCGTGCCATCCGTCCCGGTCGAGCACGTTGTGCTTCTCCGGCGCGTCGAGTCTCACCTCGGCGATCCGGCCGTCGACCTTCGTCCGTATGCGCTCGCTCATCGGTAGAACATCTCGACCAGAACCAAGGGGATCACCGGGACGTAGGTTACGAGCAGGAGTACAGTGAGCAACACCGCGACGAAGTATACGTTCACCTTACTCACCTCCCAGATGTCCGCCTTGGCGACCGAACACGCGGTCACGAGCACCGACGCGACTGGCGGCGTCTGCTGACCGATGCCGAGGTTCAGCGTAACGACGAGCCCGAAGTGTACGGGATCGATGCCGGCCGCCTGAACGAGCGGCATTACGACCGGGACAACCAGGATGATTGCCGCCGCGGAGTGGAGAAAGAGGCCGATCATCAGAAAGAAGCCGTTCAACAAGAGCAGGATCGCCCAACGATCCTGGGTCATCCCCATGATGCCCTCGGCGACTCGCTGCGGGACCCGCACCTCGGTGAGGTAGTCGCCGAGCAGCGCGGAGGCGGCGACGAGTAGCATGACCACCGCGGTCTGCGTGCCGCCCTCGAGGATCGCCTGGCGAAGGTTGGCCCAATTGAGCTCGCGGTAGACGACCCCGCCGATGAACACAGCGGCCACGACTGCGAGGCCTGCTCCCTCGGTCGCGGTCACCCATCCGCCGAAGATGCCACCGAGGATGATGACCGGCAGAGTGAGCGCCCAGGCGGCGTCCTTGAACGTTGTCCACACACGCTGCAGCTGGAACCTCCGCTCCCGCGGGAAGTCATACCGACGGGCGAGCAGGTACGCGACGAGCATCATCAACAGGCCGCCGAGCACACCCGGAATGATGCCTGCAACGAACAGCTCCACGATGGAGCTGCCCGACATGACGCCATACAAGATCATCGGGATCGAGGGCGGGATGATCACCGCGAGCGTCGCGGACGACGATGTGACGGCGGCCGCGAAGGCTTTCGAATAGCCCCTTCTCTCCATCGCCGGAATGAGGATCGATCCCAATGCAGCAACGTCCGCCACGGCCGAACCGCTGATCTCCGCGAAAAAGAGCGAGGCGCTGATGGTCACCATGGACAGCCCGCCCCGTATGAAGCCGACCAGGGAAGACGCGAAGTCGATCAGCCTCCGGCTGATGCCCGACGCGTTCATAATGGCGCCAGCAAGAATGAAGAGCGGGATCGCGATGAGCGGGAACGACGTCGCCCCGTTGAACATCACGAGCGCAACATTCGGCAACGACGCCACACCTCCGGGGCCGGTCAGCATCGCGACTACCGCAGCGAGCCCGAGCGAGATCGCGATCGGCACACCCATGAGCACGAATGCAAATAGGACGAGACCGATGCCGAGCAGGCTCACGGGCGCGACTCGCCGTTGATGTCGTCTTGATCGGCGTCACGGTCGTCAGCAAGAGCCTGCGGCAACGACAGCAGCTGCGCCGCGATGAAGAGCACCGCCCCGATGGGGATGACCGATTGCGCGACCGATATCGGGAACCAGGGGAGCGATACGAGGTTAGTGCCGCCGAGTACCGTGAGCACTTTCATGCCCGCGAAGGCTAGCACGACGAAAAATGCGAGCACGCACGCTTCCCCGAGCAATACGAGCGCGGTGCGCGCAGTCCCGGAGAGGCGGTCCACGAGGGTTGGCATGCCGATGTGCCCCCTGTGCAGCGCCGCCAACGCGGCCCCGTAGTACGTGAGCCACGCGAGCATGAGCGACGCGACCTCGTCGTACCAGACCAGCGAAGCACCCGCCTTTCGGAAAACGACCCCCACCACAACGACCACGGCGAGCGCGATCATCAGGAACAGCACAAGCCCTTCGAGCAGCGACCTTAGCCCCTGCCGTGCTTTGTCGAGGTTCACCGCGATCTAATCAGTTGGATCCCGCGGTCCTAGCCCGCTCGATGAGATCACCGCCACCCTCCACGGTACCCGCGAACTCGTCGTAGATGGGGGCGCTGGAACGCTCGAATGCGCCACGCTCCGGTGTGTTCACGAGTACGCCGACCTCACGAATCCGGTCGAGCAGCTCGGTATCGAGGCGTGCCGCGGTCTCGTGCACGAACTCCCGCGTCGCCTTCGCTTCCTCCTCGAGAATGCCGCGGACGTCGGCAGGCAGCCGATCCCAGGCGGTGGGCGAGACGACGACATAGCCCGGAGTGTATACGTGCCCCGTGAGCGAGAGGTACTCCTGCACCTCATGGAGCTTCGAGCCCCAGATCTGCGCGAGCGGGTTCTCCTGCCCATCGATCACCCCGGTCTGCAAGCCGATGAAGACCTCAGAGAGCGCCATCGGCGTCGGGTTGGCACCGAACTCCTGGAAGAGCTTGACCCGCCACACGCCGCGCGGTGTGCGCAGCTTGACTCCGGCGAGGTCGGCGGGGCTCTCGATCGATCGCATGTTGTTCGTCACGTGTCGGAACCCGTTTTCCCACACTGCGATGACCCGATAGCCTGCTGCCTCCGCCAGAGGCGCGAGATCGGGCCACACGACGGATTCTTCGATCGCCCGCATGTGGGCTCGGTCCTGCACCAGATACGGCATCTCGAAAAGTCCGAATTCATCGATCTGCGAAGACATCACCGTGGACGGCAGAGCGAACTCCACAGTGCCGAGCTTGATCTTCTGCAGCAACAGCTCGTCACCGCCGAGTTGGCTCGACCCGAACACGACCACCTCGTAGTCGTCGAGACGCTCGTTGGCGCGGCGAGCAAACTCCTCCGCCGAGAGCGCGAACAGCGATCCCGGTTCGCCAACGTGACCGAACTTCAGCTCGCGGGGGCCGTCGCTCTCGGCCGCACACCCCGAGAGGATCAGCACGATCAGGAAGTACACCAAGCTTCGCCTCAGTCCGCCCCCCCCCCCCTGGTAGGGCATCACGTGTCCCCTCTCTGTTTCCTCATCAGCAGCTCTTCTTCCTTCATCAAGTGATCCTCTTCCTTCGTCATGAACTCCATCGCCGCCGCCACGCCCCCCCGCTCATGCGGGACGCCCGCAAGCCCGAGGCCCATCTCCACGCCACCGAGCGTACCCAGGAGCGAGAGCGTGTTCAGATCTCCCAAGTGGCCGATCCGAAACACGTGCCCTTTCAATTTGCCGAGGCCGGTGCCCAGCGACATGTCGAACCGCTCGAGGATCATCGCTCGCAATGCCTCAGCGTCCCAACCGTCAGGCATCTGAACGGCGGTGAGCGCGTTGCTCGCCTCCCCGGCATGCAACGCACAAGTCTCGAGGCCCCAAGTGCTCACGGCGTCGCGTGTGGCTTCCGCCCAGCGCGCGTGACGCTCGAATACGCGTTCCAGCCCCTCTTCACGAAGCATCTTCAGCGCCTCGTCCAGCCCATAGAGCAAGTTGGTCGCAGGCGTGTACGGGAAGAAGCCACGCTCATTGAACGCAAGCTGATCGTCCCAGTCCCAGTAAGACCTCGGCAGCTTCGCCACTCGGTGCGCCTCGAGCGCGCGCGGCCCGACGGCGATGAACGACAAACCCGGGGGAAGCATCAGCCCCTTCTGAGACCCTGACACGGTGACGTCGACGCCCCAATCGTCGTGGCGCAACTCCGTCGTTGCCAAAGACGAGACAGTATCAACTAAGAGCAGCGCCGGGTGCCCGGACGCGCGCATTGCGGTACCAATGGCTTCCACGTCGCTCGTGACGCCAGTCGAAGTCTCGTTGTGCACGAGAAGAACTGCTTTGATCAATTGCTTTGTGTCAGCACGCAGGGCGTCAGTCACGGCATCCGAGGTGACGGCGCGACGAGACTCCCACGGCGTGCGCTGAACGTCCAGCCCGAAGCGCTCGGCGACCGTCGCCCACTTCCCAGCGAAGAAGCCCTGCTCGAAGCACAGCACCCTGTCTCCGGACGATAACGTGTTCGTCAGCGCGGCCTCCCAGGCACCGGTCGCCGACGAAGGGTAGACCAGAACAGGGTGCTCGGTGCGGAACACCCACTTCAGCTCGCTCAACAGTCGTTCCGTGAGAGATCGGAATTCAGGCCCGCGATGGTCGATGGTCGCACGGGATATCGCACGCAGCACACGCTCCGGCACGTTGCTAGGGCCGGGCAGCTGCAGGAAGTGGCGTCCGCTCTTGTGCGTCACGGGAGTAGGGGTTCGTGTGCGACCTCGGCCGGCTCATCGTAGCTTGCCGTCGACGGGAACGCCCAAGTTACACCGTCCCTCACGCATCGACACCCATCCGTATGCCAGAAACACACGTCGCGCCGGGCGATCCGGGTCTAGAGCGTCGGCTCCGTGACGCACTCCGGGGCGAGGTACGCTTCGACGCCTTCACGCGAGGCCTGTACGCCACCGACGCGTCGCACTACCAAATCGAGCCCTTGGGGGTGGTCTTCCCAGAGTCGACCGAAGACGTCGAGTCGGTGCTTCGGGTCGCTCGGGATGCGGGCGTGCCGGTTCTCCCGCGCGGGGGCGGCACATCCCAATGTGGGCAGACAGTCGGCCGCGCGATCGTGGCGGACGTGAGTCGGCATCTGACACGCGTCGGCGCCGTAGTCGGCGACGAAATCGAAGTCGAGCCCGGCGTCGTGCTCGACCAACTCAACAGCGGCCTCTCGTCGCGACACCTCTGGTTCCCTGTCGACCCGTCGACCGGCAGTCGCGCCACCCTCGGCGGCATGGCGGGCAACAACAGCGCCGGCGCTCGTTCTCTGCGCTACGGTATGATGGTCGACAACGTGACTGCGGTGGAGGCTGTGCTCCCCGACGGTCGCCGACTCTGGCTCGGCGAGGGAGGCAACGAAGCCGAGGTCATGCCCGACGAGCTCACCGCACTGCGAGCGCTCTACGCGCGCGACGCCGAGGAGATCGCTCGCCGCACACCCCGAACTCTGCGGAACGTCGCCGGCTACAACGTGGACCGGCTCGAACCCTCGAAGGAGAACCTCGCGCACCTGCTCGTCGGGTCCGAGGGAACGCTGGCCTTTTTCACGCGGCTGCGGCTTCGCCTCAAACCGCTGCCCAGAACGCGCGTGCTCGCTGTCTGCCACTTCAGTGGCCTGCTCGACGCGTTGGACACGGTGCAGCACATCGTCGCTTTGGACCCGAGCGCCGTGGAGCTCGTGGACGAGAACGTGCTCGAGCTCGCGGCCGCGCACCCGGATTACCGCACCGCAATGCAAAGCTTCGTACGTGGGGCTCCGAAGGCTCTTCTGCTCGTCGAGTTCTGCGATGAATCTCCTGGCGCCGATCTGCGCGGGAAGCTCGCCGAGCTAGAGCAGTTGCTCGGCACGCTCGGGTGTCCAAAGAGCGTCGTACGAGCAGAGACGGCGGCCGAGCAGGCAGCCGTGTGGAGTGTGCGCAAGGCAGGCCTCAACATCGTGATGTCGATGGCGGGCCCCCGAAAGCCGATCTCGTTCATCGAAGATTGCGCGGTCCCGCTCGAGAATCTCTCGGAGTACGCGCGGCGAATCGAGGAGATCTTCGGGAAGCACGACGCATCCGGCACATGGTACGCCCATGCCTCCGTCGGTTGCCTGCATGTCCGGCCCGCACTCAACCTCCGCGACCCCGACGATGTGCGGCGTATGCGGGCCATCGCCGAGGAGACCCACGAAGTCGTGCGCGAGTACGGCGGCACACATTCCGGTGAGCACGGAGACGGCAGGCTCCGCTCAGAGTTCCTCGAGTCGATGCTCGGCGAGCGCATGGCCAAGCTCTTCAGTGACGTGAAAAAGACGCTCGATCCGAATGGACTCATGAATCCGGGCAACATCGTTGACCCACCGCGCATGGACGACCGGAGTCTATTTCGGTACTCGCCGGAGTATGGTCCCGCTCAGGAGCTCCCGGTGGTACTCGATTGGTCGGCCGAAGGAGGCCTGCTCAGCGCGGTAGAACGCTGCAACAACAACGGCGCGTGTCGCAAATCCGATCCGGGCGTGATGTGCCCCTCGTTTCGTGCCACGGGAGACGAGCGCCATTCGACACGGGGACGCGCCAACGCGCTCCGACTCGCGATGACCGGGCAACTCGGCGATGACGGGCTCGATTCAGCCGAAATGGCCGAAGCCATGTCGCTCTGTATCTCTTGTAAGGGGTGTAAGCGCGAATGTCCGGCGGGCGTCGACATGGCCGCCTTGAAGCTCGAGTGGCAGCATCGCCAGAATCAAAGGCACGGGGTGTCGCTGCGGGAGCGTCTGTTGGCCGACCTGCCACGGCAGGCGCCCCGGATCAGCCACGTGGCGTCAGCAGTCAACGCAGCGGGAAGCAGCAGCGTCCTGCGAGCGCTCGCCGAACGTCAGCTCGGGATCTCGAAGCACCGTCCGCTTCCTCGTTGGTCGAAGAAGCCCTGGCATGATCGCGAGATCGGCACATGGGAACCCACCGAAGGTCCGTTCGCCGACACCTTGCTCTTCGTCGACACCTTCACGCGCTGGTTCGAGCCTCATGTCGCGCGTGCGGCGTGTGACGTGCTGTTACACACACGCGATTCCGTCGGTGGCTGCTTTCCAGCGGACGGCCGCCCGCTGTGCTGCGGGCGCACCTACCTGAGCGCTGGCATGCTCGACGAAGCGCGCCGGGAAGCGAAGAGGCTGGTCGCGTATTTCCATCCGTACGCGAAGCTCGGCGTCCGCATTGTGGGGCTGGAGCCGAGTTGCGTCTTGACCGTGCGCGACGAAATCCCGCGCCTGTTGCCGTCCGACGAAGCTCGTCTGGTCGCCGACAGCTTCTCACTCTTCGAGGAGGCCGTAGACGCGGACTTGGAGGCAGGGGCGACGCTCCCGTTCGTGAACGAGCCGGGCCGCGTAGCAGTCCACTGCCACTGCCATCAGAAAGCGGCGGGTGCGGCGGATGCCACCATGCGGCTACTCGGCCGCGTGCCTGGGCTGGAGGTCGCAGCGATCGAGTCGGGTTGCTGCGGCATGGCGGGTGCGTTCGGGTACCATGCCGAGCATTACGATATCTCGATGCAGATGGGTGAGC
>Ga0115002_10003619_pt1 | contig 19201 bp, 18 predicted proteins | sample ArcticOcean_MG_C_8_FD_89576 | JGI IMG/M metagenome (GOLD analysis project Ga0115002, IMG submission 89576) | Marine microbial communities from western Arctic Ocean - ArcticOcean_MG_CB11_86 | ecosystem: Environmental > Aquatic > Marine > Oceanic | place: Arctic Ocean: Canada Basin | collected... | reverse complement strand
GCACGCATCAAAAACCTCATTCGTGACAGTCGAGGAGATCGTCGACGGCGATCTTCTTGCCGATGAGAAAACCGCCGCCGGGGTGTTGCCATCGCTCTATGTGACAGCACTCGCCGAAGCCAAATGCGGCGCATGGCCGATCGGGCTGTGGGAGGGTTACCCGCCGGACGAGACATTCCTCCAAGCCTACGCAAAGGAGGCGCGCGATGACGATGGATTTGATCGCGTTCTCGCAAGCCTGTTGAACGGCGCCACACGGGCCGCGGCCGAGTGACGATTAGCGCGTGACCGACTACACCCAACAGGAGCTCCTGATCGCGGTTGTCGCGCGACTGCTCGAGGGCTGTGGCCACATCGCCGTCGGCGCGTCGTCGCCGATCCCGGGGTCCGCAGCCCTGTTGCTGAGGGCATCCGGGCGCGATGTCACCGTGAACGTTCTTGGCTCGCTCAAGAACAACAGCTTCACGAGCGGCAGTGTCGAACTGTTCGACTGTGCCGGCCAGGGTAGGCTCGATGCGTTCTTTCTCGGCGGCGGTCAAATTGACGGGGCGGCGAATATTAATCTCATTGGCACCGGCGGAGACTACCCGGCCAACGACGTGCGCTGGCCGGGAAACTTCGGCTCGGCCTATCTCTATTACGTCGTCCCCAAGGTGATCCTGTTTCGCGAAGAGCATTCGCGACGCGCACTTGTCGAGAGGGTCGATTTCATCAGTGCACCGGGGACGAGCCCGCGCGGTGTCCATCGCCCCGGCGGGCCCAAGCATCTCGTTACGAGCAAGGCGCTGTTTGATTTCGACGCCGAGCGCGCACGATTCTCCCTCGCGAGCATCCACCCCGGCACTAGCCTGGAGCAAATACTGGAACACACCGGATTTGACTTCGACCGCGCCGAGTTGGTGCCAACGACCGCAGCGCCGGAACCGGCGACGTTGGCGCTCTTGCGTGGCCGAATTCGCGATGAGATCGCGGAAATCTACCCTCGGTTCGCCGCACAGGCATTCGCCAGCTAGCGCACGTGTTTCAGTTCGAGACCTTTCCCGCCCGGGTCTTTCGCCGGTGTCATTTGATCTGGCGAGGGGCGAATGCCTAGCGATCCAAGGCGCCTCTGGCTCAGGTAAAACACTACTGTTACGGGCCGTCGCCGACCTCGATCCAAATGATGGTTCGATTACGCTCAACGGCGTCGCAAGAGGGTCGATCCCCGCGCCACAATGGCGGCGGCGAGTAGCCTACGTTCCGGCAGAACCCGGCAGGTGGGCCGACACCGTCGCGGCGCACTTCGCGGACTGGCACGATGCAGAGCCGTTGGCCGGCGCAATCGGACTTTCCCCTTCATGCCGAGACGCATTGCTTTCGACGCTGTCGACCGGTGAGCGCATCCGGCTGGCGCTGGTTCGCACACTGGTTCTCGATCCCGCGATTCTGTTGCTCGACGAACCCACCGGAGCCCTCGATACCGAGACCGCACGTGCGGTAGAAACACTCATCGCCAGGCGTCGATCCGAGGGTGTGCGCGTGTTGTGGGTGACCCATGACAGCGCCCAAGTCAGGCGCGTCGCGGGTGGTTGGATGGCCGTCGAGAACGGAATTATCGGACCGGTCAAACGATGACCTATGCCCCGGTCGATCTCTTTGACTTGGGCTTGGCGGCGACGCTCGTTGTCATCAACGGCGCATTGTCGCTGGCACTTCAGCTCGGCCTATTTCGCCAACTCGTTATCGCAACGATGCGCATGGTCGTTCAACTCACCCTGGTTGGATTGGTCCTAACTACGTTGTTTGAAATGGTTTCGCCGGGGTGGACCGCCTTCGCAGCGTTGGCGATGGTGGCCTTCGCCGGCTACGAGATCCGCGCGCGCCAGGAACGCAAATTGGCTGGGTGGTGGTCCTATGGTCTGGGCACATCCTCAATCTTGTTTGCGGCGATGCTGGTGATGATATTTACGTTGACCACCCAGCTCGAGGCCGACCCCTGGTATCATCCGCGCTACGCCCTGCCGATCCTTGGCATGATTCTCGGCAATACCATGACCGGCATCGGCCTTGGCCTGCAAACGCTCACGATCGGTCTGGTGCGCGAGCGGGCTGCGGTCGAGGCCCAGCTATGCCTCGGCGCGACGCGTCACATCGCGATGCTACCGGTAACCCGCGAAGCACTCCGCAGCGGCATGATGCCAACCATCAATGCCATGGCGGCAACCGGCCTGGTCTATTTGCCCGGCATGATGACAGGGCAGATCCTGGCTGGTATCGAACCAACGCAAGCGGTCCGGTACCAACTTTTGATAATGTTCCTGATAGCTGGTGGCACCGCCCTGGGAACCATGGGTGCCGTGCTCGCAGCCGGTATCCGACTGTCTGACGGCCGTCATCGCCTCAGACTAGATCGGTTATCTGCCAAGGGCACCGCATAACTTCGAGGGGAGAGGGTAGATGCAATCGTTTGCTTACTATGTCGGCGCGGCGGTGGCCGAGATCGCCGGTTGCTTCGCGTTCTGGGCCTGGCTGCGACTTGGCGCCAGCTGGCTTTGGATCGTGCCCGGGATCGCCGTGCTGGCGGTGTTTGCGTTCCTACTCACCCGGGTCGACGTTAGCTTGGCAGGCCGCGCTTATGCGGCTTATGGCGGCATCTATATTGTCGCCTCGCTCGCCTGGCTGTGGGCGATCGAGGGGACGGCACCCGATCGTTGGGATGCGATTGGCGCTACGCTGTGCTTGGTGGGGGCCGGGATTATTTTCCTGACACCGCGCACGACGCTTGCGTAATCCGTCCGACCTACGCCTTGGCCGTGGGCAGAACGTAGTCCTGATACTCGGCGCGCAGTTTCGCCTTAAGTAATTTGCCGGTCGCCGTGTGCGGCAGCTCGTCGACCATCACGACGTCATCCGGCAACCACCATTTGGCAACTTTGTCGGACATGAAATCAACCATGGACGCTTTGTCGACGGTCTTGCCATCATCGGGAACGACCAAGAGCAAGGGGCGCTCGTCCCACTTGGGGTGATGGACACCGATCACGCACGCTTCCCTGACGTCCGGGTGGCCGACGGCAACGTTCTCTAAATCGATTGAACTGATCCACTCACCGCCCGACTTGATCACATCTTTAGAGCGATCGGTGATCTGCATATATCCCTCGGCATCGAGAGTCGCCACGTCACCGGTGTGGAACCAACCCTCGGCATCGAGGATCTCGCCACCTTCTGCCCTGAAATAACCACTTGTGATCCACGGGCCCCGCACCATCAGATTGCCAAACGCCTCACCATCGCGCGGGAGCTCTTGGCCATCGTCGTCGACGATCTTCATTTCGACGCCGAAGACGCCGCGCCCCTGTTTGGTTTTTACGTCGATGCGATCCTGAATCGACGATGCGCTGTGCTTGGCCTTGAGCGATCCAACCGTACCGAGCGGACTCATCTCGGTCATACCCCAGGCGTGGAACGCGCGAACGTCGTGGGTTATCTCGAAGGCTTCGACCATGGCGCGCGGCATCGCCGAGCCCCCACACACGACGCGATCAAGCGTCGAGAACGTCTTCTGGTTCTTGCTCATATAGTCGAGCAGCATCAGCCAGACCGTCGGGACTCCAGCCGTCATCGTCACGGCCTCTGCTTCGATCAGCGCGTGTACGCTTTCACCGTCGAGGTGCGGTCCGGGAAAGACCAATTTCGACCCCGCCAACGGGGCCGCATAGGGGATGCCCCAAGCGTTGGCGTGAAACATCGGCACCACCGGGAGCACGACGTCGTTGGCGGAGAGGCCCAATACGTCCACGGTGCAGCCGGCATAAGAATGCAGCATCGTCGAGCGGTGTGAGTAGAGAACACCCTTGGGGTTGCCCGTCGTACCGGAGGTGTAACACAGCGACGATGCCGTGTTTTCGTCCAGGAGTGGCCAATCCAGGACAGCGGATTCGCTGGCGATAAAGTCCTCGTAGCACAGGGCGCCCGGCAACGAAGTCTGGGGCATGTGGTCGCTGTCTGTCAGCACGACATAGGTCTCGATGGTCTTGAGTTCCGGCGCGAGTTTCTCGACCAACTCCACAAAGGTGAGATCGAGGAACAGCACCTTGTCCTCTGCGTGATTGGCGATGTAGCTGATTTGCTCGGCGAATAAGCGCGGGTTGATGGTGTGCAGAATCGCGCCCGTTCCCGATACCGCGTAGTAAGCCTCAAAATGGCGGTAGCCATTCCAGGCAAGCGTTGCGATACGATCGCCCGCTGCGACACCAAGCCGCGCCAACGCGTTGGCCAGCATTTTCGATCGCCGGTGACAATCGCGATAGGTGTAGCGGTGGATAACGCCTTCGACCGTTTTCGAAACGATCTCCGTGTCACCGTGATAAGTGTCCGCGTACTCGATCAAGCTCGAGATCAGCAGCGGCCGCCCCTGCATTAAACCACGCATTGAATTAGTCCCTTCCCCCCGGGTCTCGGTTGAACCGGCCCTGATTGGCAATCGAGTTTACGACCCGCGCAAAGCAACGGCAAAGATGTTGGTGGCGCTTGCTTGCGATCCTCCGGCGAGGATCTATCATCTGCAGACCGCTAGCCTCGAAGGGAGCAACACCATGGCGCCGGAACTCTCAGAGCTCGCCAAGACCGACATCGACGCGGTCTTGCACCCCTACACCAACCTCGCCAAACACAGCGAGATTGGCCCCCTCGTCATCACGCATGGCAAGGGAATCTACGTCTACGATGAACGGGGCAAAGAGTATATCGAAGGGCTTGCCGGTCTTTGGTGCACATCGTTGGGGTTTGGCGAGGAAGAATTGGTCGAAGCGGCGGCCCGCCAGATGCGCGAACTGCCCTACTACCACAACTTCAATCACAAGGCCGCCAAGCCGGTTATCGAGCTCGCTGACAAACTCAAGAAGTTGGCGCCGGTGCCAATGTCGAAGGTCTTTTTCGCAAATTCTGGTTCCGAGGCCAACGATACGGCGATCAAGATGATTTGGTATTACAACAACGCCCGCGGGAGGCCGAACAAGAAAAAAATCATCTCACGCCAGCGCGCCTACCACGGCGTCACGATCGCGACAGCGAGCCTCACGGGGCTGCCCAACAATCATCGTGACTTCGATCTACCCATTGATCGCATCCTCCACACCGATAGCCCGCACTACTATCGCGAGGCGCATCAAGGCGAAACCGAGGAAGAATTCGCCGACCGATTGGTCGCCAGCCTACAAGCTCTGATCGCACAGGAAGGCGCCGATACGATCGCTGCGTTTATCGCCGAGCCACTGATGGGTGCGGGCGGGGTGGTGCCACCACCGAAAAGCTATTTCGAGAAAATCCAACCGGTCCTGGCCCAACACGACATTTTGTTCCTTGACGATGAAGTGATCTGTGGCTTCGGCCGCACCGGCAATATGTTCGGCGCCGAAACCTATGATCTCAAGCCCGATGCCATCAGCATGGCGAAGGCGTTGTCGTCAGCGTATTTGCCCATATCTGCCGTAATGATCTCCGAGGACATCTTTCAGGCTGCGGTCGAGGAGAGCGTCAAGATCGGCACCTTCGGGCACGGGTTCACTTATAGCGGCCACCCGGTACCGGCCGCGGTCGCTATTCGCACACTCGAGCTCTACGAAGAACGCGACATTATCGGTCATGTGCAGAAGGTCGCACCGCATTTCCAAGCCCGACTGCGCAGCTTTTCCGAGCATCCGTTAGTCGGCGACGCCCGCGGTGTCGGCTTGATCGGCGCTCTTGAACTGGTTGCGGATAAGTCCACCAAGCGTGCCTTTTCGCCGACGCAAGGAGTCGGCCCCCATACCGCCGCCGGATGCGAGCAAGAAGGCTTGATCGTACGCGCACTGGTCGACGCCATTGGCTTTTGTCCGCCCCTGATCATTACCGAAGCTGAGATCGATGAAATGTTTGACCGTTTTGGCCGCGCCCTCGATGCAACCGAACAGTGGGTAGCGAAGGGAGGACTACGCGAAGCTGCGTGAGCAACGCGCGATCTTAGGAGACCCCAAACTATGTTCCGTTTCTAGACCGAGGGGACTTCCGAGGCTGAAGATTTCTGCACGGTGCTGGTCGGGTTGCTCTCGGAATCGACCCAAGGCGCGGCAGACCCCAACGAATTGCTCCGCATCGCGGCACAAATTCGCGCCGGTAATCGCGAAGAATGGGTTGCGGCATTCGCCGGCATGGGCGAGCGCATAAGCCAACTCGCATCATTGGCCGCAGATCGCGGAAATTTGCAAACCGCCAGCGATTCTTATTGTCGCGCGTTCACCTATTTTCGCGCCGCCGAACTTATGCTCCCGCCGACCAACTCTCGCAAAGCCGACCTCTACGGCCGCGCGATTGCGTGTTTCCGCACAGGGATTTCCGGTTCGCGTCATCCGCACGAGTAGGTGAGCATCCCCTGGGAAGGACATCAACTCGACGGCACGCTCTTCAAGCCCCCGTCCCGCGACCAAACGGTGCCACCGCCATGAGTCATCTTCCTCTCCGGCGCCGACGCCTTGCCGGAACAGAATTTCTTCCGCGGCGTGCAATGGCTGACCGCGCGTGGTCTGGCCTGCCTGATCTTTAATGGACCGGGCTAGGGCGCCTCGATCCGCCTCCACGATCTGCACACGATTCTCGATCACGAGCGGCCGATTACCGCCGCAGTCGACTACCTGCAAACGCGCGACGACATCGATACGGATCGGCTTGGGTTGATGGGCGTCAGCATGGCGGGCTACTACGTCATGCGGGCGGCCGCTTTTGAACACCGTTTCAAGGGAGTCGTGGTCTGGGGTGCGATGTATTCGATCTACGAAGACCTCTGGCTCCACTATCCCCCGCTGCGGCGTCAACTCCGATGGATCACGGGATCGAACGACGATGAGGAGGCCGCGGCGATCCTGCGCGCTTTTACCCTGGAAGGCCTGCTCGGCAAGGTAAAAACGCCGGTATTGATTACCCACGGTGCTGAAGACGAAATGGTGCCGCTCAGTTCAGCCCAGCGAACTTACGATGAGCTTCGGATGGCCGATAAGGAGTTGCGTATCTACGCCGCCAACGAAGGCGGTGAGCGCCATATCAACATCGACAATTGGTCGCAGGTAATTCCGACCATGGCCGATTGGCTGGTCGCGCGCTTGCGTTGACCCGCTCCGCACAAATCTGATTTGTGCCGCAATCCGGTCCAAGTTCCGTCAAATCGCGTTGTTACTGTCCTGTTAGCGGGGCACAGCGGTTTTCAGAAGGGCTTGGTTATGAATGCATCAACTCTAAAGTTAGCGTTACCCCTGGCAGCACTCCTCGTGGCAGGGGCATGCGCTATGGGGCCAAGCGAGCGTATGGCCGGCACGCTGCTCGATCCTTATTGCATGCTAGATGGCTCGGCACTGCTGGTTCAATACGCCAATTCTCAAGGCAGCTTTGCAGGAACCAGAGGGCGTCGGGAGAATTGTGCGTGGCACGATGCCGGCCAACGCATTCAAACCGCACGCTCTGAATAGGCCTAGGTTGTTAGCTAAACGTGTTGGCCGCCGTTGATATGGATTTCTGCGCCGTGTACGTAGCTGGATTGCTCGGTGCACAAGAAATAGATCGTCTTCGCCACTTCCTCGGCGGTGCCGAGACGGCCCATTGGGATGTCTTTTGCGAGCTCCTTATATTCTGGCCCGATCATCGAGGTTTCGATCTCGCCGGGCGCGATCGCATTTATCCGAATACCAAGGGGTCCTAGGTCGGCCGCCATTTCACGAGTCAACGACGCCAAGGCCGCCTTCGATGTTGCATAGGCTGAGCCCGCAAACGGGTGAACACGACTCCCGACAATCGACGTAACGTTGACAATCGAACCGCGGCCCTGCCGAAGCTCCTCGATGAGCCCCCGGGCCAACACCATCGGCGCGAAAAAATTGACGTTGAACACGGTACGCCACTCGTCGACGCCGGTGTTGAGGGTGCTAAGACGTGCGCCATCGCTTTGCTTCGGCGACACAGCCGCGTTGTTCACCAATGCGTTGAGCGGTTCGCCGTCCAACCTTTCGCGTAGCGTCTGAATGCCGCGGTGGGTGCTTTCTTCGTCCGCGAGATCGATAACCACGTGGTCCTCTGGACCAGCATCCCACGGACACTCTTCGGAAAATGCCTGTCGTGAGCACGTGATTACGCGCCAACCCGCGGCGTTAAACCTTTTCACCGTTGCATGGCCAATGCCGCGGCTCGCCCCGGTTAACACCAGCGTCTTTCGTTCGTTGTCCATACGATGAAACTAGCGCTCTCGCGCCTCAACGCCCAGCTAGATCGGATCAGTGGGCCATGAAAATCGGAATTTCGGCGCGCTCCAGCACTGCGCTTGTCATTCCGCCGAAGATCAAGTGGCGTAGACGACTGTGGGTATAGGCGCCCATGACAACCAAATCAGCGTTGTTTTTTTCGAGCGTCTCGAAGGCCACGTCTTCCACGTCCCGACCCGAGGTATCCACATCTTCGTGGGCCGAAACGGGAATACCGTGCCATCCCAGGTACGATACCAGATCGGCCGCTTGGGCCAGCGGTTTTGCGTACCGGCTGAAGGAGTACGCAGAAATCGACTCTGCCTGACGCAACAAGGGTACCGCGCCAGCAACCGCGCGGGCGGCTTCCTCAGCCCCGCTCCACAAAATAACCACGCGTTTGCCAACTTCCTCGATCGTCTTCGGCGGTACCACCAGCACCGGCCGGCCTGTCTCGAGCAGCGCAACTTCAAGCGTGGCCTGAACCATGGCGTCATCGCCCTTCTGCGGGCGTGGGACTACTGTCACATCGGCCAGCCGGCCTCGTAGCGCGATAAGATCGTAGATGCGTCCGGTTATGCTGGTGAAGGCGGCGGTGAATCCATCGCCTGAGGGCGTATCGCTCTCGGTGGCGCCCATCGCTGAGCAGGCCGCTCGAAATTGATCTTGGGACTGCGTCGCATGGGCGTCGCCCTCCTGCTCGGCCGCCGACATCAGGTCCTCGATGATCGCGCCCGTTACACCCTCACCGACATAAGCGACGCTGTCGCGCGGGTCGGGACTGATGTGAAAGACGTCGAGGTGCGCCCCCAGTCTTTTGGCGAGCATAAATGCGTTCGCGAGGTGTTGAGTCGAATCCCGCGTGCTTCCAAGTGGCGCGAGTACCGTGCGAATGGCCATCGGGTCACCTTCTACTTCACATGAGTTAATGGGTTAACGATATCACGTTTTGGTTCGTAATCTGATCAAGAATGGGACCGTGCCACCATCACGTGAACTCAGCGCGAGCCTCGTCCACGCCCTCGGGGTCTTGGTGGATGATCACATCGGTCTCAGGAAACGCAAGGCGTATTTCGGCCTCGACCTCATCCGAAATAATGTGGGCGCGCTGAAGTGACATGTCAGCCGGAAGCTCAATATGAAGTTGGACGAACGAGTGAATCCCCGCTTGGCGCGTCCTCATATCGTGAACCGCTCGCACGTCCGGATGCGTCAGAGCGATACTTCGAATGCGGGCACGTTCGGCTTCGGGAAATTCTCGATCCATTAGCATGTCAAACGACTGCCGAATGATCGCCCATACGCTATATAGGAGATAAGCCACGACAATTACCGCGAAGATCGGATCGAAAATCGGAAAATTGCCGTAGGTCGCGAGCAAAAGCGCTGCAATAACACCGAGATTCATCAACAGGTCGCTTCGGTAGTGGAGTGAATCGGCACTTATCGCGACCGAACCCGTGCGTCGAATAGCATATCGCTGCAGGGTCACGAGCCCGCCAGTCAGCACAATCGACACGATCATTACGCCCAGCCCGATCTCGCCGTGGGCTATCGCTACGGGCTCGAAGAAACGCGGGATCGCCTCAATGAGCACGAAAATTACCGATGCACTAATGATCACCGCTTGCAGCAATCCGGCCAGCGGCTCTGCTTTGCCGTGACCAAATCGATGTTCTCGATCGTGGGGTTGCAACGCCGCACGAACCGCAATCAAGTTGACGATCGAGGCCACTGCATCCAACACCGAGTCTACCAGCGAACTCAGCAAGGCGACCGAACCGGTCTCGAACCAGGCGTAGAACTTTACGGCGGCAAGAAAAATGGCGACCCCAACCGCGATATAGGTTGTGAGACGCATCAGCGGCACGCCAGGTCCCGACATCGAACCGGTTGTCGCGTCGCGCGAGATCTGTGGTTGAGGTTGATTCATTTCATCAACGGTGCACGCACCGCGTGATCGGTACTTGCGCTATGGGTAGAGAAACTTTGTCGTCCAGGAGTTATCGGCCCGATTGTAGACCAACCGATCGTGAAGGCGTGATGGTTGTTCCTGCCAAAATTCGATTTGCGCCGGAAACACGCGATAACCCGTCCAAAACGCCGGCCGCGGCACTGATTTACCGGCGAATCGGGTTTCGTGGGCGGTAATCGCGGCGTCGAATTCACTCCGATCGGCGTAGGATTCCGACTGCTTTGACGCCCAGGCGCCGATTTGCGTATCACGCGGTCGGCTCGCCCAATATTCATCGGCCTCGGCGTCAGTTACGAATGCGACCGCCCCTTCGATTCGGACCTGCCGACGTATACTCTTCCAATGAAAACATAGCGCAGCGTGGCCATTTTCCTTGAGCTCCGCAGCTTTGCGGCTTTGCGTGTTGGTATAAAACACGAACCCTCGTTCATCTACGCCCTTTAGAAGAACCATGCGAAGCGATGGCGTCCCCGCAGCATTTACTGTCGCCGCCGACATCGCGTGCGGCAGACCAGGCTCATTCGCCTCTGCTTCCTCAAACCAGGAGGCAAACAGAGAAAATGGATCGGAAACCGGAGTTAGTTGCATTAAATCGCTTTTGAAGTTGCTCGTGGGGCAGAAACGCAGCCTGATTCCTGCATAGACATACATCGAGCACCCCATCGCGGCAATATTGGGTGCCTGAGTCGGTCAAAACTAGTTCGAAGCGCGGGTTTAGGTATGTGCCAGAACCGCTAGTAAGTGTGTAGAAAGGTGGGATAACGAGTTCAAACCCCTTGAGTTTTACAGGTTTCGAACCAGATTCTAGAGGCGTATAATCGGTATTAATTCGGACTGTCTACCGTGGGCCTGCCTGCGGTTAACGTATCGAGATAGGAAAATGTTCATGCAAGGACTAAGAATGGCCGTTGTTGGCGCGTCGGCGCTCGCGCTTGTCGCGTGCACCGATGGCGCCGGTCAAAAGGAAGGCATTGGAACGTTGCTCGGCGCGGCCGCTGGCGGCGTCGCGGGCGCACAGATCGGCAGCGGACGCGGCCAGTTGGTTGCAACCGCTGCGGGCGCACTGCTGGGTGCATTTCTCGGCAACGAGGTTGGCAAGTCGCTCGATCGCGCCGACCAAGTTGCGATGGGGCAGTCGGTGCACCAGTCATTAGAAACGGCGCCGATGGGAACCACCAGCTCGTGGCAGAATCCGGATAGCGGAAACTCCGGTACGGTCACACCGGCTAACACATTCCAGCGCAGCGATGGCACTTATTGTCGCGAGTTTTCCCAGACGATCTCCGTTGGCGGTCGTACTGAGGAGGCTTACGGCACTGCCTGTCGTCAGCCCGATGGAAGTTGGAAAATCGTATCTACCTAACTGCGAACCCGGCCTGCCATGCGGACGCAAAGCCGGCGAGGTGACAACGGGGCAAAACGATGAAGCGCTTCTCGCTCAGCAAGAAAGCGTTAATCACGGCATCGGCGGCGTTTTTGCTGACTGTCGGGTTGTGGCAGGCGAATGCACAGACGGTCAAACCAGGCGCAATTTGACCAAGCCGTCAACGCCTACGAAGCGGGTGATTACATTCTCGCCTTCAAAACCTGGCTACCGCTCGCTTATGAGGAAGACCCCGCCGCACAACGCAACCTTGGCCATCTCTATCGGATGGGACTTGGCGTTAAGCAAGACTTTGCCAAGGCGGCGGAGTGGTACCGCAAGGCTGCCGAACTCGGGCTTGCGCGTGCTCAGGCCAATTTGGCCAACATGCACCTGCGCGGCCAAGGCGTCGAGAAAAACGCCACCGAGGCGGCACGTTGGTTCAGCGAAGCGGCGCAACAAGGCCATACCATATCGCAATACAATCTTGGCCTTATATTTGAGCATGGCCTCGGCCTCGATGCTGACGATGTCGAGGCGGTCAAATGGTACTACCTCGCCTCAAAGAGTGGCCATGCCAAAGCGCTAAGCAAGCTTGCGCTGCTGATTTCGAAAAACCCGCCGCCCGAACTTGCGCGCCTAATCACCGGCAGAAAGCCGACGACGGAATTAGCCCAAACCACCGCAGTACCGCTAGCAACCCCGATCGCATCGTCAGAACCTGTGCCAAACGGAAACGCTGCGGTGGCACCAGTGGCACAGGCTCAGGCAAAAGTAGCCGATAAAGACAAATCACTGGCGGCCCACAACGCCGCGTTGCCGCCTAAACAGCCTGGCACTGTCCTCGCCGAACTCCCGGCTCCCGCTTTACCGGCGGCGGAAGCCGGTAATTCAGCGAGTCGTATTGCGCCGCCGGCCCCGCAATCCGGAGGACTGCTGACAACGCTGAAATCATTCTTTGGCCCACTCCAAACTGACCAAACGAATACGGGCGATCGCCAAGAACGAGGGCGAGCCAGGGCCCAACTCAACCCGCAACCTGCCGGCGGCTCCAGCGCGAACGCGCCAATCGCCGTGGCGCAGGCAGCGCCCGCTGCAAACGCAGAGATCCAGACCGCTAAGGTCCAACCAATTCCTGTGGTGCCAATCTCGAGCATTCTTGATGCCGGGCTGATCACTTATCGCGCCCGTGACTACCGCACTGCGCTCACCAATTGGCTGCCCCTCGCGCAGAACGGAAACGACAACGCGCAATTCTTTGTTGGTGGGCTCTATGCCGATGGCGCCGGTGTCCCGCGTGACGTTGTTCGCGCTCACGTTTGGTGGAGCCTGGCAGCAACGACGGGCCACGACACAGCGGCGCAGTTTCTTGAGAACTTAAAGCTCGAAATGGAACCGGATTAAATCGTCGCGGCGAGCCTGCTCGCCAAGAACTTCGACACAGATAAGTAGCCCTTTTCCGGATTTCTAACCGTTGGACGCTGATCCGGTGCCCCTAATCCGGAAATACTGGCGATTTACCATAGCCGTCAATCGTCCCTTAACCATTGCTCGTTACATCTGACTGACCGAACGAAGGGTGGGCGAAACCGGATCTCTATGACGAGCCTGTACCGGATACTGGGTGTGTCGCGGCACGATGGTGATGCACAGATAAAAAGTGCTTTCGCCGCCTGGTAAAACAGATTCATCCCGACTTACACCCGGGCAACGTAGCCATTGCGGAGCGTTTCAAAGGCGTCTCCAGTGCGCACGCTATTTTGAGCGATCCTGCCGAGCGGGGTCGCTATGACCGTGGCGAAATCGACGGCAACGGCGCTCGACAACAAGCCTTTCAGAAGTCGACCTCAAAGCACAAATATCCACCCCGGCGGCGCGGGGTTTGAGCCCTTTCACTCTGGCCCCAAGACCTCGGCGCACATGACCGGCGCTGCCGTGTTTCAGCAGTTTTTTTCGTGTCCGCAAACCGGCCGCGAAGGCAAATTTCAACCCGGCCCACGGCGATCATAACTACGAAATAACCGTAAGTTTCTTCGAAGCTGCACGGGGCATCAGCCGACGCTTATCACTTCAGAACGGAAAGACAGTCGACTTGGCAATCCCGCCCGGAACCTGCTCGGGACGGTCGCTGCGATTACGCGGACAAGGCGAACCCGCCTTAGCCGGCGCGGGCGCCAGTGATGCGATCGTCGTGGTTCAAGTCGCGCCGCATGAGTTCCTTACCAAGCGCGGAAACGACATACACATTGACCTGGCAGTTTCACAAGATGACGCGAAGCGAGGCGGCCCGATCAGGGTGCTGACGCTCGATGGTGCGGTAACCATGACCTGCCGAAAGGGTCGAGACCCGGGACAACCTTGCGTCTCAAGGGAAAAGGAATTGAAGCATCGCGCGGGTACGGTCGTGGTGATCAATTCGTTAGTATCAAGATCGTCGAAGCAACGGCCTACGTCGACTTAAACGACGCAATTGCTAGCTGACAACGATCGCCCGCACGGTTCTCTCCGGAACCCAAGGAATAGGCTTTTTCATAATTGATTGTGACCGGTGTCAACGGCCGCGTAGAGCTGCGGTCTCGATTGCTTGTCTCGCCTAATTGTTGGTGTAGGATGGCCGCCCGTCTCCCAACCACCGCTCCAGTAATTGTGAGGATTCGATGACCGCAGCTAACGCCTTAATGGCGGGCAAGAAGGGCCTGATCATGGGTGTCGCAAATGACCGGTCGTTGGCCTGGGGGGTAACCAAAGCAGTCGCGAATTCGGGTGCAAGACTCGCGATGACCTACCAGGGTGATGCCCTCGGCAAACGGGTAAAGCCGCTCGCCGAATCGGTCGGTGCCGAGATGGTCATCCCGTGCGACGTCACTGATCACGTATCGCTTGACGCTGTTTTCAACGAGATCGAACAGACCTGGCAGGGTTTGGACTTTGTCGTCCATGCGGTTGCTTTTTCGGACAAGGATCAGCTAAAGGGCCGTTACGTCGACACCACGGTTGAGAATTTCCGCAGTACGTTGGAAATCTCGTGTTTCTCCTTCACCTCGGTGTGCCAACGCGCGAGCGCCTTGATGCACAATGGCGGGAGCCTGCTCACGCTGACCTATTACGGCGCCGAGAAGGTCATGCCACATTACAACGTGATGGGGGTCGCCAAAGCGGCGCTCGAGGCCAGCGTCCGCTACATCGCCGTCGACCTCGGCGGTGACAATATTCGCTGCAATGCGATCTCCGCCGGTCCGATAAAAACACTGGCCGCGTCCGGGATTGGCGACTTCCGCTATATCTTGAAGTGGAACGAGTACAACTCACCACTCAAACGAACCGTCTCAACCGATGAAGTAGGCAACGCCGCACTCTATCTGTTGAGTAACCTCAGCAGCGCAGTGACCGGCGAGATCCACCACGTCGATAGCGGCTACCACGTGGTCGGGATGAAAGCCGTCGACGCACCCGATATTGCAGTCGCAATCAACGAAAAGTAGGCGATTCCCGGTCGCATACGGGCGCCGATTGGAACGATGTCAGACAATTCTTTCGGGCGGCTATTTCGAGTGACGACCTGGGGCGAGAGCCACGGCCCGTCGATCGGCTGCGTGATCGACGGCGTCCCACCGCGCTTGTCATTATCGGAATCGGATCTCCAGCCCTGGCTTGATCGGCGGCGGCCGGGACAGAATCGCTTTACGACCCAGCGCCGCGAACCCGACACTGTGCGGATTGCCGCCGGCGTTTTCGAAGGCCAGACGACGGGCATGCCGGTTAGCCTGATCATCGACAATGTCGATGCGCGCACCAAGGACTACGGCGATATTAAAGACAAGTACCGCCCGGGCCACGCCGACTACACCTACCAGCAGAAGTACGGGATTAGGGATTACCGCGGATCGGGGCGCGCGTCTGCCCGCGAGACCGCGATGCGCGTTGCTGCCGGCGGGCTCGCCCGCAAGGTCTTGGGTGCAGCAATTACCATCCGCGGGGTTTTAGTACAGATCGGCGAACACAGAATCGACCGCAGCAAATGGAATTGGGACGAGGTCGGCAACAATCCGTTCTGGTGCCCCGACCCGGACGCAGCTGGCACCTGGGAAGCGTATCTCGACGACCTCCGCAAGCAGGGCAACTCCGTTGGTGCGGTAATCGAAATTATCGCGAGCGGTGTCCCAGTCGGATTGGGGGAGCCGGTTTATGGAAAGCTCGACGCAGATCTCGCGGCCGCGCTTATGAGCATCAACGCCGTGAAAGGCGTGGAAATCGGCAAAGGCTTCGGCGCGGCAGGGCTGACCGGCGATGCCAATGCCGATGAAATTCGTATGGCCGGCGGAAACATAAAGTTCCTATCGAATCACGCCGGCGGCATTCTCGGCGGCATCAGCACTGGACAGGACATTGTTGCCCGGTTTGCGGTCAAGCCGACGTCGTCGATTCCGCAGCCACTGAAAACCGTCGACACGAACGGCAACGACGTCGAGATCTCGACCACGGGTCGCCACGACCCCTGCGTCGGGATCCGCGCAGTTCCGGTTGGGGAAGCTATGGTCGCGTGCGTGCTAGCCGACCATCTTCTGCGCCATCGCGCCCAGAATGGCTGACAAACAAGTCGAATTACCCCGAATCGTTGACGCAGAACTATCCGCTAAATAATTGCGCTGAACGTGCGCGCGCCTGCGCGGCGGCCTCGGCATCACCAACACCATCGAGACTATCAGCGTAGCGGCCCCAGCTATAAGCGCTGCCGGCCCGCTCGGCGACTCGCTCCGCAAGTAATGCGCGGGCCAGTGGGTATCGCTTGGCGTTGAGCGCCGCCTCGATCAAGGTCTGTTGAAATACGTCACGCTGAGCATGACTGCCGCCGATCCGAACGACGTCGTAGCGAATCGGAAGCAAGCGATCGACGGCACGCCCATAATCGCCGGCGCGATAAGCAAGCAGCGCTTCACACAGGGGTATTCCAACCTCACGGTAGATCGGTGCTTCGGTGGTATCGCTGGCCGCCGCCGCTGACATGGTCTCGATCAGCCGCGCCGCCGATTGTTCGCGCCCAGACGCTGCCAGCGCCATCGCCAAATGGGCGTCGATGAAAACGAAGATATGATCCTCCAACCGCTTTTCGGCCTTTTCCCCCAGCTCCGACCACCTCGTTCCGATATCGACACCGACGTTCTCCAAGCGCCATAGCATCGCGATCGCGTTCGACATATCGAGGTAGTCCTCGGAGTCGTTATCGGCGCGGAATTTTTGGTCATAAAGGCCCAGCGCTGCGTCGTGCTCGCCGCGTTCCAGATGAAAAAGCGCACGATGCCACCACACGTGATAGGCAAAATTATTGCGGTCAGCCCACGCTGGCTCGGTTTCGGTGAGCCATTCTATGCCCTCACGCTGACGCCCTTGCATCTCCATCACATGAGCGACCGCATGTACCGACCAGATGTTGGCGGGGTCCATTGCGACTGCTCGCCGTCCCGCCGCCTCGGCCCTGGCATAGTCGCCGCATTCCTCCAGGCCGAAGGCCCACATCCCAAGTAGGTAGGGATAACCGGGTTCGACTTCATCCCACGCCGGCATCACCCGGGCGACTGAATCGCGAAGATTCCGGCTGTCGCCCATATAAAAATGCGTGAAGTGAGCCAGACGCAGGGCAATGATATCGCGCGGCCACGCCAATAGGATTTCCTCCCACAGTGCCGTGGCGCCCGCAATGTCACGCACGGTCCATGCGCGGAGGGCATCGATATGAAGCCGTTCGCGCTCGCTCGCGCCAACGGCGTTCGCTGCAGCCTGTGCCAGATCGATCGTCTTCGCGACCCGCCCTTCCATTTGCGGACTGCAAAACAGCAGATAGAAATAACCCTTCAGTACGTGACCCATGATCAGACCCGCATCCGCGGCGAGCGCTGTCTTGAGATGCTCGCCGGTATCGCGGCGAAATCCCAGATAGGCATTCACCAGCTCGTTATAGGCGCTCACCGCCTGATCATTAGCGGCGCTGATCTCCAATCCGAATGAATCCTGTGGCATGAGGTTCCGCGTTTTTGACCAAAGGGTAAACCGGCGAATACAGTAGCCCGGACGAGCACCCAGGCCGATGGATTTCAACCCCACTCCCGAACAAACCCGGATTCGCGATCGCGCCCGCGAACTCGCGAACGCGTCGATTGCCGCGCGCTCGGCCGACGTCGATCGCTGCGAAACCTATCCGTGGGACAACGTCAGGGATTTAGTTGATGCCGGCTTTTTCGGCATGACCATTCCTCAATCGTTCGGCGGCCAGGGCGCCAGCTATCTCGACGCCGTTCTCGTGATCGAGGAAATGGCGAAAGTTTGTGGCGTTACCGGAAGAATAACCGTTGAAGCCAATATGGGGGCGATTGGCGCGATCATGGCCTATGGGTCGGAGGATCAGAAACGGCTGGCCGCCGATCTCGTCCTCGCCGGCGACAAACCGGCGATCTGCATTACCGAGCCCGAAGCCGGCAGTGCTGCCAATGAGATGACGACCCGAGCCGACAAACGCGGCAACCGTTACGTCCTCAACGGCAAGAAACATTGGATTACCGGTGGCGGCGTATCGCGCCTGCATCTGGTGTTCGCCCGGGTCTTCGATGAACAGGGCGAGGCCGAAGGCATCGGCGGGTTTATCGCGATTCGCGATGAGACACCGGGATTAACGATTGGCGCCCGCGAGCCGACCATGGGCCTGCGTGGAATTCCGGAGACCGAGATCCTTCTCGAGGACGTGGAGTTGGCGCCAGCCGCTTTAGTGCTCCCGCCCCGTGGATTGCAAAAGGGCTTCGCCGACCTCATGACTGCCTACAACGCGCAACGCGTGGGTGCCGCTACCGTCGCTCTGGGTTTGGCCGAGGGCGCTTATGAATTGGCGCTCGACTATGCGGGAACGCGCGAGCAATTCGGCCGCCCGATCGCGGAATTTCAGGGTTTGCAGTGGATGCTGGTCGACATGAGCACACGTGCCGCCGCGGCTCAAGGGCTGATCTATCGCGCGGCGGCGAGCGCAGCGAACGGATTTCCGGAGCCGTTGCTCGCCGCGCAAGCCAAGATTTTTGCCTCCGAGATGGCGATCGCGGTCACCAATGATGCCTTGCAGATCTTCGGCGCGCGCGGCTACTCACGTAACCAGCCACTCGAACGCATGGTGCGTGATGCGCGCATGTTCACGATTGGCGGCGGCACCGCGCAAATCCTGCGAACCTTCGCGGCGTCGAAAATTCTCGACCGCAAACTGCCGCAGACGCGCGACGGCTATCTCAAAGTGAGCGGAACTGATAATGCCGCAGCCCGACCGACCAACCGCGTTGGACCTGCCTCCCGGCACTGAGCTCGATGACGACCTCCAAGCCTACTTCGATAAATGTGTCGAGAAGCTGGGATTCGTCCCCAACGTATTGCTGGCCTACGCCTGGAACCCGGCCCGCTTGCGCAACTTCATCGCCTACGTCGATGAGCTCATGCACGGCGAATCCGGCCTGACGAAACTGGAGCGCGAGATGATCGCGACGGCGGTGTCGGCGGAGAACCGTTGCTACTACTGCCAGGTGGCGCATGGGTGGGCGGTTCGCCGGCGATCCGGCAACCCCGCGCTGGGCGATCAGATCGTAATGAATT
>Ga0115002_10003617_pt1 | contig 19203 bp, 21 predicted proteins | sample ArcticOcean_MG_C_8_FD_89576 | JGI IMG/M metagenome (GOLD analysis project Ga0115002, IMG submission 89576) | Marine microbial communities from western Arctic Ocean - ArcticOcean_MG_CB11_86 | ecosystem: Environmental > Aquatic > Marine > Oceanic | place: Arctic Ocean: Canada Basin | collected... | reverse complement strand
GGAGCACTATCCCGGTATGACCGAAAAGCAACTCCACGCCATTGAACGCGAGGCGCAGGCACGCTGGGACTTGGAAGCCAGCCTCATTATCCACCGCTACGGAAGATCTCAGCCGGGCGACCGCATTGTCTTCGTCGCGACGGCTGCGCCACACCGGCAAGCCGCGCTGGACTCATGCGCCTTTCTGATCGATTGGCTCAAGACCAAGGCGCCGTTCTGGAAGCTCGAAGAAACAGGAGACGGCGCGCGGTGGGTCGATGCGCAGGATTCGGACGAGGTCGCGACTGCGCGCTGGCGCGACACCGCCAAATAGCCAACCCAGACATGAAAACAGCCGAGCCCGAGGGCCCGACCATCGATGAATCAATCACTCAAGCTTCGTCAACGGCAATGACCGCATCGAGCGGCCGACCGCGAACCGTGTTCTCGTAATCCGACATCAGGGTTTGGCTAATCGTGCCAACCGTAAACGCCTGATCATCGATCGACCCAACAGGTGTTACTTCCGCCGCGGTACCGGTCAGGAATATCTCTGACGTTTTGGAAAGTTCTGCCGGATCCATCGTGCGCTCGACCACTTGGTAGCCGCGTTTTTCTGCCAACTCGATCACGGTGCGACGCGTGATCCCGTCCAAGAAGCAATCGGGTGTTGGCGTGTGTATCACACCGTCTTGCACCAAGAAAATATTGGCCCCCGTCGACTCGGCGATATTGCCTTGCCAATCAAGCATCAAGGCATCGTCATAGCCCTCCTTCTCGACTTCATGTTTGGACAGCGTGCAGATCATGTAGAGGCCTGCCGCTTTGCTCTTACACGGCGCCATATCGGGCGCCGGGCGCCGCCACCGTGACGTCTTAAGACGAATACCCTTCAGCCGTTGCTCAGGATCGAAGTATGACGGCCACTCCCACCCTGCGATCGCGATATGGATCTGGGTTTGTTGCGCGGACACACCCATCATCTCTGACCCGCGCCATGCAACCGGGCGCAAATAGCCATCACGAAAGCCCAACGCGTCAACGACGTCCCGAGAAGCTTGATCGATGGCAGCGATCGAATACGGCACCTCAAACCCCAACATCCTTCCGGATGCGTGCAAGCGTTCAGTATGCTCGGTCAACTTGAAAATTTCGCCTTCGTAGACTCGTTCCCCTTCAAAGACCGCGCTAGCATAGTGAAGCGCGTGGGAGAGCACGTGCAGCTTTGCCTCCCGCCACGGAACGAGGGCACCGTCCAGCCAAATGACACCGTCACGATCGTTGAATGGAATAAGAGACATGGCTCCACCGTCTAGTGATTAATTAAATGACCATTTCAGGATTGTTCTTGTAACAATATGAGTGAAGTATGTCAATATGGCTGACGTAAAATCACCGATAAACCCACTTTTCCTTCGGGAAGAGGAACTTAGGCAGGGGATCGAACTCCTGTTCTATGCCTACCGTGACTTCACGGGCGAGCCTGATTCGATCCTTGCGGAGGTTGGATTTGGCCGCGCACATCACCGTGCGGTTCACTTCATCAATCGTGACCCGGGGATGACTGTAGCGGCCCTCCTAGCTATTTTGCGCATCACCAAACAAAGCCTCAGCCGCGTACTGAGCCAGCTTGTCGAAGAAGGGTATGTCGAACAAAAGAAAGGGGTGCAGGACCGACGGCAACGGCTCCTGCACCTCACGGAAAAAGGTCGTGAACTGGAACAGCGGGTCTCGGAAAAGCAGCGTGCGCGTGTCGCCAAGGCTTACCAAGAGGCTGGCGCTGAGGCGGTTGAGGGCTACCGAAAGGTGCTGCTGGGCTTAGTCGATGGAGCCGATCGAGCCACCGTTATGAAATCGATTCAGAATCGTTGAGATGGACGACCCCGACTTGGTGCATCATCTCCTTGTTGTCGACGACGACCGGCGGATCCGCGAACTTCTTCAGAAGTACCTGATTGAGCACGGCTACCACGTCACCACCGCGTCAGATGTGCAAGAAGCCCGTAAACGCATGACACGCTTCGACTTCGACCTCCTTATCGTCGACATCATGATGCCCGGCGAGGACGGCCTGACCCTCACCAAACAACTGCGCACCAAAACGGATGTGCCGATTCTCGTGCTAACGGCGCGCGGCGAACCCGAAGACCGTATCGCCGGCTTCGAGTCGGGTGCCGACGATTACCTCGCCAAACCGTTTGAACCGCGCGAGCTCTTGCTGCGCGTTGCATCGATCCTGCGACGGGTTGGCGGACCACTGCCAACGTTAACCGGGTTGTCGTTGGGGCGGCTTTACTTTGATCTCAAGCGCAACGAATTGCGTGATGGCAACAAGGCGGTGCGGCTTACTTCCGCGGAAACGGGCTTGCTCAAGATATTTGCCGTCAAACCCGGCCAAATCATTTCGCGCTACGATCTGTGCGACCGACTGGGAGTCAGCGATCGCACCGTTGACGTTCAGGTGACGCGGTTACGCCGCAAGATCGAGGATGACCCGAAGACGCCACGCTATTTACAAACCGTTTGGGGCGAGGGCTATGTCCTGCGCCCAGACTAAGTCGGCCACGCGATGATCAAGCGCTTCTTGCCCAAGACACTATTGGGACGATCGGTCGCGATCGTCGTGGCCCCGGTGGTGGTGCTCCAGGTGATTCTCGCGATCGTGTTCTTTGACAATCATTGGGACACGGTCACGCGACGACTGTCTTTGAGCGTGGCAGGCGACATATCCCTAGTGATTCGTCTGCTTAGCGAAGCTGACGAGGCCGGTAAAAACGACGTCCTCGACCTCGCACGAACTTATCTCGACATCGACGGCACGTTGATCGCGCAAGATGTCTTGCCACCCTCGGTGACGCGAAACCAACCTGTTTTCAATATCCCTGACCGGATGCTGTATCGCGCACTGGGCGAACGTTTGTTTCGGCCCTACGCCATCGACACGGCTAATTTCGGTGATCGCGTGCAGATATTGGCCCAACTCCCCGATGGCGTCCTTCGGGTGCTGACATCGCGCAAACGGCTCGACAGCACGACGACGACAATTTTCGTGCTGTGGATGGTGGGCTCCTCGCTGATTCTGCTGGGTATCGCGATCATGTTTCTGCGCAACCAGATGCGACCTATTCATCGCCTCGCCAAAATGGCGGATGCGCTTGGCAAGGGTCGCGAGGTCGCTGACGTCAGGCCGTCAGGGGCGAGCGAAATACGCATGGCGACCCGAGCTTTCATGGCCATGCGCGACCGCCTGCGCCGGAGCGTCGAACAACGCACCGAGATGTTGGCCGGCGTCTCGCACGATCTCCGGACACCACTCACCCGGGTCAAACTCGAACTGGCAATGCTCGACACTCAAGTCGACGTCTCCAACATCGAATCCGACATTCGCAGCATGGAACTCACGATCGAAGAGTATTTGTCATTCGCGCGCGGCCAAGAAACTGAGGCACCGGCCAAAACTGATGTGGCTGAACTCTTGCGAGAGGTGGTCGAAGACACCCACCGGCAAGCCCAGGAGGTTTCGCTGACGCTCGGAGAGAAACTGATCATGCCGGTTCGGCCGAACGCTTTGCGGCGATGCCTGACCAATTTGATCGACAACGCAGTGCTCTACACTGAGGCCGCTGGTGGGCCGGCGCGCGTGGAGGTTAACGCCTCGCGAGAGCCGAGGTTTCTCGAGAACACGGTTGATGACAACGGCCCTGGGATCGCCCCAGAGCGCCGTGAGGAGGCGATGAGGGCCTTCAGCAGACTGGACTCGGCGCGCCGGCCGGATACGGCCGGTGTCGGATTGGGCCTGACAATCGCTCGCGATATTGCCCGCAGCCACGGGGGCGACTTGAGCCTTCTGGAGTCTCCGGCCGGGGGTCTGCGCGCCATGATCCGTCTGCCAGTCTGACCTAGAAAAGCCGCCCGCCGTTGGGCACGGTGGGATCGACGCCTACCAAACAGACCTTGCCGTCGGGGTCGGGAAACCCCAAGACCAGCACTTCCGAACGAGCCGGCCCGATTTGGCGCGGCGGGAAGTTGACCACTGCCGCCACCTGGCGGCCAACCAATTCCTCTGGTGTGTAGTGCTCAGTAATCTGGGCAGAGGATCGCTTGACCCCAATCTCGCCACCAAAGTCGACGCGCAATTTTAAGGCAGGCTTGAAAGCCTCGGGAAAAACCTCGGCCGCTACGATCGTGCCGACGCGAATATCGATTTTGAGGAAGTCGTCGAACGTCGTTTCAGGCGCAGGGTCACCTGACATGGATTAGTCCGCGAGTTCACGGGACCGATTGGCAGCCGCGGCTACCGCCCGCGTCATCAACGCCTGCAACCCGTCGACGTCGTCCATGAGGATCGCCAGCGCCGCGGCCGTGGTACCGCCCGGGCTCGTCACATTCTGCCGCAACGTCTTTGGGGCAGATCCATCTTGATGGCTCAAGGCAGCGGACCCTTCCACCGTGGCACGGGCAAGCTGCGCTGAAAGGTCGGCAGGTAGGCCTGCCGCGACACCCGCGGCAGCGAGGCATTCGATCATGTGAAAAATATAGGCTGGACCACTGCCCGAGACCGCCGTGACGCCATCCATGAGCGCTTCGTCTTCGATCCACGCGACGGCCCCCGCGGCCGTCATAAGGTTTTCGGCGAGCTCCCGATCAGTGGAAGATGCTCCGGCGTTAGCACATACCACCGTCATGCCACGGCCGATGGCGGCTGGCGTGTTGGGCATGGCGCGAATGACGGCGGCGTCAGCGCCAAGATGGGTTTCAAAGAAAGCCAACGCCTTGCCTGCTGCGATCGAGAGAAACATCGTGTTGGGACCAACCAGCCGCCGGTAGCGCGGCACCACGTCCAGCATCACCTGCGGTTTGACCGCAAACACAACGACACGCGGCGCAAAATTGTTCGGCAGCTTGTCGAAAGCAGCAAGCGTCGCAACGCCGCGATCGCGCGCAGCGCTGGCGGTTTGTTCAGAGGTTTCAATAACCGTTACGTCGGACGCTGTGACACCCCGGTCAAGCCAGCCACGAAGCAGCGCATCACCCATCTTGCCGCAGCCGATAAGGAGAATGGGGCCGTCAAGATTTTCCATAACGGTGGCGCTCAGGCTTCGCCTTCGGTTTCGAGCATGGCAGCGGCAATAGCCTCGTTCGGCCCTTTTCCTCCCCATAGGGCGAATTGAATGGCGGGGTAGAAACGTTCCGACTCGCGCAAGCCTGCCTCCACAACGTCTTCAAGTTGGGCACTCGTCGCTTCGGCACCGCCGGAAAAGACCAGCGCGTGCCGGAACATCAGCAATCCTTCGTGCGCCCAGAGATCGAAATGCCCGAGCCAAAGTTTCTCGTTCATGAGGGCCATGAGAGTATGAACAGCTGTGACCTTTTCTTTGGGCACCTTGAGGTCGAACGCGCAGGAGAACTGAAGCGCCTCATGTTCCTGGCGCCAAGCAAACCAAAGGTGGTACCGGGTCCAACTGCCCTCGACGCCAACATTGAGCTCGTCGTCGGCCTGGCGATCGAACGGCCATTCATTTGCGGTGACAATTTGCTCGATAATATCGAGGGGGTTTTGGACCGACCGTGTATCGGTGGCCATTACCAGGGTCATATACATCTTCCCCGAACGTGGACCGTACCCGGGAACCGCCGTCGGTGTTGTCCAGCGATTTTATTGCGCGGCAGTGTTCCAAATCGCACGATCTTGTGCCCCTTCCAGAAAGTGACCCAAGATGTATGCCAAAGCGCTGGACTCCTCGTCAAGCGGCGATTCGAAGAATCCCGTTTTGAATCAATGCACTGTGGGTATGTTTTCGAACCGCCGAAAAGACAGATTTAGGAGTCGCCGCAAGGACTTAGCGACTCAGAGTCATTCTTGGCGAGAGCCCAAGACGCCATTTTCATCCACAACTTATTTAGCGGGTTCGCAAAAACCCGTCATCACAGTGCATTTAGTCGGTGCTTTTGGAGGGCATTGGCGCCGCCTCGAGCGTTGCAAGCCGTGCCGACAATGCATCGTTTTCTTCGCGCGCCTTCTGCGCCATGTCACGCACGACATCGAACTCCTCGCGCGTCACAAGGTCCATGTCTCCGAGCCAGCGCTGGAACTGCTCCTTGAGCCGCCCTTCCACCTCTTCACGAACTCCGCCAACCGCGTTCAACGCGCCGCTAGCGACACGGGCCAGGTCATCAAAGATCGGGTTAATCGGTTGCATGGTCTCCTCCAAACGTTGAACAAACTATAGAACTGCCTCACGGGTCGGTGAAGCATCACAGTGTCACCCTAGTGTGACGAGGCTTTTCTTGGTTTTCCGAAGGAGTTTCCCTATTTTCGGGACTAACCATCCCTATACCCAGATGGAGCGCGCATGTTACTCGGCGCCCTGCCCTTTCCGACCATCGACCCAGTTCTGGTGGCCATCGGCCCCTTAGCGATCCGCTGGTACGCGATTGCCTACATTGCCGGAATCCTATTGGGCTGGCGCTTCGTGCTGTTCCTGATTGATCGCGGCAATTCGGCAATGACGCGGAAAGATGCCGACGACTTCGTCGTGTGGGCGACGTTCGGGATTATCCTCGGAGGCCGGCTGGGCTATGTGCTTTTCTACCGCCCCGAGTTTTACCTGTTTAACCCGCTTGAGATTGCCTTCATCTGGCAGGGCGGCATGTCGTTCCACGGCGGTCTTCTGGGCATGGTCGGCGCAGTCATCTTGTTTTGCCGCAAGCGCAACCTTGGACTGTTTGCTGTTGCCGATTTGATTGCCCTGGCAGGACCGATCGGTTTGTTCTTTGGACGAATTGCAAACTTCATCAACGCAGAACTCTTCGGACGAACCACCGACGTGCCATGGGCCGTGATTTTTCCAAATGGCGGACCGATCGGTCGACACCCGAGCCAATTATATGAAGCCGGCCTCGAGGGCCTAGTTCTCCTTAGTGTAGTTTGTTTCCTGTATTTTGGGACGACAGCACGCGTTCGCCCAGGCCTCCTGACCGGGGTATTCGCAGCGGGTTACGCCGTTGCACGGTTGTTCGTTGAATTATTCCGTGAACCCGACGCCCATCTCGGTTTCCTTGCGGGCAGGATCACCATGGGGCAAGTGCTGTCTATACCGCTGTTGTTGTTCGGCATTTTCCTCATCTGGCGCGCCGTGCAACGCGCGCCGCTCGCTCCAGCGCAGTGACCGCCACCGCGCTGGAGCTGCACCTCTGCAACGTGATCACCACCCATGGCCCGCTCACCATGGCGCGTTATATGGCCGAGGCCCTGGGCCACCCCGAACACGGCTATTACATGACCCGCGACCCATTCGGCGCGCCGGGCGATTTCATCACTGCGCCCGAAATCAGCCAAATGTTCGGCGAATTAATCGGCGCCTGGTGTGCAGATGTATGGATGAAAATGGGTGCGCCCCCGATGGTTCATTTGGTCGAACTCGGCCCAGTGCGCGGTACCTTGATGAAAGATGCGCTACGCGCAACACGGCGGGTGCCCGGCTTCCATGAGGCTCTAAGCATCCACCTCGTCGAGACGAGCCCACGCCTGCGCGAAACTCAGGCGACGTCTCTTGAGAGCCAATCAGTGCGTTGGCATGACACGACAACGGACGTACCTGAGGGTCCGTTAATCGTGATCGCGAACGAACTGTTTGATGCCCTGCCAGTCCACCAGTTCCAGTTCACGGAGGGTCAGTGGCATGAACGGCTGGTCGAGGTGTCCCAAGAGGGAGCGGGTCTGCGTTTGGTGCTCGATCCCGCTCCCAACAAAAGTAAGACACTGCGCCGCTTCGTCCAGCCTAACGACAGTGCAATTGCCGAGATCTGCCCGGCCGGCGTGGCTCTGGTCGAACATATTGTGGAGCGGGTCGTGCGGGACACCGGGGCGGCCCTGATTATCGACTACGGTCACGCTGCGTCGGGCTATGGCGATACTGTGCAAGGGGTTAGAGATCATGCGACACAATCGATATTCGAGGCGCCGGGCATGGTCGATTTATGTGCGCATGTTGATTTTGCCGCGCTGGCTGAAGCCGGGCGCGCGGGCGGCGCAACAATCTGGGGGCCAGTGTCCCAGAGCACTTTTCTATCCCAACTCGGGCTCAACGCACGGGCAGCGACCTTGACCAACGCGTCGCCGACCGATGCAAAGGACATCGCAGCGGCGACACACCGTTTGACCCACGCCGATGAGATGGGCACCCTATTTAAGGTTCTTGGCTTTTCTAAGGCCTCTTTACATCCGGCTGGGTTCGACTCGCGTGATCCAATCTGAACTGCTCTCGACTCTTCCGGGTATTGCCCACGGTTTCTTTTCGCGCGACGGCGGCGTTTCTAAGGGAATCTATGCATCTCTCAATTGCGGCGTAGGCTCGGATGACAGCCTCAACGCCGTTCAAGAAAATCGTGCGCGCGCGCTCGCACAGTTTGGCGCGGCACACAGCTTGAACACCGTTCATCAAGTGCACGGGTCCGATGTGGTGGAAGCGACGGGACCCTGGTCCACGAATCCCCCGCGGGCCGATGGCCTCGTTTCAAGAACGCCCGGAATTGTGCTGGCCATTCTGACAGCCGATTGCGCACCGGTTCTGTTCGCCGACGCAGATGCCGGCGTGATCGGCGCTGCGCATTGCGGCTGGCGCGGCACCCTGCACGGCGTTGCAGAACGCGTCATACAAGAGATGGAGACGTTAGGCGCGTCGGCGGATCGCATCACCGCTACCGTAGGTCCAACCATTGGGCAAGCCTCCTACGAAGTGACCATCGAATTTGAGAAAGCCCTCGTCGACCTTGATGCGGATGGGGGTGGCTTCTTTGCGCCAGGTCGGACCGGTCACGTGCAGTTCGACCTACCGCGTTATGTTCTCCACCGTCTGAGCCGCGCCGGGTTGGCCATGGTGAGTTGGACGGGTCACAACACCTACGACCTTGCGGGCGATTTCTTCAGCTATCGGCGAGCGACCCATCACGGTGAGCCGGACTACGGCAGACAAATCTCGGGGATCGCTCTTGCGCCCTAGACGCTGTGGCAAGCGGATGTGCATCGTGACAGTTCTTGCCTTTGTTGCACTCGGCGCCTGCCAGCCGTTGCCGCGACCGTTTCAGCCAGACGACAAACGCCTCAACGCGGCCGACTTCTCGCGACTAGGAACCCGCGGCGGCATCATCGTTACGCCCCCAGCGTTTGATGGCACCACGCATGGCGCAGCATTCGCCAGACTTTTGGCAGCAGCACTGCGCGACAACGACGTACCCGCGATCGCAAGCCCAGAGGGGTCTGACAACCGGTATCTGTTCAGCGGACAAGCGAACGTTGGGAACACGACCAGCCGGGACACTGTGGTGTCGAGTCGGTGGCGACTGATTGATCCTCGTGGCACGGAAGTTTTCGACTTCGATCTTGATCGCCCGCTAAGCACCGCAGGTTGGCGAACCGGCGATCCCGCGACGCTAGCGCTGCTGGCGGAAACGGTCGCCACCGAAGCCGCACGAAGGTTGTCGAGCGCACGACGCTACCTGCAACCGGCGATCCAACCTGATCGGCGTGTCGCCGTGTGGCCCGTCGCCGGCTTATCCAATCACCGATCTCAAACCTTGGTCCGCGCAATGGAGGCCGCCTTGCGCGCGCGCAGCGTTTCGGTTGCTGCCCAGGATGACCCCAACGCATTGGTTGTCACCGCCTGGTTCACCCGTGCGCTGGAAACTTCGGGCGAGCTAATCACCGTGGACTGGGTCCTCACGCGACCAAACGGTCGAGAGATCGGCGTGGTTCAACAAAGCAACGTCGTTGCCATTGGCGCGATCGACCAGGGTTGGCCCGAAGCCGCACCCGTAATCGCCGGCGCCGCGGCAGATGGCCTTATTGAAATGATGGTTCTCGGAAGCACCGCGGGGTCGTGACGTCGATATTCGATCTCGCATTGCCCAACGGAAGTCCCTATATGCTCCACCTATTGCCGCCACTGGCCCAATAGCGTGCGACTTAAAATTTCGGTTGGAAACCAGATGAACGACCTCGACCACTTGCTTGACGGGTATCGCCGTTTCCAACGGAATGACTTCGCTCGCCAAAACGAACTCTATCGGGACCTTGCCGAAACCGGACAGTCACCGCGCGTGATGGTAATCGCGTGCTGCGATTCACGTGCCGATCCGGCGATGATTTTCGATGTGGCCCCCGGCGAGATTTTTGTCGTGCGCAACGTTGCCAATCTAGTCCCGCCATATGCGCCGAGCGACAACCACCATGGTACCAGTGCCGCCCTTGAGTTTGCCGTCACAGGACTGGGCGTTTCGCACATCGTGGTCCTCGGCCACGCTCGATGTGGCGGCATTGCCGCCAGCCTCGCTGGTGCCGAAGAGGGTAGTTTTATCGGGCACTGGATGGCGATCCTGGACGAAACACGCCGAAGCATCGACGCCTTGGCGTCCGAGGAAGCACAGCAGGTAGCGCTAGAACGCGCCGGGATCGGCCAGTCGATCCAAAACCTGCTGACTTTCCCGTTCATCGCCGAAAGGGTCGATACCGGGAGCCTCTCGTTGCACGGCGGCTACTTCGATATCGCGACTGGTGTGCTCAATCTTAGGGACCCGGAGAGCGGCAATTTTTCTGAAGTGATCTAAGGACGACTCAGCATTTACATGCGAACCACTCGTTGTTACAGTCCGCGCGCTTTTGATGCCCTTTGGGTTTATCCATGTCGCCAAGCAGTCGGCCAGTAGCCCACCAGCTATGAAAATCATCGCCGGCAACAGCAATAGACCATTGGCCGAAGCGGTCGCCGCCTATCTTAACATTCCGTTGTCTAAGGCCTCAATTCGGCGCTTTGCCGATATGGAGGTATTCGTCGAGATTCAGGAAAACATGCGTGGCGAAGATGTCTTCGTCTTCCAGTCGACGTCCTATCCCGCGAATGACAACCTGATGGAATTGCTGGTGATCATCGACGCGGTACGACGGGCCTCGGCTCGTCGGATCACCGCGGTGATCCCCTATTTCGGTTATGCCCGGCAGGACCGCAAGCCGGGCCCGCGCACCCCTATCTCCGCCAAATTGGTGGCCAACATCATCACCGAAGCGGGGGCAGACCGGGTCCTGACGTTGGACCTCCACGCTGGCCAAATCCAGGGGTTCTTCGATATCCCCACCGACAACCTTTATGCGGCGCCGATCGTCGCGAAAGACATCAAAGACCGCTACCCGAACGACAATCTGATGTTTGTCTCGCCTGATGTCGGCGGGGTCCTCCGGACGCGAGCCGTCGCGCGACGCCTGAACGCTGACCTCGCTATTGTCGACAAACGGCGCGAGAGGGCCGGGGTCTCCGAGGTGATGCACATCATTGGTGATGTTGAAGGCCGACGCTGCATCATGATCGATGACATCGTCGACTCGGCGGGCACGCTGTGCAATGCCGCCAACGCCCTGAAAGAACATGGCGCCGAATCCGTCGTGGCTTACGTCACTCATGGCGTCTTGTCCGGCGGCGCCGTCGCACGGGTGGCCAGTTCCGCCCTGGAAACCCTGATAACAACCGACACAATCGTGGCCACTGAAGCCATGCGCGTCTCGGAAAACATCAGACGCCTCACCACGGCACCGCTGATGGCCGAGGCGATGCGCCGAATCAGCGATGAATCTTCAGTTTCCAGCCTCTGGGACTAGGAATCACCCCTAAATAGGTTTAGAAAGCGCCGCTTTAGTGCTGCTGGCACCCCTGGAGGCCGGGGCATAAGTGGGCTTTAGCCCACCGAAAACATTGGAGAATTGCGATGAGCGACCAACATGTGATCGCCGCGCAGGTGAGGGAGCGGGCTGGAAAAGGGGCCGCCCGCGCTGCCCGCCGAGCCGGCATGGTTCCGTGCGTCATCTATGGCGCCAAAAAAGATCCGACAATTGTCACGATCGAACGCCGCAAATTGGTGTCGGAGATCGAAAAAGGCGGATTTACTAGCCGGCTGCTCGACCTCGACATTGGGAGCGGCCAAGAGCACGTCCTACCGCGGGATATCCACTATCACCCGGTAACCGACATTCCCATGCATGTCGATTTTCTGCGGGTTACTGATTCGACCCTCATCAACGTCCAAGTGCCCGTGCAGTTCGACGGCGAGGAAGAATGCCCAGGTCTGAAATTGGGCGGCGTGCTCAACATCGTGCGTCATGACGTTGAGCTGAAATGCCGCGCCGGCGCCATCCCCGAAATCCTATATGCCAGTCTCGATGGCTTGGACATTGGCGACAGCATCCGGATTAGTTCGATTGAACTCCCTGCTGGCGCCAAACCTGTCATCACTGATCGCGACTTTACGGTTGCCACGATTGCCGCCCCGACAGTTCAGGTGGATGTCGAAGAAACCGTCGAGGGTGAAGAAGGTGCCGAAGGCGAAGAGGGTGCCGAGGGCGAAGGTCAGGCGAAAGAAGAAGGCGGCGAAGGCTAGGCAGCGCGCCTCGCCTTCCCGTTTAGGCTCTCATGGTTCTTCTGGTTGGGCTGGGCAACCCCGGCCAGGACTACGCCAAAAATCGGCACAACATCGGTTTTATGGCGGTCGACGAGATCGCGCAGCGTCATGGCTTCGGGCCTTGGCGCCACCGGTTTCACGGCCAGGCCACCGACGGTCGTTTGTCGGGCAAACGCGCCTCTGCACTGAAGCCCGAAACCTACATGAATGACTCCGGTCGCTCCGTTGTAGCAGCCATGCGTTATTACCGACTCGAAGTGGAGGACGTCATCGTCCTATACGACGAAATCGATCTCGACGCCGGCAAGGTCCGTTGTAAACAAGGTGGTGGGAACGCCGGGCATAATGGACTGCGCAGTCTTGATTCTCACATCGGCCGAAACTATGTGCGGGTACGCCTTGGCATTGGGCATCCTGGTGACCGGGACCGGGTGTCGGGCCACGTGTTGGGCAATTTCTCGAAGGCTGACATGATTTGGGTAACGGACGTAATTGATGCAGTGAGCGATGCGATCCCGACTTTGGCCGTCAGCGACGCGCCCGGCTTTTCGAATCAAGTCGCCCTAAGGCTCGCGCCTGCCAAGTCGGGCACGGAGCCCGGCGGCGCGTAGGCCATCTCATGGGGTTCAAATGCGGCATCGTTGGCCTGCCTAATGTAGGCAAATCGACGCTCTTCAACGCGCTGACCAGCACGGCCCAAGCCGAGGCCGCGAACTATCCGTTTTGCACGATCGAGCCCAATGTAGGGCGCGTATCGGTCCCGGATGAACGACTTTCGAAGATCGCCGGACTCTCAAAGTCGGTGCAGATTATTCCCACCTACCTCGATTTCGCCGACATCGCCGGCCTGGTGCGTGGGGCTAGTAAGGGTGAAGGACTGGGCAATCAGTTCCTCGGTCACATTCGCGAGGTCGATGCCATCGTCCACGTCGTGCGGTGTTTCGAGGACGAAAATGTCACGCACGTCGAAGGTCGCATCGATCCTATTGCCGATGCCGAAACCGTCGAAACCGAATTGATGATCGCTGACCTTGAGAGCCTTGAGCGACGCGCAGACGCGCTCGGTAAAAAGGCCAAGGGCGGTGACCGCGATTCCAAGTCCCAGCTGGAACTCATGCAATTGGCGCTCGATGCCTTGCGCGACGGCCGACCAGCTCGTACAGCCCAAGTGCCCGACGACGATCGGCGTGCCTGGCTCGGCCTACAACTTTTGACTGCCAAGCCAGTTCTCTATGTGTGCAACGTAGAAGAAGAGTCGGCGGCCAACGGCAACGCCGCTTCCGACGCGATGGCGGTATGGGCCGCAGAGCAGGGCGCCGGCTGCGTCGTGATTGCTGCAGCGATCGAGGCCGAGGTTGCGCAGATTGAGGACCCCGAAGAACGCATCGCTTTCTTATCTGAGATGGGCCTCACCGAGACCGGCCTTACCCGAATCATTCGGGCTGGCTACGACCTGCTCGCCTTGATCACCTATTTCACGGCGGGGCCGAAAGAAACCCGCGCCTGGACCGTGCGCCAAGACGCCAAAGCGCCCGAAGCCGCGGGGGTCATCCATACTGATTTTGAGCGCGGCTTCATTCGCGCCGAAACCATCGCGTATGACGACTTCGTCGGGGGTGGCGGCGAGGCCGGTGCCAAAGAAGCAGGGAAGATACGTTCCGAGGGCCGCGACTATCGAGTCCGTGACGGCGATATTCTGTTGTTCCGCTTCAATGTGTGAGGACCGGTGACACGCTACCTCGAAGACATCACAGTTGGCGATAAGATAGCCTTTGGGCCCTACGAAGTGACCGAACGCGAAATCATCGAATTCGCCACGAAGTACGACCCGCAACGCATTCACACTGATTCGGCTTTCGCCGCTAAAAGCGACATGGGCGGGCTCATCGCGAGCGGGTGGCACACCTCAGCCATCTTCATGAAGATGATGGTCGATTCGATCATGGACGAATCGAGCGGCATGGTTTCGCCTGGAATCGATGAGTTGCGCTGGCTTCGACCGGTACGGCCGGGAGATATTCTGCGGGCCGAGGGCGAGGTCATCGGTGCACGGCCCTCGCAGAGCAAGCCAGACCGAGGTATCGTGAAAACCCGTTACAAGGTGCTCAACCAAGACAACGATGTGGTTATGGGCCTAACAACCAACAATTTCATGCGGCGCCGCGACGCTGCTGCGGAGAAGGGTAAAACCATGGGTGAAGACATCACATTGAAGGCCGAGGATGGATTCGAACTCGGCGCCTATCTCGCGCTGCCGTCCGGAACGCCTAAAGGGGCGGTTGTTGTGATCCAGGAGATCTTCGGTGTGAACGGGCATATTCGCGAAGACGCCGATACGTTCGCCAAGGCTGGCTACGCAACAATTGCGCCGGGCATGTTCGATCGCGTGCAAAAAGGCGTCGACTTGGCCTATGACGCTGATGGCGTTGAGGCGGGTCGCGGGTTCGCCATGAAGGCGGATTGGGACAACGTCGTAAAGGACGTGCGGGCGGCGTCAGCTGCGGTCGAGCAATACGGCAAGGTGGGCCTCGTCGGATATTGCTGGGGCGGCACCGTGGCGTGGGTTTCGGCGGTCCGCGATTGTGGCGTCGACTGCGCATCTGGCTACTACGGCGGCAAAGTCATCGACTTCGTCGACGAAGTGCCCAAAGTGCCAGTCATGCTGCACTTCGGCGACAAAGACCATGGCATTCCCGTCGAAACGGTTGAGAAGATCAAAGCCGCGCACCCTGAGGTGCCGGTTTACCGTTACGCCGAGGCCGAACACGGCTTCCATTGTGGTCAGCGTCCGTCATATCACTCCGAGAGCGCCAAGCTTTCGACCGAACGAACGATGGCCTTTTTCAAAGAACATATCGGCTAGCGACCATGGTTAGCGGTGCGCTTGCGGCAGCGATGTGCTCCAACACAGCGTCGCCATCGTCGGCGAGGACTACACTGGTCTTCAACGGCGCTTCATCTTGCCCAACAGTGCGTTGAAGCCGTCGTCCTTGAGGTCGATAAAATTGGCGCCGGTGGATCGGGACAAACCGTGGGCATCTACCCCCCACATTCCATTTCCAGCCTGAGTTTGCCCCGGGCAGCCCCAAGAAGCCGCTCGGCAGTGAAAAAGTGGATCGCTTGATCCCGCTGCAGACCGGCGCTGCGGATTTGATCTTCCCACTGGTCGACAAATACGGAATCGATTGCGAACTCATCCGCGCTGGCTCCATTCATGCCGCGCAGACACCGAGCATGATGTCGGCATTGGAGGGGAAGTTCGCCGACTATCAGTCGCTCGGATGCCCGGTGCAATTTCTAGACCACAACCTTGACGGGCTCGGACAAGTTCCGCGGGGCTTGGGTTTACCAGAATGCGGGCAACCTACAGTCTTTGAGCTATGCACGCGGACTCGCCGCGGCTGCGGTCGGAGAGGGTGCGAAAGTTTTCACCCGTACATCGGTGGATCGACTGGAACGATTCGGGACGACATGGCGGGTCACGAAACCGCGCGGCACCGTATCGGCCGACGCGGTAGTGATCGCCACTGCGGCCTATGGAAAAGCACTTTGGCCCCGCCTCAAGCAAACTTGTGCGCCGTGCGCATTGGGCTGTGCCGCCTCTAAACCGTTGAGTGAAGACATCCACAAAAGCGTCCTGCCGCAGGGCAACCACCTGGTCGACATTCGGCGCGATACTTTCGCCTTAATAAATGACGCCGGGGGACGGTTGGTGACGGTCTTTAATGGTGCGGGATGGTGTGGGATGAGCCAGCGCAGCATGCAAGACCTTGTCGAGTACCGCTACAATTAGGCGTGGCCGCAATTGGTAGGCACGAAGTGGGAGTACTTCTGGACGGGTGCAATCGATCTCCGCGCCGCCCTTTCCCCCGTCTCTTTGATCCCGCTCCTGAGCTCGTTACGGCGATCAGCTTTTCCGGCCGCGGCACGCCGAAGGATGAACGGGCCGTACCAATTGAAGCGCCGAGTTACGTACCGCCGATGATGCGGCCCGTCGCCCGCATGATGGTGCCGCGTTTAAGGCGACAGAATGCCCAATCGATGCGCAACGACGGCTTCGTTCCTCCGCCCTTTTTTTCGATGTGTCCTAGCGGAGCGCCGCGGCGACGTTGCCGCCGTCCACCGTCATGACTGCGCCGGTTGACTTGCGCGCCAACGCGAGATCAAGGAAGGCTTGCGCTACATCTTCGGCCTTCACCTCGCGGTTCAGTAGGTTGCCTGAACGCAAATACTCCTCGGGTGTCAGGTTGCGGGCCTTGGCGCGCTGCTCCAACAGACCGTCCGCAAATATCCCCGTGTTGACCCGGTCCGCGTTGACCGCACCGGTACGGATACCTGCGTACCCGTAGTCGAGCGCGTATTGCCGCATCAGGAAAAGCGTCGCGGCCTTGGGCAACCCGTACGGCCCGAAATCCGGGCCTGGATTGACCGCTTGTTTGGAGGTGTTGAACAGTAGACAGCCTCCAGTTCCTTGCGCCACCATGATCCGCGTCGCCTCTTTAGCGACGCTTTGGTGCGCGAAGAAATTCAGTTCGAACGACGCCCGTAGGTCGGCGTCATCGACCTCGCCAATTCGGCCTTGCCACGCAGCACCTGCATTTGAAACGACGATATCAATGCCGCCAAACGAGATACACACCTGCGCGAAGGCATTCGCGACCTGCGCGGGGTCGGTTACATCACAACAAAAACCGAGCGCCGCACCGCCGATCTCGCCCGCAGTTCGGCGTGCGCCAACAACGTCACGATCAAAGACCACGACCTCTGCACCGTGCGCGGCGAGTGCGCGGGCCGTGGCCGCACCGATCCCGCCCGCGCCACCAGTGACCACAGCGACTTGACGGGCCAACGGGTTTTCGGCTCCTTTGCTGAGCTTGACCTGCTCAAGCGACCAATACTCGACGTCAAACAGATCCGCCTCGGGTACAGGTTGGAAACTGCTGATCGCTTCGGCGTCGGTAACAACGTCAATCATGTTCTCGGTGATATCTGCGGCGATGGCCGCGTCCTCCGCGGACTTGCCCATCCCGAAGATGCCGACCCCTGGAACCAACGCGACCCGCGGCATGGGATCGAGTTCGTTCTTGTCTGGTCCGCGCTGGCCACTATGGCGAGCAAAGTAGTCGTGATAGCTGGTCACGAAGTTCGAAACAGCGTCTCTCGTTGCTGCTTGAAAGAGGTCATGCTCTGCAGGCGCAGGCAGGATCAAAGGCCAGTTCTTGGTTCGGATCGTATGATCTGGAGTGACAACACCTTGCTGCGCGTAACGCACGACATCCGCCCCATCGACAAAATTGCGGATCAGTTCTGAGGTTCGGAATGCCAGAACCTGACGCCGCCATAGACCGTCATTATCATCCAGGCACTCCGACACCGCGCCTCGGACGATCGGCGCGACCTCTTCTACAGGCAGGGTCTTCTTGGGCAGCGCAGCGGCCTTGAGGGCCTTCTTGCCGGCTGCGGCGATATAAGCCTCCGCAAGGGTCACCAGCGCGATCATACGGCTGTACGCCTCTTCAGCGGTCTCACCGAAGCTGAAGATGCCATGTTTTAGGAGGATGAGGCCCTCGACATCGGGGTTCGCGGCCTGAACCTCGGCGGCCAATTTAGCCAGGCCGAAACCCGGCATCACGTAAGGCACCAGGGCGGCGCGATCGCCATATACCTTTGCGCAAATAGCGTCGCCATCGGGCTGATCGGTCAGAGCGAGGACGGCCGTCGAGTGCGTGTGATCGATAAACTTGTGGGGCAAGAAGGCGTGCAAAAGCGTCTCGACGGACGGGTTTGGCGATGCGGGGCTGATCAGCGCGGTCCGTTGGATTAACACCATGTCTTCGTCGCTGAGCGCGTCGCGCGACTGCAACCGCCGCAACACGTCCATACGCACCGCCGGAAGCCCAGCAGGCTCGATATGTCCCATATCCCAGCCGGAGCCTTTGACGCAGAGAACCGATGCCTCATCGCCAAGTTGATCGACAACCGATGTCTTGACTGAGGTATTGCCGCCGCCGTGTAAAACCAGCCTCGGGTCGCGACCCAGCAAACGGGTGGTGTAGACCCGCAGGGCGACATCCTCGTTGACGCCTTCAATGGCGTAACGGGCGATGTATTCTCGGGCTTCGGTGTTCTTCCAGCGTGATTCCATGGTGCCTCAGGGTGTCGTTCGGTCGGTGTTGGATCGAGTGGTAGCGTCTCGGCGGGCGCCCGGCAACGCCCCTGCCCTACGCCCGTTCGGGATAGAGCCCGAGGAGCCCGGCCTCGGTGGCCGCGCAGGTGCCGCGATCGGTAATGAGGCCCGTCACCAGCCTGGCTGGCGTGACATCGAACGCATAATTGGCCGCAGGTGCTCCTTCGGGCGCGATGCGCACCGTCTGGATTGAGCCGTCCACAGCCTGCCCTTTCATCAACGTCACCTCGGTCGCGTCCCGTTGTTCAATCGGGATATCGCCGCCGGATGAGAGATCCCAGTCGATCGTTGGCGACGGCAACGCGACATAAAACGGCACGCCGTTGTCGAAGGCCGCTAGGGCCTTGAGGTAGGTGCCTATTTTGTTGGCAACATCACCGTTGCGGGTCGTGCGGTCGGTACCGGTGATGCACAGATCAACCAGCCCGACTTGCATAAGGTGGCCGCCCGTGTTGTCGGCAATCAGCGTAAAGGGTACGCCGTGTTTTTGGAGCTCCCATGCCGTCAGCGCTGCACCCTGGTTGCGCGGTCGTGTTTCATCGACCCACACATGAACCGGTACACCTTCATCGTGCGCCACGTAGATCGCTGAT
>Ga0115002_10003615_pt1 | contig 19204 bp, 19 predicted proteins | sample ArcticOcean_MG_C_8_FD_89576 | JGI IMG/M metagenome (GOLD analysis project Ga0115002, IMG submission 89576) | Marine microbial communities from western Arctic Ocean - ArcticOcean_MG_CB11_86 | ecosystem: Environmental > Aquatic > Marine > Oceanic | place: Arctic Ocean: Canada Basin | collected... | reverse complement strand
GTGTCAGGACTCCGGGGCGAGAATACACAACGCTTCCGCGCTTGTCCAACCCGGACGCCGACTGGCCAGCAGCGCAAGCGCATCGAGTAAAATACCCCGGAACTTGAATTTCCTGAGGATATTCATGGAGCACCCAAACCCCGTCGTATTTACTGTCGCGTCCGCCATCGCACTGATCGTGGCCCTCTCTGTCCCAGCATTCGCGCATCACGGCTGGGGCGGGAACGCCAGTGAAGAAACCGAGGTCACCGGCACCGTCGAAACGGTGAGCCTCGCCGGCCCGCACGCCACGATGAAGGTGCGCGTGGGCGAGCAGGTCTGGGACATCACGCTGGCGCCACCGGCGCGGACTCAGCGCGCGGGTCTCAGGACGGACTCTATCCCGATCGGCGCGACGGTCACCGTGGTTGGCCATAAGAACGAGACGGCCGGTCGTTTCGAGATGAAGTCCGAGCGGGTGACGTGGGACGCTGAGGTGTTCGACGTGTATCCCAATCGCCACTGACGTAGTCGCGCCCGGTGGTTGGTGTACCCGAGTTCCTGGCGTGGATCGAAGCGTCCGCCCTGGGCGTGCTCATGCGGGAGTCCGGCGTCTGGACCTACGGCATCGTCAACCTGGGGCACATCCTCGGGATCTCATCCCTGTTCGGCTCGTTGCTGATCCTTGACTTGCACCTGCTCGGCCTGTGGCGCCGGGTGCCGCTTGCCGCGCTGTCCCGCGCGACCGTCCCAGTGGCTCAAGTCGGCTTTGCGCTGGCCGCGCTCAGCGGCATCAGCATGCTGAGCGCGAACGCAACGGAGTACATCGGCAATCCGTTTCTCGCGATCAAGTTTCCCGCCATCGGCCTGGGTTTGGTCAACGTGTGGGTGCTCAGCCGGCTGCCCGCGTGGCGGACGCGCGACCAGCGAGAACCCTCAGCCAGCGAGCGCTTGCACCTTGCGATTTCCGGAGGCGTGTCCCTGGCGTGCTGGCTGACCGCAATTGTCGCTGGCCGAATGATCGGCTACTGGTAATATAAGGAGTTCGCTCGCACGCGACGCGCCCGCCATTGTCCCCATCGTCCAGAGGCCTAGGACGCGGCCCTTTCAAGGCTGAAACCCGGGTTCGAATCCCGGTGGGGACGCCATATTGGTTGGGTCCATGCCGGAGACATGGGTTACAGATTATTCCGGAGACATAGGTAACACTTTCGGCCCGAAGGGATTGTCGTTCGGCTCGAGCCGGCAGGTCTCCGCATCGAAGTAGCCCAGATCGTACTGCATGAAACTGACGAGCCAGATCTCGTCGCTCACTTCCCTGACGCCGACGTTCTGGCCGGCGAACACCAGACTGAGATTGATCTTTCGTCGCTTGAAGCAGATACGGCCACAGGTCGTGACGGTAGCCGTCCAGTCGTGGAAGGGGTAGGCCAGGTCGCCGAGGCCCTGATAGGGGCGGGGCGACCGGGCGTAGACCTCCCCCGGCATCTTCATGCCCAGGGCTTGGTGGGGGCGTTCGTGATTGAAGCGGTCGATGAAGGCGTCGAAGCGCGCCTGCTGTTGCAGCACATTGGCGGCGGCGGGTTTGGTGGCTTCCGTTTTCAAGGTCAGATGCATCCGCTCGTGCCGGCCGTTCTGCTCGGGATGCCCGGGCTTGATCCGCTCGATCTCGATCCCGAGACGTAACCACCAGACCGACAGCTTGCTGAGCCCATACAGGGCATTGGGTGAGGCAAACGGCACGCCGTTGTCCGTGCGGATGGCCCGCGGCAGCCCGAAGTCTTTGAAGGCGCGTTCAAAGACGGAGAAGGCATAGCGTTCCTTCGTCGTCGAGAGCGCGTCGCAGGTAATCAAGTAGCGGCTGGCGAAGTCCGTGACTGTGAGCGGATAACAGTACCGTCGGTCGGCGAGCATGAACTCACCCTTGTAGTCCGCGCACCAGAGCTCGTTGGGCTGGGCCGGCCGGGAGAGGGCGGTGCCCTCCGCGCGGTACCGCCGTCGCCGCCGGCGGGCCACCAACCCATGGCGGTCGAGGACGGCGTGGACCGTGCTGGTGGCCGGGCACTGCACGCCTGGACACCGGCGCCGCAGTCGTTCGCGGATCTTAGGCGCACCCCAGTTCGGATACTCCCGCTTCAGCCGGACGATTTCTTTCTCAATCACCATCGGGAGCCGGTTGGCGTGCCGGTACGGCCGTCGGCTCCGATCGGTCAGCCCGTGCGCCCCGCAGTCCTTATACCGCTCGTAAATCTTGTAGCCGGTCTTTCGGGAAATCCCAAACTCGGCGCACAACGCCGTCATCTTCTCGCCGTCCAGCAGCCGGGCAATAAATCGCAGACGTTCGTCCACAACATGACACTCCTTCCAAGGCATAACACCCTCCCGTTCGCGGGAAAGTGTCACCCATGTCTCCGGAATGAAATGTCACCCTTCTCTCAGGAAGGGCATTGCACACGCTCCCTCGAACAGCAGCGGCGCAACCGACGCTTCACGGGTGAAATCGTCGGATGCCGCCGTGCGATCGGTACGTCGCGACATAGTCTTGGTCTGGACCAAAGCGGTCGTGACCGAACATGCACGTGCCATTCATGTCGAGAAGGAGCGCTGCGAACCTGTCGAGAAACGCCATGGGCGTTGTTGCCACCTAACGCCTGCGGTCACCAGTGGCCGCTCAGGAATACATCGGCGGCCGTCTGGTGCAACGACTTGTCAGGCTACATGGTGGACCCCATGACCACTGGCCTAGAACTCTTTGGCCAGCTGGTACTGCGCATGCCCTGCCGGAAAGTCGTCCGCCTGAGAGCGGCCGGTATAGCCGTGCGACTTGTAAAACGCGCTGGCTTCGAATTCGAAGGTGTCCAACGTTGCCTTCGGAGTCACGCGGGGACCGGACTCTTCTTTGGCGAGGCTGTCAAAGGGACCGTTCTGCATTCCGCATTCTTGCTGGAAGCTCTAATTGAGCGTCCAGAGTGTCAGGTGCGATACGTCTTTCACGTACACGCTGTTCCCGGAAATCGTCGGCTGGGTCCAGGTTTCGCTGTCGGCGACTTCGTAACGACGGATGGGAGAAAACCCGTCACGACTCGCCTCGAAGGCGAGCAGTTCTCCATCGTCCTCGAGTGCGAACACCGTGTCTCCTGCATTCACCATTCCGGCGTTCTCAGCCTGACGCGGTGGGCTTTTCCACAGCACCGTGCCGTCCGAAAGATCCAGCGCGAAGTACTGCCCGGCATTCAGGTGTGAGAGTCCGTACAGCACTCCGTCGACCGCGACGCCGTTGGTCATGTGGACCGAGACCTCCTGTGTCTGCCAGACATCCTCCGTCACCCAGCCCCCATCACGCTGGAACGCGCGGAAGGCAGTGATGCCATTTGCCCGACCGGCCTGGATAATCGTGTCCCGGTACAGAATCGGCGTCTGAGAGCTCGTATCGGAGGGCGTCGTGAACGGGCGGCTCCACAGAAGCTCACCCGTCGCGCGCGAGACTCCGACCAGATTCCGGTGTGTGAACGTCACGACCTGCCGCACCCCGGAGACATCGACGACGACGGGCGACCCGTACGCCGGACTATCGCCTTCCCACCTCCACTGCACGGCACCTGTGGCGGCATCCAGCGCAAGAAGCGCCGTATCGCCAGGTCCGCCAGTGTGGATGATCACGCCACTCCCGTCGACGATGGGCGACATCGCCGTGTGGAAGTCCGGCTGCGCTTCGGTTGCTGGCCTCTGCCAGAGCTGCTGGCCCGTGCTGGCATCGAAAGCCGTGACGATGCTAGACATCCCAAACGAGTACAAACGGCCACCGGCATAGGCAGGCGTCGACTTCGGTCCAGGGCCGTGGCGCGATGTCGAGGAATTCATCTCAAATGGGGCGGGGTAGCTGGTTCGCCAGATCACCTCTCCGGAGGCGGCATCCAAAGCCGTCATCACTTCCTCTTCACCTTGCCGGCTGAACAGATGAATGCGATCGTCGACCAGCAAGGGCGTCGCGTAGCCCTGGCCCACCTCGATCTTCCAACGCGATCCGAGGGCTTCCGGCCACGATGACGGCGCGCGAAAAGACACACTCGCGCCGTCCCGGTTCGGCCCGCGCCACTGGGGCCAGTCTTGCGCGGCGACCCGAACCGCCCCTGCTGTCGCCAGCCCCAACAAGAGGGCAACGCCGATCCAACCTCGATGTTTCATGACCGATCCCATCCTTTTCCTGGTAAGTGTACCGACACCTGGCCGAATCTTGACGAAGGCGCTGACCCACGCTGTCTCGGCTTGCGCCGAGACAACGCCAAGTTTCCAAGGCCTAATCTATCAGGTTTTCGGTCGGCTCAGAGACGAGGTAGACCCGATCGGTTCAAGGCCTTCCAAGCATGACACCCTCCCATCTAGCGGGAAAGTGTCACCCATGTCTCCGGAATGACATGTCACCCTTGCTTCAGTAAGGCCAACCCTTGCGCCGAGACGTCAGCGGCCAGTCGGGACGCTCAATTCCATCAGCGATGGCCCCCTTGATACCTAGGCCCAAGCCCGACGGCCATGGCCTCTGGCACCCGCCTCGGTCCGTATGAGATCGCTGCCCAGATCGGCGTGGGCGGGATGGGGGAGGTGTACCGGGCACGCCTCCCTCAGTTCGGTGCGAGACTATACTCGCTCCTGTAATACCCGTTTCACATGGAGGTGACCTCATGACACGCATCGTGCTCATCGTCGTCGGCCTGCTGGTGGTATCGACCAGCGTATACGCGCAAACCACTACTGAAACCATCGCGCGCGCGCTGGCGGCGGCGCCGGAGCGGGCGCGCGAAGCCACCGCGGTCATCGCGTGGAATCCGGACCAGACTTACGAGACGCTGAAGGAAGGTACCAACCGGCTGGCCTGCTACGACCGGTCCGGGGATCCCGGGCGGCGGCAGCCGTTCTCGGTGCAGTGCACCAGCGTGGCCAATCTCGACCGAGTTGCTCAGAGCCGGCGGGCCTTGGCGGAAAACGACGATGGCGAGGATGTGCTGGACGCTGCCGAGGCGAATGGTACCCGCGTGCTGCCAGAGTTCGGTTCGGTCTGGATCTCCATGGATGGTGCTGATCAGGCCAGCGCTCGAATACACACGACGATCGCGGTGCCGGGCGCCACTGCCGAGTCGATGGGCCTGCCCGACAATCCCATGCAGGGTGGCGCGTGGATCATGATGGCGGGCACGACAGAAGCCCACGTCATGACACCGGGCCACTGAGGCACCGCCACTGAGGCACCGCCACTGTGCAGACGACTAGACCTGGACAGGAACGGTCATGAGATCTCTGGTCTTGAGTTCGATTGTCATTGCCGCAGTGGCGTCGGCACAGGACAAGCAGACCTTTGCCGGCACGACTACGGATAGCGAGTGCGCCAACGCCGATCATTCGCACATGCAGATGGGACCGACAGTCGCCGACTGCACCGTTGCCTGCGTTGCCGTCCATGGTGCCGCGTACGTGCTGTATGACGGTGAGGATGTCTACGAGTTGAGCGATCAGCAGGCTCCGGAACAGTTCGGGGCACAGCAGGTCATAGTCACAGGGACGCTCGAGGCCGACACGGAAATGATCCAGGTGGACTCAATTATTGCGGCACGCTGAACCGCGGCGGCTGGCGCCGACGAACTGTCGGGCTCTCCCAGCGATTCGCTGCCTCTCAGTGCCGTAGGCTGTCATCTGACGCCTGAATCAACAGTTCCAATCATGGCTGGACGAGTGAACGAGGCGCTCCTGGCGCAGCCTTCATGACAGTCAGGCGACCAATCCCGAAGCCTCCCGCAGCCGGCGCATCGATTCAAGAAAACCGGCGATCTGGTTCCGACTGGGAATGCTTAGGGACGCCACTTGCATCAGGCAAGTCCAACAATATCTCGTTAGGTAGTCGCGCCCACCGACTCCGATGACTCAGCGGTGGTTATCGAGCCAAGCCCCGCTGACGAAGCCCCGCCTAACCGTTCTTCAGGTCTTTTCAGCTATCCCGTCAGGACTTCGCCCTGGTCGATCTGTAGGCTCTTCCTTGGCGCGGGGAGGGCGCGTGTAACCCACCCTGTTCCGATCGGTAGTAATCAGATAGAGAGAAACCGCGACGTTCACGTCAGGGAGGTGTTCCATGGGTCTAGTTCGTCAAAACGTTGTGTTCACGCTCGTCGTCACCCTGTTGCTGACGGGCATGCCGTTTCCGGCGCACGCTGCGACCGGCGAGGAAGCGCCGCCCCTCATGTTCAATGGCCGTCCGTTGGCCGAACTGCTGCGTGGCCGAGCCACCGGCGCTCCCATTCCTGTACCGTCCCAGCGCCAACAGGACGGCGGCCAGATCAGCGGCGTCTTGCTCGACGCGGACAGGCAGTCACTCGCCGACCGACGCGTCGAACTGAGCAGACCCGCGCGTGACGGGGAAGGGCTCTTGGTCGCGATGACTGATGCGGACGGCGCGTTCTCGTATACCGGACTTGGTCCCAGTCGCTACGAGGTGCTGTATCAGGTCGGTGGCGAGGTTAGGGCCAGAAGCGGGCCAATCCACTTGGCTGCGAGCGCGATGCAGGTGAGCGGGGTCTCTATCGCTGTCTCCCCGCGCAATCGGGACCGCATCGCCACCGGTGTCGCACGCTCATTTGAGCAGCTTGTGGTGCTGGTTCGCCCGGGCGATACCGTGAGTGTCATCGATACGATGGGCACAGAAGTCAGCGGTCGCCTCGAGCGCGTGTCGGCGGGCTCGCTCGAATTGCTGACGGACGACGGCCCGCGTGAATGGTTAGAGGGCGATGTCCGGACCATTCGACAACGAGGGGGCGACTCACGGATGAACGGCGCACTCATGGGCCTGGGCGTCGGAGCGGCGTTCGGCGTTGTCCTGGTTGCGAGGGCTTGCAGTTTCTTTAGATGCAAAGGCGCGTTTCTTCCCCTTGGGGCCGTCGGTGTTGGGATCTGGAGTGGGATGGGTGCCGCCGTTGGCACGGGCATCGACGGTCTGATCACGACGCGCCACGTCATCTACGATAGCGCCGAGTCGCCCAATCTCTCTCTCACACCGCTTGTCACCCGAACCTGACGCGGCGTTCTCGTGTCTCTCTCGTTTTGAGCGGCCGTGGTGTCTTTGAACTCGGTTAGTTCCAATCATGGCTGGGAAAGATCGGGGACGTGTTGTCTGACGGACTCTCAGGGTCGTCACGCAGCGATTCCCGCCGACTCCCGTAGCCGGCGCATCGAATCAAGGAACCCGGCGAATTGGTTCCAACCGGGAATGCTTAGGGACGCCCGTTCGTTAGTCCTACCAGCCCGTGGTGAAAGTCCGGCATCGGTGGTCGAATGCAGACGAAAGTTTGCCACCGGCTGTTAGTCCCCGGGACAGCCGATGACCTCCCCCGTCGAGCAGCCTCTCGCCCGTGACGTCCCGCGTGGATCCTCTTGCGTATGGGGCGCCACCTGCTTCGAGCGGCGCACGACCGTGTCCTGAGAAGGCGATCGTTCTGCGTCTGGGATGCGGTGACCTGTCCCTACTGAACGATGACGGAATCGAGCCATCGACGGATCGTTGTGCTCTCGTCTCGCCAACCTGACAGTGCCATCACGCGGGTTAGAGCCAGTACTAGTTGATTTCCTGCTCCACTTCGCAGGCATAACTGTTGACCTGGATTTCGGGTCGCCAGAACCAGGCGGATCGCTGGGTTACCGGGCTGGTGAGCATCGGCTGATCGGTGAACACGATTTCATAATCCAGCCGCGAGCCATCAGGACTCGGCGTGAAGCGTTCCAGTAACTCGGCCTGTCGGCTTACCGGGAGTGAATACGTACTTTCCTGCAGCTGGGTGGTCTGTATGACCAACGTGTTTCTTTCCCAGTGACCCACCGAGAAACCCATCAGCGAAGGCCCCACAGGTGTGGGGGCTGCGTTGGGATCCATATGCACCGTCCGCTGGTTGTCGCCTTCCTCAAACCTGATGACGATATCTTCTCCGACCTGAACAAACTGCATGGGCAGAGGGTTGCCCATCAGGCGGGGCATGTTCCAGTCAGTACAACCCAGAATAAATTCGGCACTGCCGTCCCATTGCTCCCGTATTTCCCTGCCCTTGGCCGTAAGGGGAAGGGTGTCGATGTCCCCGTTGCTGAAGATCGGTGTATGGAGTCGACGCCCTGTTTCTCCGATGCGGCTCCACACCCTGAAAATGCCATCGGCTTCAGCACGCGCAGCCGCCGTTTCAGTTTCGTTGTACCCACCAGCTAGCAGTTCCACACTATTCTGAGTGGGAAAATATACGCTGGCGCCAAGGGTCAGCATCACTTCCTTGCCGCTAGGCAGGAGGATATTCCGGGCAAACATTTCGGGACGTCCCCGCCGAGACTCATCACCCAGTATCTTCACCCTGTCGCCCACCTTGAGAATGTCGCTGGTCAACCCCTGAGCACGCAAGATCCCCAGGGCGCCGGACTCGACATGCCACTGCACCAGCTCACCTTCCGCATTCGGCACATCAAGCTCAAAAACAGTATGGGGATTGCGCCACTGTACTGCCGTGATCACACCTTCCACTTCCACTTTACGAGCGGGATTGAAGAAGCCAGCTGTTGAATGATGGGCGGTTGCAAGGGTAGGGACCAACGAAATCAGCAGGAATATTCCACTGGCGACTTTCGCTCGCAGACTGAACATGGCTCTCTCCTTCAAGATCATAGGCGGGACTAGATGCCTGTCCGCTTGATTGACATCAGGCCCGTTGACGACAGGAAGTATTAGCGGCCTCCGGAAAGTTAATGGCAGGCCCATTCTGAGACTCTGCAGCCCCAACAGAGCCCATCATGCGCGTTGGGTGCCCAGTCGCAGCGCAGATTGTCACCGCGGTGGCGGCATTGTCAAGTTGAGTGCGTGACTGGCACCGTAGGCTCATGACGAGCCAATCGCCGAACTACCACGGCTATCGCTGCCCGCCCGAGATCACCAGTCGGGCCGTCTTCGCTTTGGCCAGAATTCAATGGCAGCGGGCGCACTTTCGTATCGGAATTGCCCGCGACTGATAGGTCCTCAGTAGTCGGGCAGTGTTTGGTACTTGGCCCGAGGGTACCACCCGACGGGTGCCGATTGAGGTCCTGTTCCAGGCGCTTAGCGACAAACTCAGGAGGCGAGCCGCACCGCGCCAGGGAAGTCGAATCCGACCGTTGTCACGGGGTTACGCAAGGTATCGACTCCCCGTGGGGACGCCACTGTCGCTCGGCCCAGACAGTTGCCGACGGGTAATCACGCTTGACGTTATTAACGCCTAGCGTTACTATGCTGCGTGATCGTCTCATTCAGGGACGCCAAGGCCGAAACGCTGGCGAGCGGCCAGCGGGTAAAGCAATTCTCGCGCTTCGCGTTGGTGGCCCGACGCAAACTTCGCCAACTTGAGGTCGCAGCCCGGATCGACGATCTCAGGATCCCTCCAGGCAACCGGCTGGAGGCGCTGAAGGGGAATCGCGCCGGGCAGCACAGCATCCGCATCAATGACCAGTTCCGCGTCTGCTTTCGTTGGACGCCAGCCGGTCCCGAGGATGTCGAGATCGTTGACTACCACTAGGAAGGAGTAGGTACGAGTGATGGCCACTAGACTTGCGCCCGTGACTCCCGGCGAGCTCTTGCTCGAGGAGTTCCTGCGTCCCATGGGGATTTCGCAGTATCGGCTTGCGAAGGAGGTCGGCGTGCCGGCCCAACGCATTGGCGAGATCGTCTCTGGTAGGCGCGCAGTCACCGCGGATACCGACCTGCGGCTGTGCCATTTCTTCGGTCTGTCGAACGGCTATTGGCTGCGGGCGCAGGTGGCTCACGATACCGAGGTCGCCCGCGTGGCCATGGCGGGCGAACTCAGGAAAATCAAGCCATGGTCGCGGACGGCGGCGTAGGTAGCGACTCGCCTCTGGATGGACACGCTGTTGCTGCTGAGGGGGTTGCAGCGAGGTGGCCGCCGCCGGAGCCCGAATCGTAGATCGTAACGAGTCCCCAGGCGCAGTTCAGGCAGGCCGCTCTTCTAGTTCCAATCAGGAATAGGAGAGTGAACGGAGTGCCGCAGGCCTCGCCTTCGTCCTAGTCACGCAGCGAATCTCGAGGCATCCCGCAGCTGGCGCATTGATTCCAGAATTCGAGCGATCTACTTCCAACTGGGAATACTTGGGTACGCCACTTTCAGCTCCGCGATTCCTCCTATAATCAGGCCCGACTCCGATGGCCTTCGCTTCTGGCACCCGCCTCGGTCCGTATCAGATTGCCAATTGGATGGTGGTCAACCTAGGGAGCCTATGGTTCGCCAGGATGCGATGGATCGGTTCGGATGTTGGAACCGTAGAGTCGGAATCAGCTGGGAATAGGCACGTGAACTTTCAAGCATGACTCTAGACCAAGGAATCCTGTTCACGCTGCTCGCGTGCGTCTTTGCCATGCTGATCTGGGGCCGATGGCGTTACGACGTCATCGCATTTGGCGCGCTGGTCGTGGCGGTGATGATCGGCGTCGTGCCGACCGATGCCGCGTTCTCGGGATTCAGTCACTCGGCGACGGTGATCGTTGCGCTGGTGCTCATCGTGAGTCGAGCGCTGATCAATGCTGGCGTGATCGAGCTCATTGGACGACACCTCGTGTTCTCGTCTAGGAGTCGCTCCGCGCACATAACCCTCATGTCCACCGTGGCGGCCGGCCTGTCAGCCGTGATGAACAACGTGGCCGCATTGGCGGTGTTGATGCCTGTAGACCTAGAGGCTGCATCGAAAGCCAAGCGGAGCCCCGCGCTCACCCTGATGCCGCTCTCCTTTGCGTCGATTCTCGGCGGCATGATCACACTGATCGGCACACCCCCGAACATCATCGTGGCGGAGTTCAGAAACGACGAACTGGGCGAACCGTTCGGAATGTTCGATTTCGCGCCCGTGGGCCTCGCCTGCGCGGTGGTCGGCGTCCTGTTTATCACGACCATTGGCTGGCGCCTGATTCCACGCGAACGCTCCCTCCCTGGCGCGAGGGAGGCGCTGCGCAAGCCGGGAGAATACGTTGCGGAGCTCAAGGTCCCGGTCGGTGCATCCATCATCGGCAAGAGAATCTCCGAGCTGGACCTTCTGGCGGAAGAGAACGACGCGACAATCGTCGGACTCATACGCCGGGGCAGCCGGCTGCCCGGCGCGGCCAGGCGAGAGGAGGTCAACGCCGAGGACATCCTGGTGATCGAAGCGAACCCGGACGCCATCGATCAACTACTGGGTCAGCTCGGCCTCGAGTATGTTCGGCGGGCCGCGGAAGACGATGATGCTGCCAGCGAGGATCTCGCCCTGATCGAGGTCGTGGTACCAGTGGGTGCGCGCATCGAAGGGCGGTCGGCGAAGTCGTTACGGTTGCTGCATCGCCATGCGACCACCCTGTTAGGGGTGTCGAGACAGGGGCGGCCATTCCGCGAGCAGATCCGCAAGGTGCAGATAGAGGCCGGGGATGTGCTGCTGCTCCTCGGCCCGAGCGAGCAGCTGACCACATTGCAAACTGGCTTGGATGTTTGCCGCTGGCCGAGCGCGGCTTGCAGATCGTGCGGAGGGACCAAGCCCTCTTGGCCGTCGGGATCTTCGGTGGCGCCGTGCTGATCGCGAGCCTGGGTCTCGTTTATCTCCCAGTGGCGCTCGCCGGCGCGGTGTTGCTGCTCGTCGTGACGAGGGTGGTTCCGCTGCGCCAGCTGTATGAGGCTGTCGAGTGGCCAGTCATCATTCTGCTCGGCTCCATGATCCCCATCGGCGTTGCGCTCGAAGAGAGTGGAGGCACAAAGCTCATCGCCGAGGCGATCATCGGTCTGACAACGGGCTCATCGCCGGTCATCGTGCTCACGGTCCTGATGATTGTCACCATGACGCTCTCCGATGTCATGAACAACACGGCCACGGCGGTCATCGCTGCGCCGATTGCCCTCGATATCGCCGACACGCTTGGCGTCAATGCCGATCCGTTTCTGATGTGCGTCGCGGTGGCGGCGTCCTGCGCATTCTTGACACCTATCGGGCACAAGAACAACACGTTGATCATGGGCCCAGGCGGCTACAAGTTTCGCGACTACTGGCGAATGGGGCTGCCGCTGGAGATCCTTGTGATCGCCGTCGCCGTGCCGGCGATTCTATGGGTCTGGCCGCTCTGAGCGATACTGGCGGCTGAGAGCCTAGCAGCCAGAAGCATGAATCCGCTCACGGAAGCGGGTCAAATCCACTACACGGTCAGGGTGTTCGAGCTGGACAAGGAGTTGAAAGTCTAGTCCTCATCCTCCGATCGCTCCCCAGTTCACGGCGAGGTGCTGAGCGGTTCGCCACGACAGCGCCTGAGCCGTGAGCGTTGGGTTGTGCGCCCCGCTGGTTCCCATGACCGACGCGCCGAGGATGCCGAGGTTCGGCACTTCGTGAGAAAAGCCCAAGCGGTCCACGACGTGCGTGTCGGGGTTGTCGCCCATGCGCGTGCCGCCGTACGCGTGCGTGGACGGGCCCATCGTGCCGATGTCGCCTCTCACCGTCTCCACAGCGCCCGCCGCCATGAACCACTCGACCATCTTGTCCTGCATGAACGTCGCGATCTTCCGTTCGTTGTCCTGGAAGTCGGCGGTGATACGGCACACGGGCACACCATGGGGGTCGGTCACCGTCGGATCGAGGTCCAGGTAGTTGTCTTCGTACGGCAACGTCGTCTTCTGGATGTACGTGTTGGTCCATCGGTCGGCGTTCTGCCGAACGAATGCCTTCCAGGCTGAGCCCCACCGAGGCGCCCGCCCGAACGTGTCCATCTCTGCGGCGGCGATCGGTCGCCGCTCGGTGTAGAGCCAGAGGTTGCCTCCACCGATGAAGTCCAAATCGGCGTGGTCGAAGTTATCGTCAGCCCAGTTGTCGACAGCCACGCCCTGCGCAGCTGCCCCATACCACTTGTTCAGGTTCCACGGGAACAGCGCGTTCACGCTCGCGCCCGTCGCATGGCTGAAATAGTGTCTGCCCACTTGGCCGTGATTGTTCGAGAGCCCATCGGGGTAGGCGTCTGATTTCGACAGCAAGAGTGTGCGGACGTTCTCGTAGACGTAGCTGGCAAGGAGCACGACGTCCGCAGGTTGGAAATACTCCTGGCCGTCCTTGAGGTAGGTCACGCCATTCGCGCGACCGTCGCCGTCGACCTCGATCGCAGTGACGTGGGCCTGGGTGACCACGCTAAAGTTGCCGGTCGCTTGCGCTTTGGGGATCGTTGAGACGGCCGTGGAACTCTTCGCGTTCACGTGACAGCCACCTCGAGAGCAGAAGCCGTGATAGACACAGCCCGCACGCCCTTCATAGGGTCTCGAATTGATCGCCGCTGGGCCTGGAAAGGGGTGCCACCCGAGCCGTCGCGCGGCCTCGTCCATGTGTTCGGTGAACCCGGTGCCCCGGAGCGCCGGCATCGGATACGGCCGGCTGCGTGCTCCTTCGAAGATGTTGCCGCGCGGGTCGATCGTCCCGTTGACGTTGCCTGCGTTGCCCGAGATGCCGACCTCGTACTCCACGGTGTCGTAGTAGGGCTCCAGTTCCTCGAGCCCGAAGGGCCAGTCCTCGACCGTTGAGTTGGCTGGAATCCGTCCACGTCCGTACCGTCGCGTCGTTTCGCTCACGACTCTGAAGTCCCACGGGTTGAGACGCCAGCTCTGCCCCCAGTAGTGAAGCGATGTGCCGCCAACCGCGTTCATCATCGGATGGACCGATGGTCGTGGCGAGTACGGCCCCGTCTCGTTCCGTCGATGCGTCGGCACCTCACGATTCGCCTTCTGAACCGCTTGCGGCCAACCTCGAACGTTGTTCCGCAGTTCGTCGGGAGCGAAGTCGCGCGGGGTGAGCCAGGTGCCAGCCTCCAGGCCTATCACCTGGAGTCCCGCACGCGCGAGGGGAAGGGCGGCAACGCCTCCCATGGCTCCAGCGCCGACAATCACCACGTCCGTGGCTTGTAAGATTGTGGCCATCGTTCACGCGCCTCCTTTCGTGAACATCGCGTAGTCGTAGGCTGAGCGGTGGTTCGGCGCCGGGCTCTCGTCCATACGTTGCTGGTTAGCCGTCACCGCCGTTCGAACACCCGGGTACCCGATCAGGTCCCACCCGACGAAGTCCGCGTTCCCACCGTAGTACGGATCGCAAAACGTGCCCTGGATGGTGTGTGTGCGCAGGAGGTCGAAAAACGTGGAGGAGTCTGGTGTGAATCCCGTCGCCGTGTTCGATTCCATGTCGCTCAACACGGCGTCCTGGTCCGAAGCCGGAAGCTCCATGAATGGGGCGCCCTTCGATGCGGCTGCGTAACGGTTGAGGGCCTCGAGCCCGGAGGAGTACGCGCTGCGGGACGAGGCGAGTGGACCGGTGAGCGCGCGATCGATGTAGTGCGCGGCGCGGGCCTCAGCAGCCCCTGGCCCATTGGCGTCGGTGGGAATCAGGCGGGCGACAACGGCTTCGAGCGTGTCGGACTCGCCTGCCGTGAGCGTTTCAAACGGTTCCCGTTGAGCCGCGGATGCTCGCGCCGGTACGAGCACCGACAAGGGAACGGCGGTCAACGCGCCTACTGTGCCTGCTCGCTTCAGCAGTTCGCGCCGCGAGAAACCTCCACCTGTCTTCCTCACCATGCCGCACCTCCGGAATTCCCCGATATAGCGAGCGCGCGCGCTTTTCAAGCGGTCACTGTCACCGAACCGTGGACCAGCCCGAGCCTACGATAGAGTCGCAGACGGTCCGGTTTCAAATGAATTCTCGATGTGGTGTCGCTCAGGACGATAGCTATTAAAAGCCTCTCAAGTTAACGGAATGGACCTTGTGCGCACCGCTCCGGAGGGGCTTCAGGGGTGCCAGGCCAGAAATCGCTCTACCCTTGCCCGTGACAGAGGAGTAATCGGCTGGAACACGAGGCACAGCGTTCGGCGTAACGTCGCCATTCAGGCCGGCGCAGCCGGTCAGCTGCAATGGCCTGCTAGCCACGTGGTCGGTGCAGACGCGGCACACAACAGCGTTCCCGCTAGCAATCTGTCGAACCCGCTACAGTCCGCCAGGATGTTGGTGATTGTAGCTCGGCATAACATCGCGCATCGCTCCCGCCGTGATGCATGCTCGGCAGCAGAGGCCGGGTGACATTCTGGAAGAGGATGGATGGAAGGTACCGAACAAAAACCCAAAAGCGATCGAGTGCCGGCCTAGTCCCACTCAACCTCGACGCCGTGGCCTCGCGCTGTATCCCCATGCATGGGCGTGATGAACCCAAGCAGACAGCCCTTGGAACCATCCCTCAGCGTGTGGCATCGCACGCTGACGGCATCGCCCGGTACGACGTGTTCGGGCTCGATGCCGTTCCTCTCCAGCCCGCGCGTACCGGTCGCTTCCAGAGCCCACACTGCCGACTCGCCACTACCATCCTCGACTTCGAGGAAGACCCAGGAATGCGGGTTGATCAAGAGCACTTCCTGGATCGTCCCCTCCAGGGTCGTGAACTCCGCCATGGCGTAGTTGCCGTGGGAATGGTGCGCCCAAGCCGGCAGGGCTAAGAACACCACGCAAACAGCTGCAAGAGCTAAGAATCTCACTCGCATGCTCGTCCTCCTATCATCGCTTTCGACCCGTTGGGCCGACGGTTCACCTCGTCCGGGGGGGTGCCGGGTATCCGTTCATATAGTCCGACTGATAGCGGACGGGGTTCCCTTCCTCGTCGAGGATTCGCAGGGACGGCCCAAAGATCGTCGGCACAGGCGCACTCGCTGGCACGGTTGCCTCCTGGATGTAGAGACGGTCTTCGTGCATGTGGATCTCGACGAAACTCCTGGACTGATCGTGGTTGATGAGCTGTATTTGTTGCCCCGCGATGATGTCGATCCGGCTATAGCCGAAGTACGTCACCTTAGCAGCCCTTATCAGGAACTCGTTCGCCGCATGACTGGGTGCGGAGTACACGTCAACGCTCCAACACTGTTCTCCACACTCGCTATGGGCGCCTAGAGGACCTCGTTCCTTGAAGATCCGCGCGGCGTCGGTGTGGTCGACCACGGTCATGGAGTAGCGGCTCTCTCCATTCTGGCGGGTATACACGCGGGCCGGGTACTCGGCTTCGTAATGCGAGGTGTAGGTAGTGTCCTCCACCGTCGGCTCACCCGGGAAATTGACACTGAAGAAATCCTGCTGGCTGGTATATTCGATCCAGCTTTGGGCAAAGGCGGGCCCCGAGATGAACAGGATGCACGTTGCCAGAGTGAGCCGAAGCAGTCCCATAACTTGTCCTCCCAGGTTCCCCACCTGATCTCATGGCGAGACGAACGACTAGAGGTCTATCCTCCCCCACAGGCTAACGGCAGAGGCGCCATCATCTGCCTAGGCAGGAGAGGTTGTCAAGTGAACGGCTCGCACTGAGGCATGTCGTCGAGATGGGCCCACTTCGTGGTCGAGCCCCCACGAAAAAAGGCCGGGGCCACAGCTTCGGTCACAGGCGCTATTTGGGACCGTAATCTATTGCACCGTAAGGTCTTAACATCGCACTACCAACAGCGAATGGCGCAAGCACCTATCGTGGAGTTGACCGCCGGCCGTCTGCCCTGGAACAATACGGCCGACGAGCTTGGATGACAGTGCCGATGAGGGTCTTGATGGAAAAGACCCAGCCAGAGGCGCTTGCCACTCATACCGCGTAGGCCCAACTGGTCCCATCCCCTAAGGACTGCAGCGCCAGCCGGCCCCAGGCTCCCTCCTGGGCCTTGAATGTTTCCAGCACCAGCTTCCGCGACACGTAGCGTATGACAACGTCCGTTGACTGTGCTGCTTCTGAAGAGTTCATCATCGACAAGATGATCAACTGATCGCCTTTGCTTCCGTTCGCTGGTGCTCCCGGCAGGATTCATCGTTTTCAGATCCTCAGGCACCGCCCGCTGATCCCGCATCAGCGCGTTGAGTGCTTTCGCGAGTGCGCGGATGTTTCCCAGAAAACGGAATGCAGGACGTGAAGACGCTGTATTCCACACGCGCCCCCCTCTATCGTGGTCGGATTTCCGGGGGGCAGGTATGATGCCTAATCATGGTGGCAGGATGGTTTGCGACAGGGGCCGCGTTGTGTGGGCTGGGGGTCTTGCTTGGGGCGTTCGGAGCCCACGCTCTACGTGAGCGCCTGACCCCGGACATGCTGGTCGTTTACGAGACCGGGGTCCGCTATCACCTGACCCACGCACTCGGGCTGCTGGCGGTTGCATGGGCCGCTTCCCACTGGCCGAATGCCTGGACCGCGTCGGCCGGATGGCTGTTTGTGGCGGGGATCGCTATCTTCTCCGGCAGTCTCTATCTGCTCGCGGTGACCGGCGTTCGCTGGCTCGGCGCTATCACGCCGATCGGCGGTCTTTGCCTCATTGCGGGCTGGGTTGCCCTTGCCGTCGGCGCGCTCCGCGTAACGAGGTGATCGCGAACGGGCTGTATTCCACACCCGCGCCCCTCCTTCGGGATCGGAGTTCTGTGTCGCTGCGGGCATGTGTCTGGCCCATGTCCATGATTTTGTTTTCGATGGGCCAGGGCCCTGGGCATCGGTAAACACTAGCCCGTGTTGCAGGACCTATCTCGTCCGCTGGGCCTCTAGCCCTTATACTCCAACAGTTTGTCCCTCACTCCCGGCACGGTCGGTACGAGGTGAGCGCCCATCGTTAGGTAGGCAAAGGCGAATCAACCATGATCAATCGCAGAACGTTCCTGTCAGTCGTCGCGGGCGGCATTGCCGCACCTGGAATGACTTCAGCGCAGCCCCGCAGGGTTTCCCTGTACGCGAACGTTGGGCCCGATCTCACGCACTACGAGGTGGATGTCGAAGGCGCCGCACTGACCAGGCGGGCAACTGTCACGCTGCCCGCGAGCGTGCAGTATGCGTGGCCACACGTCTCGAGGCGCCATCTGTACGTTGCGACAAGCAGCAGCGCTTCAGGTTACGGGCCCGTCGGGACCGAACATCACCTCACCGCGCTTCGTATTGACCCGGCAAGCGGCGCGCTCACGCCCCACGGTCAGCCGATACGGCTGCCAACGCGTCCCATCCACATCAGCACGGACCTGCCTTCCGAGCATCTCCTGGTGGCGTTCAACAATCCAAGCGCGCTGCGTGTCTACCGCATCAACCAGGACTTCACGCCCGGAGACGAAGTGACGCAGCCCGGTCCGATTGACGCCGGCATCTACGGGCACCAGGTGCGTGTAACGCCCGACAACCGGTTGGCGATTCTGGTGTGCCGCGGCAATGAGGGAACCCCGGACAGGCCAGAAGACCCCGGCGCGCTGAAGATCTTCGATTACCGGAACGGTCTGCTGACCAACGGGGTATCCATCGCACCAAACGCAGGTCGAGATTTCGGACCGCGGCACCTGGATTTTCATCCGACCAGACCGTGGCTGTACGTGTCGATCGAAACGCAGAACAAGATGTACACCTACAAGATGGAAGGCGGGCGGATCGATCCGGAGATCGCATTCCGCGCCGAGACACTTGCCGAACCGAGGAACATCAGATCGCGCCAGGCGGCCGGCACGGTCCACGTACATCCGAATGGCCGTTTCTTGTACGGGGCGAATCGATCCCAGGCCACGGTGGCGGTTTATGGTCAGAACGTTTTCCAAGGCGGCGAAAACAGCATCGTGGTGTACTCAGTCAACCAGTCTACCGGCGAGCCCACACCGATCCAGCACATCGAAACGCGCGCCATACACCCTCGCACCTTTCACATCGATCCAGGCGGACGCCTGCTGGTTGCCCAGCACAACCTGCCGGTAAACGTGAGAGACGGCAACGTGATACGGACGACGCCTGCCGGCTTCTCCGTCTTCCGCATCGGCGACGACGGCACCCTCACGTTCGCGCGCAAGTACGACATCGCTGTCGGCGATAGCACGATGTTCTGGATGGGCATGGTGCCGATGTAGCCGATGGAGCGGCGATCCGCGGAGCTTTGTGTGCTTCCGCTCACATGGTGATCGTCGCCCAGCACTGGTTTGAGGAACTGCGGTGGCTGGTGCCGACGAACTGACGGCTGTCCGGTCGTTCCCAGATTCCGCGCTCGTCGCATTCGTCCTGCCTGGTCGCGCAGTGTTTAGTAGTTCAGAGTCGCTTGCGGGAGATCCGGATCGGATCGCCCGCTTCCAGCGCGGAGCCAAGCTGCGACCCACCGAGGCTGGCCCCACCAGCGTTTCCCCCTCCTCCCTTGCTGCCGGCAAGCTCAGAAAGGCATACTCGAGC
>Ga0115002_10003613_pt1 | contig 19211 bp, 17 predicted proteins | sample ArcticOcean_MG_C_8_FD_89576 | JGI IMG/M metagenome (GOLD analysis project Ga0115002, IMG submission 89576) | Marine microbial communities from western Arctic Ocean - ArcticOcean_MG_CB11_86 | ecosystem: Environmental > Aquatic > Marine > Oceanic | place: Arctic Ocean: Canada Basin | collected... | reverse complement strand
TCACGGAAGCACGCTTTCTGATGGAGAAATGCCAAAAACGTTTAATCAAAAGATCGGACAGATTCACAAAAGCTTTTTCAAATTCCGACAGCGAGGAGAAAGCGGCCTGTGGGTCTCCGATCTCTTTCCTAAAATCGCAAAACAAGTTGACCTCTTAACAATCGTCCGGTCAATGACCGCCTTCAGCGCAAATCACCAGCCGGCCGTGTACCAAGCCAATAGCGGGTTCCAACGGCTAGGATATCCGTCGATAGGCTCCTGGTTGTCTTATGGCTTAGGAAACGAAACAGACACACTGCCAACATTTGTTGTCATCCCAGATGCCCGGATTTTACCCTCTAGTGGCTCCGGAAACTGGTCCAGTGGTTTTCTGCCAACACGACACCAAGGAGTCATGTTCCGCTCTGAAGGAGAACCAGTCAAAGATTTACATTATTCACAGCCTGAAGATGAAAATCTCAAACAGGCAAGATTGAAATTATTGCGAGAAATGAATCTTCGTCATCTCCAAAGGCAAGGATCAAACGACCTGTTAACAGCCCGCATGCGCAGCTATGAATTGGCAGCCCGTATGCAAGTATCGATTCCCAAGGTCGCCGATTTAGCTCACGAAACGGAAGAGGCTCAACGGCTCTACGGGCTAGATCGACCAGAATGTTCAGATTTTGCTCGAAGCTGTCTGTTGTCGAGACGACTGATCGAGCAAGGAGTCCGCTACGTACAACTTTGGTCGGGTGGAAACAACAGTTCCGAGGCCAATTGGGATGCACACGGGAACGTGCTTGAAAACCATTCACGCGAGGCCCTCCGAATCGACCGCCCCGTTGCAGCTCTCTTACAGGATCTTAAACGCAGAGGCTTACTCGACGACACGCTCGTCATTTTTAATACAGAATTTGGACGTACTCCATTTACGGAAATCGAGGAAGGGCTCGGCACGGGCCGAGACCACAATCACCATGGATTCACCAATTGGCTGGCAGGTGCCGGATTGAAGCCCGGTTTCGCCTTTGGCTCGACTGATGAAATCGGCTACAAAGTGGTCGAAGACCCAGTCGATGTACACGATTTCCACGCAACGGTTCTCTACCTCTTGGGAATCGACCACGAACGACTCACATTTTCACATAACGGCGCCGAGAGGCGACTCACCGATGTTTCCGGACATGTTGTCAAAGAGATTCTCGCATAATTCGGAGTCCGCGCCCTAATCACGTTCTGAAAACGTTCGCTAACAATTTGTTGTTACGAGAGAAGAACGGCATCCTTTCGCCTGAGAATTCGATTCAGCTTTGCTAGTCTTCTTTTGAAGCCCACTCAAGAGTTGACACACGCTTGCCGAGATCACTGCCTACGAACCATCCCAACAGGGCAACCAAAACGAATCCGATGATGCGAGCTGTCATACTGAATCGCTCACTGAGCAATATTGCCAGACCAATCATCCCGCCACAAACCAGTAGCATTGCAGATAGAATTCTTCGTCTCATTTTCCGTTGCTCGTCCAACGGACGATTGGAAGGAATCCTTTTCATTGGTTTCCAAGGCCACACTTCTCGCAAACAATCATCCAAGGTTCGTCCTCATTGGGCGTTGTGATTCCGTCTCCAGTGGCTGGGTTTATCAAGGAATCACAATTCAGACAGTCCTTTGGAACCCGATTCCTTGATGAATTCCAGAGTCTGTCCGTGTTGAAGAGCATGGTCGTCATTGACACGCTTCCCTTTGACAAGAGCAGAGACCCCATTTTTTTTGTATGTTAAAGGGTGTCTAAAACTGCCTTCGAATTTGGCCAACGGTTTCTCCACCGAGGTCGCAATGTTGAACGTCCGACCCATGTCGCACACAACATTGCCGAGTGGCTAGTCACGTAACACCGGTGGGCGAACTACGAAAACGCATCGTGACTGTTCGGGGTGAAACTTTTCGGATAGGATAATTGATCAAACAGATTGCTTGAAACAGACACCTTCCCCGCCACAGGAATTGAACATGTCGAAAAATATTCTGGCCTCGTTGGGCTTTGCTCTTCTCTGCTCGTTTGTCGCGGACACTTCTGTAAATGCTGAAAACTGGCCCGGTTGGCGAGGGCCGCGCGGCGATGGGTCAAGCGTTGAGAAAAACGTTCCCCAAAAATGGGACGGCACAACGGGTGAAAACATTGTCTGGAAAATTCCCGTTCCCGGCGAAGGCCACGCTTCGCCTGTAGTTTGGGGTGATTGTATTTTTGTGCCTTCGTGTCTTAAAGATTCCCAAGACCGCGTGCTGATTTGCTTCGACCGCAAAACGGGCAAAAAACTTTGGCAGAAGGTAGTCGTCAATTCCATTCTCGAAACCAAGCACAACCTCAACAGCTTTGCTTCCAGCACGCCGACCACCGATGGCAAACTGGTTTACGTCACATTTCTTGAAGTCGATGGCAGCACAATTCCCGCCAAAAATGTCGGTCGCGCCCGCCCGGTGACACCCGGAAAAATGACTGTGGCGGCTTACGATTTTGAAGGCAACCGAAAATGGATCGCTCAGCCGGGCGGATTTGTGTCCGTGCACGGCTACTGTTCGAGCCCGGTCATTCACGACAATCTGTTAATCGTCAACGGCGACCATGACGGCGATTCCTACGTTCTGGCACTCAACAAAACGACGGGTAAAACTGTTTGGAAGATTAACCGTGAACACAAAACCCGTAGCTACGTCACACCGCTCATTCGCACCATCAATGGTCGAACGCAAATGGTGATGTCGGGCAGTATGAACATTATCAGCCTCGACCCGAAAACGGGCAAGCAGTTGTGGACCATCGATGGCCCGACCGAACAGTTTGTCGCTTCAATGGTGTTTGACGGCGAACGGTTCTTCATGGCGGCCGGTTTCCCCACATACCATGTCATGGCCATCGACCCCAAGGGTTCTGGCAACGTTTCTGATAGCCACGTTGCCTGGCATGTGAAGAACGTCAGATGTTATGTGCCTTCACCGGTCGTGATCGGTGACTACCTGATGGTCGCCGATGACCGAGGCACCGCCAACTGCTTTTCAACCACCAGCGGCGACCGTCATTGGCAAGACCGACTGGGCAAACATTATTCCGCCTCGCTTATCTCAGCAAACGGCAAGGCGTACTTCCTAGCCGATGACGGCATCATGAAAATCATCGACCCCGCCAAGGAACTCAAAGTGGTGGCCGAAAACAAACTGGGCGAGTACTGTTTTGCTTCGCCGGCAATTTCGCAAGGCAACCTATTCATTCGCGGAGAGAAAAACCTGTACTGCATTGGTGAACTGGCCGCTGGGAAGTAAAGTTTTCAATATCGGGTGCCACTGCTGGCTAGCCCAGCAGTGTTTAGCTCACCCGGGTGCTTTTCAGATTACGGCTCCATCGTCTAGCAAGTCGGGCGGTAATGGGTCGATGTTGACGAGGTCTTCAGGTATTTCCATCCCGGGTTCCAAATAATGACAGGCACTCGACCATTTCCAATCGACGGCTCGTTGACACAATCCACGTCGGACTGGGTTATTGTGGATGTAATCGATGGCCGACAGGATGGCTTTGGGGCTGGTTAAGTTCCGATCGTAACCGGGGCCTTCCTGCCAAAACCGAAACGTGGTGATGCCGGGCCGTTGTTGGATGGTGAGCTTTGCTAACAATGGGCTGTTCAAATCGGTTAACAGTTTTTTGATGCGGAACGAAAACGGTCGTTTGACGGCATTCAAGAGAGATGAAACGGAAGAGCCGTCCTGTTTTGGTTGAACCAGCAAATGCACGTGTTCGGGCATGACAACAAAGGCAAACAGCCGGTAGTGATGCCGATTGACGGCCCGGCCCAAAGCCTCGTAGAACAAAGCCCGCCAATGGTCGTTTGTGAATAACGGACTTCGTTGGTAGCAAGAGAATGTCAGCTCGTGACAGTGGCCGTCGTAGTGTTTGACCTTTTTTCGGATTCGTTTTGGCATTGGGGTATCATACGTCAGCACTTCTGGACAAGCCAGCAGTGGCGCCCAATTGCTTTTATTCTACACCACCCGTGTTATCCAATCGGCCAGTGGTCACCTAGGGTTTCCCGTTGGATGTTGGTCAATTCACCGATGCCTTTTTCGGCGAGTGCCAGTTGGGCATCAAGTAAATCGCGTCCGAAGACTTGGCCTTCGGCGGTTCCTTGGATTTCGACGAAGTTGCCGCGGCCGGTCATGATGACGTTTGTATCGACGCCGGCGGTTGAGTCTTCGGAATAATCGAGGTCGAGTAGCGCCACACCTTTCACAATTCCTACGCTGACTGCGGCGACGCTGTCGGTGAATACGGGGCCGGTTCCCGGTAGATTGTCGGCGACGGTGGCGACTGCATCGGCTAGTGCAATGAATCCGCCGGTGATGCTGAGCGTGCGTGTTCCGCCGTCGGCTTGAAGGACGTCGCAATCGACGGTTACGGTGCGCGGGCCTAACGCGGCGAAATCGACAACGGCCCGTAATGATCGACCTATTAAGCGTTGAATTTCTGTCGTGCGGCCATCGACTTTGTTTCGGTCGCGGCGTTTTCGCGGCGTTGTGCTGCCGGGTAACATGTTGTACTCAGCGGTGACCCAGCCGGTCGGTTCTTCGTCGCGCATTTTCCAGGGGGGTACCCCTTCTTCGATGCTTGCCGTGCAAAGTATGATGGTTTCACCGGCTTGAATGAGTACGCTGCCTGCAGCCGTGTTGGTGAAGTTTCGTTGTACAGAAACCGGCCGAAGATCATCGGCGTTGCGATTGTAGCTTCGCATGAAAATAACTTTCTATTGGGCTAACAACCAGACGAACAAACCTTTTGCCAAGTGCATGCGGTTTTCCGCCTGTTGGAATACGATACTGTTTGGTCCGTCGATGACCTCGTCGGTCACTTCAATGCCCCGTTTGGCGGGCAGGCAATGCATGAATTTGCAACCGTCGGGTGCCGATTGTAGCAATGCCGAATTCACTTGATAACTGGCAAACGCCTGCTTGCGCGTGTCCGATTCCGATTCCTGACCCATGCTGGCCCAGACGTCGGTGTAAATCACGCCCGCATCGGCGACCGCAGAATGTGGGTCGGCTTCAAGAACAATTTCTGCGTTCGGAAAACGTTGGTTCAAATCCTGCAGGAAATCACTGGAAACTTCATAACCGGCAGGTGACGAAACGGTGAAGGGCACATTCAACATGGCCGCGGCTATCGCCAACGATTGAACTACATTGTTGCCATCACCGACGTAGACTAATCGTTGATCGCCCAGTCCACCGAAGACTTCTTGCATCGTGAAAAAGTCGGTTAATGCCTGGCAGGGGTGGAAATCGTCGGATAGGCCATTGACCACCGGGCACGAGGCGGCTGCCGCGAATTTTTCGATTAGTTTTTGCGAGAACGTTCGTAGCACAATCACATCGGCGTAACCGCTTAAAACTCGGGCGACATCTTCGGTCGATTCGCGGCCGTTCATGCCAGCGTCTTTGGCGGTGAAGAATATCCCGCTGCCGCCCAGTTGTGCCATGGCCGATTCAAAACTGACCCGCGTGCGTAGTGAGGGCTTTTCAAATATCTGTGTTAACACGTGCCCTTGCAGCAGTGCAGGGCGTTCGCCCGATTTTAATTGTGACTTGAGTTTGCCAACCGTCTCAAAAATTTCGGTCACATCTGCGGTTGTCAGGTCAAACAGTGAGGTTAAGTGTTTCATAATTCTGCTCCATCAACCGGCTTTTTTTCGGTTGATTCAACAACAGGTCTATTTCAAATTGAGTTCAAGCTTTTTGGTTAATTCGTTTCCTGTGCCATTTCTCGCAGTACGTCGCAAATTACAGCAGCGCTTTCATCAACATGCTCGGCGGTAATGTTCAACGGAGGCAGCAAGCGGACCACCGTGTCGTGGGTGGCGTTAATCAGCACGCCTTTCTCCATACATTTTGCGACGGCCGGCGTTGCAGGAATCGTTAAGTCGATGCCGATCATCATGCCTTGAATTCGCAATTCCTGAATGATGGGTAATTCTTCGTGCAGTGCTTCAAAGTGTTCTCTGAAGCGGTTCGACATTTGAGTGCAGTTTTCGAGCAGGCCATCGGCTTCGATAGTTTCAGCGGTGGCAATTCCTGCGGCCATTGCCAGTGGGTTTCCGCCGAACGTGCTGGCGTGCATGCCGGGACGCAAGCTGGGGGCCACTTCGTCGGTGGCGATAATCGCCCCGCAGGCAACGCCGCCGGCCAGGCCTTTGGCCAGCGTCATTATATCGGGTTGCACGCCGAAATGTTGGTAGCCGAACCAGGTTCCCAATCGTCCCATGCCCGTTTGCACTTCGTCGAAAATGAGCAGGCAGTTGTTTTCGTCGGCGATCTTTCTTAAGCCCGCTAGGTAGCCTTCGTTGGGAAGATTCACGCCCCCTTCGCCTTGGACTGGTTCAATTAAGATCGCACACGTTTCGTCATCGACCAAATTCGCCACGGCGTCCAAATCGTTGTGCGGAGCGTAGCGGAACCCGGCCATCAGCGGGCCGATGCCTTCATGGTATTTGGGTTGGGCGGTCGCTGTGACGGCGGCGAATGTTCGTCCATGAAAACTGTTCTCGAACGTAATAATTTTGTAGCGGCCTTCTGGGCTGTGTAGTCGGGCTAACTTCATGGCCCCTTCGAGTGCCTCGGCTCCACTGTTACAGAAAAATGCCTTACCGAAACCACGGGTCGAAAGTATCTCAGCGAACTGACCCTGCGGTTCGGTGAACCAAGTATTGGGAATATGAATGAGCTTGGCCGCTTGTTCTTGAATGGCTTTCACGACGCGCGGCGGGCTGTATCCCAAAATGTTACAACCCCAGCCAGGGAACAAATCGAGATAGCGGTTCCCCTCAGCGTCCCAGACGTGCGAACCTTCACCGCGGACTAAACTTATCGGGTAACGTCCATAATTGGGAATGACGTGTTTCTCGAAAAGTTCAATCGTTTGTTGGCTGCTTTGGGTGGCTGCTGGGTCCACGGTTTCGTCCTCTTTAATAAGTAGTTCGGTGATTTGTTCGGGCTTCTCTCAGATTCAAATTTCAGAAAAGCGGAAAGAACATAGGACAATCAAATTAATAATAGGTTCATAAAAAACATTAAGTAACATCAAAGAATCACGGCAACTTGCCATTGAGTTTATTAGCAGAACTGCCTGTCAGGGAACGATTTCCGTTCCGACCCCTGTATCGGAATAAATTTCCAACAGAACCGAATGGGGCATCCTGCCGTCAACTATGTGCACCTTGCGGACCCCGGCTTCCAGGGCTTCGAGCGCGGCTTCAATTTTAGGAACCATACCGGTGGCAATTGTCCCGTCGGCAATCAGCTCTCGGCAGCGGCGCACTTCCAAGTGTGAAATCTTCGTCGTTGGGTCATCCTTGTCCATGAAAATTCCGGGCACATCGCTTAAGAACACCAACTTCTCAGCGTTCAGCAATCGGGCAACCGCCGCGGCCGCCGTGTCAGCGTTTACGTTCAGTTTATTCCCGTCGGCATCCAAGGCGACCGAAGGTATTACGGGGATCGTTTCTGAATCGCAAATGCGTTTTAGTAAATCGGCATCAATATCGACAATCTGGCCGACACAGCCTAAATCGATTTCGGCCCCATCGTCGTCAGTCATCGTCAGCTTCTCGCCGATTAAGACATTCTCAGTCAGATAACTCAGCCCGCACGCCTTACCACCTTGGCGTTTGATTTCATGAACCAGCCCGCCACAAATGTCGTCAGCTAATACCTTCGCCGCAATTTCCAGAGTTTCCGGGTCGGTGTATCGCCTGCCGCGCACAAAGTTCGGCTCGATACCCGCAGCGGCCATCGCCTGGCTAATCGCCTTCCCGCCGCCGTGCAGCAAAATGGGCCGCATGCCGACGGTTTCCATGAAGATCACATCGGTCAGCAGGCTGCTGACAGCTTCCTGTTCTTCGAGGGCGCTTCCCCCCAGTTTGATCACCACATACCGCCCCCGAAACTGGCGAATCCAGCTAAGGGCTTCGATCAAAGTTTTCGCCTTACGAATGGCAGCGTCCACGGGTTTTCTCACAACCGTTTGAAATGGGAAAACCTACCATTGTAGGGTTTTGGGGAGGCATGTCAATTGTGTAGGGCGACGAAGTCGATGGAAGGGGGGCTTCTGAGCCGTGCACGTGAGTAAGCGGATTCCCACTCCCTCACGGTCGTGGCTCTGTTTCCGACAGTTGCGTGGCAACTGTCCTTCTGAATCTGGTCGAGCAGCGAATCGTATTGAGATCGGCTTTCTAAAAACTGTCGAGTGCATTGAAACATTATTTCACATCGGCTGCAAAATTATTGCGTATGGACCAGGGATATCACGGATAGAATTCCGTATAATCAGCGTTCGGTATCGATTTCTCATTTCATAGTCGCGCTCCTGCGAATTGTGGAAACGGTTTAACATTTACCACACGTAATGTTACAGGAGAATCGAAATGAAACAGCTCATGGGGGGCGTTGCCCTGGCCCTATTCTTCGCCGCTAGCTTTCAATTAGCGAGGTCCGAAGAACAGCAGCCGAAAGACCGGTCGTGTAAAGCAAAGCCAAACCCGGCCATTGAACAACTGGCACAGGCCGAGACCAAGAAGCAGGCCAATCCAAAGAAAAGCCCAGAGACAGCTGCCGCGGTCGAACAGATGAAATCGGATGCGACGGCTGAAATCCAAAACGCAGTCAAATCGTATGTGGCTGCGTTTAATGCCCAAAACTCAAAAGCACTGGCAGCACTATGGGCACCCAATGCCATCTATTTGAGTCCGCTCACCGGCGACATCATCGAAGGCCGTGCAGCGCTTGAAGAAGAATTCGCCGCCCAGTTTGCAGAACTTAAGAATTCGAAACTCAATGTTTCAACTGAGTCCATCGAATTCATCTCACCCAGCGTGGCGTTAGAAAAAGGCACAGCAACCGTCGTTCAACCGAAATCGAAACCTGAGACAAGTACGTATTCGGTCATCTACATCAAACGCGAAGGCAAATGGCTGATCGACCGAGTGACCGAAGAGCAGGAAGTCGCCGACAACTCGAATTACGAAAAACTCAAAGACCTGGAATGGATGGTCGGCACGTGGGTCGATTCTGACGAAAACCTTGTCATCACAACCGAGTGCAAATGGATTGGCAACAACAACTATTTGCTACGAGCATTCAAAGCTTCCTCTGAAGACTCTGAAGACTCTGAAGACTCTGAAGTCAGCGGAATGCAGTTCATTGGCTGGGACGCCAACAAAAAACAAATTCGCTCATGGGTCTTCGATTCCAACGGCGGTTACGCCGAGGGGACTTGGACGAAAAAGAACGATCGCTGGGTTGTGAAAACGAAGGCGACATTGACCAGCGGTGAAATTGCAACCTCAACCAGCATTCTGAAGCCCGTCGATGACGACAGTTTTACCTGGCAGAAGGTGAATCGCTTAGTGGATGGAGAAATTCTTCCCAATATCGATGAGGTATTAATCGTACGGCAATAGTTCCCGTTAATACCAACGGTGACCTAAAAATCATCCCATTCAAAAAACAAACATTTAAATATCAAGGATGCTGAGATGAAATTTTTCAAAAATCAATCACTCCTGCGATTGTGCTGTATAGCACTTGCCATGAGTTGGCCGGTTCATGATTCGGAAGCCCGCGGATTCCGCGGCGGCGGCGGCGGTGGTGGTTCCCGTGGTGGTTCCCGTGGTGGGGCTTCCCGCGGTGGTGGTTCCCGGGGAGGGAGCAGTATGTCACGTAGCCGAAGCACGTCCCGGCCTTCTTCAAGCCGCAGAACACCAAGTATGAGCAGGCCGTCCTCGCGGCCATCGGTCAGCCGACGGCCCAGCAGCAGTCGCCCCAGTTCGCGACCTAGTACCAGGCCCAGCACGCGTCCGAATACCCGGCCTTCAACCGGAAAACCAAGCACTCGACCATCGTTCGGAAAACCGGGTACGCGTCCAAGTACCGGAGCCCGACCAGGCACAAGACCCTCAACGGGAGCACGTCCCGCCAGGCCTAGTGCGGGTGGCGGTCGTCCCTCTTCAAACGACTTAAATAAATTCTTAAGCCTGGGCAACCGGCAGTCGGCGGGAACGCGTCCTGGCACACGCCCAAGTACCGGCGTCGGTGCAGCAATCGGCGGTGCCGCAGGCGGAGCTGCCGTTGCTGACTTTTTGAATAAGCGACCAAGCACAGGTGATCGGGCCGCAAACCGACCATCAACGCGCCCGGCTCCCGGTAATCGACCCGGCGATGGAGATAGACCCAACCGCCCTGGTGACGGTGATAGACCGAACCGTCCCGGCGACGGAAACAGACCAGACCGCCCCGGTGATGGCAACCGGCCTGATCGACCCGATAGACCTGACAGGCCGGATCGACCAGACCGTCCCGATAGGCCCGACCGACCTGACTTCGACCGACCGCCGCGATGGGACTTCTACCACGGTCATCCCAATTACGCTCGGTATCGCTGGAATCGTCCGTACCGTTGGGCAACCTGGGGTGCGCTGGCCACCTTCTTCCCGTGGAGCACAGGCGGGCAAGAAGTTTATTATGACTACGGCGATACGATCTACTACGAGGGAGACAATGTCTATCACGATGGCGAGGTAGTAGCGACCACCGAAGAATATGCTCAACAAGCTGAGGAGATCGCAACTTCTGCAACCGAACCGACCGACGACACCGAATGGATGACGCTGGGCATTTTTGCAGCCACAGCCAAGGATGCCAGTTCGGGGGCGGAACCCGCCTTCTACTTGCAAATCGCCGTCAGTAAGAAGGCATCATTGCCGGGACGGTCCACATGTCCGAAACCGACAAAACGGTCGCCATCGAAGGCATGGTCGATCATAAATCGCAACGGGCCGCCTGGGTGGTCGCTGGCAAAACAACCCCCATCATGGAAGCGGGAATCGCCAATTTAACGAAGGATGAAACGACGGCCCTGTTGCACTTTGAAGGCGGTAAAACCCAGCAGTGGAATTTATTCCGCATGGATGAGCCGAAAGAAGGCGAAGAAAAACCTTCTCAATAATTGAATCGATTCTCTGGAGCCGTGGTGTCGGTTCTGTTCTTAAGTGAGCACAAGAATAGAACTAGGCACCCGGTTCCGATTTTCTAAAAGTGATCATTTTCATCACATTTGGCGACCCGTCAATTCGTTGATACGCCCAGGCTGCGCGCTCATGTCTTAAGCCACTATTTGTTGTAGCTACCATTTCACTGTGTCGAGCCATCAATAGAAGGGGCCTTCACACAACCCGTCAATTCTGACAAGGAGACGAGCCATGACCCAGCGAAGATTTTTAACAGCAAGCTTATTGATGTTGGGGGTATGCCTGCCGCAAGCTTATGCCCAAAAGACGACAACAAAAATCCCCTCGGTGATTGTCATCAAGAATGTCAACGTCTGGAACGGCACAGGCGACACGACAAAAAATGTTGATGTCTTGGTTGTGGGGGATAAGATCAGGAAAATTGCCAAAGACATTCCGAAGTCAGGCACGTACGAAGTCAATGCTGTGACCGAGAAGGTCAAGCAACTCGTCAACGCTTTGGCGACGGAGAACAGTTACGCGTTTTCCGTCGTTCGAGAAAAGGGAGTCGTCAAAAAGATCAAGGTCAAGGCCGAAGTGATCGATGGCAAAGGGGGCTACCTGATACCCGGCATGATGGACACGCATCAGCATATTATGTTGGCACACGGCGGACCCAACGACTTTCGTAACAAGTTCGATCCGTACATGAATGCCTTTCAGGCGCAGAATGCCACTCGCCTGACGTTGCTGCGTGGTTTCACGACCATCCGAGATCTCATGGGGCCTTCGGTCAGCCTCGGTAAGGCGATCGATCAAGGATTGGTGGTCGGACCTCGCATCTACTCTGCACAAGGAGCGATAGGTTGCACGTCAGGGCACTCGGATTTTCGGAACTACAACGATTTTCATCCAAACATGCAAGGAGCCGGGTTCAGTGATGCGTGGTTGTCGGCGCTGGGATGGGCCTTTTTAGCCGATGGTCCGGCTGAAGTCACACGTGCGACTCGCGAAACACTGCGAATGGGTGCCCATCATGTCAAAATCATGGCTGGGGGCGGTGTCGCGTCGCTGTATGATCCGCTGGAAAGCGTCGGCTATTCGGAAGAAGAATTCCGCGCCGCCGTGAGGGCAGCCAAAGACTACGACACGTATGTTTGTATTCATGCCTACAATGACGAATCCGTGCAACGAGCAATTCGCGCAGGCGTTCTGGATTGCGTGCATGGTCATCTCATTGGTGAGGAAACCGCCAAAATGATGGCAAAGCACGGAATGTGGCTGGGCAGCCTGTCGAAGCCTCCGGGACTGCTGGAAGTCCCCTGGTTCACTGACGAGAACCGGCGCAAAGCGCGGATTATGCTTGCTGGATATGACAAGGTCATGGCACTTGCCAAAAAGCATGGTGTCAAGATGGCCTTCGGCACAGACGCGGCGGGAAGCCCGGAAATGTCGGCAGCGCAATTGCTGGAGTTTGAAGCACGTTCAAAATTCTTCACTCCGTTAGAGTTGCTCAAACAGGCGACTTCGAACTCAGCCGAGTTGCTGTCGAAATGCAACTCGCGTAATCCGTACAAGGACGCGCCGCTCGGCGTGATAGAAGAAGGTGCCTGGGCTGATCTCTTGATCTATAGCGGAAACCCGTTGAAAGACATCGGTGTCGTTGTGGATTACAAGAAGAATCTCAAAGTCGTCATGAAGAACGGCGTGATCTACAAAAATGAACTCGAAGCCGACAGTCGCTTCACTTCAAAGGACAGTAAGAAGTCTTCCCAGTTGGTGAAAACCGGAAAAGAGTAGTTTTGATAAGCGGCGAAACGGGGCCGGTTTTATGACTGACTCGTTTCGCCGCTGCTTCTAACATAGCAGGAGTAAACCTTAATGATCACGCATCTCATCGCTTTCGTGGCTATTACCTTGACTCAGACCTCAACAGTATCAGCCAGGGAGATTCAGCCCGTTCAAATCAAATGGGAAACTTTGGCTCCACCAGAGGGCAACCAATACCGCGACCCGTTCGCAAAGTTAACTCGAAAACAACTCGACAGAATCGGTTTTTTCGTACGCATTCAGAAATTGATTGCCGCCGAGAAAATTTCAGCTGACAGCGACTCGGCGGTCGAAGCTGAAAAAATTGCGAAACAGTTGAAACAGCAAGGCGTCGATATCCCTTGGCTGATGGCCCAACGAGAACAAGTCACGGCGCTTCGCGAGAAACAGGAACTGGCACTGACGAAATCTATCGCGAAAAGACTCGACGACAAGCGAATTAAGCTAGCTGGGTTTGTCGTGCCATTGAAGTTCACGAACGGGCGCGTGACCGAGTTCTATCTCGCCCCGTCGATTGCCACTTGCAGCCACTCATCGGCCCCACCAGCAAACCAAGTTGTCTACGTGACATCGAAAACAGGCATTGAATTCAACGGTCGTCGGACGACTGCTATGTGGTTCCCTTCGATGAGGAATGCCAATTGGAAGATGATACGAAGGTCGTCCGTGCCATGACTCCGCTATTGCAAGGGTCGCTAAAGAAAGTGGATCGACCTTGGGAGGCGACTTTACCCGATGCTATGTACGATCCAAGAAGCATCAACCTGCGAATGATCCCAGATTTTATTGAAAATCTGAAAGACACATATCCGTTACCGATCGAGCATTACTTCCCGAGTGTGTCCGAACAATCAAGCTGGGTCGATGTGAGCGGGTTGGAAAGCTACAGCATCCATGGAACTGAGCTGTACGATTCAGGTGCCGGAACACATTACAAATATTCAAACTCGATATTACCCCATGTTATTGCGTCGCCAGAACCCATTGAAAAATAACACCCCGTTTTTTACAAAAGATTTCCACCATGCCTAATGAAATCCCTATCCCTTCGGATCTCAACCATCTGATCGAAAAGCGCGACAGGAGCGACCGAAGAGTCGAAGATCGTCGTGAACCAGAGAGTGATTCAACTTCAGAGACAGAGACAGAATCTATTTCTGAATTAGATCGCCGTGATGAGTCTCAAGATCCACGCCAATCTGCCAGACGTCAGGAAGAGTAAAAAAACAACGGTTCAGATTTCTGACACAACCCATTCCTAGAAGAAATCTTCGTACGTCCTGCTGGGATTGATTTCAGAGGCCTCCAAGCGCTCAGGCCGTCTATCAAGACTTCGAACGATTGTCCTCTCGATATCCCCAGTCATTTCCCCCAGTCATGCCTTCTGTACCGGTAATGTAAGTAGTGATGCTTCTACGCCCCAGAACTTGACACCAGAATGGTATTTGGTGCTTGCTGCCCCGTTGATACGAGCTAAGTTTTTGTATTGGAACCATGAACTTAGAAACTAAGTTCGCCGAAACAGGCGACACTTTACGGGAGATTTCAAAATGCCGGGCAAAACAGAGCGATACCGCTTAATTACGCGAAGTGACTTTGACGGTCTTGTCTGTGCGATGCTTCTGAAGGATCTGGGTATCCTTGATGGAATCAAATTCGTTCATCCGAAAGATGTACAAGACGGTAAAATTGAAGTCACCGACCAAGACATTCTGACAAACTTGCCTTACATGCCCGAATGCAAACTTTGTTTCGATCACCATGCCAGTGAAGAGATTCGAAATTCTGATATCGAAACGACGAATTACGTACTCGACCCTAATGCTCATTCGGCAGCCCGTGTGCTTTACGATTACTACGGTGGTGTGGAGCGCTTTCCTGACATCAATCCCGAAATGCTCGATGCAGTCGATAAAGCTGACTCGGCTCAGTTCTCGCGAAATGAAATTTTAGACCCCACGGGGTGGGTTTTGCTTTCGTTCCTCATGGACCCCAGGACTGGTCTAGGGCGCTTCCGAGATTTCCGCATCTCAAATTACGAGTTGATGATGGACCTGATCGATAACTGTAAAACTCATACAATCGAAGAGGTACTTGAACTTCCCGACGTTGCTGAACGTGTTGCCGTTTATAACTCTCATCGAGAAAATTTCTGTAATCAAATCGCAGCGTGTAGCAGCCTGCACGGCGATGTCGTTGTGCTCGACCTCAGGTCAGAAGAAACGATTTACGCGGGAAATCGGTTTGTAATTTACGCCCTCCATCCCAATTGTAATGCTTCGATCCACATGATGTGGGGGCTCAAAAAACAAAACACAGTTTTAGCCATCGGGAAGTCGATTCTCAACAAAACCAATCCACACGACATTGGCGAACTCGCATTAAAATATGGTGGAGGCGGACACGCGGCAGCCGGAACGTGCCAGGTCTCGCATGGAACAGCCGAGCAAGTTCTTAGCGAATTGGTGGAGAGTCTCAACGCAACATCTCAGGAACCTCTCCTCGTTCCCTCGTAAACGACTCAACATTTTTCGATGGTGTTTAGTCAAATGTTTGAATAGCGTTGCAGAATGCGATTATGCGGCAGGGCTGCAGTAGTCGGGCCAGACTTGCGTTAGCCCATGACTCCGCTGGTATCCACCAGTCATGGGCTAACGCAGTTTTAACAGACCACCTAGCCGTTCACGACATTTGATCTTCCCGGCAACACTCCCCACGTCTTCATCTGGGGCAATGATCTGGTTTCCCAAAATCGACTGGTGCAAGCTGGTAGTTTATGCCGATTATTAGGATTGTATGGACGCCCTCTGCTGCGCAGGAAATCCGATAAGTGTATAAGGGATTGGTAGTTATGAAGTACCGGCTGATTGCCCGGTTGCTTTTATTGAGCTTCGCATTGGCGATTTTGGAGCCTAGTTCTCTTCTGGGACAGGGTTCGCTGCGCGGCTCAATCACGTCGGCTGAAAATTCCTATTTTGCCATCATGGGCCAAGTTGCCCGCCCGGGTGTGTTCGAAATTCACTCAACTGAGTTAACACTGACCCAACTGGTTCAGAAAGCGGGCGGAATTACAAAGCAGGCATCTGGAAGTATTCGGATTATTCGAGACGGGCGGGCGGGAATTCGCACGTTTTTTTCCGAATCGAATTCACTGAATCTTCTGCCCAACGATTTGGTGGTCGTCGATGCGCGTGGCACCGCAAGTCAATCAATCCGGATCATAGAAAATCCATTCGCCAAACGGGCACAAAAAAAACAGACCGCTAAGGGAATTGTCGGATTGCAAATTGCCTTGATCAATTTGATTGACAGGCCAGTGGTCTTGAAACTCAGAAACCACCAGACAAGCTTGCAGTCGGTAGTGGCGATGTTGCAGCAGCAACCATTGGTTTCATCGTCCATTCAAGTTCTGCAAGTTGCACCTCGCCGAAGCATCCGATCGACAACAACGGCCTCAACCCTCAAGCCAGACTCCGTGTTAATTTTCGATCGAAGTCGGATCGAGTTCGATCGACTGCCCGCTTTTCCCGAACCGATCCGCGACATGAAGAACGAAGCGAAGCAGGACGATTCTGCCGAAAGTCGGTCGAATGAAACGGCAACTGCCGAGCCCGCACAGCCATCCATTCCAACACCTCTGCCATCAACCGAGATTCGTACCCCTTCACAAAATGTGAAGGGCCCTCCGATTTCGAAATTGCCACTCTCGAAGGAAGCAGGCCCGGAAATCGCACAGCCACAAAGTTCGGTACCTTTAGGGCTTGCTGTACCACAGTTGGAAAACAATACTTCGACGGGTGCGGAAACCATCTCAGACAATTCCGTAGTTCAAGCCCCACAGAAGCAAATCGATATCCCCTTAATCGCGCCTAGCACGAGTGAAGAAGTCGTAGCCGTAGCCGACCAAGAAACAATAGCGAAAAGCACTGACAAAATTTCCGTTTTCTGGATCGTCTGCATCGTCGGTCTGGCGGGCACAGGATGTGCCGTTTGGATATTGTGGTCGCTGGTCTCTCAACAGATACAAGCGAGTGCCCCGTTAGTCAAAAAACCTCCGGAAGAGCCAAAAGTAAACCGCTTGCAGGTTTTAATCGACAAAAGCTGTCCGCTAGTTTTGGAAGATGTCGAATTTCCAAAATCGTTCGAGTTTTACGGCCGACCGCGTGAATACCAAAAGAACCGCGTTGACCAGCGGCATGAACTTCAGGGCCCGCACTTTGATGTGGTGACCCCCGAACCTTCCCAAGAAGACCGACCAACCAAAAAAGCAAAACACAAAAAGACAGCTTCCAACAGCCTGCGAGTCGATTCGTCGCACGCCTCCGCGAATGCACTTTCTGAAGATGCGGCACCCAAGTTTGCCAAGCCGTCACCGAAATCGACAGCTCAACAATTAGACGCCCAAGAATCGGGCGTGTTGGGTCGCGTGCTTGCCAACTTCCAACAGGAGGTCAAATAACAATGGCAATAGCTCTCGACCTGGGTAGCCATACATTTCGGTCGCTAAGATTAGAAGGCACGGAATTGAAAGCCCGCAGTTGTCATACGGTCTACTCAGTGCTGCCTGCATTGGAAGCGAACTGCCGTTTGCTAGAAAAATCCGATATTGCTTATGCAATCTGTGACGGGCAGATTATCTTGATGGGCGATGAAGCGGCCCAACTTTCACCGTTATTTCAAAAGTCTGCTGTGCCTGTGCTTGCCGATGGAAAAATCCCCAAAAACGATCCGCTGGCCCGACAAGTTCTAGCAACGATGATCAAATCGTTGCTACCTGCCAACCCGCCGTCCGGAGACCTGTGTTGTCTGACCGCTCCGAAAATGACACCTTCCGGCAACGATGGTGATCTGACGTTTTTCTCAAAAGTTGTGCAGTTGGAAGGTTACCGGCCAGTTTTTTTAAACGAAAGCATGGCCCTCGTTTTAGCAGAACTTGGGCATCAGGGGTTTACCGGGTTGGGCCTGACATTCGGTGCATCCCACTGCGAAGCCACGTTGGCCCACCAGGGCAAAACGATCGACTTCTGTAAAATCCCCAGAGGAGGCAATTGGATCGACGAACAATTGGCCCAGGCAACAGATTCATTCGTTCGCGACAAACAGGAAAACCTCTGTCTCAATGTGGACGGCGTGCGAGAACAGAAAGAAGCGTCATCAAAGTCTATTCTGAACCCACAATCAAAATTCGAACATGAACTTTCCGGAATTTACCGGGCCTTGGTTAACGACATCTTGCACCGAGCCGCGAAACTGTTTGCACTGTCTGAAAGAACTCACTTGCTACCTCAGCCGATGACTGTGGTCTGTGGAGGTGCTGTGACAATGGTCCCGGGCTTTACCGAGTTGGTGCGTGATGTTTTGAATTCGCTTGAATTCCCCGTACAAATCGCGTCGGTCAGCGTCTCTGACGATCCTGATTTCGGCGTCGCTCGTGGTTGTTTGATTCATGCAGAACTTGAATCATCGACCTTGCACAGCCGGGTTGCTTGATTTGCCGCGATCAGTTCTGGGACAGTTTCAACCGAGACATATACCTGAGAAACTGGACGTCAAACCATTCGAGGTCTTTGCCGAAAGCGGATTGAAAATCGGCCAGCCGTTCTTGTTTCGAATAAGATTTTAGCGGATCCCGCGTCACCACTGTCTTCAAATAGCGGGCGAAATCAGCTGAGCGTGTTTCGGTGAGGTAGAAGGTCAATGCCCAGGCTTGGGCGTAAGCATCAAGGGTGACTGAGCCGAACAAACCGTTGCTGGCAATGAACCGCTGCAGCGAGCCTTTCTTCCGCCTTGATTGTGCAAAATTGCCGAAGCGGAGAAATCGTTCCAGGTTGATTCGATCAGAAACAGATCGCCCGGCTGAGGGATTTCTCACGCCGTCTGCCTCGAACAGTGTGGCAAACCCTTCCACAATCCAAGTCGGCGTTTCGCCGATACGAGAATGAATTCCCGTGTTGTAGGCAACCTGGTGCGTGGTTTCATGAATAATGACATCTTCGAGCGAAGCATCGACCTGGCTGGCTCTGGCAAAAAAGGAAACCGGCTGGCTTGGTTTTAGAAAAAATTCTGTTGAATTGTTCGTCGCTGCCGTTTTGGCTTGGCTGTCGAACAAGGCCACTCGATTGGAAGCCAACAGATAATAACCCTGTAAATTGGGCGAGTTGCGAATTCCATCCCGTTTGCAGTTTTCAGAAAACTCTTTCCTCGAAGCAAACACAACGGCGACCAATGGAAACTGTGGTTTTTTCACTTGGAAGCCACGGGTGGAAAAATACCGTGTGAATGAACCGTAGACAGATTGAAAGATTTTGGCATATTGCCTAGACCGTCCTATTGGTGCACAGACCACGTAATGCCCAG